>Ga0187863_10000013_pt1 | contig 169537 bp, 130 predicted proteins | sample June2016WEW_11_1_FD_132975 | JGI IMG/M metagenome (GOLD analysis project Ga0187863, IMG submission 132975) | Peatland microbial communities from SPRUCE experiment site at the Marcell Experimental Forest, Minnesota, USA - June2016WEW_11_10 | ecosystem: Environmental > Terrestrial > Soil >...
CAAGAATGCACGCCGGCGTTCGGAAGCAAGAGGCTCGATCAAATCGGGGCGCGCGACATTGAGGCGTTCAAGAGTGCGAAGAAAAAGGAAGGAAAATCGTCGAAGACGATTAACAACTTCCTCACGATTCTCCGCAAGATGCTCTCAATCGCACAGGAATGCGCGCGCACTTGAGCCCCGACGTTTCCAAAGACGCCGTGCGCCTTTTGGACCGTCCCGTGCCGCAGGCTCACGCTCATATGGCGCACATGAGCGCGCTTGCTTCGGGTAAATAGCGGAAACAAAAAGAGAAACAGGGTGGAGGCGCCGGGAATCGAACCCGGGTCCGAAAACGGCTTGCTCGCGCATCTACGTACGTAGCCGACACTTTGAATCGCTTCGGGTCGCGCCTGACGGCGGGCTCTCCCCGAAGCTAGTCACCTGTTTGGTCTCGCCTCGCGCCCGGTGACCCGGCATTCGGCTATCCAGCTTGGTTACGCCCTTCGGAGGGTGCTGGAAGGCCCTTCCGTCGGACGGCGTTCAGTACCTAATTAGGCAGCGAGCGCGATCGCGTTATCGTTCGCAATCATATGTTGCGCGGGTTTTTACGTGGGCCTGCGCGCCACGGTACGCAGCAACGAGTTTGCAGTCTCCGTCGAAACCGATCGCCCCCTTCTTTAGACTTTCATCAACGGCACGCAGCATACACAGCGTGCGGCTGGCCGCCACCGCGTCAACCCGGCCGCTCGACGGGCAGTTCGAGTCTCGGCCGCGCGGGCGCTTCAGCTGGAGGCGAGTCCCATCACTCGTTCGGCTTCGAACCAGATGCGGTCGAAATCCGTGGCTTCGGCGGCGAATCGGTCGCGCGAGAGGCACTCGGCTTCCGCGTGCGCTTGGTGCCACCGCTCGACCGTCAGGGGAACGCTATCGCGATTGACCCAGAGCCACGCAAGGGCAGTCGCGTCGCACTGAAGCTCGGTCCACGCGCGTTCTTCGAAGGGACCGTGGTTATGGAAGTGCGCCCAATCGTGAAGGCCCCAGAAGAGGCCAGTCAGGCTGTCGGCGGCGAGCCACATTAGGTCGGCCGGCCGCTGCCGGTGCGAGAACAATTGATCGGTCGCCTCGTCGATGGCCCAGGGCGCGAGCGCTCGCGCCTCGTCGTCGAGCCCGAGCCCGAGCACGTGCACGCGCGCCATCTCGGAGGGCAGAAACTCACAATGCTGCCGAAAGACGAAGGCCGTTCCCGCGGGGTTCGTTCCGTCGATCGGCGAATCGCCCCAGCGCATCGCCGGACGTCGCCATTCGAGCTCGTCGCTGGGGCACCAACCGAAAGCGTCGAAGACGTGGGACGGCGCCATTCGATACGTGGGCGGAGTGCGCAAGCGTACGATTCGGACATCCGATACCTCGAACGCGGCGCGGTTCACGCGGTCGGTGTAACATGACTCGAGGGAAGGCGGACTCGCTCGCACTTTGCGCAGTCGGGTGTGCCGAGCTAAGGCTCCCGACTCAAGGACCCGCGATGTCTCCGACGCAACCGTTGCCGCCGAAGAAAGAGGTCGCGTTGGCCTTGCTCGAACGATCGAGCGTGTACGTTCATCTGGATCCTCGGCAGCAGGAGGCCGTCGTCCCGCCCTGGTTCAAGAAGCAGCCGCAGCTCGTTCTTCAGGTCGGCCTCAACATGCCGGTTCCCATTCCGGATCTGCGCCTGGACGACGAGGGAATCCGATGCACGCTCAGCTTCAATCGTGCGCCGTTTTTCTGCGTCGTGCCCTGGTCGAGCATCTTCGCGATGGTCGGTGAGGATGGCCGCGGGATGGTGTGGCCCGACGATGTGCCCGTCGAAGTGGCACGCCAAGCGCAGGAACGGGCCGACGGTCCCGTTCGTCGAGAGCCGTCGAAGCCGACGCCTCCGCCGCGGGAGCCCAAGGCCGAAGCGGCGGCGAAGCCAAAGCGCTCGCGCAAGCGTCCTCCGCTTGCCGCCGTTCCCGCCGCAGGCGAGGTCGCCACCGGCAGCCGTGCGCACGCAAAGCCCGATCGCATCGCTCCGCCCGCGGCGCGGCCCGTCGTTGCGCAGCCGCACGTCCCACGCCCCTCGGCGTCCGGGGCCACGGGATCGGCACGCAAAAAACGAGAGTTGCCACCGTATCTTCGCATCGTGAAGTGAGAGAGCCCTCCCCCGTCGAAGGCTGCCCCGTCGAAGGCTGACTCCAGGGCGCCTTCGCCGAGCGATTGGCAAGAGTGGGTTGCTCTAGCCCTAGGCGGTGCGCTCTTCCGTCAAGCTCGGCGCCGTCAAGCGCGGCCCTTCGTTGAGATTGAGCCGAACAGGCAACACGACCATCGGCATGCCGGCGTGCTGAAGCCGCCGCTGAATCATGAATGCACTTTCGTTATGCAAGATGCGCGTCACGAACGTGTCCTCATCAAAAATGAGCTGGCCCGCAACGAAAAGCGCACGCGGAAATCGATGGATGACGTCCGCCGCGATGCGCTCGGCCTCAACGGCAACCTCGATGCCGGTCGAGAACTGGCTCTCGGCGGGCAGCCCCAGCCATTTTGCATATTGGACGTATTGGTCGAGCGCTTTCTGCACTCGCGCCTCCAGCTCGTGAACCTCAGATATGCCTTTGAAGTTGCCCGAGTCGATTACAGCCACCGAGCAAAAGACAATTCCCTTGAAGTGACCAGGAAACATGCGAAGAAGGGTTAGAAGCGCGTGGCGCCCAAGCCCCCCGTACCCACCGACGAAGAGCACGGCAACCGGTTTCGTCCGGTCGATTTCGTGTGCGGCGTCGATCCCATCGGTGACGGCGGGGCTTTGCAGCCGCGAGCCCTCGCCGAGCGGGTCCGCAAGCTCCACGTCGAGCCGGCGAATGGCGATGACCACTCGTGCGTAATGGCGTTTGATTCCCAAGCAGAGGGCTACGAGCAGGCCAGTCACGACGAGAGTGAGCCAGCCGCCGGCCGTGAACTTCTCGAACACGGTCACGATCAAGATCGTCAAACAAAGACCGAGGCCGACGATGTGAATCGGCAAGTGCTTGTACCAGGCTGGTTGTTCCTTCCGGTGCTGTACCCAGAAGCGGGCCATGCCCAAATTGGACAACGAAAAGGTCAGAAACACGTTGATCGAATACATGACCACGAGCTTCTCGACGTTGCCGTGGGTATAGAGGAGCGCCGCGATCGAGGTGCCGCCCATCAGCATGACCCCATTCTGCATGCTGAGCGTCTCGGAAAGTGCGGCGAAGCGGTGCGGCAGCCACGAGTCGACGGCCATGTTCGCCATGACCCGCGGGCCATCGACGAAACCGGCCTGGGCCGCGATCAGCAGCAGACCCGCTTCTGACGCGAGCGCGATGGTCACGAACCACTGGCCGACCTGCCACCCGCCCAAATGCCAACCGCCGGCGACGCGCTCGAGCAGCACGGCATTCATCGTCTTGTCCTCGTCCGGCATCGCATGGACGAGCAGATACGCGAGAATGATGCCGCCTGCCGTCACGGCCAAAGACGTGGCCATGAGTCCCATTGTTCGTTTGGCCGTGCGCACCTTGGGCTCGCGCATGATCTGCACGCCGTTCGAAACGGCTTCGATCCCGGTATACGTACCTCCCCCGAGGGAATACGCGCGAACAAAGAGCAACAGCGCTCCCAATGTACCGAGGGAGCTTACCGTACGCCCGTAGTTGACACTCGTCTGGTGTGCGACCGACGTGATCTGGCTCAGATTGCCGAAGATCGCGATGACGAGCAGGATTGCGTGTGTCACGATAAACGCGATAAAGACCGGCAGGATAGCCTGCACGGATTCCTTCACTCCGCGAATATTCAGTACGGTCAATGCACCGATGGCGACGATCTCGACCACGAGTTTCGTTCGCTGCACCGGGTCGAGCCAAGATCCGATGTCGTCGGCGTTCAAGTGCAACGCTGCCTGACCGAACCACGAGCGCGGAACCATGCTGAAGATCGCGTCGCCGCCCGACGCGATGGACGTGGTGATGGTGAGCACATAGTCGACCAACAGCGCGCCGCCGCTGACGACTCCGAAGCGCGGGCCCAAGAGCTTGGTGGCCACGACGTACCCGCCGCCACCCGACGGAAAATGTTCGATGATTCGCGAATAAGCATACGAGATGATGAACACCGTAACGGCGGTGCCGAGCGCCAAGCCCACGGCAAGCGACGAATAGTCGTGTCCATTCGCCACCAATTCCCGAAAGGCGGCTTCCGGCCCGTACGCCGATGACGAGAGTCCATCCGCCCCAAGTCCGACCCACGCCAGCATCGCAATGAGCGAAATGCTGTGGAAGGTATGCGCAGAATGAACGTCCTTCGGGGCACCGAACAAAAGAGTCCGTAACTTCTTCTGCATCTTGCCCTCGCGTGCTTTCCTTCCACTACTTCCAATTCCCCGCCCAGCGATCCTTCGTGGTCTAAGGGGGCATCCGTAGTGAGGCGAGCGCAGGCACGACGTGGCCACTCTAATGCAGTCGCAGCGGCCGTCAAACACGGAACGTCACCGACCCGTCGATCAGGGGACCGGACCATCGGCCGGTCGGTCGCCGCCGGGTAGGAGCTCACTCAAGGTTGCGCGAAGTTCGGGCGGCGCCCGATCCATGGCCTCGCGCGCGAGGTCGACGATCTTGCGAGCCGGTGCGTGTCTGACTGCAGCCACGGCAGCCGCCCGGTCGACCGATGCGCCATGCTCCAATATGCCCAACACGAATTCGGTAGACTCGTTCGTATCGCACCGAACGAGGGCCGTGAGCGCCGCCGCTCGAACGCTCGGCGCCGAGGACTCATCGAAGATTCGCCGCAGCGGGTCGAATGCGTGCGCGAAGTCCAAGGAGGCGAGGGTCTTCGCCGCTTCGTCGACGAGCGTGGGATCGCCTTCGCGCAATGCTGCCCGCACCGTCGCGAAGCTTCGCTTAAAGGGCAGTCTCGAAAGCGCCTCGAGCACGGTCAACTTCACCCCGCGGCCGCCTTGCGCGTACATGGCCTCAAGGGGCGAAAGGACGGCGTAGTGAGCGACCCGCGCGAGTCGCTTGGCGAGATGCATTTGGGGAGCCTCGACGGCGGCTTGCGGTGCGGCGCCTTCGACCTGGAGCGCAGCCAAACGTGCCACCATGGCCGCGCGGCGTGTTGCGTCGATGCCATGCGAATCGACCATGATGCTCGCGCACGCTTCGGAAGCGCTTCCACGCTGCTCCCACTCGAGGACATCGGCGTGCCAGACGTGGCCGGCCGTCGGGCTGCTGCTGCGCGCGCCGCGCTGCACCGTCGCCCCGGTGGGCTGCGCCGGATCGCTGGCGGCGGCGTAACGGAGCGCCGCGCGCGCGTAGTGTTCGCGCCGTCTCGGCTCGAGGTCCAAGCAAGCCAATTCAGTGTAAATTTGGCCGACCCGTCCGAGTTGCTCGACCTCACCGAACGCGAGGATCGCCGACAACAGAGCGTTCGCAATCATCTCGGGGGGCGATCCGCGCTGCATTTGCTGTTTGGCGGCAGCGCGCCACAGCTCGCCCTGCCGTGTCGTGTAGCCCTGCACCTCGCCGGTCAGCCGCAGGGAGCGGGCGTAATCCGCCGCGTCGCGGGCAAACGTCGCGGCCGCACTGAATTCCGAGTGCTCCACCGAATCGTCCATCGCCGACTCGAAAAACTCGAAAGCGAAGTTTCGAAGGCGGTCCTCGCGCAGGATTCGAGTGGCGTTGGCGTATCCTTCGAGGACATTCTCGAAGGCTCCGTTCTCGCGTCCGACCTGAATGAGCACGTGGAAACAGTCGAAGGCGCGTTCGCGCCGACCGATGGCTTCGAAATGATCGGCCGCATGCTCAAGCCGCCGGACGCACGACGCGAAAGACGCTCGTGCTTGCACGCCGTCGTTGCAGCGGCGTGCGCAGCGGGCGAGATTGAAGAACACGAGCGCCACGACGTACGCGTCGCTGCCCTCCGAATCGCGCGCGAGTCGCGACCAGAGCGTTCGTGCCCGAGCCCAGTCAAATGCCTTCTCTCGGTAAGTCGCGGCCGCTGCGATCCGTCCGGCGCACTCCATTTCGCCCGCGGCGTCGGTGAGTCGCCCTTGCGCCTCCGCCACCACGGCGCGGTCGAGGGGGGGCACGCGAGACAGGAGCTGGCGCACCCTGCTCCACGCCGACTCATCGTTCGACGCCGCATGCACAAGCACCGTGAGCGCGGATCGCGTGTCGCCCACTTCGACAAACGCCTGTTCCAACGGCAAGAGCAGGGTGCGATATTCACGTTCGGCGACCTGAGTCCTGCCCGCTGCCGAGACGAGCAGGGCGATCGCTTGCTCCACGTCGCCCTTTACCATCGCCGCTCGGGCCTTTTCCCGCAGAGCCGCTAGGTGTTCGGGCATGCCACGTCGGACGGTCAATGAGCCGGAGGAAAGCTTTGGCGTGCTTGGTGACGCCTGGCGCGCCTCGACAAGGCGAGCACACTCTCGACGAGGCCGATGAGCACGTAGCAGGACAGCAGCCAGACCAGGACGAAGGCGGGGCGGGTTTGCAGGCTCACGATGGCACTGGATCCGACGGTGAAGGCCACGAGCCCGAACGTCCGCAAGTTGAGCCGAACGTCCTTGAAGCTGCGAAACTTGATCGTCGAGACCATAAGAAAGCTCATGAAAATCGTGAGGGCGATCATGGCCCAGACGTACTTCGGACCGAAAAGGCGAAGCTCGTCGCCCATGGCATGGTTGGCCAGCACCAAGGAAATGAGGATCCCTGCGGCACCCGGTACGGGCAGCCCGACGATGTACTGACCCGGCTTGGTCGGTGCGCCCTTGTCGCCCATCGACAGCACGTTGAACCGCGCAAGCCGCACGGCCGCGGCGGCGGCGAAGACGTAGGACGCCACGAGTCCGGGGAAAGGCCGCTGCCACAGCGACCACTTGTAAACAAGGATGGCGGGTGCGACCCCGAAGCAGATGACGTCGGCCAGCGAATCGATCTGGAGCCCGAAAGCGCTCTGAGTCCTGGTGAGCCGGGCAACCCGCCCGTCAAGCGTATCGAAGAACAGCGCAAAGACGAGCAGCAGTGACGCCCGGTAGTAGTCGTCGTCGCCCTGGGCCGTTGCGATGATGCGAACCGAGTCGAACCCGCAAAATACGCTCGAGAGCGTGATGATGTTCGGCAAGAGAAACAGCGTCTTGCGCAGGTCGAGTTTGCGGCGAGGGGGCGGCAAGCGATTGGCTCCGCGGGATCCTCCCGCAGAACCGGCGGGGGGTAAAGGCGCGTGATTAATTGGCCCGGGTGGAACGCGCGCTCTACGCTGCCGGTTGGATGAGACCGCACGTGCCTGTCCATGCTCTGGCGACGCTCGTTCTGGTCTTGGTTGTCGGCTGCGCACGCAGCGCCGAGGAACGACAGCTCGACGCCATGCGAGCCGACATCGATCGGATCCAACAAGAGCGCGATGAAGAGGATCGGTCGAGTCTGCCGCCTGAGACTGCCGAGGCTCCCTCGGCCGGAGGTGTGGAGACATCGAGCGCTCCGGCGCCGTCGCCCGCAGCGGACGTCGTGCACGTGGGTGTCTCCGCCGAGGATCCGCCCGCCGACTACGCCGACCCCGACGACACCACACCGCGCCCGCGTATCCGCGTCTTGGGCTCGCCGCGCGTGAACGGACGCGATATCGAGCAAGTCGACGACGTGAGTCCGAACGGCACCCGATCCCCTTCGCTCGATCCGGAGGCGAAACGGGCGTACGACGCGGCCTTGACGCTCGTGGCGGCCAAGAAATACGAGCCGGCGCTTGACCTGCTGGCCGCATTTCTCGTCAAGTGGCCCGAGCATCCGTACGCCGACCACGCGATGTTTTGGCGAGGCGAGTGCTACTTCGCGGGCGGCGATTACGCGCGCGCTTCCGAGCAGTTCGAGGGAGTCCTCGCGCGGTTTCCGGCCGGAAGCAAGGTGCCCGACAGTCTGCTCAAGCTCGGAATGTCTCAGGAGAAGCTCGGAAACTCGGCCAAGGCGCGCGATTGCTTTCAGCGGCTGGCCAAAGAGTTTCCGCAATCGGACGCCGCGCGGCGCATTCCAGTCGGAGCCGCGGGAAGCAGCCGATGATACCCCGGCGTTTCGGGCCGTCGGTCGCCGTTGCCCTCATCGCGATTCCCGGAGTGGCGCGCGCTCAAGCTGGACCTTCGGCACAAGGGGCCCCAGCCGGCGGCGGGGGCGCGATCGTTCCGACTCCCGTTCCGCCCGCCAATCCTTCGCTGCCGGGGTCCACGTTCGTCCCGATGCCGGGCCAAGGCGCATACGGCAATCCGCAGTCGCCGAACGGGACCATCGGCGGCGGAAACGCCACCGAATCGAGCGCACACCCTGTTACGGGCGACGAGGAAGATTCGTTCGACCTCGGGCCGGGCGGCGGCGACGGAAGCGCGTTGCACGGCGGCACCGACGGACCGATCTTCTTGCAGGGCTCTCGACGCCACGGTATCGCCAGCGCCACGGGCGAGGTGCCGCCTTCGCACGTCGTGCGCCGCGGGGATACGCTCTGGGGCCTATGCGACGAGTACTTCGGAAATCCGTACCAGTGGCCGCGCGTCTGGTCGTACAACCCGCAGGTCAAGAACCCGAACTGGATTTATCCCGGCGATGAGATTCGGCTGAAGCCCCCGACCGAGTCGGCTGCGGCACAGCCGGCCACATCGTCGAGCCAGGCGAACGGATTGAGGCTCGTCGAACGGCACCGGAACGTGCCCAACGGCACTGTGTTTCTACGGGATCAGGGCTGGATTCACGACGAATCGGACGACGTGTGGGGTGAGATCACGGGGGCTCCGACCGACAAGATGTTCCTGTCGGATCCGGATGAGGTGTACCTGACGATTCGGCGAGGCCACGATCTCCGACTGGGCCAGCAACTGACGATTTTCCGGACGCGGACGACCCAAGCCGCGGGCGCGATCGTCCAAGTCTTGGGCACGGTGCGAGTCGATGATTGGAATGACCGGGAGCGAACCGCGCGGGCGAAGGTCATCGAGGCGCTCGACGTCATCGAGCGCGGCGCACGGGTCGGCCCTGTGGCGCGCACGTTCGCGATCGTCGAGCCGAAGCGCAACGACATCGACCTGCAAGGCCATGTGCTCGCGAGTCTGCACCCGAATGAGTTCTTCGGGCAGAATCAGGTCGTATTCATCGACAAGGGTCAGTCCGCGGGCCTCAAAGCGGGCAATCGTCTCTTCGTGATGCGTCGCGGCGACGCATGGCGTCAGACACTGCTCACGGCCGACATGAGCTTCCGGGTGTCGGCCGACGACGAGCGTCCGATGCCTCCGATGGAAAAGACGCCGGGGTCGGAGCACGACGACCGAAAGTATCCGGAGGAGTTCATCGCCGAGCTTCGGGTCGTCGACCTGAAAAAGGACAGCTCAGCATGTCTTGTGACCCAGGCGAAGAGCGAGATCGAGCTCGGGGATGTCGTGGTCGCGCGAAAGGGCTACTGAACTCCACGCCGGCGAGCGACAACGAGCCGTGCGCGCGAGGCCATCGAGCCGCGCCATGAGGGAAGGACACCGAGCGGACGGCGCGGTCCGCGCCGCGGTCGCTATAAAGGAGGCCCGTGCGTTTCGCGATGGATCGATTGTGCGCCGGGGCCATGCTGCTGTCGCTCGTCGCGTTCGGCGGCCACCGATCGCCGGTCGGGCTCAACGAAAACGATGAGCCCACCGTCGTCGATTCGTTCGACGACGACGGCGACGAAGTGGACGAGTCGTCGAACTCCGGCGAGGAGACCCTCCTATCGCAGGCGGATGGAGGACGCGTTCGTCCTCGCGGCCATTGCCCGTCGAGTATGGTGCGCGTCGGGGTCACGTGCATCGATCGTTACGAAGCTCCCAACCGTCGTGGCGCCAAGCCGCTCGTGATGCAATCCGCAAACGATGCCGTCGCATGGTGCTCCGCTCATCAGAAGCGCTTGTGCACGGAGGACGAATGGATTGGCGCCTGCGAAGGCGACGAGCACCGCACCTATCCTTATGGCAATGACCACGTTGACGGGCGGTGCAACGACGACAAGACGTGGCGAGAGGTTCACGAGGCGACACTCGCGAAGTGGCCCGCGACGGAGGCGCGCGAGCATGCGCAAGAGCTCTACCAAGCGGTTCCGAGCGGCTTGAAGCACAAGTGCGCTTCGGGTTCGGGCGTGCACGACCTCACGGGGAACGTCGAAGAGTGGGTCGTACGCACGCGCGAGCACGCCAACCCGTGGCCTTACTTGCTTGCTGGGTGCTACTGGTCGGGCTGTTACGGCGGGTCCAAACCGACGTGCCATTCCACCAATGATGCGCACGGACCCGAGTTTCGGTTTTACGAGACCGGGTTTCGCTGTTGCCGGGACGTCCAGCGTTAGGCGTCATTGCGCTCCCCAGGCACCCCATGGACTTCGATGTCGCGACGAGAGTCTTCGGGGTCCGTCATTTCCCGACGATGCCTTCGCCGGACGCCGAACGAACCCGGTGGGCCGTCTCGCCCGTTCGCGCTCAATCGTATCTTTCGCTGTGCACTTGCTCGCGCGCTACGTCGAGATCCCTCCTCAGGATGTCCCGAACGGAGCCCACCATGCGCTGCAATCCGCAGACGAACGCGTGCGGCGTGCCTTCGCCACGCGACGCCAAGGTGTGCCAGAGCTCTCGGACGTGGGCCTGGACGTAACCGCGTCGTCCCGCCCATGTGGCCGCCGGCCGGGACAGCGTGGGTTCGAAGCGAAATCCAGGGTATCGAGCGGCGAGGTCCCTCCATTCGGACCCGTAGAGTAGGTCCGCATCGTCTCGCACCCCGAAAAGGAGCCACATCGGGGCGACCGACTCGGCGGCGACGGCGGCGCGAATCATCGATCGGAGAGGGGTGATACCCGTTCCGGTCGCAATCATGAGCGACGGCGGGGCGCCTGCCGGACGCCGGATGAAGAAGCCTTGAGGTCCGTCGAATCGAAGCTGCGCTCCTGGCTCGAGAGTGTGAAGCCATGTCGAGCCAAGACCCGCCGACACGCGGGTGACCGCGATCTCGAACCGGGGCGACCTCTCGGGCGCCGACGCGATCGAGTACGATCGCTTCAAGAGCGGTGCATTCTGGTTGGCGACGGGAAGCATCGCGCTCACCCACTGACCGGCCTCGAACTGCAACGGCCGCCCATCCAACCGGTCGAAGACGAGCTCGCGAACAGTCGGCGACAGAGTTCGCGTTCCCACGAGCCGTGCTTCGAATGTGGGGGGAATCGGCATGTCGATTAGGTATGAATCTTGGGCGACCCGCGCGTCGGGCCCGTCAGAGCCGGTAGGGCGAGCGCCTCCGGCCGGTACGCGTACGCCGGCTTCACCCGCGACAAGGAGCGTAGCGTCCGCTCCATCCGCAGCAGGGCGTTCAAGGTTTCGGACGTGGAGAGGGAGGTCGCGCGCGCTTCTGCGAGCACACGCTCGATCGCCGTGTTGGCCGCGAGCGAATGGAACACAGCCCCCGGCAGCAACGCCACGACCAGCGGGCGGTCCGTCCCGACCACGCGTCCATCGAACATCTGGTCCTGTCCCGTGTCGAGCTCGGCGCGCGACTCGTCGTCGAGCAGAGACAAAGCGAGCTGGGCGCCGCTCCAGACGTCGATGAGGATGCGACCGTCAGCCCGGAAAAGTCCGCGGTGTGCGCGCTCAAGGGCCGGCAGCCAAATGCGCTCCTCCGCCGTTAGGTCGGCTTCGACCGCGCGCCCGAAGCGACCCTCCGTCACAGCGTTGCACCAAAACGCGCGGCTACGCTCCTCGAACCAGGAGTCTTCGGGTGCAAACGCGCCGGTCCGCACCTCAAAGGCAGCGCGCATCGCGGCGACCCGAGCCATGTGCGCCGCTGCGCCCCCCAGTTGTACGATTCGACTCACGGCCTCGAGAACTCCCATGGCGCGCTCGGGCTGGTGTACGCTGAGTGCATCGGGTTCGCATGGAAAACAGCGTATTCATTCCCCAGGCCGCGCTCGATCAGTGGATGAGCGACGGATCCGCCGATCTGCGGGAGGGGGAGCTCATCGTTACCGCCACCGTCGCCGGCCTGGCGCCGGAGGTGGCCTCGACCTTGGCTCCGGGCCGGCGCTTTCGCGTGTCGGAGGCCGTTCACATCGTGCGCGAGCTGGCCGCCACGGGCGACCACGACCTCATCGGTCGAGTCAAGGGCAAGGCGCAGCTCGATGAAATAGGCGCTGAGATCGTGCAGACGTCGATGCTTATCGGAGACTCCGCCTACGACATCGAGCCTGGTTGGCTTGGCGTCCCGGTCGTGACGCGCGAGGCTGAGGCCGAAGTGGACGTCATCGAAGTGGCGAACGCGGTCGTTACGTAGCACGATCCGTTGACGTGACCCTGCAGCTCGCAAACGCACTGTTCGCCGTGACGGTGGTCGTGTACCTGGCTGCGTCACTGCTGTTCGTCGGGGAGCTGTTCGGCTGGGCCGGCCGAGCCAGAATGTGGGCACCTCGGTTGGTGGCTTTCGGTGTTCCGTGTCACGCCGCGCACATCGTCGTTTGGTCGGTCGTCTTGCACGTCTGTCCGGTCGAGGGCATTCATTTTTCGTTGAACGTCGCATCGCTGTTGGTATGCGCGGCGTACCTGGTCGTGCGAAGGCGCTATCGCGTGGACGCGGTCGGCGCGTTCGTCGCGCCGCAAGCGCTCTTGTTCCTGCTCGCATCGCGGTTCGTCGGGCCGGTCGATGCCGAGCCGCGGTTGAGGAGCGCCCTTTTGCCGTTCCACGTGATCAGCAACCTTCTCGGGATCGCTCTGTTCACGCTCGCGTTCGCCGCGGCGGTCGCTTACTTGCTGCAGGAGCGGCGCCTCAAGCAAAAATGGCTCGAGGCGCTCGAGCGCCTTCCCGCAGTCGACGCGCTGGATCGCGCCGAACACCGCTTCCTCGCAGCGGGTTTTCCACTGCTCACCATTGGCGCATTGACGGGGACGATTTGGGCGCGCGAGGTCGAGGCGGGCGGTGCTGCCGACATCGCCCGCGCCGTGCTCTCGTACGTCTCCTGGGCGCTCATCGGAGTCGTGCTGCTGCTGCGCGCGTCCGCCGGCTGGCGCGGCCGGCGCGCAGCCGTGGGAACCATACTGTGCTTCGGATTGACGGTGCTCGTGCTCGTCGCATACTTGGTCAGGAGCTTCACCGGCGCGGGCGGACACGCATGATCCTCGTGGTGGGCCTCTCGCATCGTACCGCGCCCGTCGACGTTCGCGAGCGTCTGGCCGGGGGGCCAACGGCACTTCCTGCGGTGCTGGCCCGGTTGGCTGTGCGGTCGGAGCTTGAGGAGGCGATGTTCCTGTCGACCTGCAACCGCGTCGAGGTCGTCGCGCGGGTCCGACGAGGCTCGGCGGGGCTGGATGGCGCGCGTCGCGCCATTCGCGAGGAGCTTGCCCAGCAGGGGGGAGCCGTCAGCGGGGACCATCTCGCGCCGTATCTGTACGAAAAGCGCGACGATGACGCCGTGCAGCACATCTTTCGCGTGGCGGCCAGCCTCGACTCGATGGTCCTCGGCGAGCCGCAAATCCTCGGTCAAGTGAAGGACGCGTACGACGCCGCGATCGCCGCCGGCACACTCAAGGGGACGCTCGCGCGTTGCGTCAGCCGTGCCTTCTCGGTTGCCAAGCGCGTCCGCACCGAGACGAGCATCGGCGTGGGGACGGTGAGCATTTCGAGCGTCGCGATCGATCTGGCCCGGCGCATATTCGGCGATCTGTCCGACCGAACGGTACTGCTCATCGGCGCCGGTGAGATGGCGGAGGCCGCTGCGAGCAGTCTGGTCAAGGGGGCGCGAACGCTGCGTATCTGCAACCGGAGCTTTGACCGAGCCGCGGCACTTGCGAGTGCGATGCAAGCGTCGGCCGTTCCATGGGGCGAACTCGCGGCGGAGCTCGTCAGCGCCGACGTGGTCGTCGCGAGCACGGCCAGCCCGACCTACGTCGTGACGGTCGAAATGGTCAAACGAGCGATGAAGGCGCGCAAAGGTCGAACGCTGCTTTTTGTCGATATTGCGGTGCCTCGCAACGTCGAGCCGGCCGTCCACGGGATAAACAACGTGTACGTGTTCAATGTCGACGACCTTGAGCAGGAAGTTGCACGTGGCCTCAAGGCGCGTCATGCGGAGGTCGAAGTCGGCGAGCGGATTGTCGCCGAAGAAGTCTCCCGATTCTTTGCTTGGCGGCGAGGGCTCGAAGTGCAGCCGACGGTCGTGGCCATGCGGTCGAAGGCGCGTGCGGTGTTTTTTTCAGAGTTCGAGCGATCGCTCGGTGGCCGCCTCAAGCACCTCGCCGAGGGCGACCGGGCGGCACTGACTCAAATGCTGGAGAGCGCGCTGAACAAGTTGCTTCACACCCCGACCACGCGGCTGAAAGCGCGCGCCGCCGAAGGGGAAGACGGGATGGAGCTGGCCGCAGCCATGCGCTTTCTCTTTGACCTTCAGGAGATTGCAGTGGCCAAGGAACACGAGGAGGGTGAGGTGGCCGAGACTTCTTTCGCCTCAGCCGAGGGCGACGAACGGCTCCCTCACTGACGGCTGTGACGAGGGCGCGAACTAACGCGGTCGGCCCTTGGCACGGGCCGACGCACGGGGGGTCTTGCTGGATCGTGGCCCGCGCGCGTGGTCCGGTCGCACTTGGTGCTCTGTGGATCTCCGTGCGAGGGGAGCCAATGCGGCGATTGGAGCGCGCACGGGAGCGGGTCGTCCTCTTTGCTCGACGGGAATGACGCATTTGTGAGCCGTATGCGTCCCGGAGAACGCGACCACTTTCGTGTCCACCAAACCCGCCGAGCGTATCGTTCCGAGCACGTCGGACTCGGAGATGGCTCGACTGCCCTTCGGCCGGACGATCCAAAGAGTTTCGGTCTCGACCATGCGCGCCCGCAACAGCGGCACCTTTCGGAGCGCGGCCCGCGTTTCGGCACCGAAGAAGATGGTCGTGGCCCCCTCCGGAACACGGTCTTGCGCGACGCTTGCAACGCGCTCGCGCAGCGACGCAACGAAGACCGGGTCCATCACGCCGACGACGGCGATTCGTGATTGAGACGTGACGTCGAGCTTGTCGAATAGCCCTTTGGGCTCTTTGATCATCCGCGCCCACCGGGTGGCGACCGCGTTGCCGAGTTCGAAGCGCGCCTCTTGGTCCGGCGTTTGAACGATGAGCACCCCTCCTCGAACGGCGACCTTGCAGATCCGATCGACCGCGAGTCGCAGGCTTAGTTCTCCGCGAAAAATGAGCGTTTTGGTCTCGAGCAAGGCCCGACCGACCGCCGTCTTCCGCCCCATGCGCACGGTGCATTCTGCTTGCAGGCCCATCCGCGCAGAATGGTAATGCCCTGTTCGCTCGTGGCGGTTTTTTTTGGGCGCTCCTGCGCCACTGTGCGCTCAGGCCAGTTGTCGACCCAAGGCGAGCCCGAGCGCCTCGGCATGCGTCTCCGATGCGGGCCACTCGGCGGTCCGTTCTGCCTCGCGGTAACGGCCGCCGTCCAAATCGGCCACAAATGCACGCAGGCGAATCTCGTCTCCCACGCGATCGGCGTGCGCTCCCAGGGGCATTTTGCAGTCGCCGCCCATGGAAACGAGAACGCCGCGTTCCGCAGCGACGCACGTTGCCGTGACGGGGTCGTGGAGTCGACGCAGGAGAGCTCGTACACTGACGCCGTCATCACGACATTCGATGGCCAACGCGCCCTGCCCGGGAGCTGGCAATGACAGCGAGAGGGCCAGTACCTCGCTCTTGCGGTGTCCAAGGCCCAGCCGGACCAACCCGGCGCTCGCCAGCACGATCGCGTCGTATTCTCCCGAATCAACCTTGCGCAGACGCGTGTCGACGTTGCCACGCAGCGACACGATCGTGATGTCGGGGCGGAGGCGCTTCAGTGCCACTGCGCGGCGCAAGCTCGACGTGCCAATGCGAGCTCCGGACGGCAGGGCGTCGAGCCGGCCGTGGCGCGGCGCGATGAGAACGTCGTGTGCGTCTTCGCGCGCAGGAACGCACGTCACCACAAGTCCTGGGGGAAGCTCGGCGGGGACGTCTTTCATCGAGTGCACGGCAAAGTCCGCGCGGCCATCGAGGAGAGCCTCCTCGATCTCCTTGACGAACAGGCCTTTGCCCCCAACCTCCGACAGCGGCCGGTCCTGGATCCGGTCTCCGCTCGTGACGATCTGCAGCTCGGTCGTTTCGACGGAGGGCTCGACGGCTCGGAGGCCCGCCACGAACGCGCGGCACTGCGCCAACGCCAACGCAGACCGCCGGGTCGCATACGTGAGGCTTCGCTCGGAGACTCCCATGGCCGGTCGTAGTAGTAGCCGACTTGCCACGTGGTCGCCGATGGCCTAGCTGTGGACGGCTGTGCTTGTCCGTGCCCGCTGGTCGCCGATCGCCTTCGCAGCCGCGGCAGCCGTGCTGCTTTTCTCGACGCGGGCGCGCGCGCGAACGGGAGCGAACGCCCCCGACCCCATGACCGTCGACGTCCCGGGGTACGGCGAAGCCTACTACTACAAGCCTCGTACGCGCGCGCGGCGGCCTATTTTGCTTTACCTGCATGGGCGAGGGGGCAGCGCGTTCGAGGACTGTCGCAAATGGGCTCGAGTCGCTCGTCAATTTGGCTGGATCGTGTGTCCCGAGGCTCCGGCGGTGGGCGAAAACGGGGGTCGCACTTGGAACAACGATGCCGGCACGGCGAAGAAGATCGTCGATGCGACGGTTGCGGCGTTGATGGAACAATACAAGGGGCGGATTCGCACGCGCGGGGACGTGCTCATCGGATTTAGCGAGGGGGCCTTCGTCGCGCAGCAAATCGGCCTGCGTGACCCCGCTCATTGGAGCCGCTGGCTCATTCTCGCTGCGAATGATCGGTATTGGTACGGTGACGCACCGCAGCTTTTGGAGCAGAACCGTTCGAAGATTCGGCGCGTGTACCTATTTACGGGCGAGAACGACGACGTTGCCGAGAATACGAAGCGGGCTGGCGAGATGCTTAAGAGCGCTCGAATTCCGGTGCGTATCCGCATCGCGCCGGGCCTCGGACATGAAATTCCCGCGGACCGCATGATCACGAACTATAGGCGTCCGCTGCGCTGGCTCATTCGAGGTTGACGAAGCGTCGACCGTGGCGCGTCTGATTCAGGCATAAACCACCACGCCCAGGTGGACCGTATCCATGGGCATGCGCTGCGTGCCGACTCCGGCCGTGAAGGGATCGATCCATCCGGAGCGAGCCAACTTCGACGACGTTCGACATCTCGGGCGTCGTTTCGCCAGTGCGCGCGTGCGCGAGGTGCCGCTGCTTCGTGCCGCAGAGCTCGACCAGCGCGCCGACCCGTCCGGCGGAACGCGGGTCTGGCTGGCCCTGGAAGCGCTCCAAGTCACCGGGAGCTTTCACGTGCGAGGGGCGCTCGTCGCCCTGGAGCGAATCGCGGCGACGGCCAAAGATGGGCTGATCGTCGCCCCGAGCGCCGGCAACCACGGAGTTGCCATCGCCTACGCGGCGTGTGTCCTCGGCATGTCCGCTACTGTGGTAGTTCCGCGCACCACGGCACGAACGAAGCGCGAGAAGATCGAACGGTACGGCGCGGAGCTCGTGGTTGCGGCGACCGACCTCTACCGAGATGCCGAAGCGCTTGCGATCGAGATTGCCTTCTCCCAAGGCGCCGCGTTCGTCGCACCCGCTGCGGATGTCGACCTGGTGTTGGCGAACGGCGGGTCGCTTGGAATCGAAATCGTGCGAGCTCTCGGCCGCGTTCCCGAAAGGGTTCTCGCACCTTTGGGCGACGGCGGGCTCGCCACCGGCCTGGCGTGGGCGTTTTCGGCCGACGCGCACGCCCACCCGGATCGCACCGTATGGGGGGTTCATCCCGAGGCCCGATGGACGACAGGCGTCTGGCTCGATAGCGAGGACCCCGTAAACCATATTGACGCCGACGCTCCTACCCTCGCCGAGGAGCTGGGCCCGGGGATGTCGGCCGAAGGAATGGCCCAGGCGCGCGCCGCGCTCGCGGGCATCGTTGTGGCGCAAGAGGCCGAGATCGCGGCGGCGATGGCGCACGCGTATCACGACATGGGCATCGTTCTCGAAGGCAGCGCGGCCGTGGCTCTTGCGCCCGTGCTCTTCGGCCTGCCTGCGCATGTGCGTGGCGGTAACCTGGTCGTCGTGCTCACCGCGAGGAACGTCGATCCGGAACGTTTGGACGCCGTGCTTGTCCGAGCAAGCTTGGCGACGACAAGCAAAGCGGACGGTAGCAGCAGCCATCCAGAGGGTGGATCGAGTCGCCATCGCGAGACCTGATAAGCTGTTCGAGCGATCGTGACGTATTCGGCCTCCGCTCCGCCGTCGACAAAAGCGAAGGTCGTCGTCGATCAGCTTTTGCACGACAACCTGCTCAAGCCCGATCAGCTCGACGGGATCGCCGCTCGTCTGCAATGGTCCGGCGAGCGCGTCGAGGAGGCCATTCTCGAGCTTGGACTGATGAGCGAGACCGAAATGCTCAAGTCGCTGGCCGCGCATTACAAAGCGCATTTCATCTCGGCGGAAAAGCTCGCGAAGGCCGATGTACCGCGCGCCCTCGTCGCGATGATTCCTCAGCGCTTCGCCGAGAAAGTCGGCGTGTGTCCGGTTGCCTTCGACCCGAAAGCCCACGCGCTGAGCGTCGTGACGGCCGACCCAGCGGACCTCGAGTCGCTCTACGAGGTACAGCTGGCGTCGGGAGCGCGCGAGGTGAAGGCCGTGCTGGCTCGTCCTGCCGCGGTCAAAGCGCTCATTGCCAAGGTCTACGGGGGCGATGCGCGCGCCTTTGCCGTGTTCGATCGGCAGGCCAACGTGCAGCTCGGGGCGTTGTACGACCGTGGCAATATCATCGTCGACAGCGGAGACGTGGCCCCCGTCGCGCGGTCTGCGCCGTCGCGGCACCCGCCGGTGCTCGAGCTGCCGTCGAAGGCAGTTTCCTCAAGAGCCAACGTTGCGAAGTCGTCCGACGCGCGGACGTCGAAGCCGCCGGTCCAAGCCCCGCAGGTCCACGCGCCGACGGTTTCGAGCGACAAGGGCGTGTCGGAGGCCTCTTTCGTCGAGCTGCTTCACGTGCTCGTCAGTTTGCTCGAGAGCTCACGCGCCGATCTGCAAGGACACTCGGCTCAAGTCGCCCGGCTCGTTCGGCGAATGGCCGAGAAGATGGGTCTCGACACTGCGACGACCGCCATCCTGGTCGCGGCGGCGTTCATCCACGATCTGGGCAAGGTCGGGCCCTACCATCTGACGGCGTTCAACTGCAGCGAGTACGATGGGCACAAAGTGGCGGGCCAGAAGGCGCATGGCGTCCCGGCGCGGCTTCTCGAGCCCGTGCACCTTCCCGTCGAGACAATGGACTCCGTGAATCACATGTACGAGCGCTTCGACGGCAAGGGATTCCCGACCGGGATCGGCGGAAAAGATATCCCATTGGGAGCGCGCCTTTTGGCGATCTGCGACACGTTCGCCGATCTGACAAGCAACCCTCGCAATCCGTTTCGCGCCACTCTGTCGCCGCAGGACGCGTGCGCCGTGCTGGCCAAGTATAAGGACCGGGTCTTCGACCCGAACCTGGTGGATTTGTTCAAAGCGACCATCCTCGGCGAGGAGCTCACGTCGCGGTTGCTGGCGAGTCGTGCCCAGTCGCTCGTGGTCGACACCGATCCGGAGGAGACCATCGTTCTCGAGCTTCGCATGAGCGAGCAGGGCTTTGTCGTCAAGACGGCACGCACGGCGGAGCAGGCGCTCAAGGTGCTCGCGGAAGGTGAAACGGACCTCGTGGTGAGCGAGATTGACTTGGGGGCGAGCGATGGGCTTGCCCTCATCGCCGAGGCTCGCAACCATCCGTGGGGCAAGGATGTCCCGTGGGTCGTCTATACCCGACGCCAGGAGCGAGCGATTGCGCAGAAGGCGTTCGAGCTTGGGGTGCTCGACTACGTGACGAAGCCCGCGTCGGCCGACGTCTTGGTCGCCAAGCTCAAGGCCTTGCTCGATCAGCGCACGACGCCGCGCCATCATCAGGGAGTCAGCGGATCGCTCCGCGAGATGGGGCTAGCGGACATGGTGCAGGTGCTCTTTCACGGACGAAAAAGCGGGAGTCTGAAGATTCGGGCTCGCGACGGGGCAGGGGAGATCCACTTCGCGGAGGGCAACGTCGTGGATGCCATGTGGCGCGAGCTGCGCGGCGAAGAGGCATTTTACGCGATGCTCAAAGTTGGCGACGGGGAGTTCTCGTTGGACCCTTCGTTTCGCGCGAGCGGTCGGGTGATTCACCACTCGAGCGAAGCGCTTCTTCTCGAAGGAATGCGGCGTCTCGACGAGGGCCTGAGCTAGTGCGCCGCGATCGATGCAGCGACGAGCATCGTAGCGCCCGGTGCACGAGCGAATTCGCGGGGGCGAATTCGGGTTCGGGCCAAGTCCGGGGGACTAGCGTGGCAGTCTGCTCACTTCTTGGGCTTCACGAACTCCACATCCCACTCGACCGTGACGTCGCTCGGGGCGGCGTACGGAGGAAACCAGATTTTCTTGAATGCATCGGCGGCGCACGCGCCGACAGGTTGCCCGGCGTAAGGCGCCGGAACACTGACCTGCTTGACGTGGCCGTTGCGGCCCAGCGTGACGCTGGCCTTGGTCGCGCCCCAGGGACCATTGGCTTGCCCATCGTCGTCGGTTGCGGCACCGCAACTGGCCTTGATCGACCGCGCCGCGCGTTTGAGCTCCGCTTCGACGGCCTCGCGATCGTACGGCGTCATGTCGCCGGACGGATGGTCCGTGGCGTCGCCGCTCGACGCGGCATTCGGACTCGAACTCGACGGGGTCGCCGCTTCGCCTGCATCTCGTTCGCCGGCCGGTTGAAGGCAATCGCTGCCCTGGAGCACCGTGCCCGCCGGGCACGTGGAGGGCGAGTTCGCTCCAGTCGCAGGACCGCCGCACGCGGCGAGCACGCTCATGCACAGTGAGCCCGCCAAGGATCGTGTCCTCTTGGTCATAGGGCCATCATACCCCTTGATCGTATGGCCACCATACCCCCTTCAGCGGTCGGTGATCTTGTAATCCTTGATCTTGTAGAGAAGCGCGCGGTGGCTGATCTCGAGCAGCTCCGCGGCGCGGGTGCGGTTTCCCTTGGTTTTCTGCAGCGCGCGGCGGATGAGAATCTGCTCGATCGCCGAGACCGTTCTCTTTACGGACAGCTCGCCGCTGGCCAGGTGCACCTGGACCGGATCGAGCGCGTCGCGGATGCGTTCCGGCAGATCGCTCGGCTGAAGGACGTCGCTCTCGGCCAGCACCATCGCCCTCTCGATGGTGTTCTCCAGCTCGCGAACATTACCGGGCCAAGCGTACTCGAGGAGTTGCTTGCGAGCTTCCGTTGACACGCCTCGAATGGAGGTTCCCAGGCGTACGTTATTTCGCGCGATGAAGTGATCGATCAACAGATTGACGTCCTCGCGTCGGCTCCGCAGCGGCGGGATGTGGATGGGAAGCACGTTGATGCGGTAGAAGAGGTCCTCTCGAAAGCGGCCCGCCTTGACCTCGGCGGCAAGATCTCGGTGCGTTGCGGCGATGATGCGCGTGTCGACTTTGACGTCCTTGGTATCGCCCAAGCGTCGGATGGTCTCCTCCTGCAATACCCGCAAGAGCTTCACTTGAAGGTTGAGCGGCAACTCGCCGAGCTCGTCGAGCAGCAGCGTTCCGCCGTTCGCCTCTTCGAACAGTCCTCGGCGATCCGAGGTTGCATCGGTGAACGCCCCGCGCTTGTGGCCGAAGAGTTCAGACTCCAGCAAATTTTCTGGAATGGCCCCGCAGTTGATCGCCACGAACGGCGCACCGCGTCGACTGGACCGCGCGTGGATAGCCCTCGCGACGAGCTCCTTGCCCGTTCCACTTTCCCCAGTCACGAGCACCGTCGTCTTGAAGTCGGCAATTTTCGTTACCGTCCTGAAGATCTCGAGCATCTCGCGGCTCTTGGCGAGGATCGATTCGAACTGGTTGTCCTTCTGGATTTGCTCCTTGAGTGCCCGGTTCTCACGGCGCAGCGTTTCCCGCTCCTCGGCTTTGCGAAGAGCGAGCACGATCTCGTCGGGTTTGAAAGGCTTGCCGACGTAGTCGTAAGCGCCCGCTTTCATGGCCTCGATCGCCAGATCCACGTTGCCGTATGCGCTCATCACGATGACCGTGGCCGGATGCTGTTTCGCTTTGAGGGCAGCAAGGAGGTCGAGACCTCCCATCCGCGGCATGCGCACGTCGGTGAGGATCACGTCCGGATCGAACGAGTCGAGCGCGGCAAGCGCGGCCTCTCCACCTTCAGCGACCTCGACTTCGTACCCGTGCTTCTTCAGTAGGGTGCGAAGGACGAGGCGAATGTTCTCCTCGTCGTCGACGACCAAGATGCGGCGCATTGTACGAAAACTCTTGCGAGCAAGAGTACTTGTAAAGTGCCGCCTTCGCGAGACCGATCTCCGAACCCCGCAACGTTTGCAACGGCATCGAGGCGGTCCGGTCACGCCGGAGTCGCTCGCGGTCGCAACGTTATCGAGGTCGGTTTAGGTTGCGCGTCATGGAGACCGGCCTCGACAGGTTCGCTGCCCATCGTGAGTTCCGCGCGCCGCTTCGTGCGATGCGCGTCGGCTTGCTTGCGCATCCCGCATCGGTCGATCGACGGCTGGTCCATGCGAGGCGCATCCTCGAGGATGTCGGCGTTCGGGTGACCCTCGCGCTCGGTCCGGAGCACGGCTACGGAGGGGAGGCGCAGGACATGGTGGGTGTTCCAGACGCTCAGGATGCCTTCGGCACACCGGTGCGAAGCCTCTACGGGATCCGATTCGACCAGTTATCCCCCAGGCCCGAGGACCTGGCGCGAATCGACGTCCTCGTCATCGATCTTCAAGATGTCGGTGCGCGCTACTACACGTTCGTCTGGACGGCGGTGCTGGCGATGCGCGCGTGCGCGAAAGCGGGCGTGCGGGTTCTCGTGCTCGACAGGCCCAATCCGATTGGCGGCGACATTTCACGCATCGAGGGCCGACGGCAGAAGCCCGCGTACTGTTCATTCGTCGGTCTAATCCCGATTCCTGTGCGTCACGGGCTAACGCTCGGCGAGATTGTCGCCTGGCGCGCGGAGGCCGAGGGCCTCTCTCGGGACCTGGTCCAGGTCCTGGGTGTCCGGGGGCTGGACCGCGATGCCGACGCGAGGACCTGGGATCGGCCGTTTGTCATGCCGTCGCCGAATATGCCGACTTACGAGACGGCGCTGGTTTACCCCGGCGCGTGTCTCGTGGAGGGAACGAATCTGTCGGAGGGGCGCGGGACGACTCGCCCGTTCGAGGTGGTGGGCGCACCGTGGATCGATGGGCTGCGCCTGGCAGAGTCGCTTCATGAGCTGCAGATGCCCGGCTTTCGAGCTCGTCCGGTCACCTTTTGCCCCACCTTTCAAAAGCATGCGGGAAGTGTGTGTGGGGGGGTGCAGGTTCATGTGACGGACCCAAGGTCGTTCCGACCGTTCGAGACCTACCTGTGCCTCGTGGCTCTCGCCCACGCCCAGGCCCCCGGCCAGTTTGCATTTCGTACGGACGCCTACGAATTTCGGGACGATGTGCCGGCCTTCGACCTCATGTGCGGGGACTTCGACGCTCGTACGCGGATTCTCCGCGGGGACGATCCACGTGAGCTGGCGCGCGCGGTCGCCGCCGTGGACGACGGGGACCGCGCGATCGTGGATGAGGCTTTGCGAGCGGCCCATGCACGCAGCGTGTGATCCCCGGTCGGCACGAGCTTGCAGCCCGCAGCCCGCAGTCCCATCGGAATAAACGAGAGCGCCGGGGCGTCGTGGTTTCGAGTGCGCGGCATATCGTCGAAGCTCGGCCCCGTCGCTGGGTGACAGTGCCCGTTTTCCAAGAAATGATCGAAACCCGCGTGCTCGCCGCCCGTATCGTGTTCAGGTAAGAAGTGCTGTCGCTCCTGGCCGTCGCGGCTGTTTCGCGAGGGCTCGAACCGCGAACCTTGAGGGCTTGCGCGTGCCCCTCCCCCACCGCGCAAGTCCGCGCGTCCGGGCGGCCTCACGGTCGTCCGGACGCGTTTTTTTTGTGGGTTTGATTCATGAGGTTGGCCTCGCCGATAGACCTGTCGCTCTCGAAAACCTCCCCGCAGATCGATTTGCCGTGATCGGGTCGCTCTTGCCCCAAAGGCACACGGGCCAGCGCGGTACCGCGCGGAGGCTCATTTCCATGCAAGGTCTCGGGTGCACGTGCCGGGGCGATCGAACGTCTGCTGTCTCGGTTGAGCCGTGCTCCGGTCTTGCGAACCGCTAGCCGACCGACTCCGCGAGGGGCCCGACGATGGGCGACAGGCAAGCATCGCGCGCACGGCGGATGTCGTGCAATTCGAGTGAGAGGACGCTCAAGGGCTGGACTTCGATGGCCAGAGTCGTCCCGCAGGTGTCTCCGATGCGAGCCGCAGGCACGCCGGCGGCATGGGCCATCGCCGTCACCGGGTCGACCTGCGTGGGAGCCAGGCTCACGACAACGCCCGACGCAGTCTCGCCGAACAGCATCGCCAAAGCGTCGATGGGTGATGGGGCCATAGCGAGCTTGATGCGCGCGCCGATCGATTCGGCCCCGCTGACGCAGCACTCGGCCAGTGCGACGGCAAGACCGCCATCGCTTACGTCGTGGGCGCTGTCGAGCCTGTGAGATCGAGCCAGTTCGAGAACAAGCCTCTGCAGGCGCACCTCCGCGTCGAGGTCGATGAGCGGAGCGTCACCCTCCAGTCGGCCCATTCTGCGGACCAGCCACTCGCTTCCGGACAGTGCCCGCGCCCCGGTGGCCGCTGGGCTGCCCAGGAGCAAAACGGCTCTTCCGGTGCCTTTGAAGCCAGCCGTCAGGATGTCGGCTGAATGCTCGATCAGACCGACGGCGGCAACGGTGGGTGTCGGCAGTATGGATCGCGAGGCCACGCCACGCTCGCCGGGCCCACGCACAGCGGTCTCGTTGTACAGGCTGACGTTGCCACTGACGATGGGTACGTCGAGCGCCCGACACGCAGCCGCGATGCCGTCGATGCTACGCGCGAACGAGTCCATGACTTCGGGCCGCTCGGGGTTTCCGAAGTTGAGGCAGTCCGTGATGCCGACGGGTTGCGCACCGCTGCACACGAGGTTTCTGCACACCTCGGCAACGGCCATGGCGGCTCCGACGAACGGATCGAGCTCGCACATGCGGCCATTGCAGTCGACCGCGAAGGCGAGATTTTTTTCGACCGTTCGTCGATCTGTGGTCTCACATCTCACTCGCACGACGGCGGCGTCGGAGCCGCAGCGGACCAGCGTGCCGCCCCGCACAATCTGATCGTACTGGCGCCAAACCCAAGCTCGCGATCCGATGTTTGGCGACGAAAGCAGGCCAAGCAGCTCCCTCGAAAGATCGGACGGGATCGGGATCGTCGCGCGATCGACGCCCGTCGGCCGCCGGTCTGGCGTCGCGCGCGGCCGGTCGTAGCAAGGAGCGTCGTCCGTGAGCACGCCGATAGGAATGTCGCAGACGATCGCGGGCTTTCCACGGGGGGTCGCGTGCGGCGCCAGCGGGTCGTACCCGGGAGTGGCTCGTACTACCCAACGCTTCGTGTCGGTCACGCGACCGATGATCGCCGCGTCGAGTTCCCAGCGAGCGCACACATCGAGGACGCGCGACTCTTTGCCGGGCTTCGCGACGAGAAGCATGCGTTCCTGCGACTCACTGAGCAGAATTTCGTACGGGGTCATCGCCTTGGCCCGCCGCGGGACGCTATCGAGATCGAGTTCCACGCCGTTGCCCGCCCGCCCCGCCATCTCAACGCTGGACGACGTCAGCCCCGCGGCCCCCATGTCCTGGATCCCCTCGAGGACGTCCTGCGAGAAGAGCTCGAGGCACGCTTCCAGCAAGAGTTTTCCCATGAACGGATCGCCGACCTGCATGGTCGATCGCATCGCAGGCCGTTTGCAGTCTTGCCCGGGTGAGGCGGTCGCCGCGAACTCGTCGCTCGCCATAGTCGCGCCGTGAATGCCGTCGCGGCCTGTTTTCGCGCCGATGTAAATGATGCTGTTTCCGATGCCGGTTGCCCGCCCATAAAACAATCGACCCGCCGGCGCGATCCCGCAGGTGAAGGCGTTGACGAGAATATTGCCGTCGTAGCGCTCGTCGAACTGAAGCTCGCCACCGACGGTCGGCACTCCGATGCAATTTCCATAGCCGCCGATTCCCGCGACCACCCCCCGGAGCAACTCGGGCGTTCTGGGGTGTTCGGCTCGGCCGAAGCGAAGGGAATTGAGACTCGCGATGGGGCGTGCACCCATGGTGAAGACATCCCGCAAGATGCCTCCGACGCCCGTCGCGGCCCCTTGATGGGGCTCGATGAAGCTCGGGTGATTGTGCGACTCCATCTTGAATACGGCGGCCACGCCGTCCCCGATATCGACGACCCCGGCATTCTCGCCGGGACCCTGAATGACGCGCGGTCCACTCGTCGGAAGACGTCGCAAGTGCACGCGGCTCGACTTGTACGAGCAGTGTTCGCTCCACATGACGCTGAACACGCCGAGCTCCGCGTACGTCGGCGTACGGCCGAGCGCGGCGAGCACTCGCTGGTATTCGTCGTCGCTTAGCTTGTGACGCTCGACGATGGCCGGGTTGATCGGAGGGTCGTTCGGAAAGCTCGCGACGGACATCGATTACGCGATCTGAAAACGAAAGGGGCGAGATGGAGCAAGCCTAGCGCCAATGGGCCGTCGCGCGAAAGTGGATCGCCGCGACTTCGAACGCGTGCTACCGGTAACGGGAGCATGCGGGCCTGTGTCGTCGTCTTCCCCGGTTCCAATGCCGATGCGGAGATGATCCACACGCTGCGCGAGGTGTGTGGGGCGCCGACCGCGGTCGCGTGGCACACCGATTCGGCGCTGCCGGACGCGGTGGACTTGGTTGCGATTCCCGGTGGCTTCAGCTACGGCGACTACCTGCGCACCGGGGCGATTGCCAAGGTGAGCCCGATTGTGCGCGCTGTGCGCGCGCACGCCCTTCGCGGCGGCTTCGTGCTCGGGGTGTGCAACGGTTTTCAGATTCTCACGGAGGCGGGAATGTTGGCCGGCGCGCTCACACGGAACGCGCATCAGCGGTTCGAATGCGGGGATTGGTTCGTCAAAGCGACGGCCGAAGGGCCGTTCACCCCGCGTGTCGGTGAGGTCTGGCGGCTACCGATCGCTCATGGGGAAGGACGGTTTCAAGCCGACGCCGAGACGCTGCGCCGCTTGGAGGGCGAGGGCCTCATTGGGCTTCGCTATTGCAGTCCGGGCGGCGAGATTGAAAATCGCGCGAACCCGAACGGCAGTCTCCAGGCGATCGCAGGGATCTACGGCGGGCCCCGCAAGAACGTGTTCGGATTGATGCCCCATCCCGAGCGCATGAGCGAGTCCTGTCAGGGGGGCGTTGACGGACGAAAACTGTTCGAGAGCGTGCTGGCCGCCTGACAGGGATCGGACATGGGCGCGTGTGCGGGCCATCGGGCAAGGCCGTCACACTTCAAATTCGGCTTTCTCGAGGATCTCGGTAACGCGCCACAAGAACGAGTTGGCGGCGACGCCGTCAACCACGCGATGATCGTACGAAAGAGCCATGTACATGAGCGGGTGGATCGCGATGTGGTCTTCGCCTTCCGCGTCGACCACGACCACGCGCTTCTGAATCTCGCCCATTCGCAGGATTCCGACGTTCGGCTGATTGATGATCGCGCCGCCGAAGAGGTTGCCCTTGAGTCCGGGATTGGACACGCTGAACGTGGCCCCGCTCAGATCGTCGATCGTGATCTTGCCGGCCTTGGCGCGCTTCGCAACATCGTCAATGGCGCGCACGATGCCACGCACCCCGAGCTCGTCCGCCCGCCGGACCACGGGAACGACAAGGCCGTCGGGCGAATCGACGGCCACGCCCAAGTTGACGTCGTGAAGGATCACGTAGGCGTCGTCGATGACCCGAGCGTTCACCTGCGAGTTCTCGCGCAGTGCGCGCGCCGTCGCCACGACGACGAAGGCGAGCATGGTCAAGCTCATTCCCTCGGCCTTGTACCTCTCTTTGTTCGCATCGCGCAGCTTGCTCGCTCGGTGCAGATCCACTTCTGCGACCGTCACGACGTGGGGCGAAGCGAACTTCGAGTACGTCATGTGATCGGCGGTGATCCGCCGCCGCCGCGTGAACGGAACGACCTTGTCGCCGTCGCTTGGCTTGTACGCGGGCACTTTGAACGCGCCGAACCCGACACCCGGGATCGGCGGAACGAAACCGCCGCCGAGGTTGATGGCCTGCGCAAGCTGTGTCGTCTTTGGCGTCGCTCGGGGTGGCGGGGGCGGCTCGATGGCGGGTGGCGGTGGCGCCGACGAACGGGGGGGAGCTCCCAGCGGGTTCGACCCCGCGGGGCCGGACGCGCCTGCAGCGCGCATCACGTCGTCCTTCGTCACGCGGCCGCGTTCGCCCGTTCCAAGAACGTGTTCCAGATCGACGTCGTTCTCGAGAGCCGTTTTGCGCGCGACCGGTGTCGCCAGTGGACCGCCCATGACGCTTCGACCTGGCGCGATCGCGCCGTCCGACGCCGGTGCGCTCGCCGCTGCCGGACGCGGCGCGATCGCGCCGTCCGGCGCCGGCACGTTCGCCGCTGCCGGTATCGAGACCGGAGCACCGGGGGCTTCCGACAGGCTCGCGCTGCTTCTCGCGCGGTCGTCGATCTGCGCGATGAGGGTCTTCACCGGCACGACCTGCCCTTCGGCCACCAGCAACTTGGCAATTCGCCCCGCCGCTGTCGCGGTCAATTCAGTGTCCGCCTTGTCGGTCGCGATGGACACGATCGGCTGATCTTTGGCGACGACGTCTCCTTCGCGCACGAGCCACTTGGAAATGGTCCCCTCACTGACGCTCTCGCCAAGCTGGGGAAGGGTCACGTCGATGAGCATGGGCCGATCGCTCTCCAACCGCGAATGGGACGCTAGCCTATAGCGTCGCTGGTCGGGACCGCAATTGCGCGACGAAGTATCCGTCTGTCCCGTGCACGTACGGCAAGAGGCGGAAGCAAGATCGGTCGCGCCCCGCGGTCGCTAGGGCCACGGGTGCTTCGAACGGAGACAGGGAAAGCTCGGGTCGCGCACGAAGCAGCCCATCGATGACGTCTTCGCTCTCCTCGCGCAAGACGCTGCAGACGACGTACACGAGGGTGCCTCCGGGACGCACGTGCCCAGCCGCGCGTGTGACCAGAGCAATTTGCGTGCTCGCCATGGACGCGAGGTCCGTCGGGTCGCGCCGGAGTGCGATCTCGGGGCGTCTCCGCAAGGTTCCCACACCCGAGCAAGGCGCGTCGACGAGCACTCGATCGTAAAGGTCCCGGACCTCGCCCGAGCCCGCACGCCAATCGACGGCGAGGGTGCGCCGGGGACTCAATCCGACTCGAGCCAGCTCTTCGCGCAGGCGGACCAGCTTGGCTGGGATCGCGTCGCAGGCGTCTACCGCTCCGCTTTGTCCGACGGCGCGGGCCAGGAGCGCGGTCTTGTTGCCACGGCCCGCGCATGCGTCGAGGACGACTTCGCCGGTCCGCGCCCCGACGGCGAGCGCCGCAACTTGGGAACCCTCCTCCTGGACCGACCAGGCGCCCTCCTGCCAGCCCGGTAGTTGCTGCGGTTTGCCGGCTCCACGTGCGACGATGGCGAGGGGCGAGATGCGGCCCTTCTCGAACCTCCCGTGCGGCGCGGCGGCGCCGACGCGGTCGATCCAGGCGTCGCGTTCGGAAGCGCGCTCGACGCGGAGGCCGACCGCGGGCGGCTCAAGGCCGTAGCGGAGAAACGCGAGCGCGCCCTCCGCCGACAGAGTCCGCTCGAGCGCTTCCCGAAGCCAGCTCGGGGTCGAGCCGATCAGCGCTTGCTCGCGGGCGTCGTGGCCAAGCGTCGGCACATGCGCCGACAGTTTTCTCAGAATAGCATTCGTGAACGAAGCGACGCGCTCTCCTCGCGCCAAACGAGCAGCGGCGACGGCTTCACTCACCGCCGCGAACGGTGGGATGCGCGTGAAGACCAATTGGTACGCCGCGACGAGGATGACCGCGCGGATACGCGCGTCGAGCTTGTGAGTGCCGCGTGGTGCGAAAGCCGCGATCTGCTCAAGGAGCCACGGCGCGACCCGCAGCGTTCCATAGACGAGTTCGGTAGCTAACGCGCGATCGCGGGGCGCCAGCTGTACGTTGCGGGTAAGCTCGGCTTCCAGCACGGCTGACGCGAACGCGGCTTCGCGTTCGACGCGCTCAATCACCCGCGTCGCGACGTCCCGGGCATCGCTCACGTCAAGAGCTCTCGAACTTGCGTTACGATGACGTCCCAGCGCCGTTCGACGTCGTTCTTGAATGCAACGAGCATCAACAGCACGAGCATGATCATCCCGGCTAGGCTCGCCACCTCGCGTGCCCGCATCGGAAGCGGGCGTCGACGAGCCGCCTCGAAAACGAAGAACAACAGGTGCCCGCCGTCGAGGACCGGGATGGGCAGTAAGTTGATCATGCCGAGGTTGACCGAAATCAGAGCCATCGCCCAGACGAAGTACGCGGCACCCTTGGCCCCGGCTTGCCCGGCGATATCGTACATGGTGATGGGTCCACCTACGCTCGAGATGGACACGCGCCCCTGGGCCAATCGAAGCATGCCGATGCCGATGAACTTGATGACGCTCGCCGTTTCCTCAACGCCATGCGCGAGGGCGTAGAGCACTCGGTGGGGGTTCGGCACGAGGCGGTCGGGCGCGATAGGCACCCAATGGTCGGTCCGGAAGACGTAACGCTCGTAGTGCTGGCCGAACTCGTCCTCCCACTGTTCCTTGCGCAGCTGAAAGAAGCCTCTCGTCAGCACTCCGTCGCGAATCCATCGAAGTTCGTGCATTCGATCGGCGCCTGCGACAAGTTCGTCCTCCATGGATCGCCAGAGTCGTTGGGGCGTGCCGTCCAGCATCGTAATGCGGTCGCCCGGTCGCAATCCGGCACGCCATTCGCTGGACGCCTGCGGCACGAACGCCACGTACATGTCCGCGTTCTCGATGCCGGTGCGATCGGCCACGTCGACGGCGCGCGCTTCGGCGTCGGGGGGCGGTGTGCTGCCCGGCAACCGTGGCACCGGTGTCAGCTGGGCGACGCCCGGCTCGAGGACAGCGAGCTTGCAGAGGCCGCCGAGCGCGCTCGGGGCGTCGACCGGCCGCAAATAGCTGAGGACGACTTGATCGCCCCGGTTTTGAGCCAGCAGATCGACGAGATCGACGAACCGATCGACGCGACGCCCGTTGAGCGCTGTGATGCGATCGAATGTTTGAAGCTTCGCGTGTCCCGCAGGTGAGTCCGGCTGTGTCACGCCGATCACCGCCTCCGGGAACCTGGGGTCGATCCCGATGCGTCCCGTGTGCTCGACGATGTCGAGCTCCTTGACCTCCTTCTCGTCATCGGGCGTGACGATGACGTCGAGCTCTCTGCCGTCTCGCTTCACCGTCAGGGTTACGGGACTTCCGGCGCGCTGCGCGATCACGCGCTGCACCTCGGGAAAGCTTGTCACATCGCTGCCGTCGACCCGCTCGATGCGGTCTCCAGGCTTGAGTTTGCCGTCGGCCGGCTTGCCCGGGATGACGACTCCCACGGTGGGCGGCAAGAACTGCTCGTCCTCGAGGAACACCGAAGTGTAGAGAGCGATGGGAAAGAGCAGGTTCATAGCCGGCCCGGCCAGTACGATGACAACCCGCTTCCAAAGCGCTTGAGCTTCGAATGTGCGGCCTCGCTCCTCTGGCAAGATCGGCTCGCTGGTCTTGCTCTCCTCGAGCATCTTTACGAACCCGCCAAACGGGAGCAGAGCGATGCAGTACTCCGTTTCCTTGCCGCGGAGTCGCAGGACTTTCGGACCGAAGCCGATCGAAAACGTGAGAACTTTAACGCCGAAGATCTTGGCGAAAGCGAAGTGGCCCGACTCGTGAATGAAGATCAGCGAGCTGACGAGTAGGACGAAATACAGAAGGTCCACGGCGATCCGACTGGGCAGCGGAGTAGCATACGGGCGCGGTCGTGCGCGTCGTGCGCCGCTCGAGGGCTCGAGAGCGAATGTCGCGGCCAAACCATCGGCCCTCTGCATTCCAACGATCGGCGCTCGGACGGCGCCGGTCAGTCAAAGACGCTCCGCGACAATGAGCCATTCGAGCGGACTCAACGCTTCCAGTCGAGCTTCCCAGAGCGGAGAGAACGTTTCGCGCCACTGGCTCGCTTCGAGAAGGCGAGTCTCGATCGACGTGCGCGCCACCCCGTCTTCGAACACGCACGTGTGCGTCCCGGTACGTGTGATTCGCCGCTCGTCGGTGGGCGGCACCGACGATGCGGCCTCAAGCCACGCGACCGTGGGAACCTCCGCCAAGAACCGTCCCCCGCGCACGATGACGCGGCCGAGCTCGTGGACCAACCCGCTGACGGTGGCCTCGTTGGGTGGGTGCGCGAGCGTTCCATGCAGGGCGATGGCGGCGCCGAACGTCGCGTCGGCGAACGGCAGCGGCGGTTGCCAGAAGTTGGCAAGGACGAGGGGGATGCGGCGTGCTCTGCGGGCGCAGATCGCGAGCATTCGGGGCGAGACATCGAGCCCCGTCGGCTCGTATCCGCGATCGAGAAGCGCCGTGAGTTCGCGTCCAGGTCCGACACCCAAGTCGAGCACCCGAACTGGAGCCGGCGGCAATTCGCTCAGGATGCGGATCATCCGCCGTCGCGACTCGGCGGCCGGAAGCGCGTACACTCGGTCGTAGCGCCCAGCGATCGCGTCGAAGAAGCGAGCGGAGTCGTCGACGCTCATCGGGCAAGATCGCAATAGGCGAGGTAAAGCGCTTCGTGGATGCCTGCGAGCGCGATGGCCCGGCGGACCAGCCCCGCCCGCTCGCCATCGCTCCACGGGGCTTCCGGTCGTCGGGCGGCGCCGCGGCTGTGGGCGTGCCCGAGGAGCGCACCGAGATGCGCGATCAGCGATTCGAGATCGTTCGTGTCGAGCCGTGCGAGATCGAGCTTGTCTTCTTGCGGCGCCAAGCGCCGAACCAAAATGGAACGGCGGCCGATGCATGTGGTTCCCATCATGCGCGGCGGGTGGGAGAGGCATTCGACCGTTGCCGTGCGCACGCGTTCGGCGGGTTGGAGGTCCGCGGCGGTTGCGAGATTCGCGCCCGATGGCTCGCCTTGCGACTTCATGTCGAAGATCCAGCCGCCGTCCACGTCGCCCCTGCCCCGTACGAGAACGGCGACGCGCAGGCAGCCTAGGCTGCCCGTGCCAGCGACTCGAAAGGCAGCGTCGATGACCTCAAGCGACTCGGGCGTCATGCGCGCGGCTTTGGCAAGACCTTTGGCGTACTGCCCGAACGCGCGCTCGCATTTCGCGCGCAACTTCCGCGTGAGCTCCTCGAACCGAGCGCCGCGGATGAATCGCCGTTGGCCTCGTACGACCTCCGTTCTCGCGTCGAGAAACGACTTGCGCGAACGCGTTCGAATTTGGTCGATGAGCGCCGTGACGACGTGCGGAGCCGACCCAGGCCGACGACGATCGAACGCCGCGTCGACGTACGCGTCGATCAGGACGTGGCAAAGCTCCAACGTGCGAATTCCGTTGAAGCCGAATCCCCGTGCGCCGAGAACGACGCTGGTCGCCAGGCGGAGGACGTCGAGTCGCCACGGCGCCACCATGGCGTCGTCGAAGTCGTTCAGGTCGAACACGATCGGTTCCTTCGCATGCGAACGTGGCGTCTCGCGCTTCGACAGCGCTCCGGCGCGATAAGCGCCGAAGTTTTCGACGTGCGCGTCACCGACCACCCACCCCTTGCCGCGAGGGCCTTCGCGCAGCCAAGGGTCGCGCCCGAGCAGCTCGTAAAAGAGAGGCGCCGATCCTCGCAGGAGACCCAACGGCGACGCCGTCATGCGTGCCGATTTTTGCGCCAGCAAATGCGGAAAGCGCGCGACGCGTGCTCGATCGATTTCCAGCTGGCGATGAGCGAGGCGGATGGGGTCGACGGTCAACATTCGCAACAGGCAGCAAGGTCAGACGTTACCGGATCGGTCGGCCAGCCGTCGAATCGAGACGACTCGCCGACTGTCCCGCCCCTGGCCGTGCCGTGCACACGAGCGGAGCGAATCGCGCGAGCGGAACCGCGTCCTTGACTAGAGTGATCCGATGCTCCGGATCGCCCAAGTACTCGAGCGCGGCCTTGCGGGCTCCCCGCCGTGGCACCGCGGGGTTTCCCGCCCTTGGCTCTGGACCTTCGGACGCAGCGTCGCGCGGAGACTGGAGTGGCCCCGGCACGTGCGAGTCGTTGCCGTCGGAGGCGCGACTCTCGGCGGATCGGGCAAGACGCCGCTCGCGATCGCCTGTGCGATGGAGCTTTCGGCCGTGGCTCGAACCATTTTGGTCGGGCATGGCTACCGAGCCGCGGTTCGCCGCACTCGGTTCGTCTTGCCGAGCGACGCGGTCGGATTGGTGGGCGACGAGGCGATCGTGGCCGCGCGCGACCTCGAGGCCTCGGGTTTGGGGGCGCGGGTCGTTGTGGGACCTACACGATCGGCTGCGGTCGCGTGGGCGGCCGGCGAAGCGGACGTCCTTGTGCTCGATGGCGTGTGCCAGACGGCGCCCACCCGAGCATCTCTGGCTCTTCTCGCCGTTGACGCCTCCGAACCATGGGGAAGCGCCGCTGCCTTGCCGCCGTGCGGAGACTTGCGTGCGCCCGTCTCCACGTTGCTGGACGCGTGTGACGGGGTCGTGCCGCTCGGGGATTCCGCCCGGTTGCCGCTCTCTTTCGCGCAACCCGGACGCACCATGCCGATTTGGCCCGCGAAGGTGGAGTCGCGGGGTGCCTGGCTGCACACTGGGCGGCCTGGTGCCACTCGCCCGGAGGAGCTCCTGTCGTGGGAGACCCTTCGGCGGTTGCGCGTCGGCCTCGTGACGGCGATGGCCAGGCCGGACCGCGTCGTGCGTGGCTTGGCACTCCGCGGTGTGCGCCCGTGCGCGGTCGTGTGCGCGCAGGACCACGGGCCTGTGGGTGCCAGCGCCGTTCGGGCCTGTTTCAAAAGAGCGCAGGCGGAGCGCGTGGAGGTCTGGCTTTCGACGCCGAAGTGCGCTTTGCACGTGGATGGCGCGAGGTTGGGTGCCCCCGTGGCGGTTCTAGAGTACGGCCTCGGACTGCCTCCCACGCTCGTGGCACTCCTTCGGGCGATCGCCCTGCCTTGACCGGCGGGGGGGGTGAGCCATAGCCTCAATGGCTACGAGGCATTGCCCAGAATGCCCGCGGGCGGCTCTGCACGTCGCGCCGCAGCAACCGGATCGTGAGGCGACGCGCGTGAGCGAGTCCGAGGAGAAAACTCGAGTCACAGCCATCGTGCAGAAGCCGCTCGGGGGAGACGAAGGAGCCCCGAAGGGCAACGACTGTCTTGTGGTCATCTATACGAAGGAGCCATCCCTCCTCGGCCGCCGCTTCGTCCTCGACGCGAGCCCGATCCGCATTGGGCGCGGCGCCGAAAACCACATCGTGCTCGAGGGCGACAGCGTGTCGCGCCGGCACGCTCACTTCGAGCAGCGGAGCGGAGCGTGGTGGTGCGTCGACGACGGTTCGACCAACGGCTCTTACGTCAACGACGACCAGATCATGCGCGAGGCTCGCCTCGGCAACAACGATCGCATCAAGATTGGCCCGACTATTTTCAAGTTCCTTTCGGGTCAAGACGTCGAGGCGCAGTACCACGAAGAGATCTACCGGATGACCATCATCGATGGTCTCACGCAGGTACACGTGAAGCGCTACCTGCTCGAGTCGCTCGACAAGGAGATGATCCGCGCGCGACGCCACGTCCGCGACCTCAGTTTTTTGATGCTCGACATTGACCATTTCAAGAAAATCAACGATCTCCACGGCCATCTTGCGGGTGACTACGTGTTGAAGGAAGTGGCCCGGCTCATCCAACAGCGCATTCGTCGCGACGAGGTGTTGGCTCGTTACGGCGGTGAGGAATTTGCGATCATCCTGCCCGAGACCAACAGTGAAGGCGCCCGCGCGCTCGCCGAGGGGCTCCGAGAAAAAATCGAACAGAGTCGTTTCATTTTCCAGGGTGAGGTCATTCGCGTCACGATTTCCATCGGGGGATCGGTACTTCCCGAAGGCGATCGCACGAGCACGGATTTGATTAAGCGCGCGGACGAGAAGCTTTATGAGGCGAAACGTGCGGGACGAAACCGCGTCATCGTTTGAGCGCGCCGCCGCTGTCGCCGACCAATGACCGAACGATTACCGGACATCCGAATGATGCCCCCGGGACCGGGGTCTCGTGCGATGGTCGCTCGTCTCGCTGCCGTCGAGTCGCCGTCGGTAGACGCCAGGCGGGAAGCGCGGGCGCAAGCGAGCGGCTTGGATCAGACGGCGATTGTGTACGCGTCCGCGTCGGGGACCAACGTCACGGACGTCGACGGCAATCGCTACGTCGACCTGGCCGCAGGCTTCGGTGCGTTGCTCCTGGGTCATGTGCCGCCCACCGTAGCGCGCGCCGTCGAGGCGCAGGCAACCCGACTTTGGCTGGCGCTCGGCGACGTCTTTGGGTCTGACGCAAAGGTCGCACTTTGCGAGAGGCTCGCGAACATCCATCCGGCGCCGGGTGCCCGTGTCATGCTCGGATCGAGTGGGGCGGACGCCGTGACAGCCGCGCTGAAGACCGCCGTCGTCGGATCTGGACGCGGCGGCCTGCTCGCGTTCGACGGCGGGTATCACGGGCTGTCGCATGGCCCTCTGGCCGCGTGCGGGCTGCGCCCCCAATTTCGCGAGCCGTTCTCGACGCAGCTCAACCCGCATGTGTGGTTTGCGCCCTATCCAGTCGACGACTCCTCGCTCGATCGCTCGCTTCAGGTGGTCGAGGCGGTTCTACGGCGGGGCGACGTCGGGGCCGTGCTTGTCGAGCCGATCCTTGGACGAGGGGGGTGTGTCGTGCCCGTTTCCGGGTTTCTGCCTGCGCTCCGCGCGGCATGCGACCGAGCTGACGCGTATCTGGTTTGCGACGAGGTCTGGACCGGGCTTGGCCGCAGCGGGGCCTGGCTCGCGAGCGCCGACGCCGGGGTCGTCGCCGATATCGTGTGTCTGGGCAAAGGCCTCGGCTCGGGATTGCCCGTGAGCGCCTGCATCGGTAGCGCGCGCGCGATGGAGGCGTGGGGCAAGCACGGGGGCTCCACGATCCACACGGCGACCCACTTTGGCGCCCCTCTCGCGTGCGCCGCGGCGATCGCCACGCTCGATACGCTCCACGCTCAGCAGCTGCCGGAGCGGGCACGTGCCGTCGGACAACGCTGGCAAGCGCTGTTGCGCGACCGGGTCGGCGGGCGAGGGGTGCGCGCCGTTCGCGGCCGCGGTCTGATGATCGGGGTCGAGATAGAGGGGGGCTCCGTGCGTGCTCTTCGCGTGGTCCGCCGCTTGTTGCAGCGCGGGTGGATCGTCTTAACGGGAGGAGCGGAGGGGGACGTGCTCACCCTCACCCCACCGCTTACGGTCGATGAACCTTTGCTCGAAGCCTTTGCCGATGCTCTGTGCACGTGCCTGGCATGACCCCGATCCACGCCCGGAGCGAGTCGCTTCACCGCAGGGTGCGAGCGATCGTGCAGGCGTTCGAGCGGAGTCGTGCGGCGCCCGAGCCGTTCGATGCGCTTGCTGCCGATCTTGTCCGGTTTCAAGCGGCGACCGTCCCGGGCTATCGGCGTCTGTGTTTGGCTCGTGGCATCGATCCCCAGGCGGTCGTGCGAGCCGAGCAAGGACCCGCCGTGCCGACCGATGCGTTCAGGTTGGCGCGAGTCTTCGCCTTCGCCGAAAGGGACGCCGCGTTCGTGTTCCGGACGAGCGGCACGACGCTCGGTGCGCGCGGCTCCCACGCGATGCGTCACACCCGAACGTATGACGCGGCGGCACTCGCGTTCGGCCGTGCGATGATCGCGCGCGACCTGACCCTCCCGGTGCCCGTCGTGACGATCGGTCCTAGCGTCTCCGAGGTCCCTGATTCCTCGCTGACGCACATGTATGCCCTTTTCGCTCGTCAGTTCGGGCCGTCGAGGGCCGTCGAAATGACGTTCGTCCACTCCGGGTCGTTGCGAGTCGAAGCGTTGAGAGAATGCGTCGCTGCTCTCCGCCCGGACGTTCCGGTCATCGTCCTTTCGACGAGCTTTGCCCTTGTCCACTTGCTTGACGCCCTGGGTGCCGAGAGTCTGGCTTTGCCCGCGCGAAGCCGCGTGGTGCAGACCGGTGGCTTCAAGGGAAGGTCGCGGGAGGCGTCGGCCTCCGAGCTCCGCCAAGGCGTGGCTCGGTGCTTCGCCGTGCACGAGCGGTCGGTCGTCGGCGAATACGGAATGACCGAGCTTTCGAGCCAGTTCTGGGAGGCGACGCTCGTCGACGAAGGGGCCGCGCAGGGGGTTTACTTCGAGCCGCCTTGGGCGCGCGTCGTCCCGGTCGATCCCGAGACCTTGGTGCCGGTTTCTCACGGGAAAATCGGGATTGCCCGGATCGAAGACTTGGCGAACGTGGACAGCGCCTGGGCCGTTCTGACTCAGGACCTGGTTCGCCGCGTCGCTGGCGGATTCGAGCTCATCGGTCGCGCGGCAGGGGCGCCGATGCGGGGCTGCTCGATCGCTCTCGACGAGATGCTATCGGCGTCGCCATGAGTTGTAGCGGGTCCGCGTGACGCGAACGCTCGATCAGCGGGTGGACGACGTGCGGCGGCTACTGCACGCGGCGCAACGCGTGTACGACGCACGTGCGGCGATCGTTCCGCAGATTGCGCACTCGACAGGACTGACGCACGAAGGGGTCGAGCTTGGATTCGAATCGCTCGAGCGACAGGCATCCGACGCGGATCTCCGCACCCTGGTGGCGGGAGCCGGTGACGCAGAGCGGGTGCACGTCGTGCTTTCGGCGAACGTATTCGTCGCCCCACTTCGGGCCCTCGCCCTCGCTCGTGCCACCTCGACTCGGGTCAGTGTGCGTCCATCTCCAAGGGAACCGAACCTGACGCGTGCGCTCGTCGAGATGTCGGGCGACGACACGATTGCGATAGTCGACGACCGCGACCTGTCTCGCGTCGAGCGAGGCGAGATCCACGTGTACGGTCGCGACGAGACGATCGCCGCGGCGCGCGCGTGCGCTCGCCCCGGTATCGTCGTCCGCGAGCACGGAGCCGGGCTCGGAATCGCAATCGTGACACGCCTTGCGGATGTCGATGCTGCGGCCGAGGCTTTGGCGAATGACGTGGTTCCTTTCGATCAGAGAGGCTGCCTCAGCCCACGCGTCGTTCTCGTCGAGGGCGATGCCGATCGCGGCGAGCGGTTCGCCTCGACGCTCGACGCGCATCTCTCGGAATGGGGGCGTCGCGTACCCCGGGGCGCGCTCTTCGAAGCCGAGGTCGCCGACGCCGTCGTTTGGCGCGAGGCGCTGGCGTTCGCCGGCCGGCTGTGGCGCGGCCCGTGTCACGACGTCGCGCTGGCGCCGCCTTCAGGCCCGCTGGCCATCCCGCCGCCGGGACGTTGCGTTCACGTTCTGACGGCTCGCTCGCTCCTGGATGTCGTGGCCCAAATCGCGCCCATCGCCCGCTTCGTCGTCGCAGTCGGCACGGACGACCCGAAAGCGGTCGAGGGTGTAGGGATGCGCGGCTCGCGAGTTTCTCTTTTGGGACGCATGCAGCGTCCTCCCATGGACGGTCCGGTCGATCGCCGCCCATTTTGATGCCGACTTGGGCTTAGTTCAACCGTCCGCAGCGCGACTCAACGCGCCGGTCGCCCTCGCTTCGCTGCACACTCCCGCTGTGCGCGCCCAGCGGACTTCTCTTACGTGGCTTCGCGAGCCGCCTTGTTTGGGATGATCTGCACACGCCGCTGGGGCTCTTCGCCCATGCTCTCGGTGCGGACGCCTTGGATCTCGCGCAAGGCCATGTGAACGATCCGCCTCTCGCGCGCGCTCATGGGGTCGAACGTGATCACCTTGCCCTCGGTGGCCACCCGCTGGGCCAAGCGCCGAGCCATTTGCGCCAGTTGGTCCTCGTGTCGCGCGCGGTAACCCTCTGCATCGACGATGATATGCCGGCGCGGTTCGCCGGGTCTCACGACGACGCGAGCCGTCAAATACTGGATCGCGTCGAGCACGTTTCCTTTTTTGCCGATGATGCGCCCGGCGTCGGGCCCTTCGAGCTCGATTCGGATCTCGTCGGGTGAGCCCTCGCCGTCGTCTGGCGCGAGGTTCACCTCGACGGTCATCTGCATCGCCTTCACGAGTGTTCGGACGAAGGCGAGCGCCTTCTGGGTCTGCGCGTCGAGCGTCGACTCGTCGAGCGCGGGAGCCGACCCCGGATCACGACGCGATCCGGAATCGGGACTTGGCCCGGGTCCGCTCGAGGGGCGTGGCGACGCCGAGGGTCTCTTCGACGAGGCCGAATGAATGTCGGTCTTGGGCGGCTGCCCCGATCCTTGGTGCTCCTCAGACACGAGCCTTTCCCTTCCGCAGCGACGCGGTCGTTGCCGCTCCTTGATCGCGCTTCTTCGAACCGTTGTCTTTTTTCTGCCCGTCGGTCAAGGCGATGACACCACCCTGGTTCGACGATGGCCCCTCCCCACGCGGGAACACCTTCTCTATCACGAGCTGCTGGGTGATTCCGAGCACGCTGTTCGTCAGCATGTAGACGCCGAGAGCGGCGGGCAAAAACAGCATCATCACTGTAAAAATGCCCGGCATCAGCCAGGTCATCATCTTCTGTTGCATTGGATCCATCCCCTGTTGTGGGACGATCCTCTGCTGCACGATCATGGCGACCCCGAGGACGAACGGCAAAACGAAGTATCGGTCGGGCGCGGAGAGATCCGAGAACCACAAGAACCTGGTGTGGAAGAACTCCACAGCCGTTTGAAGCGTGGCGTAGAGCGCAAACCAGATGGGCATCTGCACGACGGCCGGGAGACACCCACCGAGCGGGTTGACCTTGTTCTTCCGCCAGAGCTCCATCATCGCCAGGTTTTTCGCCTGCGCATCGTCCTGGAATTTCAGGTTCAGAGCATCGATTTCGGGCTTGAGCCGACGCATCGCAATCGTGCTCTGAATCTGCTTCCAGGTGAGCGGGAACAGTGCGAGGCGCAGGCCGATCGTGAGCACGATGATCGCAAGTCCCCAGTTGCCGAACGTCACGTGAGCATGAATCCACGCGATGATCGTGACGAGCACTTTGGCAACGGGCGAGAAGGTGCCGAGGTTGATGAGGTCTCCCAAACGAGGCCAGCCGCCGGCTGCCCTCGCGAGCACGTCGCGTTCCTTCGGGCCAAAGAAGGCGATTTGGCGGTAGGTCGCTGACTCGCGGGGCGCGAGCGTACGGGGCAAATATGCGAGTCGTGCGTGATAGATGTTTCCCGCTTGGTCGTCGTCGGGCCGTTGGCTCGCGCCGTACCATTGCTCCGCCAGGATGCCGCACGCTGGCTTCTCCGTCCCGCTTCCGGGATTCGCTTCCAGCGGGGTGAGCGCCTGCGCGAAGTAGTAATTGGCGATCGCCGCGTACCGATCGTCGAGAGGTTCCTCGAACCAGAACGGTGGAGTTTTGAAAGCGTCGTCGTCTTTGGCCTTGCGCTTGACGTCGCCGTCGCGGGCGCACTCGAGGTTCGTCAGAAATGGCGATACACGCCCGAGCCGGCCCTTCACCTCCGCGTTGGTGCGCCAGGCGAACGCCTCGATCGTCGTCGCGTGCCGTTTCGGAACGTCCGCCAAATTCGTCACCGTCGTGTCGACGTTGAGCTCGAAGGGCCGCTCGCTCGCCGAAAGGCTCTTCACGATGAGAACGGTGTCGTCTTCATAAATGAAGCGGCAGCGCGTCGTCCCCTGCTGCTCGACCTTCCAATCGAATCGGTCGTATTTCACTTGCTCGTCGGGCGAAGCCGGCTCGCCCGGGTTCGCTCGAAAGGTCGTTCTCAAGTTGCGCCAGCGCTCGATGTCCGGCGTCGTCGACATGTCTCCGGCCTGCGTGCCGGCGTAGCGAGCATCGGTCAAAAAGAAATGGGTCAGCCCAGCGCCGCGCGACGAAGCCTCCGCGCTAAAGCGTTTGCCTGCGATGGTGCAGGTGGTGCCTGGCGGTGGCGGCGCAGGCAGCGGATGGCCTGGTACGGCGTCGATCACGTCAGGCGCAAAGCCCGGGGCGTCGACGAAGCGCTGGGTGGGAAAGTCCTGGGTTTGCGGACCCGACTTTCGACCCACCAAAAAATAATAGCCACCCACCGCGATAGCGGCGTAGACGATCCAACGCAGGAGCGAATTGCGATCCATGAGATCTCAGTCCGCCGCGTGCGCGCGTAAGGCGGCCTCGGGTGGCGGTGAAGGGTGTGAGCTCGAAGTGAGCCGGGGCGAAGGGGGAGGGTCGTAGCCGCCGGAATGAAACGGGTGGCACTTACACAGCCGGCGGATCGAAAGCAAGCCGCCGCGGACGATGCCGTAGCAGTCAATGCATGCGGCGGCATAGTGCGAACACGACGGCTCGAAGCGGCAGGCCGGCCCGAGCACGCGGGAGAGCGTTTGCTGATACACGCGAATGAGCGCAATCACCATGCGAGCGATCATGGTTTTTGGGTCCGAATCATGTCGTCGAGCCCAGGATGGTCCGGTCCCTGCGCGCGCGCCAGCGCTTCCGTAGCGCGCTTTTGCAAGTGCCGCTCTACGGAGCGCCACTCCGCGCGAACGGCTGCCAGCTTGAGCTTCTGCGCGCCCGGCCGGGCGATCACGACCACGTCGATGCCCGCCGGGATCAGACCGGACCACGTTCGAAAGCACTCGCGGCACAGGCGTTTGACGCGGTTGCGCTCGACCGCGTTTCCGACTTTCCGCGAAACCACGAGCCCGATGCGCGACGCTCCCAACAAGGGTCCCGGGCTCGACTGGGCGGCGAGCAGGAGAATGAAGTGCCCGGTCGTGACCCGGCGCCCCATACGCTGGGCGCGGACGAACTCGGCGTGTCTCCGCAGTCTCCGATGGCGATCGAACGCGAGCGCCATCAGAGTGCTCGCGCCGCGATCACTTCTTATAGATGGTCGGAACGAGGCGCTGCCGGCCCTTGCGGCGGCGATTGGCGAGAACCTTGCGGCCGCCACGGGTCGACATGCGGGCGCGAAAGCCGTGCGTGCGCGCCCGGCGAACGTTGTGGGGCTGATAGGTACGCTTCATGACGGGTCGATCTGGAAGGGTTTCGCAGGAGAGCACCTCGACCCAATCCGGTCAAGTATCGTGGCCGACAAATGCGACAGGGCTTGTCGTCGAAGGTAGCCGTCGCGGCCTCAAAAGCGCGTCCCCGCCGGCAGATCCTCGCGCTCGGGGCCACGGTCGCCCGGCGTTTTGACGTCCGCGTTCCGCCCGCGCCCTGTTCGACTGGGGTGCGATTGTTCTACTGTGCTTGAGGTGCCAGCGAAATCGACGCCGCCCTCTCCAACGGCCGCCAGGACGGCGTACAGCCATTGCTTCGGCGGGGCATTGCTCGCCTTCGCCGCCGTCGCTCTGCCGGCTCGCGCGCAGCAGCAAACGTTCCACCTCGATCGGCTCGAAGTTCCGGGAGCCCCTGACGACGGCGTTGTGATCTTCCGCCCGGTCACGGAGGACCGGCCCACGTTCTACGCACAATTGGCCTTGGGTTTTTCGCTCGATCCCCTTCGCACGAGCGACATCACCAAGAACGAAGCCGCTCTGCACGCGTCTGCACCGGACGTCGTCACGACCCAGCTCTCGACCTATCTGTCGGCGGGGATCGAGCTCTTCGATCGGATGACGGTCGGCGCGACATTTCCTGCCGCTTGGATAGAAACAGGCAACCAGCCCAACTACCCGGTCGGCATCTTCGGCGGCAATACCGCCCCGACCGCGTTCTCGACGACCGGGCCTGCCGTGGGCGACACGCGGATCGACCTGCGCTTCGTGGTCTGGCGAAGTGACGTCGCGGCCCTCGGCGCCCAACTCGGCGTGTTCGTTCCGACTGGGGCAGGATCGTCGACGAACTTCGGCGGCGATGGCTCTCAACTCGAATGGATGCCGATGGTGTCCGGAGAGTGGACGCCTCGGAGATTTCCGTTGCCGTTGACGTTCGTAGCGAATACCGGGTTCGACTTCCGCCACGACAATTCCATCAACGATCCGGTCGGGCACGGCGGTGTGCCAAGCGGTCTCGGCATAGGCGATGAATGGCGTTGGGCGGTCGGAGCCTTGATGCCCGCCATGTCGCGCCGCGTCCGGCTCGGTCTCACGATATTCGGGCAGACGGGAATCAAGAGCGACTCGGTCATCGGCAACACCGCATTCACGGCTCAAAACACCCCCATCGAATGGAACGCGGAGGGTCGGTTCAAGCTCCCCTCATTCTTCGAGCTCGGTCACTGGTTCGCCGGGGCAAGTGTCGGGACGCGCATCACCGGAGGTTATGGCGCCCCGGATCTGCGGGTGATCGCCCTGATCGGCATGAGCTTGCCCATCGAGGAGTCAAAGGCGACGTCGCCGGAGGCGCGGCTGCGCGAAAGCATTCGCGGCTCGCTGAAGGACACCGACGGCGACGGCATTCCGGACGAGCTCGACGCGTGTCCGACCGAGCCGGAGGACCACAAGGACCCCGATCCGATGGACGGGTGTCCGAGTTTGCCCGATCGCGACGGCGACGGCATCCCTGACGAGTACGACAAGTGCCCGGACGAGGCTGAGGACAAGGAGGGCGTCGAGGATGCCGATGGTTGTCCGGAGCGCGACTCGGACGGCGACGGGATTCCGGACGCGAAGGATGCGTGTCCACGGGAGCCCGGCGAGCCGGATCCCGATCCCAAGAAGAACGGCTGTCCCAAATTCATCCGCTTGGAGGGCTCGGCAGTTCGCGTTTTGCAGCAAGTGCACTTCCAGACGGCGTCGGCCACTATCCTGCCCGACAGTTTTCCGATGCTTCAAGAAATCGCCCAGCTGCTAAAGGCCAATCCGGACATCAAGAAGGTGCGGATCGAGGGGCATACGGACAATCACGGCGCAGCCGCCTACAACCTCGACCTGTCCAAGCGCCGCGCTGCCAGCGTGCGCGAGTGGCTTGTCGAGCACGGGATTGAGCCGGGTCGTTTGGAGAGCGAAGGATATGGCCTCACGCGGCCGATCGCGTCGAACGACACGGACGACGGTCGTGCTCAAAACCGACGCGTCGAGTTCAACATCCTGCAGCAAGGCGCGGAGGGGGGTCACGGCGGTTCGTCCCCCTAGAGCAGAGCACCGAACCTGTCGGCTCCCGTCGGCTTTCTGCGGCGATGCCGTCTCTCGCGGCGTTGCTCCTCCTCACCGTGCTGCAGCATGCTCGTGGCCGCGCCTTGTGAGAGGCCAAAGGCCTTGAAGTCCTCGGTCCGCCACCCTGTTCCGCGCTCTCGCGTGCCGTGCGCGGCGCTCGTTCTGGCCGTGGCGTCATCGGCGAGCGACGTCATGGCCGAGGGCGATTCGGCCGACGGCGCTCCGCCGCTCCCTTGGGCGACTGTTTCGTCGTCGCCGGTGCCCGTCGACGATGCTTCGCTCGACGATCTCGAGCGCCAAGCGTTGCATCGATGCGGGCCCGGCGACGCCGGGCTCGTGGCCACCGCGCGATGGATCGTGGCCCAGAAGCTGCGGGCACCGATGCCGGAGCTCGATGCGATCGCATCCGCCCAACGCGCATCGGGCGAGCCTCACCCCTGGTCTCGGGCGTGGGCCGAAACGGCGCGCGTTCTGTCGCCGACCGGAGCGCTACGGGGACTGGATGAGTGGCTCGGCCAACGGAGTCGAAATGCCTTGCGCCGGTGTGGGGCCGCGACGGGGGCCGGACCGGGCGGCACGCGGACGCTCGTCGTAGTCGCCGTCGACGCCCTGGCGGACCTGACCCCGCTGCCGACCCGGGTTCGAGTGGGGCAGTGGCTCACGGTGAACGGCCGGCTCCGCACTCACGCGGGTGGAGCCAAAGTCATCGTGCTTGGGCCAAGCGGAGCGCCGCAGCCGCTACCGACGTCGTTCGACGGGGCGGTGCTCCGCGCTAGCTTCGCGCCCGACCGGGCCGGCGAGTTTGCTATCCAGGTGATGGCTGACTTACCGACGGGCCCGCGCCCGGTGCTCGAGGTAAGCCTCTTCGCCGACGTCGATCCGCCTCGACGCCGCTCGGATGCGGCTGCACCTGGGGAGGATCGCGCCGCGTCTCTGTCGGATGACGCCGCGATCGCCGAGATGGTCGGGGCGGCCCGCTCGTCCGCCGCGCTTCCGAGCGTCGTTCGCGACATCCGTCTGGACGCCGTCGCGCGCGACCACGCTCGTCGGATGGCAGAAGGGCAAGAGCTCGCGCACGACGTCGGCGACGGTGACCCGATCGATCGCATGCGTGGGGCTGGACTCGAGGCGCACGACGCCGGCGAAAATGTCGCCCATGCCCGCAACGTGGTCCTCGCTCACCGCGCGATGTGGGCCAGTCCATCCCACCGCGCGAACACCCTACGCAGGGAATTTGACCGTGCCGGGTTTGCCGTGGCGCGCGACGAGCACGGCGACGCGTGGGTCGTCGAATTGTTCGCAGGCGGGCTACGGTGACTCCCCCGGCTGTTCTCGGAGGGCGCCGACGTTTCACCGCCCCAAGCGCGAGCGCCTGCGTTCCGCCCGATATCCGATCGCGATGCCTGCGCGCAGTCCGAGAACGAACGCAGCGATCACGACCAGGGCGACGTCGAGGGCCGGCAGCATCAGTTGATCGTGAAGCTCTTACGGACCTTGAAGGGACTTCCGCCGAAGGCCGGGACGCGCACGCCGCGGAAGCGGGACGCGACGCAAGCCCCCGTCGGGGTTCCCTCGAACGGCGGCCCGTCGATCACCGCCGATTGAACGCTTCCCGCCGGCAGGAAAGTGACCAGGACGTGGCCCGTGCCAGACACGTCGCCCCGCTTGCACGACTGGGCACTCTCGGCAACAGCGCCCAGGCGGCCTTTGGCTTCGCCCATGTTGAACGGTTGATCGGATTCGGCCGTGGCCGCTGAAGCGACTTTCACCGTGGGCGGAGCCGCCTCTCTCGCACTCGGTGCTCTCGCTTCCTTGGTCCCTTTCGCCTCGATAGCACGAGGCGGCGGCTCTTCCTTCTTGGACGCCGCGGTGGCCTCCCCCGCACCGGTGGGTTCCGCACTGGCGACGGAAGTCGGTGCTGTCGCCGGCGGGGTGGGTAACGCCGCTGGCGGGGCGGCGGCTTGTGGCGCTGACGCGCTCGCGCTTGCCTTTTCGGGATCGGCGGCTTGGGCGCTCTTGTGCATCAGCTGCATGGCGCCGCCGACCGCGACGACGACCAGCAGCGCGCCTACGCCGAGCGCGATGGAGATGAGGCCAACGCGGCCTTTGATTCCCCCCGGCGCCAGGCTGCCCGTGCTCGCGTTCCCCGAAGCCTCGAGGGCCGGGGCCGACAGAATCGGCGCCGTGAGAGCCGGCGTAAAGCCGGCCGAAAGATTCATGATGTCGTCGAGGCCGCTGCTCCTCTTCGGTTGGTCGGCGCTCGAAAATCGCGCACTCAACTGGCGGATGTCGATGAGGCCAGACGCCTCCGAGTCGACCCGAGCGACGCCCGGTGGTCGGTCGCTTTTCCCCGTCAAAGTCGAAAGCGAGAAGAGAACACTGTTCTCGTTGCGTGCGCCCGTCAGCTTCTGCGCGTCGTCGTGCTCGTGCGGCTGCGGCAGCCTCGCGGGGGCGCTGGTCATCACCTCGTCTTCACCACCGGCCCGGGCGACCGCTCCAAACAGATCGGCGACGGGCGCACGGCCGCCGGCACGCCGCGCAGCGAGAGGCGTGGGGGCAGGGCCTTCCGTGGCCGTTGAAGTCCCGTGATCCGCCCACCGGCCGTGCTCGGCCGCTCGAGCCGCACCGGCGTCTAAGGACATCGCGACGTCCAGCACATCGAGCACGGGCCTCGAGGCCGCTCGCGCTGCTCCTCGGCAAGCCGCTTGCAACCCGGGAATTTCGCGGACCGGCGCCCAGTCCGCCATCCCGTCCTTCCAGCAGTACGTTTCGTCGTCGACAACGCCGGCGACAAAGGCGGCGACGATCTCGTCTTCCTTCATGTTTCGCTGATCGCCCTCCGCCACGTTGACGGTCCAGTCGTCGTGCGATGGGTCGAACGCAGCGCCGGCGCCGTCCGCCAGATGGCCTGGCGATCCTGCGTCCGCGGACGGGTCCGCCCCATTGACGACAATCGTGGATCCGCACTTTTTGCAGCGTATCTTGACGATCTTTCCGAGGACTTTTTCGTCCGCGATTGTGTATTTGGCCTGACACGCCTGGCACGTGATCTTCATCGGGACGTCGGAGTTTACGTTAACACGACGGCGAGAACACGACGACCAAGCCGTCGTCAGTTGAGTAGGACGAGCTGCGTGCCGTCTTTGCCGCAGAACGCCGCAGTCCCATCGAATCGCCCCCCGCACGTGGGACAGATCTTGCCACGCGCGGACGCTGGGGGCGTGTGGAGCATGGCTGCTGGTACGAGATCGTCTCCGTCATGTGGGCAGGTTCGCACTCCTGGGTTGTATCCCCTATGGCAAGTCGGACAGATACCGCCGACGGGCCCGGCCGCAATGTCTTCGTGGCCGGCTACCGACACCAGTCGATTGGCGTCGAAGGGGCAATACGTAGAACCGGTCACAAACTCGCGGTGGCAGGATGGACAAAAGAGGGGGCCGATCGGCCCGATTCCCGCCGCAGCTGCATCCGCCGTCGCCTGTTGAGCTCGAGCCACGCTTTCGACGTGCGCCCGTGCTTGGGCGGCTTGACGCTCGTCGCGCTCTCTCTTCAGACGGTGGTACTCGCGCATTCGATCCGCGTGACGCGCCTGGGCTGCCCGCTCGATGCGGCGCGCTTTGCGCCCGCGAAGCGCCCCGAACGCCGCGACGATGGCCAAGATCAGCGCCAGACCCGTAACGATCAAGATGAACAGGATGCGTCGCTCTCGCGCTCCGTCTTGGGTTCTGGCCCCGGACGCGCCGAGTGATGTTGTCGCCAACGCGACGACCGATGGTTCGTCGCGTTCGCCGTTGGGGTCAAGGCCGGACTGGGCGAGCAGAGCCTCGAATTGGGCCGCAGAAGTGACTTCCACGGATGCTCGCGCACTTCGCCCGGCCGCCGTCGCGATCACGTCGAACTTCGCGTCGCTGACCGAGCCCAACGGGACATTCAGGATTCCGGCCAAATCGATCGACGGTCTCAGCTCCGCTGTCTTGCCGTTTTCTGCGCGGGGTGCGCCGACCGACCACTGGATGACCGTGTCCGTAGGACAGCCGTTCGCGTCGAGCACCCGAGCGCGGAAGCGGTAGTTGTCGCCGAGGCGCAGAAGCTTGCGGGAGGGTCTCACCTCGAGTCGAGCGGGCTCGCCTGGCACGTCGCACGGCTCTTCGGGCGATGCGGGTGGGGGACTAAGGCCCGTGGTGCGCTCGTTGCGGGTAAGAGCTGCGGCACTCGCCAGGGGCGGTACAGGCTGAGTCGATGTGCGCGCAGCGGGGAGGGCTTCTTGGGCGGGGGCAAGGCGCGAGAGCGAGGCGGAGCGGGTCACGTCCGCGACGCAGTGGGCGCCCTTGATGTTGAACTCGTAGCGTCCCGTCTCGGCCATGGCGACGGAGCCTGCGCCTGCGCCGGTGAAAAAATAAGCCGTGTTGACCACGGCGTGTCGCGCATCGCCAGGCGGCGTGGCGCAGCGCGTTCGCCATGTGCGCCCGTCACTCGAGTGCGTTTCGGCCGCCAGCGTCGGCATCGGGTCGACGCATCGATCCGTACGCAGAGATTGGCGTCCGACGGCAATCGTGATCTCGCCGTGATCATTTCGGAGCGTCGCCTCGCCGCCCGGCAGCAGGGTGCGCGACACGGGCGGGGGTCCGCACGCCCCGCTCCATTGTTGCACGGTAAACGTTTCCGCAACGGGCGTCATGGACCAGGCTCCGTCGAACGCAAATCCGTCTGCGCTGTCGGCGTCCGACCGATCCGCGCAAAACATGAACGCCAGTGCGAAACAAGTCGCAAGAGCACCGAACTGCCGAAAGTTCACGTGAGCGGGTGCCGAGCGTAGCAGAGTCGCGTCGTCGATTGGCCAATTGAGGGATCCATTATGGTAGGCTCGGCTGCGCTTGGAGAAGAGGCACATTCCGGAGCACCCTGCGCGACGGTTTCCTCCGACGGTGGGCGGTCGCGCACGGCTCATTCGGGCCGGAGTCGCGGTCGGCATGGCGTCCGCCGCTCTGTGGCTATGTCCGTCCCGCGCGCTCGCGCAGTCGACCCCCAATGCCGTTACGAACGGCAATGGGTTCGATACGCACCTCTTTCGCCCGGCGATGGACTCGAAGGGGCTCTTCACCGTCGACGGCACGGACGTGCTCGGGGCAAAGGAGTTCAGCGTCGGCCTCGTCATGGACTACGGGCATGCCCTGCTCCGGACGCCGGGCGGCGGGCAGCTTATCGACCACTCATTTCAAGGAACACTTCAGGGCAACTACGGCATCCTGAATCAGCTCGTGGTCGGTCTCGATGTGCCCATCGACCTCGAATCCGGCGGCGCGACGACCGATCCCGAATACATCAACCTGTGGAGTTCACAAAAACTCGCATTCCAAGGCATCGGGTACCTCGGCGCGCATGCCAAATGGCGCATCACCCGGGTGGAGCGAGGCTTCGGCGTCGCCGTGGGGTTGCAGCTGGGCGTCGGTCTGGGGGACGCCGCGGCCAATGCGGCTGCCGACCCCGGGTTCTTCTATTGGCCCTTGCTGATGTTGGAGAAACGGTTTGGGCGGACGGGCCAGTTTCGGATCGCGCTCAACGGAGGCTATAGGGGGCATTCCGCGAGCACTACGACATTGCCGCTGCGCCACGGCACTTTCTCCGACGGCAGTCTGTTTACGTACGGTGGCGGCCTGAGTTTTCGGCTTCTCGAGTCGGTCGATCTTGTCGCAGAGACATACGCCACGTATCTGCTCGGGGACGCGGATCCAGGCGTCAAGATGAGCAACGAAGTCGTCGGCGGGCTCAAGCTCTTCGTCGAACGCAACTCGTACCTGATGATCGGTGCCGGCCCAAGGTACACGAATGGCTTCGAGACGGCCGACGAGCGGGTGTTTCTGGGTTTCGTCTTCGAGCCGTCGATCGGAGATCGGGACGGTGACGGTATCAAGGACGATGTCGACAAGTGCCCCGACGATCCCGAAGACTTCGACGGTTTCAACGACGAAGACGGCTGCCCGGATCCCGACAACGACAATGACGGCATTCCCGACGTGGACGACCGGTGCCCGAACATCCCGGAAGACCGCGACGGCTTTCAGGACGCGGACGGCTGCCCGGAGGGCAAGGACGGCGATCGCGACGGCGACGGCATCCCGGACTCGAAAGACAAGTGCCCGGACGAACCCGAAGATCGCGACGGCTTCCAAGATGCCGACGGGTGCCCCGATCCGGACAACGACAACGACGGAATTCCGGACAAGATGGACCAGTGTCCGAATGACCCCGAAGACAAAGACGGATGGCAGGACGCTGATGGCTGCCCGGACCCGGACAACGACCACGACGGCATTCCCGACGTGAAGGACAAGTGCCCCAACGATCCCGAGACGTACAACGGTTTCGAGGACGAGGACGGATGTCCGGATACGGGGAGTGTCATCATTCAGGACAACAACATCGTCATCCTCGACAAGATCCAGTTCGCGTACAACTCGGCAGAGATCCTCCCTGCGTCGGACAAGATCCTCGACGCCGTTGCGACGACGCTGTCGCACCACCCGGAGTTTGCGCTGATCGAAGTCGCGGGGCACGCCGACGAGCGCGGGAATGACGACTACAACCTGCGGCTCACTCAGGATCGCGTGAACTCCGTGGTGCGCGCACTCATCTCTCGGGGGCTTGACCACGCACGATTGCGCAGCAAGGGGTACGGCAAGTTTTGCCCTCTGGACATGGGGCATAGCGAAGCCGCGTGGGAGCAGAATCGGCGCGTCGAGTTCAAGATCGTCAAGACCCAGGACGGGCCGACAGGTGTCGAACTGGGCTGCCCGAATGCCACCCAGCATGGCGTCGCTCCCGAACCGGTTCCCTAGAGCACCGAACATGTTTGGCTCCCGCCGGGCTTTCTGGGGCTTTCCCGCCTCTCGTGGCGTTGCTCCTGCTCACGCTCCCGCCCGGGGCCCTACCACGACGCGGCTTACTGCCTCCTCTGGGCGAGAACGGCGCGTGCTTGCTGGACGCAGCCCTTGTCGCCGAGGTCCTTGCACGTGCTGATGAGGAGCCGAACCTCTGCGTCGGAGGCCTTGCCGCCGTAGACGCGGGGCTCGAGCTGCTGTTTCAAGGCGAGCTTCGAGTCCGGCGTTCCTAAAAGCGCCAGCTGGCGTTCCCGGTCTTCGACGCCACCGGTCCCGGGGGCGGCCACGGCGGTGGTTGCCCCCACCGGCGCGGAGCTGGGCGATTGCGCAGCGACCAGTGCATTCCGCCGGGTCGCGTCGCCACGCGTTGCGGCCGCGCTCGCGTCTTGACGATCGCGGTTCTTCGACGGTGCCGACGAAGCGCGTGACAGATCCAGAGCGTTGGTCGGTTCGGCGCCTGAATTCGCGTCGAGTTGCTGCAAGCGGTCTGCGGCCAGTACGCGGTGTGCGGGGTCGACCCCTATGGTCTGCGCGACGCGATTGTACAAGTCACGCTTGGCCGAGACGTCGGTGATCCCGTCCGCTCGGGCGATTACCGATTCGGCCCAGCGGCTCTCGACCTCTCTGAACTCCTCCGTATCGCGCCAACGCGACGACTTCGGAAGAGTGGCGTCGAGCTTCGCGTGTGCGGCTTCGCAGTTTCCTTTGTCGCACTGCTTTCTGGCTTCGGCAAGGACCGCCTGCTCCGGTGACGAAGCCGCAGCGGGCGCTAATGCTCGCATCCGCGGCCGCGTATAAGCCCAGGCGCCCACCCCGCCAGCCGCGACGACCACGGCGAACACGGCGACTGGCAAGCTACGGTACCGATGCCCGGCTCGAGCCGCGCTCACCTTGCGCGCGCTCAGCATCGTGAACTCTTGGCCTCCGGCGGGCCTGAATATTTGCCCGGCGCCGACGAACTTGAATCGAACGTCGCCGAGCTCGATGATGTCGCCCGGCTCCACGATGCCGCGGCGAAGATCGGCGCCGTTGACGCGCACGCCGTTGCTCGACCCCTTGTCGACGATCTCGAACCTGCCGTCGCCGAGTGCGTGGACTTCGCAGTGGAGGCGCGACACCGAGTTGTGATTGACCGAGACGGTGGCATCCTCCGCGCGGCCGATGGTCATTCTCTCTCGATCGAGCGGGAACTCGGTTCCAGGCGCCGGGCCGGCGAGCATGACCAATCGATTCGGGCGATCCAGCAAACCGGCCGCCCGCGATTGCGGCGCGCTCGGCACCGTTTGCTTCCAGTCCCCCTCCATGACCGGCTCGGCGTCGTCGGCGAGCGCCTCGTCCTGAACGACGATGCGGTAATCGCCGACCTGGATCAAGTCGCCGTGGCCGAGATCCTGCGCGTGGCTGATGCGTAGTCCGTTGACAAAAACCCCATTGTAACTGGTCCGATCCTCGACCGCGAAGCGCTCTTGTTCGGGGCTTTGCGCTTTCTTGTAAATGCGAGCGTGATCGCGCGAGACGTTTCGTTCCGTCAGCCGAATGATGTTTCCCTCACGACGGCCTATCGAATACTCGTCGCGTGTGAGTGTAACGACGGTGCGCTTGCCTTCGTCGTCCTCGATGACCAGCTTCCACATGGGCGGGCCGCTCGCGCTCACGGTCCGATCATAGGAGATCGGGGAAAATAAAATCAGGCGTGGAAGTTCGGGCAAGGCGTGACGAGCGGCGTGCCAGCAAGTGTAGCGACCTCGCTGCGCGGGATGCAAGCATGGTCGCTATTCCACCCGCTGCGGCTCGCCGGCAGGCAGGAGCGCGAGAAACCAGTCTCGAGCCGCGGTCACCCGGGCATGATCTCGACCGTCGAACGTCAGCTTCGTCTTGTATGTTGCGTCGAGCCATTTGGGGTAAGAGCCGACCGACACGTCGTGAAACTGAGCGACGACTCGATCGAGCAACGGCTTCAGCTCACCCTCATCCATCTTGACGTAGACGGCGCGGGAGACGAACGCCCGACCGCCGCCGAGCTTGGCGACGACGACGGGAAGCTTCATTCGGAACACCTCGGGGATGCCCGGTAGAAGCCACGTGTTGCCAAGGCGGATCGTCGGCCACGTGATTCCGGCGGCGACTTCGAGGCAGGCGCCTTCCGGCAAGAGCGCCATCCGAAGGTGCCCCTCGGTGCACCGCTCCTTATAGTGCTCGCGCAGCATCGACTCCATTTCCGGAGATGAGACGACTCGTACGCGAAAAGCCTGGGCCACCCCTTGGATCGTGACGTCGTCGTGCGTTGGACCGATGCCCCCGCTCGTAAATAGCCAGTCGTGGGTACGAGAGAGCTCGTCCACCTCGTGCGCAATGGTGTCAACATCATCCATGACGACGACCACGCGGCGCAGAAGGACACCCAGCGACCGCAAAGTGTCTGCGAGTACGCGAACATTGGCCTCCTCGACTTTTCCGGCGAGAATCTCGTTGCCGATGACGAGTGCTGCCGCGGTCGGCGGTTCCATTGCAAGCTCGGTCCCCACGTTACACGGATTCGGCGGTTGGCCGCGGTTCGTAGTACCCTAACCTAGGCGTAGATGCGTAAGCTGCTCGTGGTCGAGGACTCCCTTTCGGTGCGCGCATTCGTCCGCGCCGTCGTCGAGGCGCCGGACTTTGCGACGCCTCACGGTGGGGTCGAAGTCATCGAAGCAAGCAGCGGCTTCGAAGCGATGCGCCTTCTTCCCCGCGGTCCGTACGACCTCATCATCACTGACATCAACATGAGCGACATCAACGGTTTGGAACTCATTCGCTTCATCCGCAACTCCGCCCATCACGCATCGACGCCACTGCTCATCGTATCGACCCAGCGGGCCGAGCACGACGTCGCGCGCGGCCTTTCGCTCGGGGCAAACGCGTATCTTTCGAAGCCATTCACGCCCGAACAACTGAGGGCATCGTGCGAGAGCCTGCTCGAGGAGCGACATCCAGCTGGAGTGCAGCCGGTCGAGTCCGGACGTTGATGCCATGGTCGAAGGCGGGGGCGGCGGTCGTAGTGACGCGGTGGACAAAGCGCGCGAAGAGTTTTTCAGCGAAGCCCAAGAACTCATCGATACGCTCGGGCGCGACTTGCTCCTTCTCGACGCTTCCCTGAAGAAGGGCCGGGTCGAGGCGGAGGTCATCAACGACGTATTTCGCGGAGTGCATACGCTCAAGGGGCTGTCAGGGCTCTTCGGAGCGACACGCATATCGGTGCTTTCGCATCAATTCGAGGACGCGCTCGACGATTTACGCCTTGGGCGCATGGAGCTCACGAGCGCGATTCTCGACTTGTTGTTTCAGGCAGTCGCGCTCTACTCGCGACTGCTCGCCGTCGAGAAGGGCGACGCGGTGGAGCCCGTCCAGGAGGTCGAAGAGCTCCTCGTTGCGCTCGGCCATATCGCAGCGCCGAGGACCGGGAGTACGGCCGGCGTCGTGGCGCAATACGATCTCGACCCCGGCCTGTTCGGCGTCCTCACCGAGTACGAAGAGCATCGCCTGCGAGCCACGATCCAGCAGGGCCTCAAGCTCTATCGCATACGGGTTCGCTTCGCCCTGTCGACCATCGATACGGCGCTCGAGGATCTCAAGGCCAAGGCTCGACCACACGGAGAGATCATCACGTACTTGCCGACGGGATCGCCGGTCGATTCCGAGGCCATCGAACTCGAGATTCTGATGGCCAGTCACTCGCGACTCGAGCCGTTGCGCGAAGCCGTCCAGGGGCCCAACGCGTCGATCGAAGAGGTTCCGCGCCGACCGACCGCAGCCCCGCAACCCTCGGTCGGATCCGTTCAAGCCGGCCATGGTGTCACGGCGCACGCCTCCAAAGCGGAGTTCCAAAGGAACGCCGACGGCGCCATAGCGACCGTCGCCCGCGCGTCCGACGACCCGGAATTGTCGGTTGTCGATCGCCCAAACCCCGCGTCGACCGGGCCCGCCCTGCGAGGCCAGTCGCGCGCATCGGCGTCCGGCCATGGTCCGGCGCTGTCGGCGGGCGAAGTATCGCTTCGTTCGGTCAGCCAGACGGTTCGGGTCGACATTCGAAAGCTGGACCGGCTGATGACGATCGTCGGCGATCTCGCGATCGTCAGGACGGCCATGGCGAGGTTAACGGAGCGCGCGCGCAGCGGAACAACCGGCCCGCGTGAAATGGCCACCGAGTTGCAGCGACTCAGTCGCAATCTCGAGCGCCACTTGGCTCAAATGCAGGGAGGCATTCTCGAAGTCCGAATGGTCACGCTGGGCCAGTCTTTCGAAAAACTGGCCCGCATCGTCCGACAAATTTCGCGCGAGCTCGACAAGGAAGTAAACCTCGTCGTTACCGGGGCCGAGACCGAGATCGACAAGCTCATCGTCGAAGAGCTCAGCGATCCGCTGATGCACATGATCCGCAACGCGATCGACCACGGAATCGAGCGGCGCGCCGACCGACTTCGTGTTGGCAAGCCGGCGGTCGGTACCATCGCGTTGAACGCATTCCAGAAGGGCAATCACGTCGTCATCGAGCTCGAGGACGACGGCGCGGGCATGGACGCGAACGCGCTCCTCAGCGCTGCGATTCGCAAGGGGATCGTGACCGCGGAGGAAGCCCAAGAACTCAGCGCTCGAGAGGTTTTCGGGCTGGTATTCATGCCGGGCTTTACGACGAAGGAAATCGCGACGGATCTGAGCGGCCGCGGAGTCGGGCTCGACGTCGCCAAGACCAACATCGGCAAGCTCGGAGGCGTGGTCGATATCGCGAGCGACGTGGGCATCGGCACCAAGATGACGATCACGCTGCCGATTACGTTGGCCATCATCAACGTGCTGCTCGTCGATCTGGCCGGCCAGCTCTTTGGCATACCCATTTCGACCGTCGAGGAGGCTATCGCGCTCGAAGAGAAGCACGTGCGGGCAATCGAGTCGCGCGAGGTGCTGAGCGTGCGTGGGGCGTCCCTGCCAATCTGCCGCCTCGACCGCCTGTTCGAGTCGAAGCGAGGCCGCCCGGTCGGGCGTTCGTTCGTCGTCGTCGTGCGTATGGCCGAGCGAAGGCTCGGGTTGGTCGTCGACGCGCTGATCGGGCAGCAGGACATCGTGATCAAGCCGCTCGGCAAATCGCTGAAGACCGTTCGTGGGTTCGCCGGTGCAACGGAGCTCGGCGATCAGCGTGTGGCGTTGGTCTTGGACGTGGCCGCGCTCATCGAGGAAGTGATCGCGCCGGCCGAGACGCGGTTTCTCGTGGCGGCGGAAGACTCGAGCCGACGGGCTGCCGGGATTCGGAGGGCTTGACGATGGTCGATCTGGGGCGCGGGAGAAACGACCGGCGGGCGGCCCGCCGGACGGGCAATGCCGGCAAGCGCACCGAGTATCTCGCCTTCGGCCTCGCGGGAGAGACGTACGCCGTCGAAATCGCGCACGTCGCCGAGATCCTCAAGCCCCCGCCGATCACGGAAGTGCCTCGCGCCCCATTCTCCGTCCTCGGCGTCATCGGCGTGCGAGGCAAGCTCGTGACCGTGATGGATTTGCGTCGGCGCTTTCGCGTTCCCGAAGCGCCGGCCGACCGAAAGACGCGCATCCTGCTCGCCGACGTGGGTCGAAGCGAACAGATCGGACTCCTCGTCGACGAGGTTCACCAAGTCTGGAGGCTGGCCAGCGAGGACATCGAGCCGGCCCACGTCTTGGGCTCCGATCAACCGGCGCACGTCGCCGGCATCGGCAGGCCGCCGGGCGGCGTTTTCCTACTTCTCATCGACCTTCGCCCGATCTTCGAGCCGGCGTGAGAGAATGAGCACGGGCATCGTGTCGACTCGAAACCGCCATGACCCATCCAAGAGTCTCGTAGGCTTCGTGGTGGGAGAGGTCCACTATGCTGTTCCGATTGCGCGTGTGAAGGAGATCGCCAACCCGATGTGGTTGGTGGAGCTCCCTCACGCGCCAGCGGCCGTGATCGGCGTCGCCGAGTTTCGCGGTGACGTCGTGCCCGTGGTCGATTTACGGGCTCGTTTTGGGCTCGCGCCCACGGCACGCACGCGAAAGACGAAGTGGATCGTCGTGGACGTCGCGAACCGCACAGCGGCGCTCGTCGTCGACGCCGTCACCGACGTGTTCGGAACGAAAGGAACCGAGCTGCGGGCTGCACCCACTCTCGGGGGGGGGGAAGACGTGCGGGGTATCGCAGGGGTCACGAGTTACGACGGCAAGCTCGTGTTCGTGCTCGACGTGAGTCGCCTCCGAGAACTCACGGAGTCGCTCGCTGCATCGGGGCAGATCGGTCCCGGCGCTCAGTTGTCCGCTCGGCCACCGGAGCCGTCGGCGTGAGCGACGCCGCAGCCGCCGTCCGCTGGCTTTTGGACCAGGCCGAGCCCGAAGCGCGGCGCGTTGCGGTGCAACAGATTGCCAAGGTCCGCGGGCGCCAGGCCCCGGAGCTGCTGCTTCGTGCGCTTGGCGACGATGACTGGCGCGTTCGCAAAGAGGGAACCCTGGTCGCGCCTGCCCTCGAGCAGCGCGAGGAGGTCGTCGCTTCCTTGGTTGCGGCACTCGAAGAGACCATCAACATCGGTCTTCGCAACGCCGCGGTCGAGGCGCTCGTCGTCATCGGTCCCGACGCGGTGGGGGCGTCGGTCGACGCGTTGTCCCGGCTGGACGCCGACGCCCGCAAACTCGTCGTAGAAGTTCTCGGCGGCATTGCCGATGCGCGGGGAACCTCGGCGCTGGCCCTGGCGCTGACCGACGACGACGAGAACGTGCGCGTGGCCGCCGCCGAAGCGCTCGGGACCGCCGCACTCGCCGGAGAGGACTCGCGCGAACGGGCCATCCGGGCGCTCGCCGACGTTCTCGCAACGAGCAACACGTTCTTGAAGATTGCCGCGCTCGAATCGCTCGCGCGGTTGGCCGCATGCTTGCCGTGGGGCATCTTCGAACCACTCGCCGCCGACCCGCTGCTCCGTCGATACGCCATCGCCGCGGCGTCGGCGTCACGAGAGCCGCCGGCCGTCCGGGCCCTGGCCAAAGCCACCGGAGACGCTTCGCCGACGATCGCGCGCGACGCGTTGGTCGCGCTCGGCGATCTTCTGGCTGCGGACCCCCACGACGATGCACTCGTTGGGGCCGCCCGCGAGGCACTCGACGCGGCCGGTCACGAGAACGCCCGTCGCAGGGCGGGCGATGGAGAAGATCCTCGCGCTCGTGCGGGGGCTTTGCTCGTACTGGGTCTGCTGAGCGACACGGCGGACGTACGCCTGCTGGCGGAGGCGCTCGGAGACGACGACGTCGCCGAGCGCGCCGACATGGCCATTCGGCTATTCGGCCCGACCGCGATCACCCCGCTCCTCGACGGGGCACGCGGGTCGTCCGCCTCGGTACAAGCGGCCGTGCTGACTCTCGCAGCATCGTTCGAAGGAGCGAGCGTCCTCGACGTGCGCGCGGCTGTACGCGCAGCGCTGCGATCGACATTCGCCGAGGTTACGTCGTGTGCGGTCGAGGTGCTTGGCATGGTGGGCGACGCCAGTGATCTTCGTCGTGCCGCGAAGTTCGTCTGGCATCCGGACGAGCGAATCGCCGCCGCGGCCACCAACGCGGTGTCGGGGCTCGCCGCTCGGCACGTGAGTGCAGCACGCGAGCTTCTGCGCGAGTCGCGACCGCCGCATGACCCGGTCGTGCTCGCGTGCATTCTGCTCGGCGCGATCGCCACCACCCAGCCGCTTTTGCCGGACGATGTGCGCATCCTGCAGCGCGCGCTTTCGCACGACCACCCTCAAGTCCGGCGCGCGGCCATCGATGCGCTCGCGCAGTCCGGTGGTTCTGCGGCCGCGGACGCCGTGGTGTTCGCTCTTTCGGACGAGGAGCGGGAGGTGAAGCTTGCGGCCGTCCGGGCGCTGGGGCGCCTCGGAAGGGTCGAACCACTGATCGCGGTCGTTGCGGACACCCGCGATGCCGTGCTCACCGCGACGGCGCTCCGGGCGCTCGGGGAGGCGGATCCGCAGCGCGCGGTCGCCGCGGCTCGTCCGCTGGTGCGGCATTCGGACCCTGCCATCGCCTGCGCCGCGGTGGAGGCTGTCGGAGCGCTCGAGCGTGTCGAGGGGTCTCCGCTTTCGGACGACCAGCCAGATCGCGAACAAGTGCTCTTCGCTGCGTTGGATCACCCCGACACAGAGGTGGTCAAGCTAGCGCTGTCGCTCGTGGGCTCGCGTCCGGGAGCTCAGGCGCTGGTGCGTCTCGGCCTCTGCCTTGACCATCCGTCGCCCGAGATCCGCCGGCACGCGGCCGAGTTGCTTGCGCAGGACAAGGGGACGGTGTCGCAGGGGCTCCTTCGGGTGCGTTACGAACGCGAGCAGGATCCCAGCGTGCGCGAAGCCATCGCACTTGCCGTCAGTCTTCGGCCGTCCAGCGATCCTGCCGGCACCGAGCGCGCGGATCCGGCGGACGAATCACGGGAATTCAAGGAAGGGCAGTAGTGCGCCGGGTGCCGCCCTCAGCGGAAGGGATCACGCTCAAAGCGGACGAGTTCCGCCTCCTGCGCGATCTATTCGTGGCGCGCACCGGTCTCCACTTCGGCCCCGAGACGCGATTCTCACTCGAGCGACGTCTTCGCGAACGCCTCATCGTGCTCAAGCTCGCTTCATTCGCCGAGTATCACCATTATCTGCGCTTCGCCAAGGCTGCGGATGCGGAGTGGGACGAGGCGGTCGATCTCCTGACGACGAATGAAACGTATTTCTTTCGCGAGGAGCGTCAGTTGCGCGCATTTCAAAACGAGCTTCTGCCGCTCCTTCACGTTCAGGCTCGACCGCAGCGCAGGCTGATCATCTGGAGCGCAGGCTGCTCGACCGGCGAGGAAGCGTATACGGTCGCCATCCTCGTGCATCAGTCGGGTTTGTTTTTACCTCGGCGCACGTCCTTCGATGCGGATGTACCCAGCCGCATCAACGGGACGTCGACGCCGTGGGACGTGCGGGTCCATGGGTCCGATATTTCCCGTCGATGTGTGGCCGCAGCGCGCCGCGGCATCTACTCCGAGAGCAGCTTCCGGGTGACGACGGACGAACAGCGTCGCTCGTATTTCGTGGCGCGTCCGGAGGGGGGCTGGCAGGTCAGTGACGTCATTCGGTCTCTGTGTTCGTTCGGCCAGATGAACCTGCTCGAGGACCGATCCCGCGCCCTCGGTCGGGTCGACGTCATTTTTTGCCGGAACGTGCTCATTTACTTCGACGCGCGCGCGCGCCGGGTGGCGATCGAGATGCTGTATCATCGCTTGAACCCCGGGGGCGTGCTCCTCTTGGGCCACTCTGAGTCGCTGCTGAACGTCACGACGGCCTTCGAGCTGTTACATTTGAAAGACGATCTCGTGTACCGTAAGCCCCTGTCCGCGCGTAGCCCGAGCCAGTCTCCGGGCCCAATTTCGTGACCACCCACCGTGCGCGTCCCATCCGGCTGCTCGTCGTCGACGACTCAGCCTACAACCGACGAAATATTGCGGACGTCTTCGCCGATCACTCCGAGGTCGAAGTCGTGGGCAAAGCGGCTGACGGCGAAGAGGCGCTCAAGCTCGTCACACTCCTGAAGCCGGACGTGGTGACCCTCGATCTCGAGATGCCGCGGATGGACGGGTTTACGTTTCTTCGCATCCTCGCCGCGACGGCGCCGACACCCGTCATCGTCGTCAGCAGTTACTCGCAGCGTGAGAACGTCTTCAAAGCGCTCGAGCTCGGGGCTCTTGATTTCGTCGCCAAGCCCGACCGCCTGACGCCTGAGGCGATGGAGGTTCGCGAAGAACTGCTCAAGAAAGTACTCCTTGTCCGGTCGCTGGGGCCGTCGTTCGTGCCCAACTCACTGGTACGGCGGCAAGGCAGCGGGGCGTTTACGGTCGACGGAGCTGCGGCCGGGTTCGACCCCGCCCCGGCTCGGCCCGCCGCGCTGTATCGGCCCCCGAAGCGCGTCATCGCGATCGCAAGCTCGACGGGCGGACCGAGCGCTCTCCTGCAGCTCTTCGCCCGCTTTCCCGCGACGACGGCTGCGGCGTTCGTGGTGGCACAGCACATGCCCGACAAGTTCACGCGGACGTTTGCCGAGCGACTGGACAAGCGCGGTGCGGTGCGAACGGTCGAGGCGACCGACGGCGATTTGCTCGAGCCCGCGACGGGGTTCATCTGCCCGGGGCGAAAGTGCATGGAGCTCGTGCGAAAGGGGCCGGAGTTTCGCTTGCGCGTCGGTCCTGCGGCCGCGACCGACCGTTACGTACCCAGCGCCAACCGGCTGTTCAACAGCGTGGCCTTCCTCGGTCCGTCGTGCATCGGCGTCGTCCTCACCGGCATGGGTGACGACGGGCTCGAGGGCGCACGCGCGATTCGCGACGCGGGCGGCATCATCATCGCCGAATCGCAAGAGACGGCCATCGTGAACGGAATGCCCGGCGCGGTCGTGCGCGCGGGCCTCGCGTCCGAGGTCCTTCCGCTGCCAAGCATCGGCGAGTATCTGTCGAAGTTCTGATCGCATGGCCAAGCGTCCCGCGGCTCGAATTCCAGAACATCGGGGCGCCGAGCCGCTCGGTGACCCTGGACGTGCGATCGACGCGACGCAGCAGCAGGAAGACACCCAGTTCGACCGCACGCTGCGGCCGCGAACCTTCGCCGACTACATTGGCCAGACCAAACACAAGGACAACCTGCGCGTCTTCGTCGAGGCCGCGCGGCGTCGCGGCGAGCCGCTCGATCATCTCCTCTTGTCCGGTCCGCCCGGGCTCGGCAAGACGACCCTCGCCCACATTCTGGCGCACGAGATGGGCGTCCAGGTCGTTACCACGAGCGGCCCCGTGATCGAACACAAGGGGGCGCTCGCCGCGCTTCTCACGACGAAGCTCCAGAAAAACGACATTCTCTTCATCGACGAGATTCACCGGCTGAACCCCGTCGTCGAGGAGAGCCTTTACCCGGCTCTCGACGAGTCCATCATCGACATCATGACGGGTGAGGGGGCATTCGCCAGCGCCGTGCAGATCCCGCTTCAGCCGTTCACGCTCGTTGGGGCAACGACGCGAACGGGGCTGCTCACGGCGCCTCTTTTCTCGCGGTTTGGCCACGTCGTGCGGCTCGACTTCTATCCTCCCGAGGATCTGGCTCGCATCGTCGTCCGGAGCGCCAGGCTCCTCACTGTGAGCCTTGAGGCCGACGCGGCGCACGAGATCGCGCGTCGCTCCCGCGGGACACCGCGCATTGCCAACCGGCTGCTGCGGCGTGTTCGCGACTTTGCCGAGGTCCTCGGCAACGGGCGCATTGATCTGGAGGGCGTTCGGGACGCCTGCGCGAGGCTCGAGGTCGACGAAGCCGGTCTCGACGAAATGGACCGGCGTTACCTCACCGTCGTCATCGAGCACTACGACGGGGGCCCGGTCGGCGTCGACGCACTCGCGGCCGGGCTCGCCGAGCCGCGGGACACGCTCGAGGACGTGGTGGAGCCGTTCCTCATTCAGCAAGGTTACGTGGGCCGGACGCCGCGAGGTCGCATTGCCCATCGAAAGGCCTACGAGGCGATCGGCAAGAAGCCGCCCGTACCCGGGGCTCCGCCGGGAGAGCTGTCCGGAACGCCACAGCGCGATCTGTTCGACTGAGCACGCAATGTCGACAAATGGGGACGGAGGGGTACACTTTTCGGCCGTGCCGGGTGGTCCCGTCCTTGTCGTCGACGACGATACCGTCAGTCGACACGTCCTCATCCAGGCGCTAGCGCACGCGGATCTTCCGCATATCGCGGTCGCGTCGGGCACCGAGGCGCTCGCCCAAATCGACAAAATCAGTCCTTCGATCGTGTTGCTCGATCTCGTGATGCCGCCGCCCGACGGCTACCAAATCTTGCGTATTCTGAGGTCCCGACCCGAGACGCGCGACCTTCCGGTCGTCGTGTTGACGGCACTCGAGGCGGAGGAGGAAATCGCAAAGGTATTCGAAGCCGGTGCCGACGACTTCGTTCGCAAGCCCTTCAAGCCGGTCGAGCTGGTCGCGCGGATTCGAGGTCAGCTTCGCATTCGGGGCTTCGTCGAGGCGCTCGCCAAGAAGGAGCATGACGCACGGTTGGTGCTCGAGCTCACGCGCGCCCTGGCGTCCAACCTCGATTTCCGGGGCATCCTCTTTACCGTCGTCCAGAGGATCGCCGAGGTGGCCAAGGTCGATCGCGTGAGCATCGTCCTCGTGCGTGAGGCGGGCGACGTCGGATACGTCGTCGCAGCGAGCGACGACGAGCAGCTTCGCGACTTGCCGATCGATCTGGCCAACTACCCGGAGATTCAGCAGGTGCTGACCAGCCGCGAACCTCTGGTCATCGCCGACGTTGCGACTCACCCGCTGCTCGAGATCGTCCGTCACGAAGGGCACAAGAGCGTGTTCAGCTCGCTCGCGATCCTGCCAATCCTTTACGAGTCGCGCCCGATGGGTGTCCTGTTTCTTCGGGCAAAGCAGGCATTTACGTTCGCGGATCGCGAGCTCGGGCTCTGCCGAACCGTGTCGAACGCCATGGCGATCGCGCTGCGCAACGCGCGGGTGATGCAGACGCTACGCGATCAAACGCAGCAAGTTACCGTCGCCCGCTTCGAGGCCGAGCGTCGACTGCGGACACTGCAGCGCTACGCCGACTTTTTCGAGAGCGCGGCGGACGGCATTATCGTCATCGACGCCGAAGGGCATCTGCTTTTTTCGAATCCGCGCACGCAGACCATCACGGGCTACAGCGAGGCCGATTTGCGGGGACGCCGGGTCGGAGACTTGCTGGCGGGCGAGGACGCGCGGCTGGCTCACGATCTGCGTCTCGGCTTCGCGCAGGGGCGGTATCCGCAGAACGTCGACGTCCACGTGCGCAAGAAAGGGGGAGACGTCGCGATCTTGAGCGTGAACTTCAACTCCGTGCTTCGCGAGGAAGGCGTCGTACTCTGCACTTTTCGCGACGTGACCGCCGAACGTGCTGTCGAAAGCGAACTTCTCAAGACCAAGGACTTCCTTCAGCGCATCATCGATTCGTCGGTCGATGCAATCGTGAGTGCCGACCTTCGCGGGCGTATTTTGCTCGCGAACCCCGCTGCTGAACGGATTTACGGCATCCCCGCGGCCGAGTTGCTGGGTTGCGACGTAAGCACCCGATATCCTCGAGGAGTTGCGCGCGACGTCATGCGCCTGATACGGGCGGGGGGCGGTCGCGTGCAAGGCCTTCGCACCGAGCTCCTCAACGTGAGCGGAGAGCCGGTCCCCGTCTCCCTCTCGGCGGCGCTCATCTACGAAGCCGGGGTGCCCGTTGGCAGCGTCGGCATCTTTACTGATTTGCGCGAAAAAGTTCGCATGGAACAGCGCCTTGCGCAGGCACAGGAGCAAATCCTCGCCCAGGAGCGCCAGGCCATCGTGGCGGAGCTGGCGGGCGCAGCGGCCCACGAGCTCAACCAACCGCTCACGATCGTGATGGGCTACGCGGAGCTGCTGAAGCGCCGGCTCGAGCCCGCCACGGCACCTCACTCGGCCGCCGTGGTCATTTTTAACGAAGCGGAGCGGATGGCGGACATCGTGCGCAAGATCGGCAAGATCACCCGATACGAAACGAAATCGTACGTCGGCCGGGCGCGCATTCTCGATCTCGACCGATCGGCGCCCGCATCGGCGAACGACGATGACGTTCTGAAGGCTGCCAACGACGATCGGCCCGCCATCGTGAAACCCGTCGCCGGTCAGCACGGCAAATAGGTGTCCCGTATGCGCAAGCGTTCGATGGATGGATCGGGCAGCCGGGGAGCAGAGACGCTCGGCGCCGAGGGCGATGGCGCGGCTCCAGCCAGCGACACGGAGCTCTCGTCATCCCGACCGCGCGTGCCGGACCTGGTGCCGAGTGCATGGCTGGACCGCCTTCTGGTCGCCGCCATCGATCTGCCGCTTCCGAGTGGCGAGCGCGCCGTCGTCGAGACGCTGATAGCGGCCGCGGCAGACATCGTACCCGCGCATGCGGTGGGAGCGTGTCTCGTGCCCGAGCCGGGCGCGAACCGTCGCGCCCGCGTGGTGGTGCGCAGGCTTCCGGAGGGGGTGATGGACCGACCGGGCCCGAGCGATCCAACTCGGATCTTCCCGGAGTTCGCACACGAGTATGTCGTCGGCGTTCCGTCGGACCCGATGGGATCGACGCTGCACTTGGCGTCCGATGAAGAGAATCTGGACGCTGCCCGTTCGCCAGCGGTTCGCCTCATCGAACGAGTGGCGATGATCCTCGGACGTGCGCTCCCGAACGCCAGGGCTGCCGCGGCGGCTGCCGCGGGCGCCAACCGAAACACGCGGCGTCTCGAGAGAAGAATGATCCAGGCCGAAAAACTGGCCACATTCGGACAGCTGGCGGCCGGTTTGGTGCACGAGCTCAACAACCCGCTCACCTCGATCGTCGCTTATTCGGACTTTCTCATCCGCAGGGCTGCCGAAGAGGGTCGTCGACGCGAAGCGGACGACGTCGAAAGGCTGCGCCGGATTAGCGAATCGGCGAATCGGATGCTTCGATTCACGCGCGAGCTTGTGACGTACGCACGACCTTCGAGCGATGCGACGGCAGCGGTCGCCCTGCAGGAAGTGGTCGACCGGGCCGTCGCGTTCTGCGAGCACGTTCTCGCGGCGGCTGGCGTGCGCGTCGAGCGGCGCTACGGTCCGGACATCCTCATCGTCCGGGGTGTGAGCGAGCAATTGGTCCAGGTATTCGTCAACCTGCTGACCAATGCGTGTCAGGCCGCCCCCCCAACTGGCGGCCGCGTGGTCTTGACGACATCGGTGCGAATCAGCGAGGGAGATCCCCGGGCCGTCGTCTCCGTGTCCGACAACGGGGCAGGCATTACCCCCGAGCACCTGCCGCAAGTGTTCGTTCCGTTCTTCACGACCAAACGAGAGAGTCATGGCACCGGACTCGGTCTTTCCATCGTGAAGAGCATCGTCGAAAGCCACGACGGCGAGATTCGCGTCGACAGCGAAGTCGGGCGGGGTACTCGATTCGTCGTCGAGCTCCCGGTCGACAGCAAGACGTAAAAGAGGGACCGATGCTCCTGGTCCTTCCCTATTCTCGTTCCCGTTGAGTCGCCGGCGCGGTCGTTTCATCAATCGCCAAGCCGTCGCGGCGCGTTTTCCTGAAACTCGTTTACACCGGCTTTCGCGGTCAGCTACCGTTTGCGCCGGAACCCGTGATGATTCGTGTGTCGCGAAGAGCGAGGGCCGTGCGTCCGGCGTACATTGTCTCCACCCTCGTCTTCGGACTTGCCGTGATTTTCGGCGCGCCCCTCTTTGCCGGCGCAATCCCTGCCGGGACGGTTCATGGCAAGGTCGTTGGGTGGGAAAAACTTCTGCCGCAAGTGTACGCCGAGGGCGCGAAGAACGACTCGCGCAGCTACACGTGGCGAGAGCCGTCGCCCACAGTAAAACAAGATTTTCGGAAGCTGTCGGCGAACGTCTCGCGTGAAGTCTGCGTGGCCGCGCTGGCCAGTGGGTCGCAAGCGCACGAGCACGACCCCGTTTCAATCAAGGTGACGGGTGGCCGCATTACGCCGGCGACCATCGTCCTGGCTCCGGGCTCGCGCCTCAGCTTCAAGAACGTCGACCCGTTTGCGCACACCCTTTACGAGGTGGCAAACGACAAGTGGGCGGCGAATCCTTTAGCCCCAAGCTCGACGCGCGAATGGGCGGCAACGGCGCCGGGTTTGCATGTGATTCGTGACGAGCTCTTCCCGAGCGTCGTCATGTACGTCGTGGTCGATGCGGCGGCCGTCGAGTTCGCGCTTCCGGATCACGAGGGTGGCTTCGCCATGGCCCTGCCGCAAGGTGACTACACGCTGAAGGCATTTTTCGACGGCAAACCCGTCGGAAGGGAGGCGCCGATTCACGTCGGCGGCGGCATCCTCGACATGAGGGAGCCTATGGCGTTGGGAGGCGGTGATTCGAAGTGATGGTCTTGTCGCGCGTATGGTACGTCCTTCTCGGCGTTGCCGTCGCCGTGGCGCTCTACGTTGTTTACGTCGCGGTAGGCCAATACAATCGGCAGACCCTGCGCGCGCTCAAGGAGGGGCTCGCGTCGGACAGCCAGACGGTCGAGTGGGCGCTCAAAATCGACGCTCGGCACCGCATCGACGCGCTCCTTGTAGGCAGCGTCGACGCCACGTTGCAGCAAGCGCTGGTCGCCGCAAATTCGGTCAAGGATGGCCGAGTCTCCGATAAGCCCAAAAGCGACGCAAAAAAGGCACTCGCTTCGATCAGCGACAACATCCCTGCTGACTGGCGGAGCGACGCTCTCTTCGCCGTCGATCGTGACGGGCATGTCGTCGCCCAGGTCGGCTTCGACGCCGTAGCCGGCAACGATGACTTCGAACTTGGGGGATACGAGGCGGTCAACGATGCGCTGCACGGCTGGCTCCGCGATGATGTGTGGCTGCTCGGCAGCAAGATGTATGTCGTCGCTGCCCGTCCCGTGGAGTACGACGCCACCCAACGCCCGGCGGGCGCGATCGTCGGCCTGAAGGAGGTGAGCAAGAAGTTCGCGGAGGACCTTGCGAGGCGGACGCGCACCAGTCTCGCCTTTTTCGCGGCCGGCAGGAGTGTCTCGAGCGGCGTCGGCGTCGAAGGCTTCGATCCGGAGCAACTCGACGCCCTCGGCAACGACCTGAAAAACGTCGACGCCCAAGCGTACGGCGAGGCGGGGCGCACTGATGCGCGAATGCTTTCGGACGGTCTGGGGGCTACGTATGCCCGATTGCCCGGCGACATTTGGCCCCAGGGCGGAGGCTTCGCGGTGGTGCGCACGCGTACGGTTCTCGCCGGGCCCACGAGCTTCTTGAGCAACGCCGACGACAAGGACAAGGCCAATGTCCCCTGGCTTCTACTGGTATGCGTGGTTGGCGTTGCTGCGGCCGTGGGCGTGGCCGCCACCGCGATTGAGCACTCGGCGCCGCTTGGCGAGCTGGTCATGCAGGCGACTCGTCTCAAAGAGGGACGGATGGAAACGTTGCAAGTCGCGCGTCTGCGTGGCGCCTACCGACTGGCGGCTCAAAACATCAACGAAGGCATTGAGCGGTCGATCGAGAAGGCGGGTGGGGTGACGCGCAAGCCTGCCGATCTCGAAGCGATCCTCGGACCGGCACCAGCTCAACCGTCGATGAGCGCTTTCTCGTTCCTGAACTCCGATCCCGGTGTGGCGCCCGACATCCCGCCGCCGGCTCTGCCCGCTCGGCTGCCGCCTGCCCCAGCCCCGAAGCCGGTACCGTTCGGGGACATTCCGGCCTCGGCGTTTTCTTCTCCCGACGCGCCGTCTCCCGGTGCAAGGCCAGCTCCTGCACCCCCGGGCAAGCCGCTCCCGCCTCCAGCTTCCTTTCCGCAGGCTCCGCCGCCATCGCACTTGCCGCTCGTGAGAGGGTTCGCGACGATCCCGGGCGTGTCCCCGAACGACGACGACGACGCCACCACGGTCGGTGCGGTGCCGGCCGAGCTGTTGGCGCAGGCGACGGGCGACCAGGTTGCCGCCGAGGAGAGGTCCGAATGGCTCGCGGTCTTCGACGATTTCGTCCGGACCAAGCGCCAATGCGGCGAGCCGGTCGACGGGCTCACGTTCGAGAAGTTCGCGCGAAAGCTCAAGGAGAATCGAGACGCGCTCGTGCTGCGTCATGCTTGCCGGAGAGTCCGATTCAGTGTGTACGTCAAGGACGGGCGCGCCTCGCTGAAGGCGGTCCCGGTGCGCCACTGAGGAGATGTCAGGACGCGTTGCGCCCCTGGCGTACGCCCTCCCGCACCGTTAACTTTGGCCCGCCAACACATGAACCATCTGCAAGTGCGCGAGGTCATCGTCGTCGGATCGGGTCCTGCCGGTCACACCGCGGCCATTTATGCTGCAAGGGCGAACCTGAAGCCATTGATGATCGAGGGGCTCACGCGCGGCGGGATTCCGGGCGGCCAGCTGATGATCACGAACGACGTCGAGAACTTTCCGGGATTTCCACAGAAAATCGCGGGCCCCGAGCTCATGAGGGCCTTTCGCGACCAATCGCTGGCCCAAGGCGTCGAGATCGTCACGGACGACGTCCATCGGGTGGATCTGCGCCATCGACCGTTCACCGTGTGGGTCGGCGAAAACATGGTGGAGTACCGATCTCGCACCGTCGTCGTGGCGACCGGAGCTCAGGCCAAATGGCTGGGCCTCGAAAGCGAAGCCGCACTGCTCGGCAGAGGGGTGAGCGCGTGCGCCGTTTGCGACGGTGCATTCTTCCGCGGTCAAGACGTTGTGGTGGTCGGGGGCGGTGACACGGCCATGGAGGAGGCGACGTATCTGGCCGGTCTCTGCCGGAGCGTTACGATTGTCCACCGGAGGCAGGAATTTCGGGCATGCAAGACCATGCAGGACAGGGTGTTGAAGAACCCGAAGATTCGCGTCGTCTTCGACGCCCAGGTCGAGGAGGTGCTCGACGTGGGCCACGGCGAAGTGACCGGCGTTCGTATCCACGTGGGTACGAGTGAATCGGTGGTGGTGCCCTGTACCGGCCTCTTTGTGGCCATTGGGCATACCCCGAACACGGATTTGTTCCGAGGACAGATTGAACTGCACGACAGTGGCTACATCAAGACGAAAGCCGGAAGCACCTATACGAGCGTGGCCGGCGTTTTTGCTTGCGGCGACGTTCAGGATTTCACCTACCGCCAGGCCGTGACGGCGGCGGGGAGCGGATGCATGGCCGCTCTCGATGCGGAGCGCTGGATGGCCAGGGCCGAAGTCGACGCCTGATCCCTCCGGCGCGAAGCCGTCGCAAGCCTCGTGTGCAGTGATCCGTCGCCGGTGTTGACGTACGCTCGACGCGGCAACCGATGACGTCCTCTGCTCCTCCCCCGGACGGAATTTTGACCGAGCGCGAGGGTCAGCTAGCGCGCGTCCCGTTCTTCGACGGACTCACGCCGGAGGCCCTGGCGCTCATCGCGCGCGCCACGACGGAAGAGTCGCATGTCACGGGAACAAAAATATTTCAATATGGTGATTTGGGCGACAAGCTCTTCATCATTCTCGATGGCAAAGTGCGGATTTCCCGCGAGATCGCAGGCATGGGTGAGGAGGCGCTCGCCATTCTGGGTCCCGGTCAAGTGTTCGGGGAAATGTCGCTCATCGACGAATTCCCGCGGTCGGCAGATGCGCGTGTCCACGAGCGTTGCCGACTGCTCGTGATCAGGAAGGAGGAATTCGACGATCTGCTATTTGTCCACAAGGACCTCGCGTACGAGGTGCTCTGGAACTGCGTGCGCATTCTTTCGGCTCGATTGCGTGAGACGAACGATAAGCTCACGTTTCTGACGACGAGCAGTCGCTTTTGAGGAGCAGGCCTCTCCGCCCGGAGCCGCGGGGCGCCGTACGGCGACAGTGCGTGTTTCCCGCGGTGGCGCGCTGCGGCCTCGTTGCATTCGGGCTCGTCGCCGTGGCATGCGGCACGGTTTCCCCGACCGCTCCGGGGCCAATCGTGCCGGAGCACTCTGCGTCATCCGGGGCCGCTTCCGACCGAACCCCTGACGCAAACGGCAGCCAGGAAATGCCGTCCGGATCCACGCCGGCCCCCCCGAGCACGTTCGTCCGGGCAGCGCCGGCTTCGGTTCCGCTCGACATGAAGGCCCCGCGGCCGAGCTCATGGGTCGCCGATTTGCGCGCTCTCGGCCTGGACGCGACCCATCTCCCGTTCATCGAGCGGGTGGATCCCAGGGCGTTGCGAGGCGTCATGAAGCTCATGGCCAGGTCGCTCGGAGTCAAGTGCGCCGACTGCCATCAGGAGGGCGACTTCGCGGCGCCGACTCGCCGAAAAAAGATTGCCGCGCGCATGTGGGACGAGTTCGCCGTTGGGCTCGCGATGGCCGACGGATCACCCCTGTTCTGCGACTCGTGCCATCAAGGTCGTGTCGTGCAACTGGACCGGAGCGACGAGAAGCGGCTCTCGCATTGGATGGACGACAACTTCGTCGCGAAGCTCGCCCGTAAGGACGGACAATCCCACGAGTGCGCGACATGCCATGTGGACATGAAGATGCGCTTCTTGTCGGACTGGGCCCGGTGAGCTTCGACGCCGCTTTCTTGACGATAGAACGCGCGTTCAGTAGCTTGGGCATACACGATGCAAGGCCTTACGCAGCGGCAACAGATGGTGCTCGACTTCATTCGTCAGTCGATTCACGACCGCGGCTACCCGCCGACGCTGCGTGAAATCGGCGCTCGCATGGGGATCCGGTCCACCAACGGCGTAAACGATCATCTTCGCGCGCTCGAGCGCAAGGGTTACCTCACGCGCGAGGATATGAAGTCTCGTGCGCTTCGACCAACGACATTGGGAACCGCTTCCGGCGACCCGCACACCTCGGAGCCCGCAAACGACGTGGACCTGGTCGAAGTGCAGGTCGTGGGCCGTGTCGCTGCGGGTCTGCCGCTGCTCGCCCAGGAGCACATCATCGATACGGTTCGAATCGACCGGGCACTCGTCAAAGGTGGGCGAGAGGTCTTCGGCCTGAAGGTGCACGGCGATTCGATGATCGACGCGGGAATCCTGAGCGGCGACTACATCTTCGTCAAGAAACAGCTGACCGCGAATCGCGGAGAGATTGTGGTCGCGCTCATCGGGGATGAGGCTACGGTGAAGTACTACTACCCGGAGAAGGACCATGTTCGTTTTCAGCCGGCGAACAAAAACATGGCGCCCATTTACGTGCGAGCCACCGACTTCAAGCCGACGATGCTGATCGGCATCGTGGTCGGCGTTTTTCGGCGCGTCTAACCAAATCGAGGCCGAGGGCGGGTTTAAGACCTTGCGGCGGGATTCGGTGCGTTCGCGCCGAGCAGTGGCTTGACCCTGCCTTCGCGCGAACGCGCCGAGGCCGTTCAATCCGCCCTCGTGGCACGCGGCATCGCAGCAGCGCGGCTCACGGCCAAAGGATACACGGGGTCTCATCCGCCGTTCGTTCCACCAGCGACGCAAAACGAGCCCTGAATCGGCGCGTCCAGTTCTTTCTCACCGAGTCGGGCAAGTCTCCCTAGCCGCTTTGCGGCTGCTCGCGACGCCCGGCGATTCCTTCTCACTGCATCGACAGGTGCTCTATGCTTCCGCCCCCCCGGAGGAACGCGACGTGCACCGAACTGCCATGGCCGCTGCCGCGCGGCTGCTTCTCTCGTGGACGCTCCTGATTGCGGCAGGCGTCATCAGCGCTCCGGCACTGGCTGCCGACGCGCGAATCGAGCGCGACGCGCGAGCACTGCAGAAGGCCGCGATCGAAGAAGATAGCCTGAACATGAATTACGCCGTGGCCGTGCGCAAGCTGCAGGTGGCCGTGGGCAAGTGCGGGAGCGACAAGTGCAGCACGTCGCTCAAGGCCACACTCTTACGCGACCTCGGCGCCATGCAGGTGCTGAACGGCAGCGTCGACGAAGGCAAGGCGACCTTCTCGCAGGCCTTGCAGCTCGACCCGTCCATTGAGCTCGACCCTGCGTACAAGAGCACTGCGCTCGACGGGGTGTGGAATGAGGCCAAGCGCAAGGGAAGGGGCGCCAGCGCGCCGGCAGAAGCCGCTCCGACCTCGGGCGATTTTTCGCACACGCCGCCGACCGAAGCACTCGTTCGCACGCCGCTCGCCATCTACGTGGAGTACCCGGCAGGCGACTCCCTCGGCCGCGTCCTCGTCAAATACAAGGGCGCGGGCATGACGGATTGGAAAAGCGTCGACCTCAAAAAGGTCGGAGACGGCTACGGAGGCCTCATCCCGTGCAAGGACGTGACGCAGGGATCGCTGCAATATTTCATTCAAGGTTTCGACCCGAAAAACCAGCCGGTGGCCATGTCCGGCAGCCGCACGGCTCCATTCACCGTGGAAGTCTCGCCCCAAATCAGCGGACCTGTGCCCAGCTTGCCCGGTCGAGCGCCGCCGTCGCAGTGCGGGGACAACGAAGCCGCTCCCGCGCCTTCGCCTACCCCGGATTGCCCCCCGGACTTTCCGGGATGCAAGGCGCCGAAGAAAGACCTCGGTGAGGGTTGCGCCAAGGACGAAGAGTGCGGCAGCGAATCCTGCGTCGACCAAAAGTGCGCCGCCAAAAAAACGAAGGGCGAGGACTGCGAGTCCGATTCCGAGTGTTCGAGCGGGACTTGCGCCGACGGAAAGTGCTCCGACAAGAAGGGGTCCGGCGCGTATTGCGAACGCGACGACGAGTGCGCCAGCGACCAGTGCGAAGACAGCAAGTGCGGTTCAGGAACCACCGCCGACTTTCACCGTTGGTGGATCGGAGTTGCAGCGGCCGGCGATTTTTTTGTCATGCCTGGGGCCTCGAACGTCTGCAAGTTGAACGGCATGGGCAACCAGACACTCAACTCGGCGGGCTACAATTGTGTCGATCCTTCCGACGGCGACAACTTTCCGCCGAACTCGGCGATCAACGGCAACATCGTCGCGGGCAATGTCCAGTCTGGCGTGGCCTTCGGTAACGTGCGTCTTCTTGCGAGCGTCGATTACGCGCTCAGCAAAAACCTGCTCGTCGGATTGCGGGGCGGTTACGTGCTGCGCACCGATCCAGCCAAGGGAGAGCCTCGCGCCGCGTTCGCGCCCGTACACTTGGAAGCGCGGCTGACGTATCTGTTCGGGCGGGACGCTCTGGTCCACCAAACATTTTCGCCCATGGTTCTCGTTGGGGCCGGTGTCGGAGAGTTCGACGCCTATATTCCCGTCAACGTCGCGTTGATGAACCCGACGACGCTGCAAGCGGAAAACGCGTGGCTAACGGCAGGCCCCGTCTTCGTCGCGCTGGGGGCTGGCGCGCGGTTGAAGCTCGGTTCCAACGTCGCGGTGACCGGGGCCGTCAAGGTCGAGAGTGCGTTTGGAGGCACGGCGGGCAAGCTGTTCGGGTTCGCCCCCGAGCTCGGGGTGCTCTTCGGTCTTTGAGTCGACCGTGCGGCGGTCCGGCAAACGGCGCTCTCGGCGTCGAGTCGGTCGAGGCCCGTGGCACCGGCCGTCATTTGAAGACGAGCAACCGGCACTCGATCGGCCCGTTGTAGAGAATCCAGAAGCGATCGGGTCGGCGCCGGATGGTCCGCTGGATCTCCGGCGATCCGGCCAGAATGGCCGTTGTGTACGAGCGCATGCGCCCGACAGCGCGCGCCAGATCGACGTAGAGACGGCGGTCGGCGTCGATGCGCTCTCCGTACGGCGGGTTCGTTACGATGAATCCCGACGGCTCGACCGGTGCGAGGTCATGCACGCCCTTTTGCTCGATCCGAAGATCGACGCCTGCCCTGTGCGCATTTTCGCGGGTGTATTGGATGGCGGTTGCATCGATGTCGCTCGCCATGACGATCGGTCCTTCCTTTCGGATCGAAGAGCGCGCGTGGTCTCGCAGCTCCCGCAAGCGGGCGCGCAGAGCATCGTCACAGGTTGCCCAACGCTCGAGTCCGAAGGCTGCTCTCGAAAGCCCGGGAGCCAGTCCGAGCGCCCATGCCGCCGCTTCGATGGCGATCGTGCCGGCACCGCACATGGGATCCACGAGGGGGCTGCGCCGATCCCAGCCGGATAGACGAACGACCGCTGCGGCGAGCGTCTCGCGCAAGGGGGCGGGGCCCGACCGAACGCGCCAACCTCGAGCGTGCAACGATGCGCCGCTGACGTCGAGATAGAGCGTCGCGTGATCGCGGGCGAGGTAAACCGAGACACCCACGTCCGGATCGTTGCGGTCGACGCAAGGACGAGCCCCCAGGCGGTCGCGGATCACGTCGACGATGGCGTCTTTGGTCTTCTGAGCGACGTATTGGGAGTGGGTGAGCCGGCTCGACCGGCAACTGGCTCGTACCGCAAGCGTCGTACGGTGGTTCAACCAGGCGTGCCAATCGATCGCGCGCACGCCGTCGTACAGTGCGGCTTCGTCCGCGGCGCCGAAGCTGCCGACTTCGAAGAGGACTCGAACGGCCACGCGCGACCACATGCATGCGCGGGCCGCGTCGAATAGGTCTCCTTCGAAGTGGACTCCACCCCGATCGGCCCGTACGCGGTGCAATCGCAATTCCCGAAGCTCGTCGCGAAGCGCGGGCTCCGTCCCTTTGGCAGCGGTTGCAAAGAAGCGCACGGTTAGCGGATGGTCTCAGGCTTCGGCCGCGGGCACTGGCCAAGGCGGACGGCGCGTCGAACGCGGCTCCAAGGGGTATCGGTGCCGAGCAAGTCCTTCCGGTACGAGACGACCTCGCTCACGAGGCTGGAAGGCTGTCGTGGAACTCTCGCAGGCGGTCGATCGCGCGCGCGAACGAAAGCGCGAACGTCATGTGACCGCCGGGCAACCACTCGATCGGCGGCTCTCCCCATGCGCGCCACTGTCGTTCGACGACCGGTGCAGGAATGTAAATATCGTCTCGCGCCATAATCCACATTTGACGGTCACGGGGCAAGAGGGGCCGCAACGATTCGAGGCCGAGGCGGCTGAATATTTGCCGGCGACGCGCCGGACCGACACCGAAGCGCTCGAGATCCGACTTCATGCGCCAGAAGATGGGAGCGTCCTCAATCGCTTCGGCCAGCTGAAGATGGCCGATGATTGGAGCGATGTAGTTCGGCAGGGGTGCGACGCAAGCCAAAACCATCGCTACGGACGCGCCCATGCTGATGCCCGTCACGCCGACTTCCGTGTAACCCTGGGCACGAAGCCATGCCACGAGCGTCCGTGCGTCGAGGCACGATTGACGCACTGCTTCGAGGGAGCGAACGAGGTCGGCCGTCCAGAAGAACTCCCCGTGGTAAAGCGAGCTCTTTGGTTTACGCGTCCCGTGGAAAGGCAGTTGCAGATGCAACACGTCAACGCCGAGGGCATCGTAGAGCCGCGGAAGAAACAGCGCATGCCATGGGGCCGGCTCGAGCCAGCCGTGAACGTACACGAGGGCGCGCTCTCGGCTTCTGCGACGCGGGTGCATGAAGCGGGCGGTTGCGGTCTGATTTCGGACGTACTCACCCGCGTGGCGCGCTCGATAGTGAGGGCAGAGCGGCGCATGAGGGCTGTGCCACTGCAGGAGTTCCACAACACGCTCGCCGCGGTGCCCCGATCGAAGTCCACGCCGCTGGAGATCGCGCGGGACCACCGGGTCGGGGAAAAAGGCCGATAACGGCACGTCGAGATACGGGCCGAGATCGTCGACCGTATTGACCTGAGCGCCGCGCAGGTGCAGAAGGCGCGAGAGACCGCCGACGATGCGGTCGACGCTCCGTCCGATAGAGGGCATCCCGCGACGAGCCTAGCATCATCGTCGCCTCAGGCGGCCTGCGCCGTACGCGCGAATCCAGATCCGGCCCTCCCTACGACGCTTCAGGAAGGCAGTCAGCGCCGCGCCATCGTCCGCGTGTACCACGCGCTCCACGCCAAAAGGAGCCCGCACGCCGCGGCGGCGAGGCCGGCGTCGACCGCGAGTGCGGTCCCCGGTCCCTTCCCGCGCCAGAGGGTACCCGTCAGAAGGCCAGCGGGCAGGGCCGTGATGCCGCCCACGAAGTTGTATGCTCCAAACGCTCCGCCGCGTGCATCCGGACGCGCGAGGTCTTTGACAAGTGCCTTCTCCACCGGTTCCGTCAAGCCATAAAAAACGCCGTAGAGGACGAAGAGCGTCCAAACGTGCCATGGCGCGCTGGCGGTCGCGAGGCCGAGATAAACCGCCGCGTAGACGACCCAGCCCGCGGCGATGAGTTGCACACGCGGAGCACGATCGGCCCAGGCACCTCCGATATAGGCCCACGCAACCTTGGCTAAATTGAGAGCGGCCCAGAGGATGGGAATCCCGGCTGTCGAGATGCCGAGCGACCGAGCGCGAAGGAGAAGGAAGGCGTCGGAAGAATTGCCGAGCGAAAAGACGAAAAGGACAGCGAGATACAAGACGAGCGGGCGATCGAGTGTCCCGGTGACCGATAGCCGACGCCGAGCGCGCGGGCGCGACGAATGTTGCGATGCGGCCGGCGATCGGGAGTTCGATCGAGGCTCGGGGACGAACGCGACGAGCGTGACGGCCACGAGGCCGGGAACGGCTGCCAGCCAGAAGATCCAACGGATCGGCCAATGGCTGGCGACGAGAACCGTTGCGAGCAACGGGCCGACGACCGCGCCGACGTTGTCCATCGCCTGGTGAAAGCCGAACGCGTGTCCGGCACGGTCGCCGGCCGCGTCCGCGATCAGCGCGTCACGCGGTGAACCGCGGACTCCCTTGCCGACGCGGTCCGTGACTCGGACCGCAAGCACGTGCCAGGGCCGAGTCGCCACCGCAACGAACGGGCGCACGGCGCTTGCGAGCCCGTAGCCAAAGAGAACCAGCGGCTTTCGCCGCCGCATCGCGTCGCTGATGAAGCCGGAGGCCAGCTTGAGCAAGCTCGCCACCGTGTCCGCCGTTCCTTCGATCAGTCCGACATAGGTGGGGCCTGCTCCAAGCGATTCAACCAGGAATACCGGCAGGAGCGGGAAGATCATCTCCGTGCCGACGTCGGTAAACAAACTCGTGAACCCGAGAAGCAGGACGGTCCGCGGCAGGCGATCCGGTCGAGGTCGCATTCGGCGGCACTAGCATGCGTGCGATGCAGCGGCCGTGTCCTCGGCTTTGTTCATTCGCCACGGGCAGGCGTCCGTGGTTCCGGTGAACGGTTCAATCACTGGATTGGGCCTCGGAGCGGTGTGCTTCTCCGACCCTTCGACACCTCCAGGATCCGCGCGCAGCCGGCGGGTCACTGGGGTGTGATCGGGGCCACAGATCGCCCTCTCAGGTCGGCCGATTCACCAGGCGTCGCGGGGCCGTCGCCGTCCCCATTCCCGCCACCGGTCGTAGTCTTGGATGCGGGACCGCGAAGACACGAAGAAGCGCAGAAGCACCAAGCCCGCGACGAAGCCGCCGACGTGGGCCATGAACGCCACGCCGCCCACTTGGGTATTGGACAGCGCGTTCCATAGGTTGGCGACGAAGAAAAGTGCAATGACAAGCCACGCCGGGAAGGTCAGGAACAACCCGAAGAAAAACCAAAGAATGAATACCGGGTTGAGCACGGTGATTGGGGAGTGCGGGTAGAGCAACGCATACGCTGCCAGCACGGCGGAGATGGCTCCCGAAGCGCCGACCATAGGCATCGCCATCGCGCTCGGGTCCCCCAGCGAGGCCAGGGCCTGGGCCGCGGCCGCGCACGCTCCGCCGATCAGGTAGAACGCGAGGTAGCGCACGTGTCCCATGGCATCTTCGACATTGTCGCCGAAGATCCAGAGGTACAGCATATTGCCCGCGACATGCATGAGTCCCCCGTGCATGAACATGCTCGTGAAGATGGTCTCGACTGCGAACGTGGGGTGGGTCACGAGTTCCGCTGGGACGAACCCGAACCCCCTGGTCAGCGCCTCGGGGTCGATGCCGTTCGCCACCTGGACCCGCTCCCAGAGGAAGACGAGGACGTTCGTGGCGATGAGCGCGTAGTTGACGAACGGCACGGTACGAGTCGGCAGGTGATCGCGAAGCGGGAGCACGAGGCACCTTGACATGGATCCGCGTGCGCTGCTCGACTGAGGGGGTCGATAACGTCTCTGCCGTTTGAGGCCCTCGCGTCGGCACGAGCCTTCGGATGGACATCAGAATGTCCAGCCGAGCTGACACAGGAATCTCGGCACGACGGCGGTCGTTCCCGCCATGTGCACCACACCGAGGCCGACGCCCGCGCCGGCGATGAAGCGCTCGTAAATGATCTCCTGCGTACCCAGGTCCAGCGCAAGACCCAGATAGGGCTGGGCACGCGACGCGTTGCCAACGCTCGCGCGAGTGGTGACCCCCATGAGAAGCGACGGCCCGAAAAAGGGTCCATGAAGGGCCCCCGGCCCCGACCACCCGTAATGGTAGCCAAGTTCGCCTCCGAAGCCGAGCGACGAAGAGGTCGCGAAGCCGAAACCTTCGGACAACACGCTATGCAAGCTGCCTCGATCGGTGCCGAAGAGGAGCGCGTTCGGCGACAGGACCACCGCATGGTGCGGAGCGAGCTGCGCTTCGAGGTTGGCGCTCAGTCGTCCCAGAAACAATCCGAGCGGATTCCAAGTGACGGCCACGTTCCGCCGAGAGGCCTGCTCGAAAGTCGAGGCGGGCTCGGTCCGCGCGTCGACTCGAGCTTCTGCTCGCCGATGCCCGCTTGTGCCGACGGAGGTCTGAAGCGGCTGGCGCCGCGCCGGCTGCGACGATCCGGTTGGCGCAGGCTCGGGAGGCGGCGGCAACGACGGGACCTCGGTCGGCTCGTTCAATGGAGGCGGCGGAGGCGGTGGCAAGTCGGGCTGCGCGCTTGCGGGCCTCGCGCACAGCAGTACCGCTGACGCGGTGCCGTAGCAAGAATGGGCCGTGCGTCGCCACCGTGGCGGCGACCTCACTCGGGCGGTTTCGGCTTGCGGATCTCGCTCTCGTCTCGCGACGCGTTTGTCTTCGACCCGCCTTCTGAGTCGCGATTGGCCTGACGTTCTCCCTTGTTGCCCAAGACGCCTCGCTCGAGGGTCGCCGCCACGTTCTCGATCGCGCGCCCCACCTCGCGGGCGCTGGCGACGACGACCTCCTCGAGATCCTTGGTCGGAAGCTTGCGCGCGGCGGTGCGTGCCGCGCGGAAAAGCAGCCCCAAGCCCTGGGCCACGTCGCTCAGCGGGTTCGGTGGCTTCTCCTCAGTCATGGCTTCAATGTTGCCACGCGCGGTCGCCCTGTCGAGATCGAGCGATCAGGAGCTTTCATCGGGGCGTCGCGGCCTTGCGGTGTGGCCGCCAGGCTGTCGAACGGTCGCGGCCGGAACGTTTCGACACATACAAGGCGTCGTCGGCCGCCTTGAACAGCGATTCCCAGTCCTCGCCGGCTTCCGGAAGGGTCGAGACCCCCACTGAGCACGTCACCGAGACGACGCCGTTCGGCGCGCGGAAAAGCGTTTTGCCCAGCTCGTCGCGAATGCGCTCGGCGAGTAGCATCGCGCCCTTTTCGTCCGTCTGCTCGCACAGGACGACGAATTCCTCACCACCAAACCGCGCTACCACGTCCGTCGATCGCTTCTGCCGCTTGAGGACGTCGCCCAAGCCTCGAATGACGACGTCGCCGACGTCGTGACCGTGCGTATCATTGACCCGCTTGAAATGGTCGATGTCGACCACCAAGACGGAGAGTTTGCGGCCGAACCGCTTTGCGGCCGCGATCTTTTGCGCTGCCGCGTCGAGCATCGCGCGCTTGTTGAAAAGCGACGTCAGCCCATCTGTGGTGGCCATGGTCTCGAGCTTGTGCACCATCCGCGCGTTCGAAAGGCTCACAGCGAGATGGCTGGCCAACACTTCCAGCGTGGGGCGCACCGAGTCGCCGAACGCGTGGCGGCGCTTGGAACCCAGGATCAGGGTTCCGAGCGCTCGGTCATGGATGACGAGGGGCAACACGAGCAGGCTCGGGTAGGAAGGCCAGGGGACGCGCTTACTCAGGACGACCTTTTGGCCCCCTTCGTGCTCGCCCCGGTACGGCAAGGGGCACCGGTTCTGAACCACCATCGAGACAAGGCCGGCATTGTGCGCAAATCGGATGCCGACCAAGTCGTCGATCTCGCCGCGCGAACTCTTTGCGGCAACGACTTCGTGCGATCTTGCCACATCATCGAAAACCGTGACAGCCGCAACGTCGAAGCTTGCGATTTCGCGTGCCGCTTTCACCCCAGCTTCGACGACGTCCTTCTCGCTCAGCGCTGCCCCGAGCGACTGCGCCGCACGATAGAGCTTGCCTTGCTCGACCTTCGCGCGCTCCAGTTGCAGAAATACTCGCTCATTCTGAATCGCCCGCAGACAGAATCGCGCCGCCTGGGCGGCGACCTCTTCCTCATGCGGCGTAAATGGCGTGTTCTCCTTTCGATCGACCACCAAGACGCCGCGCAGGGTCTCGGCATCGAGCACCGGGATTGCCAAGAGCGCTCGAACGGGGCACGGGGTGACATAGTAGGGGACCTTGAACGACGCCTTCAACCCGTGGAGAGAGACCCGTGCACGATGCGACAACACCGCTCCGAGCACGCCATCGCCCGCCGGGATGGGTGCGTCGCGCACGTCGTCGGAGCTCGTCGAAAGCTCACTGATTCGAACGTGCGTGCCGGCGTCGTTCAGCCAGAGGAGCACGGCGGTATGCAGATCGAGCGAGCGCCGCAAAAGGTCGAGCGCGTAATGGACCGATTGATGGATCTCTTCGACGCTCGCTCGGGCCAATCGGTCGTTTCGCGCTTCGTCCCGATCGCTGTTCTCGCCCGCGCCGAGCAAACGGTAGCTTCGGGCGTCCTCTTTGAGGCGGACGAGCTGAGCCTCCACGCGGGCGCGCGCCGTAGCGCGAACGCGAGCGACCTCCGCTCGCAACAGCAGAAGATTTACGAGCGCGAACGCGGCATAGAATGCGGCGTGCAGCCCCATGGACGACACGGCCTCCTTGGCGGAGCCGAAGTGGAGAGCCGCCTCGAGTCCGACCACCCAGACGATGACGAGCGCGCTGGCGAGTGGCCGGGCGAAAGCAGCGAGGAACGCAACGAAGACGTAGAGCAGCGGCGACATTCGACCGCTCAGACCTCCGTCGAACCGAACGAGCAAGGCCTCGAGCGCCGTCGCGATCAACACGCCGATCTCGAAATCGAGCAGTACGCTCGCGTCGCCGGTTTCGCGCAGCTTGCGACGAGCGCGGACCCCAATCAGAACGGCCCAGCAGCCGATGGCCGTCGCAAGTGCGGGACCGAGGTCGGCGCGGGCTCCGCCCAGAGCGAGATACGCGCCGAGAGCACAGGCTCCCAGCGACCCGTGACCGCGCCGGAGCAGCGTGCGCAGTGCGAGCGACGCCCGGACGAGCGGTTCCATCGCTACGACAGCTACCGGAGCGTTTCTTACGGGGGCAACAAAGCGTTGAACGAGGCTTAAGCCGGTCCGGGATTAGCCGATGCATCGAACCTGTTCTATGGATGGTCGGCCGTGACGTCGCCCGCGCCTTTGCCTTCCAGGCCGCGCCCCGTGGTCACCGAACCCACAGGCGGAGATCGACGAGTCCCGGCCAACTGGCTCGACGAGGCGCCCGTCACACGCGCACTTTTAGCGCTCAACGTCGCCGTATTCGCCATGCAGGTGGCGCTCGCCCACCAGGTGGCCCACCTGCCGATGCGCGAGGGGCTTGAGCTCGGCGCGAGCTATGGCATGGCCACCGTGGGTGAGTATCGGTGGGAAACCCTCCTAACCGCGTGCTTTCTCCACGACGGGGTCGTTCACCTCGGGTTCAACATGCTCGCCTTGTGGCAAGCAGGCCCGCTCGTCGAGCGCTCCGTCGGGTCGGCCCGAATGGCTCCCTTGTATTTGGCTGCCGGAGCCTTCGGGAATGTGCTCAGTGTCGGCTACGGATGGGTCCATCGCTCGGACGGTTTTAGCGTCGGCGCCTCCGGCGCAATCTCGGGCGTCATCGCCGCGGCGGTCGTCGTCGGATGGCGGGTGCAGGGCTGGCGTGGACCGCTCACGCAAGCGATGCTCCGATGGCTCGCCTTCGTCATCGGCTTCGGTGTTCTGTCGAACTTGAGCGGCGGCCGGATCGACAACGCGGCCCACGTCGGGGGGGCGGCTGCGGGGGCCGCCATCGCACTCACCTGGCGTGTCGGCCGCCGCTACTCCGAGCGTGCGGCCACCGCGATCCTGGCGGCGTGTGCGGCGGCCTTGGTTGCGTGCATCGCCGTGGTCGCGTGGCACGATCGAACCGACCGCTTCGCAACGTGGATGCTCCAGGACCGCAAGGAGTTTACGCTCCAGGCCATCGAGGAGGGTCGCTGCAGCGACGCACAGGCCGGCTTGCTGGCCGTCGAACGGCTTCGAGCTCCCATGGCGCCCGTCACGTCGCTTCGAAACCGGGTCGTGAGCACCTGCGGGCATTTGACGGATCACTGAACCCCTTCCGCCGATCGCCACATCGTGTGAATCTCGGCCCCCCATGCCTTTCGAGCATCGGCATCACGCCCGTTGTGGTTGCGCCGCTGCAGGCTTCGCGGAGCACGCGATCGCCGGGCGCCCCTTTGCCTTTCCGTCGACCGTGCGCCATTTCGAGCGCGACCGACCCTTTGCCATCGATCATCTCGCGCTCGAGATCGCGCTCAACGTTGCCGACCGGAGCATTCAGGCGACCGCGACGCTCGACGTGCGGCGCATCGATCCGTCGGTCGAGGAGCTCCCGCTCGACGCGGTCGGATTCGACGTTCGCGACGTCGCTGTCGACGGTCGGTCCGCGATTTGGCAGTACGACGGCAGGGTTCTACGAATTCCGTGGGACGCCGGTCGGGGGCGGGCCTCCGTCGTCGTGACGTACCGGGCAGCGCCGAGGCGCGGTCTCTACTTCATCGAGCCCGACGAGCACTATCCGGATCGGCCGCGCCAAGTGTGGTCCCAGTGCCAGGAGGAGGACGCACGGCACTGGATGCCCTGCCACGATAGCCCGCATCTAAAGATGACCACCGAGATCACCGCTCGTGTCCCGGCGGGCTGGTATGCGCTGTCGAACGGGGCACTCGTATCGAACGACAGGCCGGCGACCGGCGACTGGACGTACCACTGGAGGATGCAAGACCCGCACGCGAGCTATCTCGTCACGCTCGTGGCCGGCGAGTTCGCTGCGGTCGTCGACGAGGTGACGCTCGGCGGTCGCGCCATTCCGATCTCGTACCTCGTTCCCAAAGGGCGCGAAGGCGACGTCCCGCGCACTTTCGGCCGCACTCCCGCGATGATCCAGCACTTCAGCGCGGTGACAGGTGTGGCGTACCCTTGGAACAAGTACGCGCAGATCGTCGTGGCCGACTTCATCTTCGGCGGCATGGAAAACACGACCGCAACGACGCTCTACCAGCACGTCTTGCTCGACGAACGCGCCGCTCTCGACGTCGGATCGGACGATCTGGTGGCGCACGAGCTCGCGCACCAGTGGTTCGGCGACTACGTCACCTGTCGTGCCTGGTACGAAGGCTGGCTCAACGAAGGCTTTGCGACATTCTTCGAGCACGTTTGGCGCGAGAAGGACCTGGGCGCTGATGAGTACGCTTACGGGGTGAAGGCCGATCTCGATCAATACGTCGCGGAGGCACAGGGCCGCTACCGGCGGCCGATCGTCTGTCAAGACTACGACGCGCCACTCGATTTGTTCGACCGCCATCTCTACGAGAAAGCGGGCCTGGTGTTGCACGCGCTCCGGACGGAGCTCGGCGACACGCTCTTTTGGCAGGGCGTGCACACGTACCTCACCCAGAACGCGCGCGGAATCGTCGAGACGCGGGACCTGCAGCGGGCCATGGAAGCCGTGAGCGGTCGCGGCCTGGGCCGGTTCTTCGAGCAGTGGATCTACAAGCCCGGGCATCCCGAGGTCGACATCGAAGTCGCCTGGGACAGGGGCATTCTGTCGATTCAGGCAAAGCAGTCCCAGTCTACGGCGGACGGCGTGCCTGCTTCATTCGAGTTCTTGCTCGAGTTCGACATTTTCGAGGCCGACGCGCGGTCCGCGCGTCGTTCGGTCCGCGTGACGGACAGGCAGCAGGCCTTTGCACTTCCCGTGCGCACGCGGCCCGTATTCGTCGTCGTCGATCCGGACTTGCGCATCGTCGGGGAGGCGCGCCTCAAAGTGCCCGCCGACATGTTGCGGTCGCAGCTGTCGAAAGCGCCCACGGCGCGCGGCCGGTGGCTTGCTGCGCAGGCGTTGGCGCGCGTCGATGACCTGCCGACCACCGAGGCCCTTGCACGAGCCCTCGCAGAGGAATCGGAGTTTTGGGGGGTGCGCGCAGAATGTGCCATGGCGCTCGCCAAGATCCGAGCGCGAGCGTGTTTCGATGCCCTGAAGGGCGCGAGGGCGACGGCGCACCCCAAGGTCCGGCGGGCGGTGATGGACGCGCTCGGCAATTTCCGAACGAGTGAGGCCTTGGAGGCGATCAAGCCCCACGCGCTGCGCGACGACAGCTACCTCGTCGAGGGCGAAGCCGCGCGGGCCTTGGGCCGCACGCGGCAGTCCGGCGCTTTGGAACTGCTGGTCGACCTCCTCGAGCGTTCGAGCTGGTTCGACGTGGTGCGGGCGGGGGCAATCGAGGGACTCGCGGCCTTGCGCGACGATCGCGCTCTGTCGCACTTGAGCGCCCGCGTCCGCTATGGGCATCCGTCGCGTGTGCGACGAGCGGCCATCATCGCCTTGCCGAAAATCGCAAGCGATCGCAAGACGCGCGAGCTCATCGAGCAGCTCCTCGACGACTCCGACGCGATGCTGAGGATCGACGTCGTCCGAGCGCTCGGGGAACTCGGCGATGCCAAGGCGCGTCCGGTATTGCGCGATCGGCTGGACATCGAGCTCGACCCGCGGGTCCGCCGTCGCATCCGCGAGGTTCTGCGCGACTTGGCTGAGCCGAAGCGAGCGTCGGAGCAACTTCGAGACGACCTCGAAAAGTTGCAAGCCGAGCACGTTGATCTCAAGGTGCGCCTGGCGAGTGTCGAGGCAAGAGTCGCGGGCGCGATTCGGCCGGACGTGGCCGTTTCGGGTTCTGCGCGCCGTCGCGCGATCCCGTCGAAAAAGCGCGCAAGGAAGGGCAGGGGCGGGTGACCGGCGACTTTCCCATCCGGGTGGACCAGCGCGGGACCGTCGCCATCTGGACTCTCGACCGTCCAGACCGCGCGAACGCGCTCTCGCGCGCGGCGCTCCTCTCCATCGGAATGCTCGCGCGCGAGGCCGCGGCGAATCCATCCATCCGGGCCGTGGTGCTTACAGGATCGGGTGAGAAGGCGTTTTGCGCCGGCGCCGATCTGAAGGAGCGCCAAGCGATGAGCGACCAGGACGTTCGCGATCAAATCGATCTGTATCGCTCCGAGCTCGGCGTCTTGGACCGCCTGCCGAAACCGGTCGTTGCGGCAATCAATGGCGTCGCACTCGGCGGCGGGCTCGAGCTCGCGCTCTGCTGCGACTTGCGTATCGCCGCGGGTCACGCCCAACTCGGGCTGCCCGAGACCTCGCTCGGTGTCATCCCCGGCGCCGGCGGAACGCAGCGTTTGCCGAGAGCGGTAGGCGACGGTCGCGCCAAGGAAATGATTCTTCTGGGTCGACGTCTCACGGCGTACGAAGCGCTCGCATGGGGGTTGGTCCAACGGGTCGCGCCCGTCGGCACGAGCGTCGTCGAAGATGCCCTGGAATGGATTCAACCGATCGCGCAAGGGGCGCCGATAGCCCTGGCCTCCGCGCTCGAGGCCATCGACCGATCATACGGGGTGACGATGGACGTGGGTTTGGAGCTCGAGAAACTCAGCTACGGGAGGACCATTCCCAGCCACGATCGACGTGAAGCTCTTCTCGCGGTGTCCCAGAAGCGCAAGCCGCGCTTCGAGGGGAGGTGAACGATGCGCGTGTTGTGGCTCTTGCTGCTCATCGGGTGCGGCGGGTCCCCGCCGCGGACGGCCGACGGTTCCGGGGCGAAGTCCACCGCGAACTCGGCAGGTGGCGAGACGACGATCGACACCACGGGTTCGACGTCGGTCGCGCCTTCGACGGGCAACCCGAGCCCGTCTTTCGCTTCTGCTTCGACCCCGGACAGCGACGGCACCGTGGTCATCGGCGCCATCGCCGCCGCAGGACACTTCGATCCCAAGTCGACGCTCGACGACCTGCGACCCGATCTGATGGCCTGCTTCCGCAGGGTGCACGCATCCAATGCGACCCTTCACGGCAAGGTAAGCATTCGCATTCAGATCGACGAAGCGGGCGAGGTCCTGAACGTCGACGCTCAACCCGGCGGTCCGGCAAACGACCCCGCGCTCATTGCCTGCATACGCGACGATTTCAAAGCCAATGCTCACTTCGCCAGGCCCGGCGGCTCGGCGACGATCGTTGCGCCCCTGGTGTTCCATCCCTGATTGTCGGAGTCCCAATCATGCCCGTCGATTCAAACCTCAACGACATGTTGTCTCGAATCGAGAGGGGCGGCGCGACGAAGTACCATCAGAAGAACGCCGAACAGGGCAAGCTCTTCGCTCGAGAGCGCGTCGCTCGCTTGATCGATCGCGCCAGCTTCGTGGAGGACGCGATCCTTGCGAACAACATCGAGGCCGACCTTCCGGCCGACGGCGTCGTCACGGGGACGGCAACGGTCGCGGGACGGCCGATCGCACTCATGGCAAACGATTCGACTGTGAAGGCGGGTTCCTGGGGTCGTCGCACAGTCGAGAAGATCTTGCGCATTCAAGAAACGGCCATGCGGCTGCGCATTCCGATGCTCTATCTGGTCGACAGCGCCGGCGCTCGGATCACAGATCAAGTCGAAATGTTCCCGGGGCGCCGCGGTGCGGGGCGCATCTTCTACAACCAAGTGCAAATGAGCGGGCAGGTGCCACAAGTGTGCCTGCTCTTCGGTCCGAGCGCCGCGGGGGGGGCCTACATCCCTGCCTTCTGCGACGTCGTTGTCATGGTGGACGGCAACGCGAGCATGTATCTGGGCAGCCCGCGCATGGCGGAGATGGTCATCGGCGAAAAAGTCACGCTCGAGGAGATGGGCGGCGCGAAGATGCACTGCAGCGTGAGCGGTTGCGGCGACGTCCTCTGCAAGACGGAGGACGAAGCGATTGAATTCGCCAAGCGATACCTGGCCACGATGCCGCAGAGCTTCGAAGATGCCCCGCCGCGGGAGGCCGCCCGACCCCCCAGTGCGTCCGGCAAGCGGATTGAAGACTTGGTCCCCGCGGACGAGAACAAGGCCTTCGACATGATGAGGGTCATCGCAGAAGTGATCGACGCGGGATCGTGGCTCGAGATCAAGGCGCTCTTCGCACGCGAGATCGTCACGGGTTTCGCCCGGGTCGATGGGCGCGCAGTGGGCATCGTCGCCAATCAGCCAAAATGGCTGGGCGGCGTACTGTTTGTAGACAGCGCGGACAAAGCCGCGCGGTTCATCTGGTTGTGCGACGCCTTCAACGTCCCCCTGCTGTTCATGGCCGACGTTCCAGGCTTCATGATCGGTACCAAGGTCGAGCGGCAAGGGATCATCCGATCGGGAGCGAAGATGATCGCCGCCGTCAGCGAGGCCACCGTCCCCAAGATCAGCGTCGTGGTGCGAAAAGCGTATGGAGCCGGCTTGTACGCGATGTGCGGTCCCGCGTTCGAGCCCGATGCTTGCATCGCTTTGCCGACGGCGTCGGTAGCGGTAATGGGCCCTCAGGCGGCGGTCAATGCCGTCTACTACAACAAGATCCAGGAGGTGCCCGACGGGCCCGAGCGACAAGCGTTCGTTGCCCAACTTCGCGACGAATACCGGGCGGACATAGACATTCTTCGGCTGGCGAGTGATCTCGTCATCGATGCGGTCGTGTCGGGCGATCGACTCCGCGACGAGATACGAGCGCGCCTCGATCGGTACTCGGGCAGGCGCGAGCGGCGCGTGCGCAAAAAACACCTCATCGCGCCGATGTGACCCGGGAGTGGCGGACGGAGTGTGACGGCTGCCCGAAGGCAACCCAAAGCCGTCATTGCGTCGCGGCCGACTCCTCCAGGGATACGTCGGTGTCCGGCTGGGTCGCGTGCGGCTCCAGTGCGGTGCTCGGACGGGCGCGAGTGACCTGCTCGAGCAACATCGTACCGGCCATGTACCCGTACCCTGCCGTGAAGAGCGCAGCGAACGGCGTCGCAATGAAATGCCCGGTGCGCAGGGAGGCAACCGTGCTTGCGAACGAGATGACGCACAGGATGCTCTCGGCAAACGGAACGGAGAGCGCCGTTCGATACCGGCCACCGACCGTGGTTCCCTTCTTCGGGGTTCGCACGAACTCGCCCGCCATGGTTCGGAACCCGCGCACGAGCGCGCGGGTAATGAGCGGCGTGAGCCCGACACCGACCCCGATGAGTGCTGGAACGACGAACAAAGCGTCGCGAGCGCGTCGTCCCTGAGCCCGCTCGGCCGTCGCGTAGAACGCAGCCAGCGAACCAGTCGTCCCGAAGAACAGCGGAATATCGATCGCGAGAATGACGAGCGAATTCGATCCTGGCAATAGCAAAACGAGGGGTAGGAGAATCACGCTGAGCAATAGGGTCAGGGGATACGCGAAATGCGGCGTGAGATGAAAGAAGGCTTCTGCGCGTGCACTGAGCGGAAGCCCCGAACCAAGCACACGCCGCAGCAGTTTCCTCGACGTTTGCACCGTGCCGGTCGCCCATCGGAATTGCTGGGCGCGGAACGCGCTGATGTCCTCCGGAAGCTCGGCGGGCGTCACTACGTCCTCTCGGTACACGAAGCGCCATCCGAGAAGCTGCGCGCGGTAGCTCAGGTCCAGGTCTTCGGTGAGCGTGTCGTGCTCCCAGCCGCCGGCGGACTCGATGGCGCACGTTCGCCAGACTCCACCCGTGCCCGCGAAATTGAAAAGCCACCCGGCTGCGGCGCGAACGCGGTTTTCGACGAGGTGGTGTCCGTCGAGCATCAATGCGCCGACTCGGGTGAGGATCGAATGGCCGCGATTGAGATGTCCCCAACGCGTCTGGACCATCGCTACATTGGAGTCGTCGAAATGCGCCATAATCGCGCGGAGAAAATTCGGTGGCGGAAGGAAGTCCGCGTCGAAAAGTGCGACAAACTCGCCCTTGGCCACCTTCAGCCCCGCGGCCAAGGCCCCCGCTTTGTAGCCGATTCGGTCGGTGCGATGCAGGTGGACGACGTCGAGCCCCGCGCGCTGCAATTCATCGATACGTCGCCGAGCGATCTCGCGAGTTTCGTCGGTCGAATCGTCGAGGACCTGAATCTCGAGCCGATCGCGCGGCCATTCAATCTTGGACACAGCGTCGATCAAACGACGTACAACCGTCGACTCGTTGTAGATGGGAAGCTGAATGGTCACTCTCGGCAGAGTGTTCGCCGCCATCTCGATCGCACCAATTGCCGGCACTCCGCGCTTGAGGACTTCGATTTCTCGGCGGAGGTGAGCCGCCATGACCACGAGATACGATCGGTGGATTCCGTAAACGGACAAGACAAGCAGAATGGCGGCATAGAGCACGCACAGCGTGACGCTCATGGGGGCGCAGGTAACCACACACACCAGGGCCACGTGTCAAAAACATGTATTTCTTCGCACTCGAATGTCAAAAAGCGCTGGCTCCGCGCGAGGTCGGGCGTCGGCTCGAAGATCAAGGCGGCTTTGCCCGATCGCGTCGGGTGGGTGGCGCTGATGGCCGTCGCCGCTGCCGTTCGAGCATGGCGTTGATCTCGACGCCCCCAACGATGCAAATGCTCGTGAGATAGAGCCACATGAGCAGCACGGCCACCGCAGCGAGGCTTCCGTAAAAGAGGGCGTATCGAGCGATCGATGCTGCATAGACGCCGAAGGCCCAGGATACGAGCAGCCAACATGCCACCGACGTGAGGGTTCCGGGCCAAACGCGCGCCCGCGCGCCCGCGGGCCGTTCGACGGAGAAGCGATAAAAACACGCGAGCAGGACGCTGCCGACGGCGAGCGTCAGCCCCGCCCCCAAAGCCTGTTCGAGTGGCGAATGCGGGCTGATGCGCTCCTTCTCTGGCGGTTGCGATGGTGCGAACGGGGGGTGGCTCCTCGGGTAGCGCCCGAAGGGCCGTGCCATCGCCGCCGTGGTTCCGGTGCGCGCGTCCCGGGACGTTTCGTACGGGTGCAGCGCCGCGTCGATCCGGACCAGAGAAGAGGCGATCGCGCACGCTGCGATCAAGCCGAGTGCCACCCAAACGAGCGAGACAGCACGCTTTTTCCAATAGGGCCGGAGCTTCCCGTTCGCCACGTCGAAGACGTCGAGCAGGTTGTGCACCCCGGAAGATGCGGCCCAAAGGTAGCCAACCGCTCCGACAGGGGCCAGGGAAGATTTGCTGCCGGCGAGTCGTTGCACCTCCTCGCGGACGATGCCTTCGGCCGTGACCGGCACGATCTGAAGCAGCGGCTCGCTGAGTGCATCGACGCCTCGGCGGCGCGCCACCTGACCGACAAGGAATCCGACCAGAACGAGCAACGGCACCAGGCTCAGGAACAGCCAAAATGCCACCGCTGCAGCCGATCGGAACGCGCCGTGCGCGGCCATCGCTCGCGCGAGGCGTCGTCCCGCGCCGACCAGCCCGATGCGGGAAGGGGCCGAGGCGGTGGGCATGGGGGGGGCGCAACCGCCTCGTCGGTGGGGGTTGGCCGCCCCGTCATTTCACACGGAGCGGTCAAGCCTCGGCCCGTCATCGGAGAGGCGGCCGGCTAGTGCAGGATACCACTCATGCAGGCAGAAGCGCAGCGCCGCACGACCCGGTCATCATGGAGGCGCGGAAGGTGGCCACTTTGGTCCCGAGGGCCTCGAGAGACGCCTCGTTCAAGGCACTTTCGAGCGAGGGGTGAACGGTTCGTTCCTCGAGCCGCGCATGCGTCGCGAATGCGTCTGCTAGATCCGAAAGCCTTTGGCGAAAAACGGTCCTGTCCCCCGTGCGGCCGGTCGCTTGGATGACCGCCGTACGCAAGCGCGCGTGGCGGACGCGATGGGCCGCCAAGTCGTCGACCATGGCTCTCTCGGCGGCCGGGTAGAGCAGGCTCTCGTCGGCGGCGAGATGCGCCATGAGGTCTGCAGCGAGGGCGTGGAAGTCGTCATCGGTGACGTCCCAGATCGAGCCGATTAGCGCGAGCGCTTGTTCAATGTTGCGGTGGTCTCGTCGAAGAAGCATCGTGGCTTTCATGAATATTTCAATACGTCGCGATGTGATTATAAAACGATAAAATCATCGTAAATTCATAGTGCGATGTTTCGCGTTCGTGTCCAGACGTATTCGAGCGGCGTCCGAGCGGCAAGTCGGACGGCATCGGGAACGACCCGAGCCCCCTCGCCCGTTTTTATACGTTCTTGATGGATGAACCGCACGGCGATGGGCTAGAGCGCCGAACAGGTTGGCGGACCGAGGATTTCAAGGCGTTTGGTCTCTCGCAACGAGCGACGACGAGTAATGCTGCAGCATGGTGAGGAGGAGCAACGCCGCGAGAGGCAGAAAAGCCGCAGAAAGCCGACGGGAGCCAACCTGTTTGGTGCTGTAAGGGCGGACCGGCGTCGTCTCGATGATGAACGTGCCTCGAGCACCAAGCCAAGCGTTCACGGTTCTCCGGGAGCCTCGGGCAGACCGTCCAGCAGGGGAGCGTTTGCGTCACGCGGCAACAAGAAGCGAAACGATGCGCCACCTCCGGGCCGGTTCTCGCACCAGATTGTGCCCCCATGGACGGCGATAATCCCGCGGCAGATCGTCAAGCCGAGCCCCATTCCGCCGGTGGTGGGCGGCGCCGCTCGTTTGAATTTTTCGAAGATGCGTTCCTCCTGTCCGGGCGCGATCCCGGGGCCACGGTCGGCAATTTCCACCTGCACACCACGCTCCTCGCGCGTGGCTCGAATGTCGATGGGACTGCCGGACGGGGTGTACCGAACGGCGTTCTCCACGAGGTTGACCAGGACTTGCTCGAGCAACGTCGCGTCGAAAGGAGCGAGGGCCGCGTCCGGAGCGATGGCGACGCGAACCGGGCGATTCTGAAGAGGTTCTTCCATACGATTGAGCGCAACCCCGACCACCTCTTCGAGCGGCTGCCACTCTTTGCGCGCGTGCAGCGCGCCAGCTTCGAGCGAAGTCATATCGAGCAAATTGCGAACGAGCCGGTTCAACCGACTTGCTTCTTCGGAAATCGTTTCTAGGTATTCTTGGCGGCGGGATGCGGTAAGTTCGCTGTTGCGATCCAACAGAGCCGTCACCGCCCCCTTTACGACCGCAAGCGGTGTCCGCAAATCGTGCGAGACCGAGCTCAGAAGAGCGTTGCGAAGTCGCTCCTTCTGGACGTCGAAGAGCGCGCGCTGCGCGTCCTCGGCGATCTGAGCCCGTTCGAAGGCGAGAGCCACCTGCGTCGCGAACGCGTCCAGAAGCTCGCAGTTGTCCGGATTCTCAAAAAAGTCCGGCAGCGGCGGCGTGACGAGGACTCCGAAGACGGCGTTCGACCCACTCAGGGCGACCAAGTGCTGGCCCGTCGGCGCGAGGCGTGTCGCGGGTCGCTCGCTCTCTTTCGTGACGGTCGCGATGAGCTCCACCGCCAGGTCCGACAGCGCCGGACTCGGCAATTCGGATTCGGCGTTCTCCGGCGCCGTCCCCGATCGACGCACGCCGCCCGCGCTGTCGGGCAGCAACACGGCGACGTCATTTCCGAAGAAGTCCCGCAGATGCCGGTGCGCGACCCTCGCGATGTCGTCACTCGATCGTGCGCTCGAGAGCTCACGGCTCAGCGCGTAGAGTCTTGCTGTTCGCAGTTCACGCCGGCGGACCTGCTCGGCGCTGCGCCGAATGCGCTCCATGAGGTTCGCGATCACGAAGGCGACGAAAAGCATGATCGCCAACGTGACGACATAGCGCTTGTCGTTGACCGAAAAGCTGAGGTACGGCTCGGTGAAGAAGAAGTCGAACGCGCCGACGCTCAGCACCGTCGCAAGCAGCGATGCGAGATAGCCGAACCGCATGGCGACGACGACGACGCCGAGCAGATAGAGCATCACCACGTCGGCCGCTTTGTGATCCAAGGCGACCCGACAAACGACGGTGTCGATCGCCACGATGGCGATGCTTGCCGCGACGGACAAGCCCACGGGACTGCGCCTGAGGACCACAGTCACTCGTTCGGGCGCTATGTATTCGCGGTCAGGCATTCCCGCAGGCATCGGCATCCTCTAGCCGAGGTTCAGCCGGTATCCGCCGCCCGCCTCGGTCACGAGGTATCTCGGCCGGGTCGGATCCTTTTCGAGCTTCAGCCGCAGCTGCCGGACGTGGGCGCGCAAGTATTGGGCTCGTGTCGATGCCTTGGAACCCCAGAGGGCGGCGAGAATCTGGTCTTCCGTCAGGGTGCGGCCCGGATTGTGCGCGAGGACGAGAAGCAACTTGCACTCGAGTGGCGTGATATGGACCTCGCGACCGTCGACCACGAGCGTTCGACGATCGCGGTCGATGCGCAAACGTTCCGTGGCCATGTCCAGCGCGAACCGTTGGGCCTGCATTCGGGCCTTCTGCCGCAGCCAAACCCGGATGCGTGCCGCGAGGTCGCCCTGGGCAAAGGGTCGGACGACGTAGTCGTTCGCACCGGCGTCCAAGATCGCGGCTCGTCGGCCGGCTCGCGCAGCGTCGAATATGGCCACGATCGGCGCCGATGTCCAATCTCGAATTCTCGTCGTGATGCCCACAGCGTCGATGTCTGGGTCGCTCGCGTCAACGAGCACGACGTCCGGCTCGTGGCCGACCGCGCGCGTCAAAGCTGCGACGCGCGCCGGCGCCTGCAACGTGCGAAAGCCGAAACTGGCGAGGCTCGAGACGAGAGAACGCCCCGCCCGGCGCTCGTCTTCGACCACCAGGACCAGCGGCTGCGCGGAGAAGGCGCCACTCATCGCGAAGCACCAGCCTCGTGAGGGCATCGATGAGGCATCGCCGTCCTGTTCTACAGCGTCGAGCAATCAAAAAAGCGTAAATTATAGGCGGAGCCGAACGCATCGAGGCTTGAAGACTCGTGGCCCCGGGAAAAGATTTGCGTTTTATTTATTCATGAAGGCGATTAATTTATGTCCTATTTACACCAGTGCTTCGTATACCGAAGCCACGACCTCACTAACCTGATCTCATGGCCCCTAACCCCATCCATGCCGAGGAAGCGACCCCCGCCAGCGAGCGCGTGCGGGGCGACGCCGCGGGGCCGAACTCGCGTCCGATCATGCCGCTCATTTTAGTGGTCGAAGACGACTCGCGGATGCGGAAATACCTTCGCTCCACGTTGATGGATGAGCGGTTCCGCGTCGTGGACGCGGAGACCGGATCTCAGGGGCTCGTGCAGGCAGCCGGTCACAACCCCGATTTCGTCGTCTTGGACTTCGCGCTTCCCGATCTCGATGCCGTCCAGGTGACGACGAAACTTCGTGAATGGACGCCGGTGCCCATCCTCATTCTTTCCGCGCACGACGACGAGCACGACAAAATCGCCGCGCTCGATGCGGGCGCGAACGATTACTTGACGAAGCCATTCGGAACGGGAGAGCTTCTGGCGCGAATTCGCGTATGGCTGCGCCACACGCAGCGTGCCGACACGGATTCGCTCGAATCGGTGCTCGAGGTCGGAGATCTCCGTATCGATTTTGCCAAGCGGATTGTCTCCGTGCGGGGGCAGGAAGTTCGGTTAACGCCGACGCAATACAAACTATTCGGCGTCATGATGCGGAACGCGGGCAAAGTGCTGACCCACGAGCAGATCTTGTTCATGGTATGGGGTCCCGCCTACACGAAAGAAACGCAGTATTTGCGCGTATACATGGGGAAATTGCGCCAGAAGTTCGAGGCGGACCCCGCGCGCCCGAGATATTTCATTACCGAGCCGGGCGTGGGTTACCGTCTCCGTATCGCGGGCTGAGCCCGGACGACGAGTCCTTGTATCCAAACGTTCTAGAAACGATGCGATGCATGGCTCGTCGACGATCGATTCGTGCCACGAGCCCGATGGTGTCGGCACCGTGACTTTTGCGCGATGAGCACGCTTGACGCCCGAGCGGATCGTTAATACATATTGGCGGTCGCGACGGGTCCCATCGTTACATGAATACCGCAAACCGAACTCGGTGCCGACGGCTGCGAGACGGGCTCTGTCGGGAGTGGAGGTGACTCCGGGCGAAGCGGCTGGTCGTGGTGCCCCACCGCGTTTCCACGCGCGTCACGGATGACGGGCTCCGCGATCGCCGCCTGATTGGGTGGGTCGCCAAACGGGCGCGCGAATCCGAGGTTGGCGGGATTCCTGCCGGCCGAGTCTTCGTTTTCAAGCGCAGTCCCCAATACCCCAGATGTAAACATCTCGTAAAAAGAGCGCAATGCCCGATAGGGCCGTTGGCGGCGGTGGACCTTTGCGATTACCTTCACGGTGAGATGCCGGCCGACCCAACCGTCGCCGTCGTGGAGGAGGGCCGCGTCGTACGCCTGTTCGGCGATCGCGCGGAGCGGCGGTCCGAGGTGGCTCCTCCGGGCAACGACCTCCGGCTGCAGACCGGCGATGGGGTGCGGCCCGACGCCGTGCGTGGGCGGCTCGACGCCGAACTCGAGCGCGCGCTGCGTGAGCCGGTGTCGACCATCGCGATGGCCGCGGACGTGCTGCGGCATCAGGTGAGCGAGGCCCAGAGTGCCCAAATAAGCGCGATCACCGACGCCGCCCGACGCGCCGACACGATGATGTGTGATCTACTGAATTTCGTGCGCAGTGGAATGGGGGGACTGACGGCCACTCGCCGCCGCGTCGACCTTACGGTGCTGTGCGAACGGGTGGTCGATTCGATTTATATCGCTCACCCGGACCGCTCGATGATCTTCATGTCGGATCGACGTGTGGACGGCAATTGGGACCCGGACGCCATCGAGAGCTTGCTGTCGAAGCTCGTCCACAATGCCATCACGCACGGAGCGGCGAGACCGGCGATTCGCATCAGCGTCAAGGCCTTGCCCGACGCGGCGCTCATCGAGGTGTGGAGCTCGGGTCCGATGGCCGTTCGCGACCTGCGGGGGAGGCTCTTCGAGCCGTTCTCAGCGGGACCCTCATCGAACTCTCGCGAGGCACGTGGGCTCGGTTTGGGGCTGTATTTGGCACGAGAGATCGCGCGGGCCCATGGCGGAGGCATTGAGGTGCGAGGCGACGACAACGATGGGACGACGTTCCGAGTCACGCTGCCCCGGTCGTAGAGGTCCGCTCGTGCTCGTTTCGAGCGTGCCGTGCCGCCGGTCGCTCGCGAGGCAGCTGACCGGCGTAGCTGACAGTGTGTTCAGTTCGATCTCGCGCGTTTCCCGGCGTCGGTCTCGCGCCCCGCCCCGAGCCCGACGGACGGACCTTAGCCGGCAAATGGCCCTCCGGGCTCGAGGGCGCGCAAGGAACTCCGTGCGAGCACTGGCGCTGGCCGTCCCGAGGTCGTATGATTTCCGAAATGTTTCGGATTGGGCAGAGCCGGAAAAGATCCGGCCATGGTGGCGGTCGTGGACCGGAGGTCGCGTCATGAATCGAGTCGCTTATGGGCTGCTGCCGATCTCGGTAGGGCTCGTCGCAGCGTGTGCTATCGCGGTTCCCCCGGCGACCCAAGCCGCGCAGGTCGAGCGTGTTCAATGTGACTCAGGCTCGGCGGAAGCCAACGACCTTCGCATCGTGCAGGGCGCTTCGGTGATCGCAGCTGAGCCGCTTTACTCGCACGTTCTGACCGGTACTGGTGCGGAGGAGCGGATCGATGGTGCGAAACTGATCTTACGTCCGCCCGCGGATGTTTCGGCCGATCGCATGACCCGGATTCTGCAATGTCACGGGGCGCGCGCACTACTTGGAAAAGTCGAGCGTTCCTCGCTCTCGGACGACCCGTTCTGGCTTCCGGATACGTGGGTGAGCGTCGAAGTGAAGGTCGAGGACGGTAACTACGCCGTTACGCTCGAGGCCGGCGACACTTCGGGAAATCTCAAGGTCGCTGCACGCGCCAAAGCCTTTGCCGTGGCACATCCGTTGCGCGAGTCCCCTGCGGTCGAATAGAGGCCTCACTCGTCCTCCGCTTCCGCTGACGGCGATGTCAGGCCACTGCGTCCTGCGCCGACGAGCGCCGGCGATTTCGGGTGGCGGCCTCGATGTCGTACACGAAGGCGACGACGTCGTCGCTCTGTCGGTCCAGCGACTCGAGGATTTGCGTGGCGACCGGGGGATTCACCAACGCCTCGATCTTCACATTTCCCGACTCGAGGTCCCCGTACCGTTGCCCCCGCCGCTCGCCGCGGCCGTTGACCAAGGAAACGGTGTATCCCCGCACGCGTAGCTTGGCCAGAAGTCCTTCGAGACGCTCTTGGAGCGTCCAGCATGCGACCATCGTGATGAGTTTGACCTTCGTACTGCGGGCCTTGTTCGCCATGAGCCGTGTTCTCCCGTGCTTATTTTGCGGAGCACGCACCGAACGGGGTATTGAGCGAGGCGTCCCTCGCGCGTAGACATAGACACGAGAAGAGTGTGTCGATTTGAATTGAAAGTGTATACCGGATCGGGCCTTCGCATTCCAGTAAATGTCCAATAAAAAAAGGGGGCACCCGCGTCGCTTGGCGTCGAAGACGTGCCGTCCACCGGCGAATTTCTTTGTCTCTTGGACCTAAAAAATCACCGGTCGCGGGTGGCCACGTTTCCAAACGAAGTCCATCGTCGGGGAGCTCTGGGGAATTCGCGCCGCTTGGCGCGAGACCGCGCGGACTTCAGTCCGATGGTTCGTGTCGGCTGTATTTCTGATTACGAGAATCCGTTGGAAGGCGGAATCGCCCCGAAGATTTTGCTCCGCCTCCCTCAACTACGGAGGTGGCGGACGCATCGACGCGAAGCTTGCCACGGGCTCTCGTGATGTCTCCCGCGAGCGGTCAAGCGCGATCTTGAAGAGCACAGGTCCAAAGATCTCGTTGAGCGCAACGGTCGCGATCGCGAGCGCCCGGAACGGCGTTCCGATCGAAGGGAACTCGCGCGCCACGACGACCGTAAGCCCCAGCGTCAGACCGGCTTGCGAGACGAGCCCCGAGGCGGCCCAGCGCCGCAAGAGCGGCGGGTCCGACGCCAGATGGGAAGCAGTCCGGGCGGCAGCCCAGGTCGTTAGAGCCCGGGATGCGAAAAAGAGCAGCGCTACCGGCCAGAGCGCTCGAAGAAGCGGAACGTCGAGGTCCGCACCTGCGGTCGCGAAGAAGACGACGTAGACGACGGTCGCAGTCTGCTCGATGTATCCGATGAACTTATGCCCTTGCTCGGACATGTTGCGAACGATGAGGCCGGCCACCATGAAGGTGAGCAACGAGTCGAACTGCAGGTAATCGAGCACGCTCGTCACGCCGAAGCCGAGCAGAAGCAGAACGACAAGCATCTGCCGATTCACAAGGCGAAGGTACGCGGCGATGACCAAGCCGAGGGCGGTTCCGATCGCTACACTTCCGAACAAGTCGTGGCCGAGCCTGACGAACGCCCCAGCTGAAAATGTCGCGCCCGGGTCGATCAGCGGGCGAGCGACGCCGATCACGGTCGCGACCAGAATGACGACGACGACGTCCGAGACCATCACGAACGCGAGCGTGAAGGTGGCGAGCGCCCCACTCGCGCGCGTCTGGGCAAGAATGCCGAGCGTCGCGGACGGGCTGCGCGTCACGCTGATCGCCGCCCAGCAGAGGGCGACGCCGAGGGCTGCGCTCGGCGTGAGCGAGCGTGCGAACGGGATCATCGGCCGGGCGATGTAGAAGACCGCCGTCATGACCACCAACGCCGCGCAGGTCTGTACGAGCAATGCCCAGAAAAGGCCTTTGGCACCCTTGCGCAGCGCGCCCAAATCGAGCTCGGCGCCACCCGCCAGCGCGATGAGAGACAGCGCGAGCGTGTTCACCGGCGAGAGGCTCTTGAGCGTCGACTCATCGAGGAACCGAAGCACGTGAGGGCCGGACGCGATGCCGGCGATGAGATACCCCGTCAGGTGCGGGAGGCCGATCGGCGACATGAGCTCGCTCGTGAGCGTCCCGGCGAGAAGCAGAAAGCCGATGGCTGCGATGGTCCACGACTCGCCATGGGTCTCCGGCACGAGGCGCGTAACGTAGAAAACGATCGCAGCAAACGCTCCGAGCAAGACGGCATGCGAAAAGCGGGTGCTGGTCGCACGAAGAGCCTGGGCTGTGCCCATCACACAAGGGCCTTGTCAGGTGCTGACGTGTGCGCGGTGGCCTCTTCGATTTCGCCCGCGGCGAGCAGCGAGCGCCGCAGTCGCGCCGGCCCTAGGAGCTCGCCGACGATGGCCGACAGCACGGCTACGGCCAAGACCGTATCGCCGACCGTGCCCGGGAACCGAAGCGCAAACGCCAATCCGACGCAGATCGCCAGCGATCCCGACGACATCAAAGACAGGCCAACGAGCACGCCGGCCTTGCGAGCGGACCTGGATCCGGCGCAGAGCACGCAGCCGACGAGGATCTTGGCCGCAACACGTGCCCCGATCGCCACTGCGGCCAGCCACGGCAGTGCAGGTGTCGCTCGAAAGTCCAGGCGAGCGCCGGCCAGTAGCAGCGCGGGCAACAGCACGGGGCGTTCCGTGGGTCCGACCATCGCTCGCAGTTCGCGCCGGTGGCTGGACAGGGCGGCCACGGCGATGCCCATGAAGAATGTCGTGGTGAGAGTTGCCAGCGCAAGGCGTGCGGCAACACCGATCGCCAGCAGGGAGACTCCGAAGAGAACCCCCCAGGCGTCCTCGGTCGCAATCTCGCTTCGCAGCAAAAGCGCTGCGCCAGCGCCGAGGAGAATGGCCGAACCGACGGTCACGGCAGGCCACTGCCATAGCGGCATTGGACAGACGACGTCGCGCGAAGGATCGAGCGCGAACAGTACGGCGACTGCTACCAGGGGAAGAAGGCTATCGACGTGGGCGAGCTCGTCCAAGCTCCTGGTAAGCGGGCCCGCTCGCACCCGATAGCGGTCCGCGACCCACCGAGCGGCTCGACGCGAGGTTTCCGAGCAGGCCGCACCGAGGGCTCCCGACAGCAGAACGCGCTCGGTTCCAGTGAGGCCCGCCTTCAGCCAGCGTGTCGCGAACCATGTTGCCACGGCGACGCCCCCGCCGGTGACCCCTGCGCTCATGGACCCGAGAGCGAAGCTGCCGCCGCGAACGCGTCGATCGTCGGAGAAGCCGAAGTCCAAGCCAACCGCGAAGGCCAGCCAACCGATGGCCACTTGCACGACCGGCTCGAACGCCGTCAGATCCTTTGCGCCGACCAGGCCGAGCGCCTGCGGACCCAGCACGAAGCCGAGTGCCGCATACTCGACTCCCGAGGTTAAGCCGGCCCCGCCGCCCGAACGCCTCGTCATCAGAAGGCTGCCGAGCGACGACAGCACGAGCAATCCGATGAGGAGCAATACGGCGTTCACGAGAGGCCCTTCATCTCGGCGGCCCGCCCGATGCGCGTCCGAGCGCAATCTGCCTATCGGAGATGGCGTGCGCAACGGCGTCCGCGAGCGCCGCGGCCCCCTTGGAGTGTTTCGGGATGCCCGAGACCCGCCACCGAGCACCATCGGCATCGAGCGACAGGAGCTCGACGCGTGCCCGTTCGCAGGTCAGAAGGACGGCGCCCACGAACGCCTCCTCGACCTTCGCCGGACTTTCGCGCGGGTCGACGACCACGTCGATCGTGGTCAAAGGCGCGTGGCCCAGGACTCGGGTCGGATGCCAAAGCCCCAAGAGCTGTGGAACGTGCACCTCGCAGCCGAACGCGTCTTCGAGGACGAGTTCGAGAAGGGTTACGTCGCGTACGATCCCGGCCCGCCCGCCCGCTTCGACGAAGTCGCCGAGACGCAGACGGCGGCCGAAGACGGCCGGTACACCCGCTGCGGCGCACGCGAGCACAGGGGTGCATGCGATTCCGATCGCGGCGAGCGCGACGACCCCTGCCCGCGAGAGCGCGCCATCGTCCGTTCCGGTGATGAGCGGCGCGGCGAGCACGATGGACAGGAGCACCAGGCCGGCGCGCACGAGGACGCTCGTCGCCGCTGCGAGGTCTCGCGGCAGCCACGCGAGGTGCGTTTCGCCGCGCTCGACTCCGCCGAAGAACAGGCCCACGAATCGAACCGCGACGCCGAGCGCGACCGCGGCGATTGCAGCGACGACCACCAGCGGCAGCGCAGCCCCCAGCCGACCGATGAGCGCCGACAGCGGCACGAGGACAAACCCCGCGAGCCGGTCGGTATAGGGGCGCGTCACCTCGAAGCGCGAGAGCGCGAAGATAAGCCACGAGTACGCAACCGCAAACTGCGCGAGACGATGCGCAAGCGCGAGCGAGATGGACACCGCACCGCGAACCGCCACGGGCCGCACGACTTCGATGCGCCCCAATCGAAGAGCGGGGATCCGGTCCGGATGGGTCTTCACCCAGGCTCGAAGGCGGCCCGAGAGGTCGCCGACGCGGCGGACGACAAGAAACGCAAGCAGACCGGAGAAGACGAGGAGAGAAAGAGAAAACACGTGCTCGGCAATGGCGCTACGACGACGTTCGGTGCGAAGTGCGTCGTCGATTTTCGAGGCGACGCCGGAAGCGTAGACGTGCAGAGTCACATCTCCGCCAGCCGAGGCGGCGTCGTCCTCTCCCAGCGCAACGATTGGGGATTTGCCGACGAACACCACGGCCGTTCCGGGTTGTTCTTCAATGTGCGCCGTCGGCTGGTCGGGGTCTTCGAGGATCGCGTCGAGCGCTGTGCTCGCGGTCCTCGCCCGATCTTGGGCCGAGAGCCCGGCGCGACCCGCTCGGAGCGCGAAGACCGTGTGCTCGTGCACGCGCACGTCGAAGGCCCGCCCGACCGAACTCGGCGCCGGGGCAGCGCCGCCCGCCGTGGACGCGGCTGCGCTCGGCTCGAGGACGGCGCTCCGGGCCGATGGAGGGTGCACCAGGGCCAACGTTGCCATCACCGCGAGCACCCCCGCCGACACGAGGATGACGAGCCGTGGCCACCGAACCGTTCGCGCCCAACGCACCGTGGCCCCAGCCTCGGCGTGCGAGGGGATCCAGGTCAAGGCCATAAACCCCGGCTCGACCTACTCGCCCGCCACCGTGAGCAACCAGCCGTGAGGCTCCCACTCGTTTTGGCCGGGATCGAACGGTCGCTCCGTACTGCCGACATTGACACCCACGATGAGCGTCCGGGCCACATCATCGAGTGCGTCGACCGTCATGAAGGCGCTTGTCGCGCGGTCGAGCGACCGGACGGGAATCTCTGCGATCGGGTGGCCCGCCGCGTCGAACTTGACGATGACCCAGCGCATCCGCGCGTAATCCTCCCATTGCGCCTCGACTCGAAGCCTCGCCCCGATCGGGGCGCCGGTATGGTCCACCAACACGTAGCTCGCGCCGGAGGGCGCCACGGGCTCCGGCGACGCGAGGCGGCGAGCGTGCACGGGCCACGGCAGGTGCCAGGCGACGGAGGGAAATGGGGCGGTCGGGCTCGAGGCGCGCCAGACAGCGAACTCGACGAAGACGTCGTCAAAGGTCGATCCAGGCCACAACGCGCCGTTGAGCGAAACGCGCAGAACATCGAATCCTGTCGGGGCAGGGGCCCAGTGCCCGTCCTCCCAGGCAGCGGCAGGCGTACGGGTCGGCGAAAGCGCCCAGAGACCCTCCACAAGAGCCCCCGGCCGGGTGCCGAACCTCGCGTCGAGCCAGTCGAAAAGGATCGACGCTCCTCGGTCGAACGGGACCGAGCTCGAATCGACGATGCAGCGGGTCGGCTGCGATTGAAATGCATCGAGGTCATCGCGGTCGATGGGGCCGCATGGCGTCGCCAGTCGCGCGATCATCTCCGCCTCGGCGGCGGCGCTTCCCGGGTCCGTCGCGGGGGCGGATCGCCAGAGCGATCCTCGCGCGATCGCCCGCGCTATGGCCCGATCGAGCGCGCAACCAGCCGGGGTCCGCCGGTCAACGAGGCCGAAGCTCGAGCCGCGGTCGAACGGAGAGGTCGGCTCCTGTCCGACAAATCCGGCGGAGGCACCGAAGGGATCGCCGCTGCCGGCGCGATCGACCAGGTAGACCTGCCAGCGCTCTCCGTATGCCCCCTCCGGGGGGGGCAGACCGAGCGGGCCCGTCAGCATTTCCCAGGCTTCGTCTGCCGACGCGAGGACGGCTGCGCCCATGGCGGGTGGCGCGTTCAGCGGCGCGCGTACACAGAACGGATGGCGCACCGAGCAGGCTTGGGGCCAACCGTCGGCTCCAGTCGGAGGCATGGCCCATTGGACGGCTGGCCCGCGTCCGGCCGCGCTCCCGGCATCTTCCGACCCGATGTCGCCGGCCCGAGCGGGCGACGCCAGGACGGCCACGATCGAGAGCAACCGCGAGATGGACAAGGGGTGGAGCGCCTTCACGAAGTGGTCGCTTCCTCCGACGTGCCGATTTGACACCCTCTTTGTCGCACCCGTATAAGCTCAAAGAAAGCACGATGACGGCCACTTCGTTCGATTCGGCGCGTGCCGTTCGGTTCGATCTGCCACGGGGGACCGTGCAGGCCGCTGGGATGGATGAGCGGCTGGTGCTCGTTCCATGCTCAGCTCTGGACGATCTCGTCCTCTCGGTGTCGCCCGAGGCGGTCGAAGCCTTGGGCATGTCCATCGGCGCCGCCATCGGCACGCGCGCCGCTGCGCGTGTGTCCGACATGCAGTCCGCTTCTGTCGAGGAGTTCGTCACGCAACTCGCTGGCGAGGCGGCGATCGCGGGCATCGGCTCGCTCTCGGTCGAGCGCTGGGGGCGTGCCCTCGTCGTCGTCCTCGACCGGTCGCCGCTCGCGAGCGCATGGCTGTGTCCCGTCGTCGCTTCCGCCCTCCAGGCCGCGTGCGGTCGAAAAGTGGCCACCCTGCTTCTTTCGCGCGACGCCGACAGCGCGCGGGTGCTTGTCAGCAGCGAGCGAGGCGTCGGGCGGGTCGGCGATTGGGTCGCTTCCGGCGTGGCGTGGGGCGACGCGCTCGCGAGGTTGCACATGGGCGGCACGCGTGGATAAGACCCGGACGATCGCCAAGCTGCAGGCGCTGCTCGCGCGGATTCGCTCGCGGGCCAGAGAGCCGCTGCCGCCTGCCGCCCCCGCACCGGAGCCCGCTCCCTCGGTCGTTCAGACATCCACCCCGCGAGATCCACCGGTACCCGCAAGGATCGCCGCCGAGGTCCAACTCGTGGAACGGCCGCCGGCCGTCGTGCCCGTGGACGATTCCCTCGGCTTGACCACATGGTCGCCTCCTGCCGCCGCCGGCGAGCTCGAGCCCGAGATCGACTTCGAAGTCGAAGTCGAAGTCGACGTCTCCGATGTGGCCCAGGCCGGCGTCGTTGAGGAAGTCCGGGCCGCTGGTTCGCCGCCCTCGGCGGATTCGGACAGCGCTGAGCGATTGGTGGTTGCCCAGGCCGCTTTGGAGCTGACCGAGGGCTCGCTACCCGATGAGACTGCCGGCGCGCTGATCGCCTCCGGCACGACGACGGCGTTGGCCGAGGAGTCCGCGGGAGGATTCGATGCCGAGGAGCCGACGGGTGCCACGAATGGGTTCGAAGACGACGAGTCCGCCCCGGCGTCTTCGCGTCGTCCCGTCGCGGCCGTGTCCGAGAATCACCTAACATTGGCCTTCGGCTCCGACGAGCCCGAGCCCCCGCGGCACACGCCGCCACCCGAGTCCGGGCGCCTCCCTGCTCCATCCGGAGAAGGTTTCGCTGAACGGACCGCCGCGCACGAGGCGCGCCCCGACGAATCGGCGCAAGCCTCGATGAGCGAATTGCTGCCCGACGCGACGCGAGCATCCCTCGAATCCGCAAGCCCTGTCCCCGACGTGATCGGCGAAGCTCAGCGCTTTGCGCCGGCGACGTTCCTGGCCTGGCTCGATGCCAGCATCGAATTTTGAACCTCGCGCTCAGCGGATCCACGTCACGCTCGCGTGGTTGAGCCACGTGCGCTGTCTGCGCGCGAAGATGCGCGTGGCGCGCACGATGGCCCCGGCGAGTTCGTCGCGCGGGATCGCACCGCCTAGCATCGCGCTGATCTGAGCGTACCCGACGCTAGTCATCGCTCGAGCTCCGCCATATCCCCGTGTGCGCAGCGATTCGACCTCCTGAATCCAACCGTTTGCGAGCCACGCATGCACGCGCGCCTCGATGCGCCGCGAGAGTTCTTCGGGCTCCCGCGCCGGAGCTATGACGCGCGCCTTGACGCGTGCCACGGAGAACCCATGCTCGCGTTGCCACACGCTCATGGGCTTGCCCGTGAGCTCGTGCACCTCGAGAGCGCGGCTTACGCGGACGAAATCGTTCGGGTGCAGACGCGTCGCGATGTCGGCGTCGACCTGTCGCAGGCGCGCGTGCAGGGCCGGCCGTCCTTCCCGCTCGACGAGCGCTCTGTGCCGCGCGCGAACGTCGAGACTCGCCCTGGGCGCAGGCGCCAGCCCGAAGAGGAGCGCTTTGACCCACAGGAACGTTCCTCCGCATACAATGGGCGTTCGACCGCGAGCGCGAATCTCGTCGATCGCACGGACGGCTCGCTCCGCCCACCAGACCGCGTCGACCGGTTCCGACGGATCGACGGCTGCGACGAGGTGATGCGGCGCGCGAGCGAGCTCCAAAGCGCTCGGTTTGCCCGAGCCCGCGTCGAAATCACGATACACTTGGACGCTATCGGCGCTGACGATTTCGCCGTCCATCCGAACCGCGAGCTCGACGGCGAGCGCGGTCTTGCCGCTCGCAGTCGGTCCGACGATGGCCAAGATCTCGTCCGGGTGCATCTGCGCGATCCGCAGCGCATGCTCAACGACCGACACGGCGCTCGAGCTCGTCATAGCCAATGCGCGTGATGATGGGTCGTCCGTGCGGACAGTGTCCGGCGAAGTCGACGGCGTCGAGGGCCCGCAGGAGCGCCATGGCTTCTTCGCGCCCGACCGTGTCGCCAGCCCGCACGCTACCGTGGCATGCCATGGTGGCAAGGACGAGGTCCACCGCCTGGGCAAACGGGCGCCTGGCTGTGCGCCCAAGCTCGGCGACCAGGTCGCGCACGATACGCTCGGGGTGGGCGCGCGCGAGCCAGGTCGGCACGGCGTGCACGGCGACGGCGTTCGGGCCGACCGGGCGCAACTCGACCCCAAGCTCGGCCACGTCGGCAGCGTGCTCTTCAAGAATGGCCACCTCGGCGGCGAGCAGCTCGATCACCTCCGCGACGAGCAGTCGCTGCATCGCCATCGACCGGGACGCAAACGCACTTCGCAGCCTATGGAACGTGACGCGCTCCGCGGCTGCGTGCTGGTCGATCACGTACAAACCGTCGGAGCCGGCACACAGGAGAAACATCGCGCGGACCTGCGCGACAAAGTCGAGCGTGCGATAAAAGCCGGCGCGGTCCAGCCGCGTCTGCGTGGGTGAATCGTCCTCCGCCCTGGGGGCGGCGGCCGCTGCGTCAGCGATGGCCAATGCCTCGCCGTCGGGACCGATCGGCCAACTGTCCGAGACTTGGACCGACGCCGCATGCGAGTAGCCGTCAGAAGCCGCGCTGGGCGTGACAGGCGGGTCGGAGACTTCGCCATCCGAGAAGCCACGAAAAGCTACACTGGGCATGACGGGTGGGTCAGAGACCATGCTCGTCGCCATGGTGGGAGTTTTCCCGACGCCAAACGTTCGTGATCGCCCGAGCGCCGGGAGCGCAAACGCTCGCGCCAGTGCCGCGTGAAGCTCTCGAGTCGTCGCGTCGTGCAGCGCACGCGCGTCCGCGAAGCGGACTTCGGCCTTTTGCGGGTGGACGTTGACGTCGACCCGGTCCGGAGGCAGATCGACGTAGACCACGCCGACCGGATAGCGCCCTGGTTCCAGGACGGATCCGTACGCCTGCGCGACGGCCCGGGCGAGAGGCCGATCGCGCACCGGGCGTCCGTTGACGAGCAGTCGCAACCCGACGGCGCCCGCGCGCGCGCGCTCCGGCGAAGCAAGATGCGCGTCGATGCGGAGCGCGCCGCGCTGGGCAACGCACATTTCCAAGTGCTCGCCCTCGAACGCCTGCAACGCGCGCTCGTGCCTCGACTGGACCCGCAGCCATTGGCGCGCGGCGCGCCCGTCACGGACCAGAAAAAAGCTGACGTCCGGGCGAGCCAAGGCGGCCAACAGGAGAGCTTCGCTCACGTGAGCGGCCTCGGTCCCCACCGACTTGAGAAACTTGCGCCGCGCGGGAACATTGAAAAAGAGGTCGCGCACGTCCACCGTGGTTCCGACGGAGCCGCCAGCGGGGTTCACCCGGGGCACTCCTCCTCCGTTCACGACGACTTCGGTCCCCTCGACGCAGCCGCGCGCCCGTGTGAGCACGCGGATCTTCGCAATGGACGCGATGCTGGGCAGTGCCTCTCCCCGAAAACCGAAGGTCTGCAGCGCAAACAGGTCTTCCTTGTTCCGGAGTTTGCTCGTGGCGTGCCGCTCGAGAGCGAGCAGCGCGTCGTCGGCGTCCATTCCGCGCCCGTCGTCACTGACGCGGACCAGATCGGTGCCGCCCTGGCCGATGTCGACCTGAACACGTGTCGCCGCGGCGTCCAGCGCGTTCTCGACCAGCTCTTTGACGACGCTCGCGGGCCGTTCGACGACTTCTCCCGCGGCAATTTGGTTCGCGAGGTCGCTCGGCAGTCTTTGGATCTCACCCATGCGCCGACTAGCGCTCCTCGAGCGCTCCGGCCGCGGCATCGAGGAGCTCGCGCGACTTGCGGCGGGTCAATGCCACGACGATCAAGGCGCTCGCGACCGTGTAGAACGCGAGTTCGATGGCGGGCACGGCACGGGCCACGCTCGAAAGCGCGCGGACCGTGTCGTCGGCGCGGGCGCGATCGGGCGTCCCTTCGCGAATTTGCGCTTCTTGCCTCGCCTCCGAGAAACGCAGGTCGGCGTCGAACACGTCGCGCAACAGCCAGAGGCCGCCGGCATTGGTCGCTGCCTGGGCGACGACCAGCTGGATGAGCGCCGCGCGGGACCCCTTCGTCCCGCCCATCGCACGGATCGCAAAGACGACAACCGCGCCGCCCAGCAGAAGCGTCGCTACGGCCAGGGGCCAGCCGCGCGCCTTTTCCGCATCAAGCACTTGCAAGAACACTTGCGCTCGGGCCACGACGACCGCGCGGTCAGCCTGATCGGCGATGCCGTCGCCCAGCAACGACGTGTCGACCGGATCGCGATACAGAGCGACCGTGTTGTAACCGCGGCATGCGCCCATGCTGCCGAGTGCGAGCGCCCCGAGAAGGGCGAGCACCAGGTACCAGGGGCGCTTACGAGCCGCGATGGCCATGTCGTCAGTGCGGATAGCATGAGCGGGCGGCGCCGGGCATGCGCCGTCGGACACACCTCCCGCGGCGCGTCCGGACCGGAACACGATGGAGCGGCTGTCGAACAGGCGCTAGAGGGCGCAACAGATGGTCATCGAGCCCTCGAGGGTGAGACTCTCGATCTGCGAACCAGAAGATTGACACTCCAGACCTTGGGCCATGCCGCCCGTATATTCGTAGGATTGGAACGGCGGGGCGGCCGCGGTCGCCGGGGAGGGCCCGCACGTGCTATCGGCCTGCGCGACCCAGGGATCGCCGCGGCACGCGGGGTCCGCATAGAAGGTCAGCGTTCCCGAGCACGTCCCGGTCAAGGTGCAGGGGCAGTCGCCGCACGAGATCGAAAGGCTCGTGCCGACCAAGTGCATGGCGCCCAACGGTCCAGGCGGACAGTCCCATTGCCCAGTCCGGGCGATGCACGGTGCGTAGGGGTCGGCGATCTGGGGAGTGCATACGTCCCCGATGCATTGCGCCGACGTCGGGTCGTCCGGCAGGCACGAGCGTCCCTCGCTTGCAGTCACGCGATCAGGAACGACTTCGCCGGCAACCATGCAGGACCCGCCCGTCGGCGGAGATGGATCGAACTCGACGTGCGTCGCGGACGAGAGGAGGGGCGGCACGTCCATGTTGCACGCGCCGGCCAGGTCGTTGCTTAGCGACGCCGCTTCGGACGCGCATGCGGCCGATTGGAACGGGCTCGAATCGTAGAGGACCTGGATGGGGCCTGACGAACACGATGGCGTCGTCTCCACGATACAGGAGGGCCCGCACACGCACGCGTCGGAGACGTTGGGGCTTTCCTCGACGTCGATGGATTGCTGGTCGAAGCCGGCAGGGCACGGCGCCGTCTGAGTGGTCGCGAAAGCGACGAGCATCCATCCGTCGGGCACGACGATGCATCCGGCGTCGGCGTCGCAGGGAGGGCCGGCTTCCGCCTCGGCGTCCGCCGCACCATTCGGCCCGGCATCGGGCGTCGCATCCGGCCCCGCATTAGACGTAGCATCCGGGCCGCCAGCGGACGCGGTATCCGGCGCAGCATCGAGTGCAGCTGGCGCAGCATCCGGTGCACGAGCATCGGGTGCGGCATGGGTCGCATCGAAGGGCGGCGAGACGGCCGCGGCATCGGTCGCGCCATCGTCGCCGGCTTGCGCCTGTCCGTCCGGCGGCAGGGGTGCTGCGTCCTCTGGGCCAATGCCCCCGTCGTCCGCGGCTGCGACACTTGTATTGCCTGCGTCGGCGTCCGACAGCGGTCCCAGACCATTCATGTCGAGGGCACAGGCGCTTGCGAGCATCCATGCCCCGACTGCGACCCACCCCCCGCGGGCAAGCTTGACGCCGCTTATGGAGGTTGGCCCACTAATTCTTCTTTTGCGAGTCTCCAATGGCCTTTTGTATTTCCAGAATGAGCGGGTCGGGCGGAGGCTCGGCAGGGGCCGTGGAGGTTGCCGGAGGAACGTCGCCGGCCTGGGCAGGCGTAGCCTCCCCGGTCGTGGCGAGTCGTGCGCTCGGCGCAGGCGTAGCCTCTGCGCTCGCGGCCGGTGGAGCGATCGTCTTCGTCGCCGTTGCGGACGCCGGCGCGTCATCGGTGTCGGGTGGAGATTCGGCAGTCGTCGGGATCGGTGCTGCGGCTACAACAGGCGCCTTTCGTGCGGGGGGCCGCGCCGGTGGCGGTGCGGCGACGGGGCGCCTCAAACTTGGCTGCGGCGCGCGGGGTAAGTCGTTTACGTTGGCGGTGGCAACGACCGCAGGTTGCCTCGTCGTCTGGCGTTCCACTTCGGCGACCGCCGACTGTGGCGTGCGCGTCGGCTCTGCAAGCGGAAGCCCACGAGCCGTCGCGCGATCCGCCGGGGCGTCGAGGCGGGTCCCCAGCAACACCCCCACGAGGATTCCTGCCAACCCTACGGCGCAGGCAACGAGGACGGTTCGTTGGCTCCGGGTTGCCGGGACGACGTGACTTAGCGCTGCCGGCGGAACCGACGCGACAAACGGAGGGACCGAGATCCGGGAAGGCATCGGGGTCACAATGTTGCCTGGTGGGGGTGCCGGCAACGGCGAGAGCGGTGCGACAAGCCGCGCGGCCGAAAACCGCTCCACCGAGGCCGCGCTCACGATCGGTTCGGCGATCGCTTCTTCGAACGCGGGCGGGGGTCGCGTGGCGAGGCGAGGTGGCGGGCCCGTGGGCCGTGCAGCCGCCACAGCGGGCGGATGAGGAGCCGGGAGCGCCGCCGAAAACGACACCTCCTTGGCGATCTTTCGGAGGACCAGCTTCCTCGGAGATCGGGGGGGTACGCCGGAGTCAGAAGTGGACATGATAAATTCTTCGCGTTGGAAAATTGCGCGATGAGAAATGAGTCAGGCCACTTTGTGGCACGCGAGACGGCGGCGCAAGGCCGTACTGCAACGCACAGCTCCTTCTGATCTCCACGCCGGCGCTCTCTGACGCACCGGGTCATGACACTTCGGCTGCGTTCGCTCCTCGCGCATCTCAGCGGGCCGCACGCTAGGGAGCTTCGATATCGATCGCGGGAGATCGATCGCCGGGGGTAATGTAGGACAATGTCTGTTCTGAATTCGGCCGTTATGGTTCTTCACGTTGCGGGCCAAAACTCGGGCGGCGCGGACACGGATCGGCCACAATCGCCGCCGGCATGAATCGCGAGCCGTCGGAGCTCAAGCACTTTCGCGCGATGCTCGAGGCTTACATGGCGAAGAAGGGGCTGCGGGCCACCGACCAGCGCAGGCTGATTGTCGAGACCTTCTTTCGGGCCGAAAACCATGTCAGCATCGAAGAGCTTCTCTCGCAAGTCCGCGCCAAAGACGCGCGCGTGGGGTACGCGACCGTGTACCGAACACTCAAGCTTCTGACCGAGTCTGGGGTGGCGAACGAACGCCGATTTGGCGACGGGCTCACTCGCTACGAGTTGGCTGACGACGCGACGCACCATGATCATCTCATTTGCATCGAGTGCAGCGATATCGTGGAGTTCGAAGAGCCTCGCATCGAGGTCTTGCAGGAAAAGGTCGCGCATAAGTACGGCTTCGCACTTCGCTCGCACAAGCACGAACTTTATGGCGTGTGCCCCCGCTGTCAGGCGAAGCGATCCGGCGGAAACTGACGCGGGCAGCGCGGTCAAGCCGCGGCGAGGGAACGTCGCTCGGTCACGATCCAGTGCGTGACGACGTCGCCTTCGGTCTCGGGAGTCTCGGCGACGAGCTGAAAATCGTACACCACGCCGACCGTGACTGCGGGCGGCGCGAATCGGGGCAAGGCGCGATCGTAGTGGCCGGCACCGTAGCCGATGCGATGCCCGCGCGGATCGACCGCGAGCGCGGGCACCACGATGAGGTCGAGCGCTCCCGGAGGCGCTTCCGGCTCCTGCGAAGTCGGCTCGCGGTGCCCGAACGGGTGCACCCGCATGGCCTCCGGGCTCGCAACGAACCGAAAAGACAACGCACCCGTGACCTCGTCCACGACAGGATAGGCGACGTCCACGCCCCGTTCGCGCAATCGCGCATCGAGCGCCCGCAGGTCCACTTCGTGTCGTTCCTCGATAGGCCAGAAAAGTGCGACCGAACGTGCCCGGGTGAGCGGCTCGAGGGCTGACAATCGCTCTACGATTCGGGCGGATTTCTCCGCGCACGACGAAGCCGGGAGCGCATTTCGCAGCGCGCGCATGCGCTTGCGAAGCTCGATCTTGACGCGACGACGCAGATCGTCCTCGGAAGACGAGCGAACGAAGCCGTGATGATCGCCGGGCATGGGCAAGGAGCGTCGATCTCGGACGGGACCATGACGGTGCCGAGCAGGCCGCGAGCTTGATGCAGGTCGGCCCCTATGGCAAGCCGGCCTGCATCGGCGGGGACAAAAGTGTGCCCGTCTACGCTGCGACCGCGTTGGGCTCGAATGACCTCCCTCATGACACTGCGGCGGCTCGCGCTCGTCGTCGGGATCGTGCTCTTGGGTTGCGCCCACGCTCGCACCCCGAGCGGAGCGTCGAAGCCCGTCCCCGTCACGGCAGCAGCCCCGGCGAAGCGATCGGGCGGCGCCAAAGTCGATGGCGCGTCGATCGCGTTCAGTGGGATCCGCGACCGAGTCCTCGACGGACTGCTTGCCGACGACCCCGCCTTGGCGCGGGATCTCGGCCTGCACGAGTACGATGGCCGCGTGGCATCGCTTTCGCGCGACGCGATCGCTTTGCGCGTGGGCCGCCTGCGAGCGGCGTCCGACGAACTCGCGGCGGTACCGGCGAATGCCCTCGACGATGACGAATCGCTCGACCTCGCGGAGCTCGTCCACTGGGTACAGACGCGTCTTTTCTGGCTTGTGGATATGGACGCTCCGCGAAAATATCCGGCGTTCTACGAAGATTTGTTCGCGGTCAGCGTCTACGTCGACCGCGACTATGCGCCATTCGAAGTCCGCGCGGACCGTCTGGTCGCCCAGGAAGAGGCTGCTCTCGCAGAGCTTTCGCATGCCCGCGAGAATCTGGCGGTGCCGTTGTCCAAGCCTCTCGCCGAGGTGGCGGCCCGGAATTTCGCGGGCTTCGCCACGTACCTGCGCGGCGACGTCACGAGGTGGATGAGCGGTGTCCGCCAGGCCGAAACGCGCCGACGCTTCGTGGATGTGAACGGCACCCTCGCGAAATCCGCCGACGAGCTGAGTGCGTGGCTGCGCAAGGAGTCGGTGCGTGGTGACCAGAGCCACGTGCTCGGGCCGGAGCGTTTCGCAAAGTTGATCCGTGTCCAAGAAGGGCTGAGCTTGTCGACCGACGAGTTCGCGCGGATGAACGAAGAGAACCTCGCTGCGAACCGGCGGGCCTACGAAGCGCTCGCCCAGGCCGTCCGGCCGGAGCCCATGACCGAATCGACCCTTTTCTCCGACGCGGCGTCGCTCGTCGAGCAGTCCCGGCGCTTCGTCGTGGACCACGGCATCGTCACACTGGCGTCGCAGGACGCCGTCACCGTGCGAGAGACGCCACCGTATGAGCGCTGGAACTTCGCATCGATCGAGATGAGCGGGCCCTTCGAGCGGGCGAAGAGCGCATTCTATCAACTGACGATTCCCGACCGATCCTGGCCCGCCACCGAGCGGCAGCAGTATCTGGGCTCGAGGGGTGACCTGCTCGGGACGACGGTTCACGAGGTGTATCCGGGTCACTTCGTGCAGGGTCGCTGGGCGGAGCGTGCACCGACGCGCGTCCAGAAAGCCTTCTCCGACTACGCGTTCGTCGAGGGCTGGGCGCACTACGTCGAGCAGATGATGATCGAAGAAGGGTTCGGCCGGGATGACCCGGCCAATCGCCTCGCGATGCTCGGCCGCGCACTTCTGCGCAACTGTCGATTCGCCGCCTCGGTCGGTATCCACGTGAACGGCATAACCATCGAGGACGCCGAAAAGCGCTTCATCGCGGATTGCCATCAAGATCGGGCGACGGCCCACGAGCAAGCGATGCGGGCGAGCTTCGACCCCGGGTATTTCGCGTATACACTCGGCAAGCTACAGATTCTGAAAATTCGGCAAGAGGCTCGATCGAAGTTGGGTGGGCGCTTCTCCTTGCAGAGGTTTCACGACGCCCTTCTCAGCCACGGAAGCCCGCCGCTCGCGCTCATCGCCTCCCGGGTGCTGCGAGATCTCGGTGAGAAGCCGGGATCCTCGCCGGAGACCCTCGGTGCACCCTGAGCCCTCGGGTCCATGCGGCCGCCGGTTCACGACATCGTCACGTGGCCGTCGCTTGCAACCCCCTAGGGGGGCGGTAATCTCGTATAGGAGCGTGAGCACGCGCTGGCGACCGCAGCGGCTGCGCTTGGGCGCACCTTAGGGAAAACGCACAATGCCGACTCGGCACATCGCTCTCGCTCCGGAATCCGGCATGAATCCGTCGGACTTGGCGCGCGTAAGCGCCGCTTTGCAAAGGCAAATCACGCGCGACCTGGCGCCGATTTGGCACGTGTCGGCCACGGTCGACCCGTTTCCCAGTCTCGAGGACGTGCCGGCTGGATATTGGCCGGTCATCGTGACGTTTCGCCCGCTCGGCAGCGAGGCCGGCATTCACGTCGACCAGAACGGGCAGCCGTACGCTCTCATCGAGATGTCGCCCAGCTGGTCGCTCACGGCCAGTCACGTGTCCATCGAGATGATCATCGATCCGTTCGGGAGTCGATCGTTTCCCGGCATCTCGCCGCGTTCGGACCAGGGCGACGTCGATTTTCGCGGTGGAGTGTGCGACCCCTGCGAACACCCGGACCACGCGTACTTGATCAACGACGTTCTGGTCTCCGACTTTTGTACGCCGGCTTTCTGGGAGCCCACGTCCCGAGAACAGCGGAGCTTCACCGGGGCGATTCAAGAGGCTCATCAGGTTCTGCCGGGTGGACACATGTGCTGGTACGATCCCGCCAGCAACACGTGGTGGCTCAGGCAGCGTCGCATGACCGATGGCGCCGTCACGGATATCGAGGTCGGTGTCGCCGACCCCGAGCGGGGAACGGTTCGGGAATTCATTTGCCAGCATTCCCTCCACCTGCAATCGACGAAAATGACGATGGAAGCCTTCGAAGCGCGCGTGGGCACCACGCGCCAACGGGCGCTGCGCGCGTCCCAATCGAGGGCCTACTGGTTGCGATCCGCGATCGATCGATCGCGCGTCGTCCATCCTCTCGAAGTGGAGGCCGAGGTCCGGGCCGAGCTGCAAGCTGCGCGCGCAGCGCGTAAATCGTTGGATCGGCATCGGGAGGATGGCGCGTCCAATGGACGTCCGCCGCGAGACATGCAGCCGCGTGCGCCTACCCCGGGCGCGGCGTCGCCGCGTCGTCGCGATCGGGCGGACGGGGACGAAGGCGCGTTCACGGTCGACGACTCGGCTCTCGAACAGTCGGTCCTCGAACAGTCGGCGCTGGAACAGGAGATCTCGCAAGCTTTTGCGCGAGCACGCGAGGCTCGCGCGGCCGCGGCCGCGGCGACTAGGACGTCCGGCGCTTCCGTGATGGACCGAGCTCCGAGCCGCGATGCGATGACTCCCCCCCCTCCGCCGGTGTCGGAATCCCAGCCGCCACCGTCGTACGGCAGCGGCCGCGGGCGAACGTTGCCGCCGCCGTTGCCCGGGTCGCTGCCCCCGCCCACGCCGCCGCCGTCGCGAGTGGCGCCACGCTCGGAGCCTGCTGCGCGGGCCGACGACCGCCGCACGCTCCCGCACGGGTCGATAGGGGGTGGCGGGTCGGTCGGGGAGGGATCGATCGGAGCGACGACCGGATCGATCCGGCCGACGTCGTGGTCGGGTCAATCGGCGTTGCCCGCCGTAGCTTCGACTCGAAATATCTGGCCCGTGACCGTCGGCGTTGTAGCCGTGGCCCTGATTGCTGCCTCGGCGTTCGTGTTGCGCAGAGGCGATGGCGTTACCGCGGCGGCGGGCTCCGGACCCGCCAGTGCTCCGGCCGCCGCAGTGCCGGTGATCGCAATCGCGCCCGCGCTCAGCCCTATCCCGGTCGTCGACCCCGCCGCGGCGGGGTCCAATCCCGCGGTCGCGCCATCGCCTAGCCCGACGGCGGCGGCATCCCCCATCGCGACGTCCGCGGCGGGCGTGGTGCAAGTCCCGGTCGTCGCTGTCGCCGCCAAGCCCAGAGCGCCCGCCGCGCTGCCGTCGCCCGGGGTGCCAACGCGGGCCCCCGCGGGGGCCGGCCCTGCAGTGCGATCGTGGCCGGCCGCGAATGCGCCACCCGTCCTGCCGTCGGTGCCCTCCGCGGAGCCCGCATCTTCGCCGAAATCGACCGGCGTCGCCGTAAGCGATACCGCCGACGAGTTCGGCGGACGCCAATGACAGGACGGACGCGGGTGCCGAAGATTCCCGCGGCTGTCGCGATCGTGGCGTTGCTGTCTTGGCCCGCCTCGGCGCGCGCTCAGCCCAAGGACGACGCGGCGCGCGCCGACATCTTGTTTGCGGTGGCCAAGGAGCTGCGCGCGGCGGGCCTTTACGCCGACGCCTGCCCCAAGTTCGCCGAGGTGGAGCAACTCGCGCCGGCGATCGGCATCATGCTCCACTTGGCGGACTGCTATGAGCACCTTGGGCGTCCCGAGAGTGCCGCTTTGGAGTACCGCAAGGCCGAGGCGCTCGCACGGGAGCGCAGCGACAAGCGCGTCGCCGTTGCGCGGGCGCGGGCGGAGGCCCTCGAGTCCAAAATCAAACGCACGACGATCGCCGTTGCGAAGGCGCCTCAACTCGACGGCCCTGGGGCCAATCCCGAGATCGGCGCGAGCGGCGATTCGGCGGCTGCTGACGTCACGGTGGCGAGCCCCGCGAACGGCGCTTCTCCAGCCGCGATCCCTGCTGCCGCCGACTCCGGACCCGCCGTGACTCCTTCCGCTCAGGGCTCCGGATCGATGCCGACCGCCCCTCCCAATGCAGAGACGCCCGCACCAACGATGGCGCACGTCACGCGCGCTTCGGTCGAGATAGGACTCTTAAGCGGCGGAGTGGTCGGACTGGGCGTGGGTGCCGCACTTCTCGCCGTGAAGAACCAGGCGATCACCTCGGGTGGCGATTCGTCGACAGCCGGGACGGCATCCGCCGTGGCGTTCGCGGTGGGGGGGGCAGCGATCCTGTCGTCGATCGTGCTTTACCTCACGGCGCCGCCCGACAAGGGCGTGGCGATCGGGGTCTCGCCTATGCCCGTTGCCGCAGGCGGCGGTGCGCTGATTCGAGGAAGCTTCTGACGTCGCTGCCCGGTCAGGGCAACGTGCTGCAATTGGACAGCGAGCCGGCAGTCCCGGCGTTGTCGACGCACTCGACGAGGCTCGGCGGGATTCCGCTCGACGTGCCGCCTACGAGGACGACGGTCAGCGCGCTGCCCGAAGCGGCCGATACGGGGGTCGTGGTCGACACCGAGGTTGGTTCCCCTGGGCTGCCGTCCGGTTCGGTCGCGCTGCCTTCGGGCTGCGTCGCGCCGTGCAGCTGTGCGGTGATCGTGGCGTTCGCGAGCGTCGAAAGCGTCAGGTAACCGTTGCTGTCGACGCTGGGTGCAGATGCGTCTGCCGCAAGCGCGGCTTGCGCTTCGGCCTTGGTACTCGCGGTTCCGAAGGCGACGCCGAAAAATTCGGTCTTCGTCCCAAGTCTCACGTCGGCCTCCGGCCAGGACGGGACGGCGTCGACGACCCGCAGCGTCACGGCACTCGGGGCCAGGGTGTCATCCAAGAAACCGACGACCTGCAGGGCGGAATCGCCTCCGCTGGGATGCGCTTCTCCAACGAGAGCCATCGTTGCGAACGCGTTGGCGGCGAGGGCGGGAAGGGGCGTGGCGGCGTCCGGCAGGATGCCGACCGCGCAGCTGTCGGCCCCGGCCACCACGACCCACGCGTCGTATTGGACAGCCGCCGGAACGCTTACGTAAGCGCTCACGAAGGGGAAAGCGACGTCTCCAGGGCCGGCGTCGGTCGACGCCGCGAGATCGGCCGTGATGGGCCCCGTGAATGCCAGGGTCCCGTGGGGTGCGACGCACAAATCGATTGCGGGCGAGTCCGGCGACCAGTTGGCCACGCGCACAAACGCACGCGATGACGATGGCGGCGCACCGGCGTCCGCACTCGCCGCGTCGCTCGTGCCACGTCCCCCATCGGCCACGGCGGCATCGGCGACGGGAACCGGCACGACGTCGTCGTCACCCGCCCCGCAAGCGACCGCACACGGGCAGACCGTGACCGCAATCGCAATCCAGTCCGTTCTCATGGCTGTCCCGGGCTCGCCGCCGGCTCCGGTTCGTGGCGTGTGCGCAACCAAACGGTAGCGATCTCGCTCGACGCGTCGTCCAGGGCGCGGTCGTTGAGAGCCTCGCGTGCGAGGCGACCTCCCGACGGCGGCGCAACGAGCGCCCCCACGTTATGCGAAACCGTGAGCCGTGGTTCCTCTTGGCCGGCAGGCACGACGATGGGAAATTGCCCCTGTGCTCCCTCGACCACGCCCCATGTTCCGGTAGGCCGGCGACTTACCGAGTCGACATGAGGGTGGAGGAATACGAGCACGCGGCCTCCGATGGAGAAAATCGCCTGGCCTTCGATGATCTGTCCGATGTTGCCGACACTCCCGCCCAGCGTTCGGATCCACACTTCGCTGTCGAGGCGTCCGGCAACGGACCGTTCGACGCGGGCGCGCGTGTAGGTGACGACCCGGCGATCCTCCCAGAGCGCGTGCTGCTCGATCGGCGTGACGACCGCGATGGCGCTGGCCTTGCGGACCAGCTCGTCGAAGAGCGCCGCCACCGATAGGGCCGCACGAGCGTCGCGGGAGCTCGCCGCGCAGACTCCCAGCACGGCGAAGAATAGAGCGAGAAACCGGGCGATTGCGCGTGAGCGACGGGAGCTCCGACGGGTGCGTCGGGCCCGCGCTCCGAGGCCCACCAGGCCGCACGCGGTCAGGGCCATGCCGTTGCCGTTCGTCCGCCCGCGCGTGATGCCGCAGCCGAACAGCGTATCGGTCGCGATAGGTGCATTGCCGCCGTCCCCGTCCGACGACTCGGTTGCGACGACGCTCGCGTCGAGCGATCCGCATGGGTCTTCAAAACCCAAAGGTGGCTGCGGCTGGCACAGGGTAGAAGCGACCGCTCCTTGCGCCGTGCCTCGGCTGCCGTCCGGACTGTATATCGAGCAAATCCCGGTGACGTCGTCGGGCTCCAAGGTGGTGGAGCCTGGATGGTAGAAGGCGTACATGACCGCGCTGGAGTCGGAGGAATGGGCAAGACCCAGGAAATGCCCCGTTTCATGGGTCAGGATGCTCGTCAGGTCGTAGGCTCCTTGGGGCGGTGTTCCGTCCGCGACGATCACGTAGCCCGCCGTGTTGATCTCGATGTCGGCGCCCAAAATCTCGCCCGTCGTCAGATTGACGGTAAGCGTCGTGTAGCCGATGGCGTTGGCGCTGTCGTCGTAAGGCCACGCGTTGTCGCGAAAGATGATGACGTTATTATGTTCTTGCGAGGGGACCGCGTCGCAGTCCACGGGCGGAAACGCACTCGCTACGATGCTCGGGTTGCCCCCCCCAGGGCAGTTCGCGGTGCTCCAGGTCGTAAAGGCCTGTTGAGCGACCCGCTCCGCGTCGCTGAGCGAAACCTGCCTGCTTGCGTTTCGTTGGAGGCTGTAGCTCGCGCATTGATTTCTCCAAAAAAGCGGAGGCAAGGTCGTCCCCGCTTCCGGATCGGTCGTGAAGCAACCGGCGACGGTCGGGTCGTAGCCGGCCGGGGCGCTCTGGGTCACCTCTCGACAATAGGCTCGCGCTTGCCTCGCCCCCAGCATCACGACCAGCACGCTCAGCACCGTGCGTGCGGAGCGGCGAGGCGATGGGGAGGAAGGCATTGGAGCTCTGATCAAAAGTTCGCACGAACGAGCGCGCCCGCTCCACCGGAAAGCGGGACCGGTAGCAGCACCCAGCCTGTGCGCGGTTTGGAGGTCGGGTCCGTCAGGAAAACGACGAGCGAAGAGACGAGTGCCGCTCCTCCGACGGCAAATGAAAGGGTCGCGCCGGTTACCGCCTCGTTCTCCAACTCGGGATCGCAAGGGCAGTTGTGGCTGGCCAGTACACTTCGCCTCACCAGGAAAAACGAGCCGAAGCCTGCACCGACGGCGCCCAGGCCCAAGAGACCGAGCTCGACGCCCAGCCGTGCCGGGCTCTGTCTCGACGGAGTCGTTCTCTCCGTCATGGCCGGGGTACCGGAGGTTCCCGACGGAGCCGACTCGCCGGCGACCGAGTGGTCTGCAATCGCGAAGGTCGCGGGTGCAACCGTGACGGGTGCACCCGGGGTTGCGAGGGGCGCCGGTGGCGTTGCCGCGGGTGCCGGTGGCGTCGCCGCCTGCGGCGCGGGCTCGTCTGTTTCCACGATGGCAGCGAGATGGGTGGCGTCCAGATGGGCGTGAATCGTCCGCGCGGCCTGTCCGGGCCGATCGAGAGTGACCACGTGGTCGCCTGGGTCAACCGCGAGCGAGACGTTCCAGCGTTCCGGGGGAAGCAGGGCGCCATCGAGCAGGACTCTCCGGTTGTCCTGCGGCGCTGCCCCGGTGATGACGACCGTAAGTCGGTTGACTTTCGTTTCGAGGGCTTGGGCACGCACGTGCGCGAGGCCGCCGCGCTTTTCATCGCCGCGCGCGCGCGCCAACGCTTCGGCTTGGCGAAACTGGGCCCATGCGCTCGCCGGCTTGCCGGTGTGCTCGTAGCAGTCGGCCAAATGGAGCGTGACGCCGACACCCGGCGCCAACCTCTTGCTCTCCGCGAACAGGGGACAGGCATCGGCGAGCTGTCCGGCGTCCTGCAATTGTTTGGCGGCGTTGAAGAGCCCCTCAGCGCGTGAATCGTCCGCGGGCTCGGCCGCAAGACTGGGTGACGACCACAGCCCCACGAGGCCCCATGCGGTCGTCGCGAACGCGCGCCGGGCAGCACGAGCGAGCGCTGGGCAGAAAACGTTCATGGATCGTTCACTGGGTAAGGGGCACCCGAAGGCATTACTGCAGGCAGGCGTCGCATCCGTTGCCTTGCGCGCAGTTGAGAATCTGGTTGGCGATGCCCGATGGGTTAGCGCCGGTCGTGTCGGTATAATTGTTGATGATGTCGTTCGCGTCGGTCTGCGCGAACGTGAAGCCGGCGACTTCCGCGGCCAAGCAGGCCCCATTGACGTTTGCCCCGCGAGACGAGCAGGCGGTAGGGCCCGTTTGGTTGAACCCGCCGACGCCACAATAGCAGAACGTATCGCCCTGCGCGCTGGCGGCGCACTGCTGACCGGTGGGGCCGGTCATGCAATCGAGGGCTCCGAGGCACGCCGAGACCGTGCTGACCGTCGCCCCGCTACCATTGGTGAATGTGGCGGAGCTGCCGCGGAAACCCGCCGTTCCCATGTCGTCGCATTCGCGGTTTCGAACGCCATGGAGGGGATCGTCGAGGCAGGACCCTGCGACAAGGCAGCTCAGGCAGTTGCCGGTTAGGCTGGGGGAACCAGTGTAATCAGGCCCTGCGGCCGACACGCTGCCCGAGGCGATGTCGAGCTGCACGAACGCCGCTTCGGTCTGCGAGCAGACTCCGCTGGAGCGGTTGGGGCAGGTGATGCAATTCGTCTGACCCGCCGTGGTGCAAGCCGTCTGAGGCGACGCGCCGCCCGGACCATCCTCACCGGCTTCAACTGCGGCCGAATCGATCCCAGCGTCGCCTGTCGTCGCGTCGAGGCTCGCGTCGATGGCGGTCGCGTCGACCACGGTCGCGTCAGCGACGCTCGCGTCGAGGCCCCCATCGCTGGCCGATCCGTCGATCGGGCCCCCATCGGCCGTGGACCCGCCGCCTGCTGCGGGCTCGTACGTTCCAACGCATGCGGTGACGCTGACGCTTGCAGTCGGGAAGGGCTGGCACACAGGGCCGGAGTAAACAAACGTCGCCGTCGCGTGGGCCGTCGCGGGGCACGCCGGATCGGAGACCGAGCTGACCAGCTCGGGCAGCGCCATGATGTTGGGCAGGACTTGTATCGGTGGCGCGGGCTGAATCCCGAACGCGTCTGCGGGCTGGATGGCGACATTCACGGTCGCGGACGCAGTCCCCGCGTTGGCCATCGGAAATGAAAAGCCGCTCGTGCTATCGGCTGCGTAGAATGGCCCTTGTGAGTCGGAATTGGGCCCACCGCCTTGCGGCAGCGATAGAACGGCACCATTGAGTGTCCATGAAATGGGGACTGTGAAATCGGTGGCCGGCGAACTGGCTATGTCGATGATCAATTCGTCCGCATAGGGTGCCGATCCGGGAACGACGCCTTGGCCGGGGTTGACGGGCTTCGGATTGACGACGAGGGTCGCAACGCCGTTGGGCGCCAACACACCGGAGCCCGAGTCTGCAAACGTGTACCAGGTACCCGCCGACAGGCGAACCGTGTAGGGCAGCTGTTGGTTGGTCGAATTCGTGAGGGTGACGGACTGTCCGCCTGGAGGGGATCCGCCGCAGTCGGTCGTGGGAAACACGAGGTTGCCCGAAATGGTTGCGACCGGGCTCGCATTGGAAGAACCCGAGAAATCGATGGTTGGCGTCATCCATTGACTCGGCAGCGCCGCGCAGAACGCGTCGGTCGCGCTCACTTGCAGTTGTCCCTGGTCGGTCCAGTTTCCGCTGGCGGAGGGCGCAGAGAATTGACCGACGAGCGCGGTCACGCTGGCTGGCGGTACGGTCGTGGGGTTGCTTTGCAGGCCGAAGATGCCCTGTGTCGTAAGCCCCTGCAGCGTTACGATCGCCGGCGCGTTGCCCGTATTGCGGATCGATGTCGAGAAGGTGCCGATCGAGCCGGCCCCAACCGTTCCGAAATTCCATGTCGTCGCAAGCGGCGTGTCGGCAATGACCGCGCCGCGCGCCTGCATCGCGAGCGGAACGACGTGCGGGGTATCGCCGGCCGCGTCGGTCGTGATGGTCAACCGGTCGGTGAATGCCGACACGTTGTTCGGATCGGAGACTGCCGGAATCGCGGTGGGAACGACCGTGATGGTGGCGGAGCCGCCAATCGCAATCGCGGTCGTCGGCATCCCGGAGATCGTAAAGGGGGAGTTTGACCCCTCGCCAAGAGTGACGGAGGTCACATTGAAGGGCTGATTGCCCGCATTCGAGATCGTCAGCGTGTGAGTCGTTCCCGTTGAGCCGCAGTTGACGAGACCGTAGGGATCCCCTGGTTGCCCAAACGCGAGCGATGAGGCCGAAAGGGAAACGGATCCTGCAGTGCCCGTTCCACTCAGTACGATCGCGCCGGGCAGTCCAGTGCAGACCGGGTCCGACGTGACGATAGAAAGGGTCGCCGGATCGGCTCCCATGCTCGGTGGATCGAAGGTGACGGTCTCGGTCGCCGTGCTGCCGGCTGGGAGGTTGCTTGCCGGCTGAGAGCCTGAGTAGGCCGCGGCGCCCGCGCCCGCCCCTGCGAACTGGACGTTGGCATCCGGCGATCCGGGGTTGGCACCGTTGGTCAACGTGAAGGTTTGGCTGAGGCTCGTGTTGAGTGGGACCTGACCGAAGCGCAGAGTTCCGACGGAGACGGACAACTGATCGCCCAGAGGGACCTCGCTCAAGGTCACGACGTGAGCCGGATCCAGCGGGACGTCCGTCGTCACGACCCATTGCGCCATAAGCGCAGCGGGGTTCGGACTCGGCGCAGGGGAAGGGACGGCGGTTGCGGTGACCGTCACGGTGGAGCTCGCTCCAGGAGCCAAGAGTCCGGGTGGCGTGCTGGTCGTCGCGCTGTAGGCGGCGGCTCCGGGCCCCGTGATCGCGCCGAGCGTCCAAGTGAGGTCCGCCGTTCCGTTGTTGGATACCACGAATGTCTGCGATCCGGGTGCAGGGCCTCCGCAAAGGGCGGGGAAGGTCAAGAGCGTCGGGGTCACGATCGGGCCGCCGCCGATGGCACTTCCGGAAAGAGGCAGGGGCGCAGGGAGCAGCTGGCAGAGCACGGTGGTGGAAGCGACCGTCACGGCCAATGAGCCCGTGGTCGCGCCGCCGTGGACAGGACGAAACGAGATCGATTCGCCCTGCTCACTGGGTGCGGCGCCGCTTGCCTGTGCGGCAATGGTGAAGGTCGGTGTCGAAACGCTGAATGCGGACGCGACGCCCGAATCGCTCGCTAGGCCCCCAGCGTCCGGTAGAACGCCGCTGCCACTTTCGGCTGCCACTACTGTGATGTTCGCGGAAGCGTTTCCGGTATTCGTGATTCCGAAATTTTGTGGAGGGGTCGACTGGAGAAGGATTCCCGCAGAGCCGAAGTTGCCAAAGCTGCTCGCGCCCAGGGTATCGAATGCGAGGACCGCTCCCTCGGGCTCTTCGGTCAGCGTGAGTGAAGTGCCCTCGGTGGAAGGGTCTGCATCGGTGTGAATGACGACCGTTCCGCTCACGGCATTGAGGGATACGGATGGCGTTGTGGACGACGGGGCCGGAACGGCGGGCGCAGTAAACTGGATCGACAGAGTGCCGCCGCTCGGCGCAATGACCGTTCCCACGGCCGCGTTGGTCCCGAACCCCCCCAAGCCGCTCGTGTCGATCGCCGTGATGCGGGCGGCGGTCGTCCCGCCGTTCGTCAGGGTCACGGTTTGCGGCGCCGGTGCCGCACCGCCGCACGGGGTGAGTCCAAAGTCGAGGGTGCCGCTGCTCGGCCAGCCCGAAAGGATGCCGCTTGCGGTACTGCCCGTGAAGGTAATTTGAGTAAGGCTCGAACCGCAGACGACACCGGTCGCCGTGACGAGCGTGCTCGCGATGACCGGGGCGCTACCGGTGGGCGTGAACACGGCGGTTGGACTCGCGGTTTCGCCCGGATTCAGGGAAAATTCCACCCCCGCATCGGCCTGCTCAGCGATCGCAATGCTCGCGACCGGGGCGATGCTGAAGGTTGCGGGCGCGTTGCCGGAGTTCTCCAACTGCAGCGTGAGCGGCGGCGCAGCAACGCCGATCTCGCTCGACGCAAATGCGTATTCAGACGTGCCAGTGAGGGTCGCACCGGTAGGTGTCACCGAGAGCGCGACCGCCAGGCTCGTGTTGTTCGGGTCGTTGGTGAAGAGCGACAGCGAGCCCGTGATCGGCGAGCCCGCAGTCGCCGAAGCCGGTACGTTTGCCGTAACGGTCAAAGCGCCCGCCGCGCCAGCGGCGAGCGTCAAGGAACTTGGGCTGACGGCGAACGCTGAGCCCGTCTCCGTGACCGATACGGCAAGGACGGAACCGCCGGTGTTCGTGACAGTCAGGGTCTCCGTGACTTGAGGCGTTCCGCAGCCGACTTCCCCGAAATCGATGGTGTTGGCACCCAGCGACGCGACCGGAGACGCCGCGGATGCCGCGTCGCGACCGACTGTCCTGGCGTCGGGCGCAACGGCTGCGTCACTCGCATCGGGGATGGATGAGCCGTCGGCGGCGCGGGATGCCTCTCCGCCGGCATCCGACAGGGGAGCGACGGGGGCGCCATCCGGCACGGGCGAAGCGTTGTCGTCGCCCGAGCAGCCGGCCATGACGCCGACACTTCCAAGTGCCAAAAGAAGGCTGGCCCGGGTGAACGCCGCGCGATCGCGGGTGTAGCTCGATCGAAGGGTCATCGTACGCGCTGGCTCCTCGGCGCCGTATAAGATCGACGCTCTTTACGCAATGCCCCGTGGGCCGCAAGGGATACCGGGTTGCTGTCTCGGCAAGTCACACGGCGATCACGCGATCGCCATGCAGGTGGGGTGGGGCCGCTCTCCTCGGCCCGCTCCCGTGTCCGCTTCGGTAAGAAATGGCGATGCTCGTCTGGAGACCCGAAAAGCCGTCTTCCCATCCGACATTTGCGTCGCATTAAACAGAAGAAGGCGCCGGCTTTCACCGGCGCCCTCGATTCCGCTGGTTCCAAGCGTCGTACCCCGATCAGACTACTGCAGGCAAGAGGTGCAGTTGTTGCCAGCCGCGCAGTTCAGAAGCTGGTTGGCGATACCGGACGGGTTCGCGCCCGTGGTGTCGGTGTAGTTGTTGACGATGTCGTTCGCGTCCGTCTGTGCGAAGGTGAAGCCCGCGACTTCCTGGCTCAGGCACGCACCATTGACGTCCGCTCCGCGTGACGAGCAGCTGGTCGGACCGCCACCGTTGAATCCGCCCGTCCCGCAGTAGCAGAACGTGTCGCCCTGGGCGTTGGCGGCGCACTGTTGGCCGCTCGACCCGACCGCGCAAGCCAGGGTGTTTTCGCACGCCGTCACGGTGCTGCCGGTGACTCCGCTGCCGTTGGTGAAGGTCGCGGACGAGGTCGAGAGCCCCGTCGTGCCGAGGTCCTCGCATTCACGACCCTTGACGCCGTGGGCCGGGTTATCGAGGCACGAGGCCGCGATGAGGCAGCTGAGGCAATCGCCGGTCAGGCTCGCCGCTCCGGTGTAGTCGGGCCCGTTGGCCGTCACGGCGCCCGAGGCGATGTCGAGGCCTACGAAATCCGCTTCGGTCGTCGTGCAGACGCCGTTCGTCCGGTTCGGGCAGCTCACGCAATTCGTCTGGCCCACTGTGGTGCAGGGCACAGGCGGAGGGGCCTTGCAGACCCCGCTGGTGCACGAGGGCGCGGTAGCGGGGCATACGTTTCCGCAGCTGCCGCAGTTGTTCACGTCGGCCGCGAAGTTGACGCAGACCGAACCGGCATCGGTCGTACACGCGTTCGGAGTGGGGGCGAAGCACGCAATGCCTCCGCCGGTCTCGCAGACCACCGTGGCGGTGTACTGCTGGAAGTTACCCGGCGCCGGGGTGCAGACCTGACCGGCATCGACGCCGCCGGGAGCCGCGCCAATGAGGCCCACGGTGAGGCTGACCGACGCGCTGCCTGTGAACGAACCGCAGTTGAACGTCGCGTTCGCCGAATTCGGGTTCGTGATCGTCGCGCCGGAGGCGGTTGTGCTCCACACGATCGTCTCCGTGCCGCCGACGCCCGTCGTCGACGCCGAGGTAAGCTGTGCGACCTCGGGGGGCAGGACTTCCGCGGGGCTGATGGCGAAAGACTGGATGCCCGGGCACACGTAGGGGCTCTGGTCCACGAGAACGACGCCCGCGTCGATGTAAAGAGAACCGGTGTCGAGGATCGTTGCGACGGACGCATCCGTCGGGACGGTGCACGTGACGACAATGGTCGCGCTGCTGACCGCGCCCGCCGTGACCGCGATGCCGGACGACGTACCCGCGCATGGGTCGCCGTTGCTGTCGGATCCGTAGATCGAGAGGGAATAGGTACCCGCGTTGATCCCGCCGGCGACGAATTCGACGGATTGAGCTTCGTGGCCCGCGTCGTCCGTGATCTGAACCGTTCCCGTGTAGGGCGCCGCCGCATCGTTCGTTGAGTTCGAGATGGTCCAGTTGAGCGAATTGACGTGGACACCGTTGCCGATCGTCAGCGTCGCGCCGATCGAGCCGACGCTGGCCGGGCCGGCAGGGCCGTTCGTAGCGCCGACGTTGTTGCCGCCCGCGGTGCCCGTGCCGCCCTGCTGGCTCGAACACGCGGCGAGCGATATCGCCGCCACGGCAAGACCGGCGGCGACTGTGTTACGAATGAGTTTCATCGCGATGACCTCCGAATGATGTTCCGTTGGTGCCCAGTCCCCCGTAGGGGACCGGGGTCACGTGGGCCGGCCTTTGTACAAGATGCGCGCCAAAAGGATCCGGGATCTCGATTTCCCGTTGAACGCAGGTGGTCTAATCGCTCTCATGGGTATCGTCCAGTGGAATGGTCCTCCGATTTTCGGAATCAGTCTACGATTCTCGGAGAGATTGACCCGCAGCGTCACGCAAGTTCACCATCTTGTCGCAATTCACGTTTGGGTCGGTGCTAGCTAAATGCCACGGCTCGCACCCGCAGGAGGTTAGATGCGACGGGGCGGAAGCTTCATAGGGGGTCTTTCCGTCGCTCTCGTCGCCGTCGCGAGTTGCGCGCAGGAAGAGTATCCGGAGGCGTTGTGGCTCGCTCAGCATCCGGCCGCGACGGCGTCCGACGGGGGCACGAGCGTCGCTGCGGCGCCCGTGGCTGGGCCGCTCTATTGCCGCCAGGCCCAGGCCGAGTCTCTCCCCGCGCGGCTGGTCGCGATGTCGGCAAACGCGCCTCCGAGCGCCACGGTCGTTCTGGTGTCGGATCTCGACCAGGAGTTCGTCGAAGTCTGCGGGGCGTGCCACGGCCCTTCGGTCGATCCTCCCGGTAATGGCGGATTCCAGATTATCCAGTCGACCGACTTTTCTTCCCTCATGACCGCATCGGTGCTCCAACACGTCACGAACTCGGTCTGTCCCACCGCGGAGGATCCCACCAATCCAAACGATCCCATGCCGCCCTGCGCGAGCCCGGACGGTGCGACCTATTCGCAAAGGCTGGATAGCGATCCCATCAAGCAGTTTGCGGAACTGGTCGGAGAATGGTTGCAGGCCGGCAGCCCGAGCTCCTTCAGCCCCGGTGGCGATGCCGGCCCCGGCGGGGAAGTCGCTACCGCCCAGGATGCGGGCGCCGCGAGCGCGTACGTCCTCACGCCGCAAGCTGGAAACGCGATGACCAACATCGGCAACTGCATCCCCAGTGCGGCGATGGTGGGCATCGACGTGGAGAAGAGCACGGCGCTGGACGCGATGTTTGCGAGCCTGACCGCACAAGCGAGCGGATCGGCGTTGCAGGTGATCGGCCTTCCCCAGAACCTGTCCCAGACCGACCTATTTACTCTCGACAGCCAGGCCCTCGCCCAAGAGGGTGTTTTGGCGTACGCCCCCGGCTACCCGCTCTGGTCCGACGACGCGGGCAAACTGCGCCATGTGCGGGTGCCCCATGGACAGTCCATCCGCTTCAACAAGACGACGCAGCAATTCGAGATCCCACCCAATACGCGGTTTTACAAAACTTTTATGAAAGAAATCATCGATACCGACGGCAGCTATCGGTATCGAAAAATCGAGACGCGATTGATCGTCTCGCGCCCCGATCAGAACAACCCGGACGGGACCGCGGCGGCGCAGAAGGCGCTGTTCGGCAGCTACCTGTGGAACGCCGACGAGACCGACGCTGAGCTCGTCCAAACGCCGCTGAACGATGGCGAACCGTTCGCGGACACGCTTTTGCTTTACAACACCGACGAGCCGTTGGCCGCGGACATCCTGTCCGGTCAGCCCGCCGACCCCCAGGAGCAGCTGCTCGAGAACGGGGCGGCACGCCATTACGCCATCCCCTCGAGCCCGCGCTGCATCCAGTGCCACATGGGGAGCGCAAGCCAGGCTTTCGTGCTCGGCTTCACTCCGCTGCAGATCAACCGCCGGCCGGCCGGTGTCAGCGGGGTCATCGAGGCCACGGGCCCCGACGAGCTGACGCAGCTTCAGCGATTCATCGACGCCGGCATCATCACGGGCATCGATTCGATCGGCGATGTTCTGCCGCTCGAGGAGTCGCAAGGCGCGCGCGCACCGCGCAACGGGTACGAGCTGACGGCTCAAGGCTACGTGCTCGGCAATTGCTCGCACTGCCACAATCCGCGCGGGTATCCGAGCGTCGAGAACCCCGTGCTGACGAACGTGCTCGATTTTCTTCCCGGGCCCACGGGAGGCCTATTTCAGTTTCCCCTCGAGAGCTACAGCCCGCGTATCGGTCGGGGGCTCACGGGGACGACGCCCATCCCGTACATCACGCCGTCACTCGTCGATCTCCCGAAGCTGGACCCCAATTCCGGCGGACAAGCCGCAGACTGGTTCGTCAGCGCAGGAGCGCAAGGGACGAACACGGTGGATTACGCCATCTACGCACCGTGGCGAAGCATCATTTATCGCAACGTCGATGCGGCTTTTGCCTATACGGACGACTTCGCGCTTTTCCCGCATATGCCGATGAACACGCCGGGATACGATCCGCGCGCCAAACAGATTCTCGCCGACTGGATGGTCAGTATCCCCTCTGTGCGAAAGCAACCGGAGATTCCCGAGTACGCGTATCGCACCGACGGTGCCGCGTCGGACAACGTCAACGGCCCTGTCGTGGACACGACGCCTCAACCGTATGTCGAAGTGCTTCCGGGTGCGCCGGCGTACAACAGCGCCGTCATCGCCGCGCAGCAGCGGCTGGCTATCCTTCATACGGGGGTCAACCCAGCGGTCGCGTTGGCGTCGGGCGGCGTCGTCTACTCCAAGTATGCGGATCGCGGTCAAACCGGCGACATCATCGATCCGGAAGTGACGGCGGACCCCATCTGCCACCCGATCCCCGTCGGCGAACCCGACTTGTACTTTACGCCGCTGCCCGAGCATCCGGACTGGGTGGTCACCGATCTCACCGAGCCGCCCGGCGCGTGGGCGCCGAGGCAACCGAATTGGCCCCAAGTGTTGGTCGAGGGGCAGGTTCCTCCCCAAGGCACCGCGTGCACGGGACTGACGGGTGAGCAAGCTGCTTATGCCGACCAGATCGATGCCGTGCAATTGCTGCCGAGCGTTACCCTCGACCAAGTGCGCGCCTACGTGACGGCCGAACAACCGTTCGGATTGTGGCAAGAGCAGGCCTCGTGCAATTTCTCTTCGCAGCCTACGGTGAGCTCGTTCACCGGGGCCCAGCGGCCGCATTGGATGGACGTCACGAATCCACCCCCGGACGCTCCCGTCTACATGGAGACACCCGGGGAGGCCATTTTCAAAATGATCTGCATCAACTGCCATGGTCCCGACGGCGCGGCGGACGGCCGAATGGCACAAAACCTCGCGACGATGACCGGTGGCAACGCGCGTGTCGCCGACTTTCGCGACGGTCTGTTTGGCCCGGTGGGGGCAGCCGAAGACATGAGCAACCGCCAGGCGGTGTTCGGGATCACCGCCTTGCACGCCGCCGTCCCGGATGCGTCCGCCAATTGGGCGGGCGATACGGACGCGGGGATTGCGGTGACCGACGACGATCGAGCCGCCCGTTACATGGCGTGGATGGGCCTCGGAGGCACGTCCGTCAACATCCCTGTAGCGATTTTGGAGATCGTGGCCATCACGCAAGTGCTCGACCAGGTGAGGACGCTCGCGGCTTCTTCCCTTTCGGCGAACATGCTGTCGGAAACCAAAGCGCTCTGCCTGGGCCTTTTTGGGCCCGGCTTCGCCGATGCCCAAAACGGCGAATTTTTCGACCCCACTCCCGGTCACGGGTATCTCGACGCCAAGTTGACTCATTTGAACGACGCGCTCATTCCTGAAAACGGCGACGCCGAGCTCTGGCTGAATCTCTGTTCGATGGCGAATCCGGCGCCGGTGCATCTGCTTCAATTGGACCCGCACGGCTTGCTCCAATTGACTGTCGCGACGACCCAAGACTCTCAGTACGATCTCGACATCCAGCCCCAGTCGCTCGTAGCGGCTGCCAATTACCCGGCGGGAGCTCCGGTCGGCGACGAGGGTGCGAATGTCCAGTCGAGCCTGCAGCCCACGAATCTTTGGCCCTGGTGCGTCGACAACACGGCCGCCACGGCGGCTCAGTCCGAGTGGCTGCAGTCGAATTCCATCCCGGTCTGTGCGGCGAGCGTCATTGCGGCGGGCCAGGGATGTGCGGCGAACCCGACCGCGGCGTGCTTCGGCAACGACGCAGCCAATCAGTGGGCCGTTCGGGGCGCCATCAACGCTGGAATGTCCGTCTTTCTGTACCTCGAGTCCATCGAAAACTCGGGGCCGCCGCCCGACTACAACCAGTGCAATCTTCTGAACTGAACGGGGAACCTCTTCCGCCGCTCGGCGGGAGCCGGGCGCAGCGGGTGCTTCAGTATGGCCTGATCGCGCTGTGGTTGGGCATGATTCCAGCGTTGTGGACGGGCCTCGTGCTGCGCTTTTTGGTGCCGTGGCGCGGCGGCGGAGTGCTCGGCGTGGTGTCCATGCTCGGGCGTCAGTATCCGGCGTACTTGGCCGCAGCGCTTTTCCTGCTGTTCGGTGCTCTCGTGCGATATTGGCGTTATGACTGGCCCGGCGCACGCTACACGTTGAATCTGCCGCCTGACGTGGCTTCGGGCGAGCGAGCGCGCGACCGCCTGGCCGAGTGGGCCGGCGACGTGGCGATTTACGAATGGCTGAGGTCGAGTCGGACGCGGCTGGACCGGACGCTCGATCGGGAAAAGAGAATGGAGGTCGAACGCCAACTCGGCGAATTGCGCGTGGGCGTGGAGACGCGGGACATCGAACGCACGCGCACGGCTCGTGCGGCCATCGAGTCGATCGCCGCCGCCGTGTTGGTTCGGTATCGTCGACGCCGTATACTGACGACGGTCCTGACCGCTCCCGCAGTCGCCTTGGGGCTTCTTGCGGTTCGCGCGCGCATCGCCGAGCCCTATCGGGTGCTGAGCACGTCGATGTTGCCGACCCTCGAGCCGGGCGATCGCATCCTGGGCAACAAGCTTGCGTATGCGTGGGAGTCCCGGGCGGTGCCCCACCGCGGCGACACTGTCGTGTTTCGCGCGTCGGCCGTCTCGTTGGGGGCCGAGAGCCTCCACGTCCCGGACGTTCTCATCAAACGCGTCATCGGCCTACCGGGAGACCGAATCGCCATGCGGGGCAGCGTGCCGGTCATCAACGATTGGCTGGTCCCGACGTGCGACGCGGGCGATTACATGTACCTGCTCCCCGATGCATCGGGAAACGCGCTTCGCGGCAGAGTGTACGTCGAGTTTCTCGACGACCGGGCGTACCTGACCGTCCACTCCATCCAGTCCGCGTTTCCTCAGCCGTACCGGGTCAAGCCGGGCGAAGTGTTCGTGCTCGGTGACGATCGAAGCAATAGCCTCGATTCCCGCGCGTACAACGACGGGCATGGAGGGGGCGTGCCGCTGCAGGCGCTGCAGGCGCGCCCCCAGTGGTTTCTCGTGGGGACGCATCGATCCGGGGATGCCGACTGGGGACGATGGTTCGCTCCGATTGACCGTTTGCAAGCTCGATTGCGGCTCGAAGGGTTGGACACGGGCACGCTGCAGTCGGGGATCGCCCGATGCCTGCAAAGTCGACCGACGCAGACGCATCCGCCCGTCGAGCCGTCAATCCGCGGCGGCAGTCCGGGCCCATGATCGCGCCCACGACCCGTCGGCTCATCGTGGCCTTCGCGCTGACCGCGCTTTTCGCCAGCGCTCTGGCCGCCCTTTGGCTCCTGCCCGGCGCAGAGGTCAAGCCGCGCCGAAAGGCGACGTTCGAACTCGACGAGCCCGCCGCGTTCGGCGCGGCCGCGAACGCGTCTCGCTAGCTTTTAGGGAAATAGTGATTTGCACCCAATTGCCTACGCGGATGGCAAATGTCCGTAAAAACGAACATCATTTCCTGTTCGATGATGATCGCTCGGAGCAAAGTCGGAAGCTATTTTCCGGGAATCGGAGGCTTGGGTCGTCGAGCCGTCGGGGCAAGACGCCTGGAGGTTCCCGTTATCATCAACGCAATTGGCTAGTTACGCGATCCGGTCGGGCGAGCGGGTCCGTGGTCCGGTCCTTGTAGGGCGACTGTGCGCGCCGTTTGCGCGGCTGTCGATGGTCGTGCGCGGGCGTGCGGCACTTGGATCAACCGGAGGTTTCCGAAATGAACAAATCGATAGCGATCGCCACGTGTCTGGTGGTCGGCGCAGGCGTGACGGCCGCGGGGGCGCTGACCGTGCCCAGCAAGTACTACGGCTCGGATACGCTCGAAAACGTCACGAAAGATGCCATTACGAACGCGACCGGCTTGGGCTCTGGCCAGGCCAGTAACTACCTCGCGGGCGGATCGGGAGCGGGTCAGGGCGCCATGGCGGCGAGCAGTTTGACCGCAGCCACGCAGCAGACCGCGCCGATGAGCAAGATGATGACGAACGGCGTGTGCAACAAGCTGGGCGGGACGAACGGCTCGGCCGCGACCAACGCGAACGGCATCGTCATCGGCATGGACGCGGTCGACATTTTGGCGTCGTCGACGATTCCGGCCATTACCAACGGCGGCCAGGCTGTATGCAGTGATTCGTCGATCGCCGACCAGAACGCGCAAGAACCGAACGGCCTTGCCTACAGCGGGTCGACGGCGGCGGGTGTGCCGTTCGCCAACGCCGCCGGCAACACGCAAAATTGGAAGTGGACGCTGGCGCTTGTCTACGGAGGCCTCGACTTGTCTGCCCCAGCGGGCACGCTTCCGAATTGCGCCGGCACGGCGCGGGCCGATTTGGTCAACAACTGGAGCCTGTTGTTTCAGAACAGCAGCACGTGTAGCAACGGGTCGGCCAACGCCGGCGTTTGCGGCGACTCGGTTCACCTTGCGGCGGGCGACGGAACGCACGTACCGCTGATGCACGCGTTTCGACGCGACGATGCATCGGGAACGTCCGATGTCTTTTCGTCGCTCATCGGCTTGCAAGTGCTCATGCCGTCGCCGTCGGCGTCTTCCAACAACGGATTCGGCGCGAGTCCCTACTGCAACGCCCTCAACTGGGATACGAACGTCAACAACAACAACGGTGGGTTCTGCGGCGGACAGCTCAATAGCTTGGGCAATTTGACCTTCGGCCCGGACGACCAATTCGTCGGTCCGGGCGGCGTGCCCGATCCGAATTCGCTGTGCACGTTCAAGTCGTTCGCGAGCAGCGCCGTCAGCGGTACCGAACCATGCAACACGACGGGCGGCGGCGGAAATCACAACATGCCGCCGCCGGGCACGTGGGGCAATGCTCCGGCCATTACCGGCAATCCCAGCAACTTTGACGTCCTGCCCACGAGCTTCCAGGACAACGACCCGATCCGGCGCACCTGTATTGGCACGATCTCCGGCGGCCAGACCACCAACGTCCTTGCGTCGAGCGAGCAGGTCTGCAACCTCGACGGCAAGCTCGGCCTGGTGCTCGCGATCCCGGCTTCGGACTTCATTACGAGCCAAACCAACCCCGCCGGCACGCCCGAGGTGCAGTACCCGACGGTGGCCTGCACGGGTGCCCAGCGGCTTGGCAAGCCGGTGAACGTCCTCAATTGCGCTCCCTTCCAGTCGGCGACGCACGCGGGGGAGTGTCCCGATGGCGACGGACTCATTGGAACGAGTTGCGAAGTCCCAATCGCGACTTCGCCGCTCACCTCGCAGTGCATCGCATCCAAGACGGTCTCGGTCGTCTCGCACAAGCGGACGCTCGGCTCGCCCGATGGGCGCGTCTACAACCTGTTCATGCGGGACGGAACGACCACGGACGGATCGATCACCTACATCGAAGAGACGATCCAAAATGGCACGAGTTCGCCGCCGACCGTCGATTTCGCCGGCGGAATGGGAACCATCCACAGCATCGCGACGGTGTGGAACGACGGCAACGTGGCGAGCAATGCCACGCTGGCGTTGACTTCGCCGCCAAACGTCGGCTGCCAAATGGTGGATGCGACCGATCAGATCGCGTGCCTCGTACAGGCCGACCCGTGCAGTCTCGGGTACGCCGGCGACGGAGGCAAGTCGTGGAACACGCGCCAAAACGGAGTCGTCTGCCAGACCCTAGCGGATCAGGGCGTCTGCGCGGGCACCGGCACCAATGGAACCCAACCGCCCTACTCCACGAGCTCTACCCTCGTGCCCTTCGTCTGCCCGGCACAGTGTCTTGGTAGCGGCGTCGCCGGTCCGCAGAGCGCCGACTCGCTCCGAATCGATCAGACGTATCCGACCCAGACGACCGTGACCGATCTCGGCTCGCAAAACGTGGAGTACCAGATCGCGCGCAAGCTGTACTTCAACTCTCTGGTGGGCTTCTCGGGCATTACGGCCGGTACCGGCGCGTATGCCGACACGGCCACGGGCGAGCTGACGCTGGCCCAATACGAGGCCAACAATCCGACGACGCAAATCAACCCGATCCTCACGAGCGTCGGCTACTTCACGCTCGGCGGTCAGAGCAACACGACCTACAACGCGCCGTTCTGCGAGGACTTCAACGAGGCGCTCATCTGCGGATTGGCGACGAACACCAACGGCTGCACCGGCAACTCGGGAAACAACTCCGTTCTTGGCGTTCCCGTCGGTCTGCCGAGCCAGGGGTCGACCTGCGGCAACGGCATTCAGGAGCCCTACGAAGAATGCGACAACGGGACACCAGATTTACCCGGGGCCGTCAACGGCGGAAATGGCGCGTCGGGCAACAATTGCTCGACCATCTGCCGGTGCTCCGGCACGACGTCGTACGAGAACATCGGGGGGACTGGCTACAAGTGCCAGTGACGAGCGCGAAGCGTCGCCGCTAGACGCGTCGTCTACGCGAACGGCATCGCGCGAAAGGCGCACCCCAGCGATGGAGTGCGCCTTTTTTTGCATCGACCTGTTAGGGCAGCCGAAGGCACCGGCCCCGGCCTCCCCACAGACCCATTACTGGCACTTGAAGCCCGTGCCGGCATTGTCGTACGAGAACGTGGGCGCGCATCGGCAGGCGGTGGTGCAGTTGTTGCCCGACGCCCCGTTGCCGCCGCTGACGGCGGTTCCGGTGCCGCTCGTGACCCCCGGGGTGCCGTTGTCGCATTCCTCGTAGGGCTCTTGAATGCCGTTGCCGCAGATCGACCCCTGGCTCGGAAGATTGACGGCAACTCCAAGAGCCGAGTTGTTCCCGGCGTTGGTGAGGCAGCCGTTGACGTTGGATAACGTCCCGCCCGCGCCGGCAGCGGCTCCGCAGATGAGCTCTTCGTTGAAGTCCTCGCAGAAGGGCGCGTTGTACGGGGCCGTAGCCGCGGAAGGCAGTGCGAAGAAACCGACGTTCGCGAGGATCGGGTTGATCTGGGTCGCGGAATTGTTGGCCTCGTATTGGGCCAGGGTGAGTTCGCCGGTGGCTGTGTCCGTCTGACCGGAAGTCCCGGCGGTGATCCCCGAGAAGCCAACCAGAGAGTTGAAGTAGAGCTTGCGCGCGATCTGGTACTCGATCGTTTGCGAACCGAGCGCTGTCACGGTCGCCTCGGTCGGATACGTCTCATCGATTCGGATCGTATCCGTGCTTTGCGGGCCAACGGTGCCGGTCCCCACGCACTGCGCCGGACAGACGAACGGTGCGAGGGCAGCGCTCGTGGAGTAGGGCGGTTGGTCGCCATTGGTGCCGGTGCCCGCGCAGACACCCTGATCCGCGAGGGTCTGGCAGACGATTCCGTTCTGGCGCACGTTCCAGGTTTTGCCGTCGTCGGCCGCAGAACCGATACTGCATGGGTCGGCTTGCACCAAGCACCCGATCTGATCGTCGGCGACGACCATTTGGCAGCCGACGTTCGGCGGGCCGGAGGACACGACGAGCGCAGCATTGCCCGCGACGCTGCCGTCGTTCCAGACGGTTTCGACGGTGTGGATGCGACCCATACCGCCCGCGAAGTCGATGACGGTCGCGGTGCTCGTGCCGTTTTGGATGGTCTGCTTGATGTACGCGATCGACCCGTCTGTCGTGTCGCCGTCCCGCATGAACAGGTTGTAGACGCGCCCGTCGGGCGAGTTGAGCGTTCGCTTGTGCGACACGACCGAGACGGTCTTGGACGCGATGCACTGGGAGGTGAGCGGCGAGGTCGCAATGGGGACTTCACAGCTCGTACCAATCAGTCCGTCGCCATCCGGACACTCTCCCGCGTGCGTTGCCGACTGGAAGGGACCGCAATTGAGCACGTTCACCGGTTTGCCGAGCCGCTGCGCCCCCGTGCAAGCCGCCGTCGGGTATTGAACCATCCCCGCGGGTGAGGTGATCGTCGTAATGAAGTCCGAGGCCGGAATGGCAAGAACGACGCCGAGCTTGCCGTCGAGGTTGCAAACCTCCTCGCCGGACGCGAGGGCATTGCCCGTTTGGCCGCCGGAGATCGTTCCGATGCAAGTGCGCCGGATCGGATCGTTGTCTTGGAAGCTCGTGGGCAGGACGTCGAAGTTGCTGGGATTCCCGGTGATGGCGGGCGCGTTGCCCCAGGTGCCCGGCGGCGGCATGCGGTGGTTTCCACCTCCGCCCGATACGGCGCACGTCTCGGCGGTATTGACGGCGCTGGTCGCAAACGACTTGAACGTGCACAGCGAATTCGGATCGGGCACCCCGCCGGGACCGACGAATTGGTCGTCGCCGCCGAAGGTCAAATTGCCCAAGCTATTGACCTGCCCGCCGCAGAATCCCCCGTTGTTGTTGGCCGTGTTGGTGTCCCAGTTGAGGGCGTTGCAGTACGGGCTCGTGCCGAATCCATTGTTGGCAGACGCCGACACGCCCGGCATGAGCACTTGCAAGCCGATGAGCGATGAAAAGACATCGGCCGTGCCCGCCGCATCGTCACGTCGAAAGGCGTGCATCAGCGGGACATGCGTTCCGTCACCCGCCGCGAGGTGAACCGAGTCTCCGCAAACGCTGGCGTTGGCCGACCCGTTGCTGCACGTGCTGCTGTTCTGAAACAAGAGGCTCCAATTGTTGACCAACGCGGCTCGCGCCGCGCTGGCGCAATCCGGCAGCGTGCCCGCCGGGGCCGACAGGTCGAGGCCTCCGTAGAGAAGCGCCAGCACCCACTTCCAGTTCTGCGTATTGCCGGCGGTGTTGGCGAACGGCACGCCCGCCGCCGTCGACCCGCTGTAGGCAAGGCCGCTTGGATCTTGTCCGTTCGGGTTGGACGAGTTGCTGCAGGTCGACGTGGCCGGAATCGTCGACGACGCCAGGACGTCGACCGCGTCCATGCCGATGACGATGCCGCTCGCGTTGGTCGCGGCCGATCCGTTCGTTCCCCCGAGCTTGTTGCACACGCTGTTGTTGAACAATTTCGTCATCGGCGCTGTCTGCTGCGTCTCGGCCTTGACGGTGCTCTGCGCCATCGCCGATTGGCCCGCGGCCGACCCGCCTGCCACAAAGCTATTGGCCTGGGTGGCGCTCAAACCGGGCGCGTTCGTAATGGCCTGCCTCGTGACGTTGATGAGCGTGTCCGAGCCGAAGTACGGGTCCGGCACGGTCAGCGCCCCCACGGCCGTGATGCCCGATCCGACCACCAGGCCGGTGGCGATCGCTATCGATGTTCTCATTTCCGAAATTCTCCGATTGCAGTTCCGCCGCACGTGCCCAGCCGACCGATTTCGGATTGGGCGAGCGGACTATGTATGGTTGTGGATGTGTCTGCAATCGGAGACTTTACGTTTCTGCAACGAACAACGCACGATTGTGCAACGCACGGCGGGACGGCCTCATGCTGGTACGCGCGCACTGGACGGCGCCCCCATCGGACGGCAAGCGAGTCCCCCGGCGAGGCAGGTGCAAAAAATGAAATAAGAGGCGCATCCCACGAAGGGGATGCGCCTCTCGATTGAGACTATTCTTTCGAGGCCTGCCTTGCGCGTCCGGTGAGGCCGCCTCTCACTGGCACTTGAAGCCCGTGCCGGTGTTTTCGTAAGAGAACGTGCCTGCGCAGCGGCACGTGGTCGAGCATGTGTTGCCCGATGAGCCATTGCCGCCGTTGACGGCGAGTCCAGTGCCGCTCGTGACGCCGGGGGTTCCGTTGTCGCATTCCTCGTAGGGCTCTTGAATGCCGTTGCCGCAGATCGATCCTTGGCTCGGCAGACCGACGGCGACTCCGAGAGTGGAGTTGTTTCCCGCGTTGCCGGGGCAAGCATTGACGTTGGACGCGGTCCCGCCCGCGCCGGCCGCGGCCCCGCAGACCAGCTCCTCGTTGAAGTCCTCGCAGAACGGTGCGTTGTACGGGGCCGTAGCCGCGGAAGGCAGTGTGAAGTAGCCGACGCTCGTGAGAATCGGGTTGATCACCGGGACGCCGCCGACCACCGAGGCCTCGTATTGAGCCAGGGTAAGCTCGCCGGTGGCTGTGTCCGTCTGACCGGAAGTCCCGGCCGTAATGGCCGAGAAGCCCACCAGAGAGTTGAAGTAGAGCTTGCGCGCGATCTGGTACTCGACACTTTGCGATCCGAGACTGGTCACGGTCGTTTCGGTCGGATACGTCTGGTCGATTCGGATCGAATCCGTGCTCTGGGGGCCCGCCAAGCCGCTGCCGATGCATTGCGCCGGACAGACGAACGGCGCGAGCGCGGAGCTGGTGGAGTAGGGCGGTTGGTCGTTCGTGGTGCCGGAACCGGCGCAGACGCCTTGGTCCGCGAGGGTCTGGCAGACGATTCCGTTCTGGCGCGCGTTCCACGACTTCCCACCATCCGCCGCAAACCCGAAGCTGCAGGGGTCAGCTTGGACCAAGCACCCGACCTGATCGTCGGCGGAGATCATCTGGCAGCCGACGTTCGGCGGCGAAGTCAGGGCCAGCGTGGCATTGCTCGCCACGTTGCCGTCGTTCCACACCGTCGCGATGCTGTGGATGGTTCCCATTCCGCCGATAAAGTCGACGGTCGGCGGGGAACTCGTGCCATTTTGGATGGTCTCTTCGATGTACGTGATCGATCCGTCCGTGGTCGTTCCGTCGCGCATGAACAGGTTGTAGACGCGCCCATCGGGCGAGCCGAGCGTGCGCTTGTGCGAGACGACCGAGACCGTCTTGGATGCGATGCACTGGGAGGTGAGCGGCGAGGTCGCAATCGGGACTTCGCAACTCGTTCCAATCAGTCCGTCGCCGTCGGGACACTCTCCCGCGTGCGTCGCCGATTGGAAGGGAGCGCAATTGAGCACGTTCACCGGTTTGCCGAGCCGCTGAGCACCCGTGCAAGCCACCGTCGGGTACTGCACCTCGGGTGTGCCAGCAGAGTTCTTTTGGCTCGTGATGAAGTCCGAAGTGGGGATGGCGAGAACGACTCCGAGTTTTCCGTCGAGGTTGCAAACTTGCTCGCTCGACGCAAGGACGTTGGTGGTCTGGCCTCCGGAGATCGTGCCGATGCAGGTGCGCCGGATGGGATCGTTGTCCTGGAAGCCGGTGGGCAGCACATCGAAGTTGCTGGGATTGCCGGTGATGGCCGGCGCGTTGCCCCACGTGCCCGGCGGCGGCATGCGGTGATTTCCACCGCCGCCCGTCGTGTTGCACGTTTCGGTACCACTGACAGCGCTGCTCGCGAACGACTTGAACGTGCACAGCGAATTCGGATCGAGGGCGCCACCGGGACCGACGAATTGGTCGTCGGGGCCGAAAGTCAGATTGCCCAGGCTATTGAGCTGTCCGCCGCAGAACCCACCGTTGTTGTTGTTGACGTTGGTGTCCCAGTTGAGGGCGTTGCAGTAGGGACTGGCGCCGAATCCGTTGTTGGAAGACGCCGACGGCGACGGCATGAGCACCTGCAAGCCGATGAGCGACGAAAACACGTCGGACGTACCGGACGAGTCGTCACGCCGGAATGCGTGCATCAGCGGTACGTGCGCTCCGTCGCCCGCCGCAACGTGAACCGAGTCGCCGCAGACGTCGGCGTCGTTGCCGGATGGCGCGGCGGGAGAGGCCGTCCCGTTGCTGCACGTGCCGCTATTTTGAAACAACAAGCTCCAGTTGTTGACCAGAGCCGCACGCACCGAGCTGCTGCAGTCCGGAAGCGTGCCCGCTGGGGCCGACAGGTCGAGGCCCCCGTAGAGAAGCGCGAGCGTCCACTTCCAGTTCTGCGTGTTGCCGGCGGTGTTGGCGAACGGCACACCCGCCGCAATCGACCCGCTGTAGGCAAGACCGTTCGGCTCTTGCGCGTTCTGGTCGGCGATGGACGAATCGCTGCAAACAGCCTGCCCGCCATTGGTAATGGCCGGAATCGTCGACGACGCCAGAATGTCGACCGCATCCATGCCGATGACGATGCCGCTCGCGTTGGTTGCGGCCGAGCCGTTCGTCCCCCCGATCTTGTTGCACACCCCGTTCGTCAGCATTTTCGTCATCGGCGCGGTCTGTTGCGCGGAGGCCTTCACCGAACTGGCCGCCATGGCGGATTGGCCGGCGCCAGAGCCGCCAGCGAGGTAATTCGCTTCCTGGCTGGAGCCCAACCCGGGTGCGGCCAGAATGGCATCCCGAGTGACGTAAAGGAGTGAATCCGACCCGTAGTACGCCGTAGGCAAGGTCAGCGCCCCTGCGGCCGTAATGCCGGCGCCGACCACCAAGCCGGTGGCGATCGCTATCGATGTTCTCATTTTGCCGAAACCTCCAAGTGCGGTGCCGACGCCGTGCCATGCCCCAGGGGGACCGCGCGTGCGTTTGCTTCAACAGACATCCGGCTCCGGCGAAGCATCAAACGGGCCCATCGGTCGTGAGGGTGGGTATTAGCCATATTCATATGTGCAATCCGATGCTTAGGCTTCATAGGAAGCCCCTTGGCTCGCGGCCCGACCCGACCGATTTTCGGAATGAAGCCACCGATTATCGAATGGCCATAGACATCTCTTGGATCATGGACCCAGTGTCTACGCTGGAGACCTGATGGGCGGAGGGGCCGCGCTGAGATGCGACACGCTGCGAGGTCGTCGGTCCGGCTGACCCCGGATGGGTCGCGAACGATCCATCGACCGCGCCCAACAGGGATCTCCTTCGCCGAGCGGCCTGACGCCGCGCGCGGCAGTCCGTCCCCCTCCACGTGGCGCCCACCCAACCGCCGCCGTCTCTTACGCGATTTTCGGCGTCCATCGGCGGCGCAGCACGGCCCTGCCTGCGACACCGGCACCCGAGAGGAACAAGGCAATCGCAACGAGAACGAGAACCATGCGCAAACGATGCCTCTTCTCGGTGGCCACCGTCGTTTGCTTCATGGTGTCGACCGAGAGGCCGATCGATCTCGCGCGATCCAGGAGCTTGTTCGCAACATCGAATTGGCCCTCCTGCATCGCGAGCGCCCATCGATAGGTGAGTGTTTTCGGGTCGTCGGGAGCGCGCGCCGAGAGCGCAGCGGTGCATTCTCGGAGCTGCGCAGCGTTCGACGTGCGGGTGCCGACCTCGCATTCGAGCTCCGCGCTCGCCTCGCGACCTTCAGGATCTTCCTGCATGTGGCGGATCACCTGCTTGAGCGCCGCGGTTTCCTTTTGACTGATCTGTCCGGGCTTGGCGAGTGTCAATTGGACGAAGCGCGTATAGTCTCGGACTTTGGCTCCGTCGCGGAGCAACGCTTCTCCGCAACTATTCACTGCACGGTCGTGATCTCCCAGAGCCTCGTATTCCTCGCACAATTTTACGTAGGAAATCGCGCGGTCGGGCACAGTCTGGGCGAGGGCCTTGTAGTATCGGACGGCGGCCGCGTGGTCTCCGGTTTTGGCGGCCCGCTCGGCTTTCAGTGCGAGGTCTTGCAGCCAATAGCCAAATTCCAAAGGATCCGAATTGCGGGCCTTTTCGTCGGGAATGCTATTTTCTGGATGAGCGTCGTCGATAGGCCAACGACTGAGCCAACCGCCGCGCGGAAGCTCGCCGGCTCGCGCCGTCCCCGCAACCGCGCAAAAAGCGAGCGCCGCCAGGGCCGCCGCCGCGAGTCTGGACCGCCGGGTGACGCGGCGACGGACCGCATGGGCCACCGTGACGGCGACGGCCGCCGCGATGGACAACCAGCCGGTCCAGAAGCGCCAAGGAGGACAGCGCGAGTCGATCAGGGCAACGATGCGGCGCGTCTGAGGGTCAAACGGAGCGAGCCGCTCCAATTTCTCGGCACATTCTTGCAACATCAGTCCATCTCCAATGCTTTCGGCGATATCGCAGGCCATCGCCGTCGGGGTCGGCGCGCCCGGAGAATTGTGGTTTTCCGTAGAGGTGATGGAAAGTGCCAGGCTAATCTGCGCGATTGTCGGAGGGGTCGGGCCGTCGACGAATGCGCGGATGAGCGCCCGAATGTTGGGATGGGTGTGTCGCCCGGCGAGCGCCTGAGAGCAGGCATCAATCGCCTCGTTGCGGCGGCCCAAGACGACCAGCGCTTCGCACTCGCGACGCCGCGGCAGCGAAGCGTGCGGCAGCTCGGCCTCCGTCTGGCGAAAGAGCGTGTAAGCGGCCTGCACGTCACCTGTCGCACCCAGCGCTTCACCTTTCTCGAGCAGAGCCGCGGCATGAGGATTCTCGCGCTGGATGGAGTCCATCTCGGCCTGGTCCCATGAGTCTCGGGCGGTCGCCGCGCTCGCCGTGAACGGAACGAGAAGCGCGACGAGCGCCATGAAAAGGACTGCCCGTACATCACTGCAAGCAGGTCGTACATTCATTGCCCTGCGCGCAATCGAGGATTTGGTTTGCGATCCCGGACGGATTCGCGCCGGTCGTATCGGTGTAGTTGTTGATGATGTCGTTCGCGTCCGACTGCGCGAACGTGAAACCAGCGACCTCGGCCGCCAAGCACGGGCCGTTGACGCTCGCGCCGTTGGACGAGCACGTGGTTGGACCGAGGCCGGCGAATCCGCCCGTCCCGCAGTAGCAGAATGTCTCACCCTGGGCATTGGCGGCGCACTGCTGTCCGGTCGGACCCAGCACGCACAGGAGCGCGCCGATGCAGGCCGATACGCTGCCGACGCTGGCTCCGCTGCCGTTCGTGAAAGTGGCCGTCGTCTGGCTGAACGTCGCGGTTCCAATATCGTCGCACTCGCGATTCTTGATGCCATGCTGGGGATTGTCGACGCATGAACTGGCGACGAGGCAGCTGAAGCAGCTGCCGGTCGAACTCGGCGAACCCGTGTAGTCGGGTCCGCTAACGGTGACCGCGCCCGCGCCGATGTCGAGCGCAACAAACGCGGCCTCGGTCTCCGTGCAGACACCGCTGCTGCGGTTCGGACAGCTCACGCAGTTCGTCTGGCCGGCCGACGTGCACGGCACGAGAGATCCCGCCTCGGTCGCTCCGCTTGGCCCCGTTTCGCTCGCGCTCGCTTCGGTGGTTCCGGTTTCGGGGGCGCCCTCGCTGGCTGCGGAGTCGGGCGAAGGCGCCGCCCGAACGTCGATCGTGCCGTCGGAAGGCGTCGATTCCAATGCGCCGTCGGAGATCGCGGAGTCGCCGGTGGCGTGTTCACCGCCGGCGTCTTGTAGCCCCGCAGCGTGCGCGCCGGTATCGGGGGTCGCCATCTCTTCGACCGTCGCGTCTTCGCGAGGTGCCTTGGGAGAGCCGTCCGGCTCGGCGCTCATGGCAGGGTTCGTGCTCGCCGCTGCGGCGGCCTCGTTCTGTGCCCCGGTTGCGTCTTGCCCTGAATAGCCGGTCGCCGCGTCCAGCGCGCCCACAGCGCCGACGGCGGGCGACATGTCATCGGACTCGCCAGTACCGGCATTGCCGGGCAAGGCCGAGCTGTCGCCGACGTCAGTGCAGCCGCCGTTTGCCGTCGCCATCACGAGCGCCGCCATGAATCCGCCGAGGCTCAACCGCCATGAACGCGATGCCACACAGGAATGCGTGCGCAGAATCACGGCCCACCGTCCAAGCAATCATTTTGCTGGGCAACGTTGAAGACTTGATTCAAGCGTGATCCGCAAAAGCCCATGACGGTCGGGTCGTTGTCTTCATAATTGTTGATCGCGTCGAGGATGGTGGCGGACGTCTGCTCAAGACTCGCCAGTTCGTCGGTCGCGCACGGACCGGGCGGATGGGGATCCGACGCGCACACGGTTGGATCCGTCTCGGACCCGCAAAGGCAACTGATCACGTTGCCGCCGCATCCGCTCGCCATGATGCACTCGTAAAGTTCGAGACAAAGCGAGTATCGCGGCTCGGCAGCGCCCGGTCCCTGGACCGCCGTTCCGGCGTCGACGCACCAATTGCATGGCGGAAACTGGATATAATCGAGGGAGGCCTTCGGTGCGGTCGCGGTCTCGCACTCGTCGGCCTGCGTACTGCCGAGCCATCCGTACGTTGCGCACGCGCTGCCGTCCAAGGCTGGGATCGCGGATCCGTCGGCGGCGAAGTCGGACGGGACCTGCACACTCTCCCGGCCCAACGCAACCGGATCTCCGCTGCGTTCCGGAATGAACGGCGGGCAAGTCGGCCACGGATAACCGGCCTCGGCGGCGTCTGCGGTCGTGGACGGCGCGGTCACCTCGGGAAGAGTCTGATCGGCATAGAAGATGGTGACGTCGAACGTCAAACTCGCATCTTCGTCGTCGCCGATCGTTGCATCCGAGGCGTCCGCGGCGACGTCCGCGTTCGCGTCCTGCTCCTGTTGGACCGGCAGGTTTTCGTGCCCGTTCGTTCCCCCGCAAGCGAAGGCGACGCAGCTCAAGATCCCAGCAACTGCCAACGACACGTGACAGGCGGCGCCGATGCGCGCCGCTCGAGAGAGTGACCGGTGGACGGTGGCCCTGTCCATGGTGACGCAGGGGGCCTTATGCCAGCGTGATGACGGTTGAAATGCGACGTTTTTGCAACACGTGGGTCGTTTCAGCGACAACTGCAAACCTCGCGCCCCCCCCTTGCCCGGCGGATCACGGCGCTTCCGGGTGGGAGGAACCGCACCAGCGCCGCCACATCCAGCGGAACGCCGACTCGAGATGGCGCGCGAAGCGCGGGCCGTCCATCAAAGCGGAGCCCTGCATGCGCTCTCGTAGCTCCGCCCGGAGTGACCCGAGTCGCGCCCGATCGTTCGCGAGCGCGACCGCAGTCGCGACGTATTGTTCCGCCGTCGTGGCGACGAGATCATCCAGTCCGAGGTTACGCGCGTAACAGAGTCCCGCGCGTCCGAGAGCCGTAGGGCCCACCCGCGTGATGACCGGCACGCCCATCCAGAACGCGTCCAGGCTCGTCGTGTGCCCGTTGACCGGAAACGTGTCGAGGCAAATGTCGATCCTCTGATACACGGAGAGATACTCGGCTCGCGGCTGATAACCAACGAACTCGATCCGATCGGGATCGACGCCGGCACGGGAGAAGGCGTCGCGCGCACGCGCGCGGGATTCGCCCGGATAGGCCAAGACAACCATGCGCGCGCCTTCGACCGCCGCGAGCACTCGGGCCCAAAGCGCAAACACTTCGCCGTTTGTCTTGCCGAAATTGTTCAAGCATCCGAATGTGATTCGTTGGTTGCGGAGCGCGGGGGGCGCGTTCACTTCGGGCACTTGCGTGAGCGGGTCGTAACACCAGAACGAGTCGGGCAAGCGAACCGAGTGCTCCGTGTACCAGCCGCTGACGTCGATTTCGGGCGGGTCGAGGAAAACGTCGGTAATCCGGTAGTCCATCGTTTCAAGGCCCGTCGTGCCCGGATACGCGAGCCACGCCAGTTGCACGGGCGCAGGTTTCGAAGCAAAGAGCAGCAAGCGATTGTCGCCCATGTGCATCGTCAGGTCGACCAGCAGGTCGATGCGATCGCCGCGAATGGCCTCGCTCGCCTCCGCGTCGGTCAGGGATCGGATGTCACGAAACTCGTCCGATCGGCCGCGAATCCGGCGGGTCCATTCGTCAGGGCTCGCGACGAACGAGTAGCAGAATACTTCGACGGCGCGGCGGTCGTGATGCTCGAGCAGAGGGACGAAGAACAGAGCCTGACAATGCTCCCGGAAGTCCGGCGAGACGTACCCCACCCGAAGGCGTCGATCGGGGTCGCGGTCGTTCGTATGAGGGCGAACGACAGCGGTCCTGGGACCGACCTGATGTTCGCTCCATCGAATCGCCTCTTGCACGACGGATCGCGCGTCCTGGGTGGGGTCCCACGACAGCGCGAACACGAGATTGCTGTGCGCGATTCGGTCGTCGGGCTGGCAGCCGAGAGCCCGCCGGAACGAGGCGATAGCCTCTTCGATGCGGCCCTGCTCCTTGAGCACGACACCAAGCTCGTTGTATGCGCCAGCGAAGCTGGGATCGATTTGGAGCGCGCGTTCGCAGGCGTCCCGAGCCTCGTCCAGCCGGTGGGCCCGAGAGAGTGCACCCGCCAAGCTCATGTGGGCGGCAAGCAGCCCCGGCTTGAGCGCCAGCGCTGCCTTGAAGCAACCGATGGCGTCGTCGAGACGGCCCTCCCCGTAGAGTGTAAGGCCCAACGTGTAATGGGCTTCTGCCAGACCCGGGTTGAGCGAAACCGCCCGATGCAAGCTAGCCATCGCCTGAGCCACCTGGCCCAATCGCCGGTAAGCCTCTCCGAGGTTTGCGAAGAGGACGGCCTGCTCCGGCGCCCGGCCAATGGCGCGCAGGAGGACCTCGATCGCGTCTTCGTTGCGCCCCGTCTCGAGAAGAACCGATCCGAGCAGATGCAGCGTCACGAGGTGATTCGGATCCTTCGTGAGGATCTGTCGATAAAGCTTCTCGGCGGTCGCGATGTCTTTGTCGCGATGGTGCTGCATCGCGCGATCCACCCTTTTTTGGAGGGCCGGACGGTCAAGCGCCATTCGCCTGCCGTTATCACGCAGGGGGTGGGACGGGAAGACGGCTGCGGCTAAGCGCGACCGTTACTTCGGGTCAGAGTCCGTATTTTCGCACCTTCTCGTAAAGCGTCGAAACCGCGATCCCCAGCGTGCGTGCGGCGGCCATCTTGTTGCCGTTGGCGACGAGCAGCGTCTGGCGAATCGCAGCGCGTTCGATGCGAGCCAGTGTCTGGCCGGCGAGCGGCAGATCCTCGACCCAGGAGGTTTCGTCGTTGGCCGGCGTCAGCAGACGCAGGTGGTGCGTATCTAGGAAGCTGGCGTCCGGATCGACGAACGCCACGGCGCAGGCGAGGACATTCTTGAGCTCGCGGACGTTGCCGGGCCATGAGTGCATTCGGAGCACCCCGAACGCGGCATCGGACAAGCGCAGCTGCGGACGGCCCAGATCCTTCAGGAGCGATTCGATGAGCTGCGGCAGGTCGTCGAGGCGCTGGCGAAGCGGAGGTACCTGGACGACCGCCACGGCGAGCCTGAAAAAGAGGTCTTCACGAAAACGGCCGGCGGCCACGTCGGCGCGGAGGTCTCGGTTGGTTGCTGCGACGATACGAACGTCGAGCGGACGGTCGGCCCGGCCGCCGACGCGCCGTACTTTTCGGCTTTCGAGGGCACGCAGCAATCGGGACTGGAGATCGAGCGGTAACTCGCCGATCTCGTCGAGAAAGAGCGTACCGCCATGCGCCCGCTCGAACGCGCCCGGGTGGCCTGCGACGGCACCCGTGAATGCGCCCCGCTCGTGCCCGAGCAGTTCGCTCTCGGCCAGATTGACGGCGATCGAGCCGCAGTCGAAAACGACCAGGGGGCCGTGCACCCGCGTGCTCTGTTCGTGGATGGCGTGGGCGAGAATGTCTTTGCCTGATCCCGTTTCCCCGACGAGCGTGATGCTGACGTCCGTCGCCGCAAAGCGGTCGAGGACTTCGAGGACCTCGTGCATCGCGGCCGAGCGGGCCACGACCTGCCCGAAGTGGCGAACGTTGCCAATGTGCACCGATTGGAGTCCCAGCGTGGCGACTCCCAAGTTGGGTCTGGACCATTCGAAGGCGGAGACGGGCAGCTTGGCCGGCGAAGGTGGCGGAATCGCGTCCACGCCTCGCCCGTCCTTCGGAACGATGCGTCGAGTCTCGGCCAGATTTGTCGGATGCATGCAAAATCTTCCTCGACCGTGCGCAGGAAAGCGCCGCGATCGAGGCCCGTTGTACCGAAGTATCGGCAGGCCGATTGCCACGACTGCGAAACATTCCGAAGGCTCGTTGGATCCTATGGAAATCGCCGGGAAAATCGGAGCTTCCGAATTCAATCTTCCGCAGCTTGCGTGGTGCAATTCGACGGATCGCGGGTGCGAGGGGGATTGCCGCCGCGACGGCCCGGACGCCTCGTCCATGCTCTCTCCCTGGATGGACCGGCGGTTCTGCGCCGCCGTGCACCCCCGCCGAGCTTCGAGCGACGCGAAACGTCACAAACTGTTCACGCGCGCTCGCGCCGGCGCGCCTAATCTCGCGCGCTCGTGCGCACTTGCGAGGGCCATGACACGGCCAGAGAGTCGGGCCTGTCGATGAGCGCCAAGGCGGTCGCCTTTGCCGGATGCTTCGGCGCGCTGCTGCTCGGTGCCGACAAGACCGCATCCGCCCAAATGACGCCTTGCGACAGCGCCGAGTCGAGCTTGCCCGTGCTTTACGTGGCAGGGCCCAGTACGACCGAGGGTTCCGGCGTCTTGCCGCTCGTGCAGGTCGTGGCGAACGCCCTTTCCGCGTGGGCGCTCGTGGTCTACGTGCCAACCCCTCCGTGCAGCGCGCTTCAAAATCTGGCGACGGGCACCCCCGGCAACACGGCGGCCCTTACTTTGAATCCCACCGGCAGCACGACGGCCTGCATGGCGGATGCCGTGGCACCCGACCTGGCGGTCTCCGACGTGTATCCGGGCACGTGCGTGCAGAACTTGGGCATCGCCCCGCTGACGAGCGCCGAACTCGACTTTTTGGGGCCGGTCCAGACCTCCGCCATCGTGACTGCCTCATCGTCGTCGGAAAAGGTCGTCAGCGCCGATGCCGCCTATGTCGTGTTCGGCTTTGGCGCGGCCAACTATGTCGTCAGTCCTTGGAGCGACCCGGCTTCGATCTTCGTTCCCGACGAACAAGCCGGTCCCCTGAACCTGATCGGCACAACCATCGGTCTGTCGCCCTCCAAGTGGGCCGGCGCCGGGGACTCGACGGTTACGAGCACGAGCAACCTGACGAAGGCGCTCAAAGCCGATGCCACGCCCAGTGCAACGATTGGCATTTTGCCGGGGACCGTCGCGTCGCAGACGTCCGGAATCAGGGTTCTCGCCTATCAGCACTCCACCGAGCAGTGCGGGTTCTTGCCCGATTCGGACTCCACGCATTTCGACAAGATCAACGTGCGCCAAGGTCGCTACGCGCTTTGGGGGCCGACGCATTTCGTCGTCCACGTCGACGCCGGGGGCACGGTGCTCGACCACAGCGGTCAACCGAGCGCCGTGCTCCGCGCGGCCCTCGACGCACTGACCGCAAGCGCCCCGGGTGGAGCGCAAAGCGGTCCGGCCTTGGACTCGAGCGTCTATGCCGAGGGCGACGCCGGAACGCCTGCGATTGACCCTCAAAGGTTCACGCAGGCCGTTGCGAGCGCGTCCTTCGTCCCGTGGTGCGCGATGCAGGTCGTCCGCTCCGCGGACGGCGCCGCCGAGGCCTCGTACCAGGCTCCCGCGCCGTGCGGATGCTTCTTCGAGAGCGCTCTCGGCGCGACGACGTCGCTCTGTCCGACGTGCGGATCGAACGCCGACTGCACCGGAACCGCCGGAACGTGCCGTTACGGCTACTGCGAGGACCAGTGATGCGTTCACTCCGGATCGGGATCGGACTCGTTACCGCCGTGGTGAGCGCAGCGGCTGCGCTTGCGCCGGTCGCCTGCGGCGGAGGCGACGACGACATCGTGCCGGTTCCGATCCCGGACGGCGGGGCCGCAGCGGGGGGGGACGCCGGAGACGCCGGATCCCGCGACGCCACAGTAGCGACGGATGGCGGCTGCGTATCGGACAGCACCACCTGCAACTCCTGCACGACCTCCGAGGCGGATCCATCCAACCAGTGCTCCGCGTTCACGAGCGCATGCACGGCCTTCGACGCGGCCCGAGTTCCCCAACACCCGACACTCTGACGCGTTCGCTATCATAGACGCGAAGAGTGAGCCCGATACAAGCTCAGATACGGATGGGCCTGCTTGACAGCGTCCATTTAAGTGGACATGCTTGGGGCTGTATGCGTTCCGTAATTTACCGCGATGGGCCGCTCGAAGGGCTGAAGTGCACATGAGTACCTTCTTCCTAAGCAAGGAAATCAACGAAGGACCGACCCGCGACAACCGCGGGCCGACCCTCGCCGTCGGAGCGTTACCGCCTCCCGGCGCGTACGTGCTGTCCGGTGTGCGAGCGAAACTCGTTCTCCACGGCCTGGATGGTGCGTCGGATCCTTTGGACGAAGGATTCCTGCGCGAGTGGGACGCCCGAGCCGTGCCGATCATCGTGATTGCTGCGAACGGCGAGGAGCGCGACCGTGTCGTGCGAGCTCTCGCCCTTCAACTGGGGGCAGCGGCGCAACACGGAACGGCATCGAGCGACAGCGTGATCGAAATCGGGGAACTGCACATCGACAGAGAAGCCCACCGCGTCACCGTGGGCGACATGCCCATCTCTCTGACCGAACTCGAACTGAAGCTCTTGGTCACGTTGGCGGCCCGGCGGGATCGCGTGCAGGACCGCAGCACCCTATTGACCGACGTTTGGGGGATCAGCGGCGATACCGCAACGCGAACGGTCGACACGCACGTGAAGCGCTTGCGGGGCAAGCTGCGAGGCGCTCGCATCTTCATCGAGAGCGTTCGCGGAGTGGGCTATCGGCTGAGTGAGACCCCGAGCCCGCACCCAGGCATCCGGCAGCGCCCGGACTGCGCGAACGACACGCAGCCGCCATGCGGATCGCTTGCCTCTGCGCGACAGGTCACCCGCGCCACGGCCGCATCGACCTGTGCAGGCGTCGATTCTCGCTCGTCGTGAGCCAGTGGCAGGACGCTCGGCCCGCGACCGGACCCGACGCGAACCAACCGGTCGGCCGGCCTAAAACCGGCAACGTCTCGTGGGCCCGCGCAGACTCGACGATCGGCGACGGGCGAGCCGCATGGGCCCGCACGGGCCCCGCGCGCGACGAAGCCGGCGCCCGGCGCCCACCGAACGCATCCGCCGGTGGGCGAACAGCACCCAGCCCAAGACGGTGAGGGTGACGGCGCCTCCTGCCGCCGACGGAGATCCGGGCGCAATCGAGCCGCAGCCGTGTTGATAGACCGCGTCGTTGTTGGCATTGAACGCGCCTTGATCGACGTTGGGGTCCGTGCCGTTTTTGAGGTCGGTGATGAGCTGTGGTTCCATGGATTCGATGGCGGAGAGCGCGGGCCCCGCGGTCGTGCTCGCTGCATACGCAATGGCTCCGTTGGCCTGCATGAGGCTGCCGAAGTCGGTGAGTGGTTCGCCCCCGGCCGATCCGTTGACGTGGCAGAGGTGGCACCCATCCGGCGGGTCGACCTTCGATGCGATCCAGTCCGACGGAAGCATGAGATAGCCAGCGACGGCCCCCGGAAAGTCAGGGGTCGCCCTCGCGCTGGCGCTTGGAAAGAACGCGCCGAGGAACGCGATCGCTACGAGCATCGCTCTCGGTGTATTCATGCCAGGACGCTTTCTACCCTGCCGCGACACAGTGAGCCTCTCAGAGAAACACATGGAACTGAGCCAGCCAGGTGATCGATCCGACGCGGCTGGATGGCACCAGCGCCGTGCCTGCAATGCCCTGGCTCGTGTAGATGCCGTCGAGTCGCAAGTCCACGTGGGGCAAGCAGAACCATACCGCCGACAGCCAACCGTCCAGGGACGAAGGCTCGTACTCGGCGCCGCTGTCCATGGCTTCGCCGGTCACCATAAGATGGAACCCCTGCACCGACTCGTAATCGGCCTGGAGGAACGCCGCATAGCCGCCGCGGTGCCCGTTCCACGTGAGCGACTGATACACCGAGTCGGCCTCGGCGAGGAGCACCAACGAGGGGACGGGCGCATAGCGCGCAAACAGTCCGTTGGCGTACCGGTAGTCCGTGACCCCGTAGACGATATCGCGTGTGGCGCGGGTGAATAGGCTGCTCGCGCCCAACGCGAGCGTGGTGATCGGCGCGTACTCGGCGTAGGCGCTGTAGCCGCGTTCGCGAAATGCGTCGGGACGGATCTCGAAGTTGCCGGCGATCGCCATCACCTCCCCACGCAGTTTGTCCTTGGCGAACGACTGCGACACGCCGTACTCCTGCGAGTCATCGAAGTCCGTGCGCGTCAGCGAGCGCACCCAGAGGGTGTGTTCGATCATTCGAATGCCGAACGGCAGGGCCATTCGCCCAGCGCGCAAGAGCCAAGCGCCCTCGTCGTCCAACTCCGCGCCCACCCAGTGCTCGCGCGAAATAAGGTTGTCGTTGGGGCTCGAGGTAAGCGACGCGAGCAAGTCGCCTTGGGGAACGTAGCCGAGGCTCCCGGTCGCGCGAAAGCGGCCCATCTTGATGTCGCCGTACAGGTCGGCGCGCATCGTGATGAATTGGTCTTGCAGAGGCACCCCGTCAGCCTTGTTGCTGTAGAAGGCCTCGCGAAAGTCACCCCCCAAGCGCACCTGCCCCGGCAAGGGCGCGATCAGCCCCCAAAGTAGCGCCGAGGTGCCATCGGCCTCTCCCGAGTCGGAGACCTCGCCGTATCGCATCCGTAAGAGAAGGTCGCTCTGCGCGCGGCCGTAGTCCGTCAGTGCACCGGCTCCACCGGAAGGGTCCGTGTGGCAGGGCATGCAGCTCGTGTACCCGTGTCGAATCATCCAGGGGTACGCGTGCGCGCTCGACGAGAGAAGCAGCAGCGCGAGACACATCCCCAGGGACGATGCCCAGTAAATCGGACGTGGCGCTTTCATGGAGATTTTAGCCACCGGGCCGTGCAACTACGCGCACCGAAAAAGCGATGGCCCCATTACGGTCGGACGCCGCGGGTCGGCAAGAGTCTTTTCTGTGACGCTTGCGACACGAACCAGAGTCGCTCGCACGGTTGAATTTCACCGGACCTTGCTGCCCCAGGCTCCGAAAATCCCCGCGTCCGAGCGGGATGGTCCCGCCAGCTCTACGAGGTCGACCGCAACCGTCTTCGCGCGCCGAACCCGATCGCGGTGGCAACGAATGCGAAGAGCGTTGCAACCCCTCCGGCGGCCCTCGTGTGGGACACGGAACAGCCCGTTTGCATGGCAGGCGGCGTCCCGCCCTCTGGAGCGTCGCTCGCTACGCGTTCGGCTCCGGGGGGCTGGGGGGTGTAGAGAAGCTGCGACGTGTCGAACAGATTGGTCTGCGCGCGCGACAGGATGCCCTGCATCGTCGCCGCGTCGAGCGTCGGCGCCCGGCTGAGAATCCACAGGTAAGCCCGCGAGGGGTGACCGACCACGGCATACTCGTAATTCGACCCGACTTCGAGAATCCAGTAATCCCCCGAAAATCCGCTGACCGTGACCGTCAGCTTCGCCGGCACCGTGGGGTCGGGCACGCTCGCGACCATCGAAACGGTGTTGAGCACGCCGTTGGTGCTTCCGACGTTGCACTGGTTCACGAAGCTGAGCGTGCCGTCCGACGCCTGAGTGTAAAAGGCCGTCGTGCCGTAACAGTCGGTCTGGGTGGTCCGTGGCAGACGTGCGATCTCGTACCACTTGCCTTGAAAGCTGGAGAGGTCGACGTTGTCTGCGACGTCCAAAGGCGGGTTTGCGGCGCACCCGATCGCTGCGCACGCGATCGAGACAGTCAGAGCAAGGAGCAGGAGGAAACGGGTCATCGGCCGTTCCGAGCGTAACAGCCGCCGCGATTAAAGTGTATCCAGAACGCGAACTCTCAATGAGCCTTGGTCGAGAGGCCGCGAGCGGGCCGCGAGCCCGAGTCGGGGGCGCCCTCGGGCCGTCGCGATCGACCCACGGGCCCGACGCGGCGAGGCGGAGGCAAGCCTTTTCCGTCGAGTGCGGTCGGCCCCGTCGGCTCGTTACCAGGCAGCCAGGATTCCGTCGACGCTCTGCTTCGGTACTGCGAACGTCGCGTTGACTCCTGATACGCGGGCGAAGTACTCCTCGAAGGGTCCAATCCGTGTGAGGGCGCCGACCGTGATCCGCCGGTCAGTCGCGGGCCCACCGCCGCCGTGAGTGGAGGCTTCGATCTCGAGGGTCGGTTGGTCGAAACCTTCGCCGGGCAATGGGGCGCCGGGGTGGACGGCATCCTGGGCGTAGAAGGCGCCGATCGCCTTTTCGAGCTTTTCGTCCGAACCAGCATCGACGTCCTCGCGCGCGCGTGTCAGGTGGCCCTGCGCGCCGTCGAGCACGTGTCGCGCGCCGCCGCGCGCGAGCGTGAGGCTGGTGAGATCCGCCGGATCGAGACGAAAACGCGTCCGGTCGATGGCCGGGTGGGAGGCCAGTAGACGAAGGGATGCGGGAGCCAGAAGCACGGCGTCTCCGTCGAGGGTCCGCGCGTAATCTCCCCCGTCGTGACCCCCGCCGAAGATCAAGCCGACGTGCGCGGCCGTTCCTGCGTCGCCGGCGGACGAAAGCGTGAGGACCACAGAACACGGCGTAGGATGTCGGAGGCCGAATGTGCCGTCGTCGCTCTCGGTGATCCACGCGTCCGCCCTCGCTCGGGCGAAAGCGTCGGCCAGGTCGGCGGCCGCTCGCGCATCGGCGGAGAACCCTGCCGGAGCACGCATCGTCCACCGGCCATCGCGTAGCTCCAACCGCTCTGGTTCCGGCCCGCACGAGTCGTCGATAGCGACGACGTCCGCGGGATCGATGGTTTTCGCCCAGAGGTCTCTCGCCCGGAGTGCGATCGGATGGGGCTCGAACCTTCGTGCCACTTCGCGCGGAAGCCTCACGACGGCCCCGTCGTCGTTCCGGCGTCCGACCGTGATTCCGTCTGGACCTGACGCTGCGAGCTCGATGACCTCCGCCGTGCCGCTGGCCGTGCGAACCAACGTCGCGCGCGCGCGAATCGGCAAGTGCTCGCCGGGCCCCGGACTGCGCACGTCGACCGCACGGGCCCGCGCGAGATCGCCCAGCAGCGAGTCGGCAGACTCGCTCTCTGCAGGGGTCAGGTCGCGCTCTTCGGGCGCGCGCTCGTGCCACCCGGAACCGCGGCGGGCGAGATCCACACGACAACCCCCGTCCCCGAGGGATTCGAGGCGCAGCTCTTCGACTTCGTCGCCGTGTGCGGCGACGAGGCGATCGTCGACGAGCGTTTCCGCCACGCTCGTGAGACCGTCCAAGACGTTCTTCGCCACGCATCCCGACAGAGTCGTGGGCTCCGTGCGCGAGACGATCACGTCGCTCGCGCGGCTCGGGCAAGGACCACCTACGAGGAGCCGCAGCAGCGGACGATCGGCGTTCCGAGGCCAGAGCGTCACGGTGAGACGGGCGTCTGCGGCGGCAACCGTCCCGGCTGAGTCATCCACGAACGTTTCGACGCGCGCGTCGGCGAGTGCGGCGAATACGCGGTCGACCGCGGCGCGCGATGCACGAAGGCCGTCCTTGGCCCCGACGCGGAACCCGCTTTCGCTCCGCTCGAGCGTGTAGCTGCCGGTCGCCCCCTCGACCCGAATGCGGGCCACTTCGCTCGGCCCATAGGGCACGAGCGTTCGGTCGCGGTAGGTTTCGGCCGTGCGGAGCAATTGCACCTTGAGGGTGCGGCCGACGACGAACGTGCCTTCGCCTTCGATGCGCAGGTAAGCGGACCCTTCGGGCCGCGGAGCATCGGCTCCGAGCGCGAACTCGTAGCGGAGCCTTCCGACCGAGACACTGCCGCGCATACGGGGGGCATCGAGCCCAGCCGCGTCCGCGTCGGGCACCTCGCGGATGCGTTTCGCGAGATCGAGCTCGCGAAGCAAGGCATCGACCATGCCGGAATCCGCGATCTCGCGACGCGGCGACGTCAGAACCCACTTTGTGGCGTCGCTCGGATCGCGCTCGAGTACGACGTTCTCCGTGCCGTGAGTCAAGTCGACCCTGCGTACGTCGTCGATGCGAAGGCTCGGAAATAGATCGGTGCGTCGAGCACTTCGATCGGCGTCCGAAACCGTGCCCCGGTCCACCAGGTACGCGTAGGCCGATGCGCCCCCCGCGAGCAGAGCCAGAACGACCGGCGTGAGCCCGCTCTGGACCTTCATCGAGGCCGCTCCCCGGGCTTGCCCGCCCCGCGGACCATACCCCCCTCGTACGGCTTGTCTTCCGACGACTTGCGCCATGCCCACACGACGGCGCCGAGCAGAGCAGCGGCGAGGGGCATGAGCAGGAGAACGTAACGGCGGACTTCGTCCCTGCCCTGCTCGGAGACTCGGATGCCCGCGGACACCTCGGCGCGATCGGGCACATCCACGAGGGTCGGTCGTGCTGCGAGCCAAGAGAGTGCGCTGTCGACGAAGAACGCGGTGCCATGCAGGGCTCGGGGTTGCCGCCAATTGTCTTCGGCCATCACGTAGCGACTGCCCACGACCACGACCCGCGGACCGTGCGGATCGGTCGCGGCCACGCGCGTGCGTTCGGCGGCCATGGCCAAGACGAAAGGTCCGCCCACATCGTGCGCGTCGCGCGGCGGCGCTTCGTCCCAGGTCGACGCGCCGGCGAGACTCGTCTTGGCGAAGGCTCCGTCGCCCGTCACCAAGAGGTCGGCCGCCCACGGCGCGCCTGGCGCTCCAACGCGCCTAAGCGATCGGGCGTAGAACATCGCAGTGCGTGGTGGGTGCGCGTCGGCGCCGCTGCCGACGAGGCTCGCCGTGACCGGGTGGGGGCGCGCGGAGACGAAGAACCCTTCGCCGTGGGTGTCCGGAACAGCGACGGAAGGGTCGAGGTCGTGCACGAGATCGTCGTCGAGACCGATGCCGAAGGGCCCGAGGGCACCATCGAGTCCCGCACCGGCCATGCCCGAGTCGGTGCTCGCCTCGATCGGGCCTACGGCGGCAAACAGACTTCCGCCTCTCAGCAACCATGTGCGGAGCCGATTCGTTTCCTCAGGGCCGAACGGGGCGCGCGGTCCGGCGACGACAACCACACGGCAACCGGCGAAGGGCTCGTGCAGGTCGGGGGCGGCCGTGTCGACGCTGGTCAATTCGTAGTTGTCCTTCTGCATCAGGTCGCGCACACCGCCGAGCCACTCGCTTTCGTCTTTGCCGGGTTCGAGGGACAACTCGCCGTGGCCGACCGTGAAGCACAGCTTCGCTTTGTCCCCGCCGAGCAGACTGCGGATGCCTTGGGTGAGCGCGCGCTCCTCGCGCGGCTTGACGTGAACGTCGTCGGCCTGCTCGACCATGTCCGAGGGCGTCAGAAACCAGTGCTTGTCGCCGCTCGCGAGGATCACGATCGCGTCGGTGGCGACGCGCCCGTCCTCGGTTCGCCCGGCCTCGAGATTGAAGCGTCGTTCGACGTCCACGAGCTGCACGGCGTCCCGATCGGGATCGATCCAGTGGACATCGACGCGCGACGATGCCCCTCGGTAGGCGGTCAGCAGCTGTCGCAAACTCGGCTCGAGGGGGTCGCCCGGCCCGGAGATCGCCCACACGTCGACCGACCGATCGAGCGCTTGCAGCGTCTCGAGCGTCGCCGGGCTCAGAGACCAGCGCTTGTCCTGGGTCCAATCCCAGCGGGCGAAGTGCCTCGCCCCCAAGACGTCGACGACCGCGCCGAGCACGACGGCCGCCACGATGCCCAGAAGTTGAAGGGCCTGAGAGCCGTCCACCGGAATGCGGAGCGCCTTCATCCCCACCTCCATGCATCGACCGCTCGTGTGGCGACGAACAGCGGCAGGGCGATGAGCGTCACGTAAAAGACCACGTGGCGCGAATCGACCACGCCGCTCGCAAAGTCGTTCATGTGCGCCCACACCGACACGTAGGCGCAGACGTCGTGCATCACCGATCCTTGCCGAGTCGCGAACTCGCCGATGCCCAGAATGAAAAGCACCAGAAGAACGAGCGCCGTCCAGATCATGGCCAGAAACTGGGACCGCGTGAGCGCGCTTGCGCAGCAGCCGAGTGCCAGATACGCGGCGCCCACGAGCAATACTCCCGTGTAGGCGCTCGCCGCGGTGTGCCAGTCGAGGGTGCCAGTGCGGCCGAGGATCACCAGGTACAGCACCGTGGGCAGCCACATTGCGACGTAGGTCGTCAGGACGGCCGCGTACTTCGCGAGCACGACCGCAGCACTCGAGACCGGCGCGGTCATCAACGTCTCGATGGTGCCGCTCCGGCGCTCCTCGGCGAATAGGCGCATGGTCATCGGGGGCACGAGCAAGAAAACAACGAGGTAGAGCAGGACGGTGTTCCCGAAGAATGCCGACAGAGGCGTCTCGTCGCCGGTCACGTCCGCCTGGTGCGCGAAGTGATCGACAAGCAAAAAGAAATGCATTCCCTGCACGATCAAAAATACGACGATGAGCACCCACGCGAGCGGGGTCACGAAGAACGCAAAGAGCTCGCGTTTGTAGATCGGCCAGAAGGATTTCATGGGCCTTCTGGCATGGCTTCTTTCGTGAGGGCTTCGAACACGTCCTCCAACGATCCGCCGGTCGTGCGAACGCCGCGAACGCCAAGACCCGCCGCGACGAGGGCCGCCACCGCCTGCTCGATGGCACGGGCTCGTCCCTCGCCCGCCATGGCCTCGGCGAAGATCGCGTGCAAGCGCACCCCATGCCCGCCCGATCCGTGTAGATGAACCACCCGACCGATGCCGTCGACGTTGCCGAGGCACCTTTCGGCGATTTCGGGGTTGCCCCGCACTTCGATTTCGACTGCGGTCGGATTCCGCAGGGTGCGGATCGCTTCGGTCGGACCCTGCGCGACGAGCTTGCCGCGATGGATGAGCAGCACCCGTGTCGCGCACGCTTCAACCTCGCTTAGAATGTGCGTCGACAGCACGACCGTGTGGTCGCTGCCAAGTGCGCGAATGAGGGCCCTGGCGTCGCGGATCTGGTTCGGATCCAGCCCTGCGGTCGGCTCGTCGAGGATCACGATGGGGGGCTTGCCGACGATGGCATCGGCGAGGCCGACCCTCTGGCGATAGCCTTTTGACAGATGGCCGATGCGCTTGTTGGCGACTTCGACGATTCCGGACAGACGCAACGCGTCGTCCACGTAGGCGCCGCGCCGCGCCCGTGGAACACGCTTGAGCTCAGCGCGAAAACGGAGGTACTCGAGGACGCGCATTTCAGGGTAGAGCGGAACGGACTCGGGCATGTACCCGATGCAGCGGCGAGCCTCGAGTGAGTCTTCGACCACGTCGTGGTCGGCGATTGTGACCTTGCCGTTCGTCGGGCCAACGAAGCCGGCGAGGATGCGAAGGGTGGTGCTCTTGCCGGCGCCGTTCGGACCGAGGAAACCGACGACTTCGCCCCGGCCGACGGCAAACGATACGTCGTCCACGGCCACGCGGGCGCCGTAGCGCTTCGTGAGGTGGGACACGCGGATCACGGTGGGGCGTTGTAGCGCGGCGAGCACGCAGACAGGGAGCGGAAGCGACACGGGCGCGAAAGGACGGGCGCCGCGCGGATCGCTTCGACGCGGGGCGGCGTGCTACCAGGCGCTCTGCGGGTCCGTGAAGAGCCTCAGCTGGATGATCGTGGCCTGGCGCCTGGTGGCGTGCGGGCGAAGTGAAGCTGTGACGGTAGCGACCGCTGCGGCTTCGTTGACCGCGACCGCGACCGCGACCGCGACCCCGACCGCGACCGCGACCGCGACCCCGACCGCGACCGCGGCTCCGACCGCCACCGCGACCCCGACCGCGATCTCGGACATGATTCTCGTACCCGCCGGTTCGTTCACGATGGGCGCCGACAGCGGCGGGCAAGAGGATGAGCGACCTGCCCACACGGTGAGCCTTGCGGCGTTCTGGCTCGACAAGACGGAGGTCACCAACGCACACTGGGACGAGTGCGTCGCAGCGCGCGTATGCCGGCCCAAGTCCGATGCGGTGCGCGCGCAGCATCCTGACTTCAACGGGCCGAATCAGCCCGTGAGCGGCATCTCATGGGAGGATGCGCGCACGTTCTGTGGCTGGCGCGGCAAACGGTTGCCGCGGGAGGCCGAGTACGAGAAGGCGGTGCGCGATTCGGACAACCGGCGTTTCGCATGGGGCAACGAGGCTCCGACACACGACCGGACGGTCTTTGCCAGCGGCCACCCGGAGGACGTGGGAACCCATCCGGCCGGGCGAGGGCCGTACGGGCACGACGACGTCGCCGGCAACGTGTGGGAGTGGATGGAGGACGAATACGACCCGTACGCGTACCGGCGGGTGACGGCCGGCGAAGGAAAGCCCGGCAACTGTGCCGCGATCCAGGTGGCTTTGGACGAGTTGCGCCGCGAGCACAGACAGGGATTTACGGGAAGTAACCCCATTCCTGACGAGTGCGAGCACGCGATCCGAGGCGGTGCCTACAACTACGACCCCGAGGGTCTACGCGCGACGAATCGTGTGCATCATCCCGCCCGTTACCGCATCCCCATGCTGGGCGTGCGCTGCGCGCTTGGTGCGGACGAGCCACAGGCGACTCACCCGTAACTTCGGGACGCCCGAAATGCGCATCCGTCTGTAGCCCAAGCGTCGTTAGGGGGGCTGCGGCTGGAAGCGCTTCCTAGTTGCCGGCGACGCGGAACGAGGCGCTCACATCGATGTCGGGCTTGACCGTTACGCCCAGATAACTCGGCACGGTGATGCCGAAGTCATTCATATTGAGCCGGAATTTCCCTTGGGTCGAGTTCACCGTGCCGTCGCTCTTGGCCGTGTAATGGACCGATACGGGATGCGTTTGACCGTGGAGGGCAAGGGACCCAGCCACGTCGGCGTCGACCTGACTGCCGCCAGCGGGAACTTTCAATGCGCTTTTGGCAACGGTGAGAACCGCCGCAGGATACTTGGCGACCTCCAAATACTTTTCCCGCATGTGATGGTCGCGAAGCGAGATGCCCGTCACCAGGTTCGCCAGGGGCACCGAAATGACGACGTTGCCGTTCGCCTCGGAGACGGAAAGATCGGGCGTTGTCCCTTCGATCTTGAAGCCTGCGGGTCCCGAAGCGTCGAATGTGACGTGTGCATCGCTCGCGGACGACAGAGCCGCATGGCCCATGGCACTGACGCTCGCGAGACCAAAAGAGCTTGTAACGAGCCAGAGACGCAAATCTCGCCGCATGGTTTGCCTCCGCGCCGCGTGGGCTTGCGACGCATGGGCGAAATACTAGCAGCGTCGACGTCGCTGCAAGTCATTTGGGGCGCGTCCGCCACCTTAAACTGTGGGAAGAAGTACGAGTGCCCATGTAACCCGGTCGCGACCGGAGCGTATGCTGGTCGAGGTGCCGTCATGAAGCCCGCCCTGATCTTGCTGGTTGCCCTTGCCCTCTCATGCCAGACGGCCACGGCCACGACGGGCGCGTCGGCTCAGCCGCCGTCCGCGAAGCTCAGCCCTGCTTCTTCCGCAGTTCCGGCTGTCGACCACGTGGGCACAAACCCAGGCCGCGCCGGCAACGGGACACCGCTCGTGCCGACGGGTCATGATGCGCTCGCGGCCTTCGCCGCGGGCTGCTTTTGGGGCATCGAGGACGCGTACCGTCACGTGCCCGGCGTCGTCGCCACGGCGGTCGGCTACGCGGGCGGACACACGAGCGATCCGGACTACGAAAAGGTCTGCACGCATTCGACGGGCCACGCCGAAACCGTTCTTGTCGAATACGATCCGACCCGGATTCCGTACGAGCAGTTGCTCCGCGTATTCTGGAAAATTCATGACCCAACGCAAGTCGGCGGTCAGGGTCCCGACTTGGGCGATAACTATCGGAGCATCGTTTTCACGTTCGACGCGGCGCAGGCCGCCGCCGCGCGCGCGTCGATGCAGGCCGAGCAGAAGCTCAACGACAACCCCATCGTGACCGAAGTCCGCCCGATGGGGACGTTCTATAAGGCCGAGGCGTACCACCAACAGTATGCCGAACGAACGGGACACCACGGCTGCCCGATCCGAGTGCCGGTCGAGGCGCTTTGAATTGCACGACGCGGGGGTGGCCCCCCGCTTTGCGTTGAAGCCACGCGAGGTAGACCAGCATCCCGACGATGCCGACTGCAAAGAGCGCGAGTCCCGCGTTCATCCACCGGGGCCAATAGCGAACGTGCACCTGATGACGGCCCGCGGGCAGTGCGATGACGAGCTGCTTGCTTAGCTCGGCCGTCGTGCCGATGTCGGTCTGCCAACCGCGGTCGTAACCGCTGTTCAAGAGGATGAGGCTTGGGCGACTCACTTCGGCGTCGAACGCGAACGTATTCTGAGTTCGACGGACATTGTGCACGACGGCCCCGTCGTCCTTCGCGCGGGCTTGCGGCAGATCGCCCTCCCACAACGGCGCGCCCGCGGAAAAAGCCCATTCTTCCCAGCAGTCGAGTCGGCCTCGATTCTGCTGCGGTTGATCGATGAACGAGGCCAGCCCGGCGCCTCCGATGTAGAGCCGCGATGACGGGGGCACGGCGCGGCTCGGCGGTTCGTGGAAAAAACGCTCGCACCAGTCGGTCTGGACGCTGATCATGTCGCCGACGCCAATGAAGGCCAACCCGCAAAGCGCGGTCCAAACCGCGTCCGGCCAGGACGGATCGCGCGCCCGACGTCGCGCCAGGCTGTCCAGCCGGTCGAGCGCGATTCCGGAGAAGGCAGCCAGGAACACGGTCGCCCAAGCCGCGAAGCGCGACGGCACTCGCAGCTCCTTGAACGGGAAAACGTGCCCCTTGAGGATCGACCAGGGGGCTGCCTTGGCGAAGTGACCGAGCATGAGGCTGAACGCGAGGAGGAAGAGCACGACGAGCCATGCGCCTTGTCCGGCGGACAACAGCAATCCGACCGTGGCGAGCGCGAGCACAAAAGGACCGAGATAGTCGGCGTACTCGGTCCAGACGTATTGCTGGCCTTCGACCGGACGATCATGATCGCGCCTCAAAAAAATATCCTTGAGGGTGTCCCAGTGCATCCGATCGGTTTCAGCGCCCAGGTTGCGAGTGTGCCAGCGGAGTTGATCGATGACCGGCAAGAAGCGAGTCGCTCCGACCGTCATTGCGACGGCGATCACGATGATTCCTGCCGTCGCGATGTGCGGGAGGCGTCGCAAAGGCCAAGCTCGGGTCAGCGTTTCGGCTCCGAGTAGAAGGAGAGCGTGGGCGAGGGGGTATACACCTCCTTCGTGAATCATCACGGCGACGACCAGGCCGAGGCCGACGGCCGCGCGATGGTCGTCCTCCGCGCGCCGCCACAAGAGGAGCATCAGCGGCGCGTAGAAAAACGGTACCCAGTTGACCCCACCGCCCGTCGTGTGGTGCCAATGAACGCCGGCAAAGGCCCAAACGGCTGCGGCTACGAATGTCGATGGGCCCGACAATCGAAGCTCGTACCGAGCGAATAGCCACATGCAGGCGAAACCGATCGCCGTGTGTACGACGTACCAAATCTCGATCGCGCGCGTCGTACCGACCCACGGCATGATCCAGAGGAGTGGCGCTGCGATCGGTGACTGCGGATTGTCCCAGAGCGGAACGCCGCCGCATTCGTATGGGTTCCAGAGCGGCAATTCGTGATAGCGCGTGACGCTGACGCGTCCCGCCTCAATCATTTTCTCGAAGAACTGACCGTCTCCCCACTGGGTGTTCGGGTAGAGCTCGAGCATCGGATGCCAGGCCGCGAGACTCAGGAGGAGGCCCAACGCGCCGATGCCCGCAAGGCGGACCCACGGGCGGGAGCTCAGCGCGCGCACGGACGAGCCAGGATTCATGGAGTGGGCGGGGTGAGTTGGCGAAGCGCTCTTTCCGACGCGGTCGATGATCGCAAAGCACACAAGTGCGCCGGTCCTCGCTATTCGAGCATGACCTTACCGAGCATCCGCGCGGTGTTCCACATCGCCCTTGTCCGCCTAGAGCAGCCCTAGAGCGCATTCGTTCGGCACTTCGACAAGGCCGACGGCCGCTGACGTCCGGGGCTGCAAGCGAGCGGGGGGCAAGAGCGGTCGGGTGGCGCGCAGTCGAACGCGGTACTAATCGCTACGACGGCGCAACGGTCGAGCAAGCCCGCTATGAACGAGACGCTTCAGGGTGGACGGTTCTTCCTGACCGGGCTGCTCGGCGAAGGGGCGCAAGGTCGTACGTTCGATGCCATCGATCGTCGCGACGGACGCGGCGTCGCTGTCAAGCGCTTCGACGTGCGTGGCGCGAGCCGCTGGAAGGACGCCGAGCTTGCGGAGCGCGAGGCGCGTGTCCTTCAGTCGCTGTGCCACCCAAAGCTCCCCCGGTACATCGACCACTTCGAGGAGCAGGGATCTCTCTATCTTGTGATGGAAAAGATCGAGGGCGAAACGCTAGCGAGCTTGCGCGCTCGCGGTAGGACGCTCGCGCCGGCCGAGATTCTTCGCTTCCTCGATGACGCCGCCGACGTGCTCGACTACCTGCACCGACGGCCCGTCCCGGTCATTCACCGCGATCTCAAGCCCGGCAACGTGCTGCGACGGTCGGATGGGTCATTCGCGTTCGTCGACTTCGGTGCCGTCCGCGACAAGCTGCGTCCTGAAGGCGGGTCGACCGTCGTGGGGACGTTTGGGTACATGGCTCCCGAGCAGTTCCAGGGGCGTGCGCTGCCCGCGTCGGACGTGTACGCCGTCGGGGCTACGGCGCTTTCGCTGCTCATCGGTTGTGAGCCCGAGACGCTGCCGCATCGAGGGCTGGCGATCGACGTTCGAGCGTCGGTCGAGCAGCGTGTCGACGGGGCCCTCGCCGATCTGTTGGCGCGCATGCTCGAGCCCGACCCGGATCGGCGGCCCGGGCGCCTACGCGCGCTCCTCGATGCGCTGCGCGCCGGTAGCGCCGATCGGCCCCATCCGTTCGACGGGCGAGCGCCCGAACATTGGGGCATCACCGAGCACATCGAGCGTCGCGTTCGGGAGTACGAACGTCGTGTGATCGAGTTCACGCGACGCGCGGTCGACGGGGGCGACGGTGCCGACCGATGGCATCGCAAGGCAGAGAAATGGCGCAAGGGCGAGGAGAAGTGGCGAGCGGCCCTCGTCCGCCACCTCGGCGGATGGGCAATGGAGGCTGACCGACGCACGCTGCGACGCGAGCGACGCGCCATACGCAAGGCGGCACGCCGGCGTCGTGGGCGCCTGCCGTGGCCCGTTGCGTTGCTCGTTGGGATCGGTCTCACAGTCGCCATCGTGTCCGTGTTCGTGGCGACGCAAGTCCTCGTCCCCGTGGCTCTGCTCGTTCTGTCGCGCATGTTATCCAGCGCGGGGCTCTCGCGGGCGGCGGTCTCCGTTCGAAAGGGCGGCGGGGTGGCGCGCGCGAACATGGCCGCTGCGCGTCGGTGGCTGGTGCGCGGCGGGGACAGTCCCGACGAAACTCCCGCCGGCCTTGGACAAGACGCGAAGCTGGCTGCCGTCGGTCGCGTGCGGATCGATCCAGTGCCGTCGCCGGAGTCTCAAGGCGAGGCAGGAGAGCCGTCCAACGACCGCGACGGCGGCGAACCGGCGGCGCGCGACGTGGCGCGCACGAAAGGCGCCTAGAGAGCGCTCTTCTGCGTCGCAAACGTCGCGCCGCATCTCGCGCCGCATCGGAGCACGCGCTCGCGTCAAAATTCGGATGCTTTCCTTGAACGGGAAAGCGCTAGTGCCTGTGTGTAGCCGCCGTTTCGACGGCCTTTTTGACGTCCTCGTACTTCGGCTCGTTTCGCGGCTCGGTGCTCACCCACGCCCACGACACGTTGCCGTGCGGCTCGATCACGAATACCGAGCGCGCCGCAGCAGTGATCCCGATGTTCGCCAGGTTCTCGAAGACGACGCCGTATGCCTGGATGGCCTGGTGCTTGTGATCGGACAAGAGCGGAAAGGGCAGCTGTTGCTGCTTTTTGAACTCAGCGAGTGAAAACGGCGAATCGACGCTGATTCCCAACACGGTGGCATTGAGCTTTTGATAGTCGGCAATCGCGTCGCGGAAGGTGCAAAGCTCGGTCGTGCACACGCTCGTGAACGCAGCGGGGAAGAAGGCGAGGACCGTGACGTAGCCGTGTTCTGGGAAGCTCACGGCCTTTCGCTCCGTATCGAACAGCGTGACGTGTGGCGCGTGGGTTCCGATCTTGATGGCCATGTGCGGCCTCCTTCCTGGATGACGGCGACGCATGTTGCCACGAACGAAGACGTGAGCCCAGAGCTCTCGTCCGCCTTCGCGCGTGAGCGAGGGACGCATCGTTCTGTTCGCGCTATGTTTTTGTCCATGGGGCGGCCCGGACGTTTCAAAATCTTGCGTCCGGGGTTGGCCCCGATCGGCCTGAGCGCATCACGCGCGCAGATCGGAGGCGAGGAGCTCGCGGTCTTCAGCTTTCCGGTTCCAGCGCCCACACTGCCCGAGACATTGAGTGCGGCTGAACGCGAGGTCGCTGTGGCGTTGCTCGAAGGCTTGTCAAACTCAGAGATCGCGGTCGCCCGACGCACATCGGATCGAACAGTCGCCAACCAAGTCGGGTCACTGTTTCGAAAGCTGGGCGTACGTTCCCGTGCCGAAGCGGTGGCCGCACTCGGTCGCCTTCAGCGCGTTTGACGGCGCTCAGCCCCTCGGCGCGGAGCGTTGCCCAGATCCATGTAGAGTGCAACACTGTGGGTGGTCCGCAGGGGCCTTCGCGCGCGTCACGGGCTGTCGGTCGGTTGCGATCTCGGCTTTCAACTGGGCGATTAGCCGCTCAGCGATTGACCCCAATGGAACGACTCGACTTTTCGACCCCAATCGAAGCTCCGGCTGCTGGACTCGAACCAGCGA
>Ga0187863_10000015_pt1 | contig 150093 bp, 132 predicted proteins | sample June2016WEW_11_1_FD_132975 | JGI IMG/M metagenome (GOLD analysis project Ga0187863, IMG submission 132975) | Peatland microbial communities from SPRUCE experiment site at the Marcell Experimental Forest, Minnesota, USA - June2016WEW_11_10 | ecosystem: Environmental > Terrestrial > Soil >...
CCTATCTGGAGCAGATCAACAAAGACCAGCTCCAGCGGTACTTCGTGAAACGACTACAACGACTCGGGCTCAACGTGACCGTTACTCCGGCCATCGCAGCCTGAAGAATCATTTTCGAAGGAGTAAACCATGTGCCTCGCGGCCTCGCGAGCGGGGCTGGAATCTCGCGGTGGTACTCAAATAGTTGGAAGTAGTGATTGTTTCCCAACCCTTCGTTCATCGGGAGTGTACATGTTGATAGGTCTGGCTAAGGCCGCTGCGCTTCTACTCTCTGTTGCTGCCATCCAGGGGGGCGCTCAGTCAGTACCGGGGGGCCAGGGCGGCACACAGGAGACTCAGGCGAGTGGCGTCTGGACCGATCCATCCACGGTCCTGATGTGGGCGGGGAGGGACAACGGTAGAGATGTGAGTTGGAAAGGTGCGGTGAAGTACTGCCGTAATCTGCGATTGGCCGGGAACTCTGACTGGAGACTGGCGTCTCTTGGAGAGCTGGAAGGCATCTACGATAAGGACGCCAACGCTCCGGGTCTCATGGGGCCTTCGGGCAAAGGCACCGCTGCCACATGGCATGTGAAAGGCAACCTGTTCTTGACAGGCAATCAATGGAGCAGCACCCAGAAAATTGACGATCACGGCCATCCTTCGGGCTGGGCGTGGCGCTTCGACTTCAACGAAGGACAGCCTTTCGACGGCGATGAGGTCACGTTCCACACAAACAAACGCGCCCTCTGCGTACGAGGTTCTGGAAAGTGATGTGCCCGCAATCCGTCCTCCGGTCCCACCGGCAGCAGAATCGTCCCAGTACTTGACACGCATAGAGTCTCCGAAGACACTGGAATTGAGAGCATACCGCGGCACGGAGGTCCAACATGCGAGACGCAACCCTTCAAGGAACCTACAAGGTTCAGGCCCTGGACCGGGCTTTTGCCGTGCTCGACCTGCTCGGGGAGAGCGATGTTCCACTGGGATTGGCGCAGGTTGCCGCGTCTCTGCAACTGCACAAGAGCACCGCGCACCGCTTCCTGATGGTTCTGGAGCGGCACCGCATGGTGGAACGGACAGGAAGCGGGAAGTTCCGCCTGGGGCTGCGGCTCTACGACCTTGGCAACCGGGCGATCGAGCAATACGATTTGCGCGATCGCGCCCAGCCGCACCTGCGCCGGCTGGTTGCCGAGACCGAGGAGACGGCGCACCTGTGCATTCTGGAGGCCGCGCGCGTCATCTACCTGGACAAGATCGAACCGGCGCGCTCGGTGCGGATGATTACCCGCATCGGGGCCAGCAACCCGGTGCATTGCACCGCAGTGGGCAAGGCGATGCTGTCGTTTCTGCCCGAGGAGCGGGCCGCCGATGTTTTGCGGCGCATTCGCTTCGAGCGCTTCACGCCGCACACCATCGCCACCGCGGAGGCATTGCGCGCGGAGATGGAGAAGACCCGCCGCCGCGGCTACGCCGTGGACGACGAGGAACTCGAGGAGGGGTTGCGCTGCATCGCCGTGCCGATCCTGGATGCACAGCGGCTGCCGGTGGCAGCGGTCAGCGTTTCCGGGCCGTCGTTCCGCGTGACCGCGCAGAAGCTGCCGTTGATCGCCAACCAACTGCTGCAATGCGTGCGCGGCATTTCAGCGGATATGGGGTACACCGCCGCCGGGCGCGGCAATCGGGCAGCCTGGTCCGCATAGGGCGAGGGGACGGGACCACAAGCCAGATTCGCCGGTGAGTTTTCCTCGCGCGCAACCGGGGAAGACCTTTTGTGCCGTGGCTGGCGCAAGTTGACCGGCCGCGCCGCTTCCCGTAAACTTAGACTTTGCGAGGGATGCGGTGAGTTTGCATTCCGGCCCGCGGACCACTCTGAAGATTAAGGAAGATCGATGGCAAATCATGTATCGGCGCTCAAGCGCGCCCGGCAGACCGAAACCCGCACCGAAGTGAACCGCGCCAACCGCAGCCGCGTGCGCACCAGCCTGCGGGCGCTGCGCGAGGCTCTCGTCAAGGGCGACGTGAAGGCCGCCCAGGAGCAGTATCGCGAGACCGTCTCCGCCCTGGACAAGAGCGTGCAGAAGGGCATTCTGCACGACAACACCGCCTCCCGCTACAAGAGCCGCCTGAACGCGCGGCTGAAGACGCTGGCAACCGCCAAGGCGTAGTGGCGCGGCCCCGAGAGGGTTCGCTAGAGATCGAATGAAGACGAGCAGCCGGGAGCAATTCCGGCTGTTTGTGTTTCTTGCACCATGGTACGAACCGGGCAGATGCCTGACGGATTGGGCCGGGGCTGCTCATGCTCTTCGCTTCTGAACTCATTGCGCGCCGGCGGGTGGGAATTCTCCGCAAGAGGCGTCCGTTGATTCCCAGATCCCTGCTCCCGCTTATGCTACCCTCCACTTGGTGAGCGCGGATTTCATCCCCATCTTTGAGGAAGAGTACCGGGCCTTGCGCCCCAGGGCGCCGATGCCGCCCATCGTGGTACGCTTCCGCCGGTTTACCTCGCTGAACACCAGGATCCGCCTGCGCGAAGGGCAGATTCAGGTCAGCCTCTCGGACCTGCTGGAGGGCGCGCCCGAGTCCGTGGTGCGCGCGATCGCTCACATTCTGCTGGCCAAGCTCTACAAGAAGCCCATCGACGCCGCCCACAACCTGCGCTTCAAGCGCTTTGCCTACTCGGCCGCCGTCACCCGGCAGACGGAGCTGATCCGCGGCGCGCGCGGCAACAAGCGCTTCTCCGGCCCCGAAGGCCGCTTCTATCACCTCGAAGAGGTCTTCGACTCGCTCAACGCGCGCTTCTTCGGCGGCCTGCTGGGACGCCCCGAGCTCACCTGGAGCGAGCAGTTCGCCAAGCGCTCCCTCGGCCACTACGACGCCGCCCACAACACCATCGTCGTGAGCCGCGTTTTCGACCGCCCGTCCAGCCCGCGCTATGCCATCGAATACCTGCTCTATCACGAGATGCTCCACTTGAAGCACCCGGTGAGGACGCGAGGCATCCGCCGCTGCATCCACTCCCGCGAGTTCAAAGCCGAGGAGGCGCGGTTCCCGCAACTCAAGGAAGCCCTCGCCTTCATCAAGCGGCTGTAGAAGTTGCGGAAGAACTCGGGGATTCGGGTGAAATTGGCGCAGAGCACGGCTCCGGGGCTAAAGCCCGCATTGATTCCGTTGGCGCTATGCGGGGGTTGAAACCTCCGCCTCCCTCCGAGTCGGGTTTTCTCGCAGCCTATGTAAGCGATGTTCAAGCCCTGGCAGGAGCCGGCGCGACTTCCCGGCAGTTCATGATCCGCCGGCAATCTACTGGGGGCCGGGACAGGTGTCGCTCAACGTGCTACCGAGGTTTTCCTGCTGGATCTCCAGCGTGGCGCGCGGAACGCCGTCCTTGCCGGTTCTGGCGATGTGGAAGACATAGATGGTTTCATAATCGCTGTTGGGCCAGTCGGGCACCTGCGCCGCACCGGTCCCGTAAGACTGGAGCACCCGCTCGGCGAACTGTTTCAACATGAGGTGCTCCCAGGCGACAAAGATCAACGAGTGGGCATAGGCAGGCTGGAGCAACTCCTTCTGCAACTCAGCGATATGGGTGTAGCCGATCTGGGCATTCACCGGCATTCCGAGACGGATGGCCGTGGGCTCGATGGTTGCCAGCGGCCGCAGATAGGAGTAGGTAGGTAAAGTATGGCCGTCGTTGACTTGCTCGGCTGGGTCCGGCGCATAGATGAAGTCCGGCTTGCCATAGCGCGAAACCAGCAGGGATGGGAGGGCCAGCGACCGGTTCAGCCCCTTGCAGGTCAACTGGCCAAGTCCGCCCTCCGGCTTTTCGCCATGCCGAACCAGCACGATAGTTTCTCCGCTGGCCTGGGGCTTCTGCGGGCCACAGGACGGCAGGCTTGCGAACAAACAACCAAGCAAGAGACTCATTCTCAAGATGCGTTGCGGAAAAGCCGACCGGATCACTGGGTTTCTCCTCGGGGCGGTTTCGGTTATCAGTTTACGACAAGAGCGGTTTTGTTCCCGGATCGCTGCGCGGGCTGGTTGGCCGCGGCACGCCTGGAATTGAAGAACCTCGGGTTGGATTTCCCGGTCGTGCGAGTGCGGCAGGCAACGCGACAACTGGTTGCGGCCGAGTGCTAGCATTGCTGTCATTGCTAGCAGATTCGTGCTACACTGTGGTTATGGCAACGCTCACCATCCGCAATCTCGATGAAAAGGTCAAGCGCAGGCTGCAAGTCCGCGCCGCACTCAACGGCCGATCGATGGAGGCCGAGGTGCGCGAGATGCTGTCCGATCTGGTCGCCAGCGGCCCGGCCGCGCCCAGGCTGGGGCTGGGGACCGCTATTCACAAGCGATTCGCCGCGCTCGGCGGTGTGGATCTTGTGATTCCACCCCGTCAGTTTTCGAGCCGCCCGATTCCCAAATTTGACGAATGATCCTGCTCGACACAAACGTGATCTCCGAGATGATGCGGGAGCGGCCAGAACCGGCTGTCTCAGCGTGGCTCGACAAGCAACCGGAAGAAGAATTGTGGACCGCTTCCGTGGTCCTCGCCGAATTGCTTTCCGGCATCGACATGATGCCGACAGGACGCATACAAAAAGCCTTGAGTGAAGCGGTCGAAGCGATGATCGCCGAGGATTTTCGAGGCCAGATCTTGGATTTCGATCTGCGTGCGGCGCGCCAATACGGCCATATTCTCGCGACACGCCGCAAGATGGGCCGTCCGATCCGCGAGTTCGATGCGCAAATTGCAGCGATTGCAAGCGTTCACCGCGCCGCTTTGGCCACTCGGGATGTGAAAGATTTCATCGCTTGCGGGTTGAAGGTCATCGATCCTTGGTCCGCAAAGAGTTAGGGAACCCGCTCCTTCGCGCCTCAGGCCGCCTTCTCCATCGCCGCGCCAGCCTTATCCGGCTCATCGCCGCGCCGCATGGCCACCCAAACAATCAACGCGATGCCCGCAACCACCGATCCCGCGCTGGCCAGTTGCGCATTCGACAATCCCCACAGAACCTTGGGGTTGCGGCGAATGAACTCGACCAGGAAGCGGGCAACGCCGCTCAGCACCAGGTACTGGCCCACGATCGCGCCCGTTCTGTGAGGTCTTCCCCCGCGCCGCCACAGCCACCAGCCGATCAGCAACCCCGCAGCCAGTTCATAGAGCGGCGTGGGATGCACGCGAACCAGCGTCGGCTCAATGCCATGCGGGAAGCTCATGCCCCAGGGCAGATTGGTCGGCAGCCCGTAGCAGCCGTCGCCGGATAGAAAGCAGCCGATGCGCCCGATGCCATAGCCGATGGCCGCCGCCGGCGCCGCCAGGTCAAGCGTCCGCAGCGCGCCGATCTTAGCCCACCAGCCCTGAAAGACCAGCGCCGAGATGCCGAAGAGCAGCCCGCCGAACCAGGCGAATCCCGCCGTATCCCACAGCACCCGCCAGCCCAGTTCGCGAAACTCCATGGGCGTGTCAAGGACGTGCCACAGCTTGGCGCCTACAATCCCCAGCAGCGCCGCAACCGCAACCATCCCCACCACGTCCGGCCCAGCGGAGTTCCCGCCGGCCCCGTCCAAGCCGATGCGCGCGCGCTTGAAGCCCCGGTCCATCACAAAAGCCGCAGTCACGATGGCCAACCAGAGCATCAAGCCGAAGGTGGGCAGACTCCCGTGCCAGAAGTACAGATTGAGGTGTAGGTAAGGCAGCATCGCTCTTCAAGTATAGCCGCGCGAGCGGGAGACGAGCACGGCGGGCCGACACTGGCCGGCGCTTGCTTGCGATTTTCACAATCTCCGTTGCCCAGGGGCGCGATTTTCGCGGATACTGTCTGCATGGCCTCCCCCAGCTATTCGAACCTCGAAATTCTCTTTACCCGTCAACAGATCGCCGAACGCGTCGCCGAGATGGGCGCCCAGATCACCCGCGACCTGAACGGCGAGAAGCTGGTGATGGTGGGCGTGCTCAAGGGCGCCGCGCCCTTTTTGGCCGACCTGTCGCGGGCCATCCAGGCCGACGCCACCTTCGACTTCGTGGCTACCTCGAGCTACGGAAACGGCGTGCGCACCTCGGGCGCGGTCAAGCTTATCAAGGATCTCGACGAGCCCATCGAGGGCAAGAACGTGCTCATCGTCGAGGACATCCTGGACACCGGCCTCACCCTCTCCTACCTGCGCAAGCTGTTCGCGCAGCAGCGTCCCAAGACGCTCCGCATCGCCACGCTGCTCGACAAGCCCTCGCACCGCATCGAGAAGATCGACGCCGACTACGTGGGCTTCTCCATTCCCAACCTCTTCGTGATCGGCTACGGCATGGACTATGCCGAGCGCTACCGGAACCTGCCAGACATCTGCCTGATGAGCCCAGACCATCCCGAGTAGACGCGCCGAGAGCGGGGCGCCCAATTCTAGTAAAGCGACATATTTACTGGCGTACAGGCGCTGTATTCCTGTGCAGGCGCTCTGTCCAAGCTGTTGATTCTGGATGATTTATATAGGACTCCACAGTTTCACGGCCAAAACCAAAAAACGCCGGTTTCGGCTAAACGATTGAGGAGATTTGGGTTAGCGGATTTAACAAGGATGTTTTTCATGATTTCGCTGAGGCGGGGCGGGCTGGGCTGCTCCGCGCTCTTTCTCTCCAATTCCTATTGTGCGCCGGGGGGAGGATATTTTCCGCAAGCAGCGCCTCGATTTTGGAGGAATGCCGGAGCTAAGACGATATTCATCTTCCGACGTTTCGGAAGACCAAAACGATGGCGAATTGGCGGGTACCAATCATTCCGTTGACGTTCGGTCTGATGATTTCCGAGCAACCGAGGAGAGAAAGGATGTGTACTTCGCCGTCTCTTCTCCGGCACCCGGAGAATGTCTGACTCAACATTGTTGAAAATAGCTGCGCATGGTTTGACCTTTCGTGGTAGTTTTCGATCGTAGAGGTGCGAGATATGAGGATACGGCTATTGGTCCCATTGGCGGTTTTAACATTTGTCTTGACCGGGAACCTGCAGGCTCAAGATTCTTCAGTCCTTGTTTCGGATTTGCTTCAAGCGATTCAACGAGGAGTGAACGACGCGAACTCAAGGATCAACAAGGACTTCCACAACATTCCGCCGTTGGACTCTGTGACATTGCAGCTCCAGACACAAACCGATATCAACGGGAGCGGCGGCGTCAATCTCTGGTTTATCAAATTTGGCGGAGGGACCGACAAAACCACCTCAAGCCAAATGACCATCGTTCTCAAACCAGCTTCAGGGCGGGCGGCCGTGGCAAATAAGAACTTGGACCAGACAATCTCGAATGCTCTCTACGGAGCAGCAAAGGGGATTCACGATGCGCAAATTGGAGAAGGTTCCCTGCCGCTGTTGGTCGACTCGTTGTCTGCGGATTTTGCATTCACGGTAAAGAATAACGGGAGTGCCGGGATCCAGTTCAATCTGATGCCCATTGGGGGAAGTCTGACCGGGGGCGGATCGGTGTCTGATGTCCAGAAGATTTCGGTGAAGTTTGCAAAGCCCTCAACAAAATAGAATCGGACTGAGAGATGAGATTCCTCAACCTAGCGGCTAATCTTCTGGCTGTGGCTGTTGGTGCTTCGGCGTTTGCGCAGGTGCCATGCGATTATCCGCTGAAACCGCCAAGAGGGCATAATCTAGACCCTGCTAATGTCGTCGCGAGGTATACGAATTACATCTTCCGGATATTCGCAGGTCGCAGTCAAGGAACTGCCTTTGCCATCGATCCTGCTTCGGGATACTTCCTGACAGCTCAACATGTCGTCAACCATCTGGATCAGGATGGGATTATTGGTGACCTCGACTCGCAGCCGGAACGGAAGTTCAAGTTCGAGGTTGTGATGAAGCTTTGCAAGCACTTTGTTGGGGATGAATGCAAGAACGATGATGGGGGCTATGATCCCGATCCAGGTGTCGATGTAGCGTTGCTGAAGATGTCGGGGGACGACCTCAAAGATTACATTTCGATGCTCGGTTCGGCGCAGGCGTCCTTTGATCTGTCGTTGAGCCTTCAGCCACCTGACGAAGCATACAAGGCAGGCTTTCCGGTGGAGGGGAACCCCGAAATCGAGGCAGTCCTTCATCCTAGTGACAAGATGTCTGTTGTAAGAGACTTCGGTATCGGTGATCGCCCCTTGAAACACCGCCAGTGGACGCTTGACCGAACCGCATCACCAGGTGAAAGTGGGTCGCCGGTAATGGATGGTAGCGAAAATATATTTGCGATATTGATTGAACAGGACCCTTCGAATGCAAACAACGGCATTTCCATCAACTTGCTTGAGGCCATGGAGTCTCTCAAGAAAGTCTTCAAGGAGATGCCGAGGACAGAGGTGGGAAGTCGTCTGAGCCTCAGAATTGCAAAGAATCAATACAAGAGCGCTGCGGAAGTGGCCAGGGACCTGAGGCCCGGTTCTATTACGAACAAGGAACTGGCCGCGGTGATCCTGGATGTAACCGAGCACGGGCCTCCGCCGTTTCCGTTTAAGCACTGTCCGGTTGACATCGCTTTGACCGCCAGAGGTCTCGACGGGATTTTCGGTGCGTGGGAAAATGACGAAGCCAAAGTCGACCCTAATCAACGGCGCACAGTGCTTTTCCGCGATGCAAATGGATTGTTGGCGAGCGGCCAACTTGAGGCCGCAGCCGATCGCTACGAACATGTGCTGGATCTGAAATCTGCCCCGAATATGTCGGCTAGGGATTCTCTTGTTTTAGAGTCGGCTTTGGGCGCGGCTAGAATCTACCAATTGATAAATGAGCCAGAAAAGGAAATGAAATACTCCGAGATCGCGTTGCGTCTGGCTTACAAGCAGGGTTCAAAGGAGCACATCGCGCTGGCAAGTACTTATCGTTACAATGCCGCGTTGGCACTTGACAACGGGCCGTCTGCGCTCCGGAATGCGAAGACATCATTCATCCAAGCCCCGGGGGCTATGTATGCAAACCTGGCATCGCCAGAGGACAAGGAGAAGTTTCGGGTAATCACGGCAAGGAAGCTCTCGGTCGACGAGTGGCAGAGCTTCATGAATGTGCAGCAGACGGCGTTGGAGGATAAATTGTTGGACGCGCCAGCGGGCAAGGCTCTGAATCCTACAATCCAGTAATTCCGGATGGGTGCTGCTCCATAGGGCGGCACCGCACCATCTTCGAAGGGTAGTTTGTCTTACGGTTCTCGCCTTGGAGCTTTCATTGAGGTAAGGAACATAGAATGGGTCTCCGTAAACGCCGCAGCGTTCAGGAATCGTGTTGTGCCTGAATGGCCGCCTATCCGGAAACTGCACCACTGTTCGAAGACCTCGCCGCTTCCCTTTCCGGCCAATTCGCGGTAGGATTTCGGCATTCTTCTTTTGGAGTCCCGCCATGGCGCTGCGCCGGTTGCGTTGGCTCGTTCTGCTGGCCCTGGCCGCGCCCCTGCCGGCCTTTGCCGGCGCGCAAAAGCCCTGCGTTACCGCCGAGGAGGCCTCCAAACTCATCCACAAGGACGTGTGCGTGACCGCCTACGTCTACGATGTGGTGCAGTTGCCGGATGGAACCCGCTTCCTCGACGTGTGTTCGCCGCAGACCCCTGACGAAGCCTGCCGGTTCACCATCGTGAGCTTGTGGGAGGATCGCGGCGAGGTGGGCGAACTCCGCAAGTATCGCGACATGACCGTGCAGGTTCGGGGCATTGTGCGGCCCATGCACGGCCGCGCCGGAATGGTTCTCAGCCATGCGCGCCAGTTCTATGGCGGTCCGCCCAAGTTCAAGCCCAACCCCAAGCTGGCGCGCGGTTTCGACGCGGAGCAGAGCCGCCCGCCCATCAACGATCCCAACCTGCGCTCGCAGGGCGGAGGGCGCGCCTTCATGAATACGAGGGATCAGGAGACGCGGCAGGCGAAGTAGGCGGGCGCTGGGAGATCTCGGCCGCCCACCCTTTCCGGTCGCAGCGTGGTTTCCCACCCTTTCCGGTCGCCGCGGCGACCGCAGAAAGGATGGGGCACCCAGCTTTGGTGAAATCAGCCCGTCTCTTCCAACGGCGGCGCAAACCTGGCGCCCGTGCGGAGAATCACGGCGGAGATGACCAGAAAGACGAGCGTAGCGCCCAGGCCGAGCCGCAAACTCTTCGTGCGGTCGGAGATGGCGCCGATGATTTGCGGCGAAAAGGTATCGCCGAAGAAATGAATGCAGAAGAGATTGATCGATATGGCCGTGGCCCGCACCGGCGCCGAGACCGAGTTGACGATGGCCGCGTTGAGCGGTCCGGTGTTGAGGAAGAGAAAGAACTCGGCGGCAAAGAGCGCCGGAATGGACCATGCGCGCGGCCCGAAGAAGACCAGCGCGCCGCAGGGCAGGGTGAGGGCGACGCTCCAGAAGCTGAGCAGATAAAGCGCGCGGTAGTTGGTCCGCAGCCAGCGCTGCGCCAGCCAGCCTCCCACCAGGGTTCCGGCAATGCCGTCAACGACGGTGATGGTCCCGACCATCCGGTCAGCGCTGTTCAAGGGCATCTGAACGAAACGCTCAAGAAACGTGGGCACCCACGCCGAGATGCCGCCCATGGCGAAGGTGAGCGTGGCCAGCCCGAGCGTGGCGGTAAGGAAAGCGGGGTTGCGAAAGAGTCCCAGCACCGTGGCGCGATCGGTGGTGGGGCGTACGCGGTCGCTGGAGCCGCGCTCCGGCTCGCGGCCAATCCAGGCGTAGAGGGCGGCAATCGCCAGCCCGGGAAGGGCACAGAGAAAGAAGGGCGCGCGCCAGCCCCACAGCGTGCCCAGCTCTCCGCCCGCCAGGTAGCCCAGCGCCGCGCCCACCGGAATGGCGAGATAGAAGATGGAGAGGATGCGGTTGCGATCCCGCTCGGGATAGAAGTCGGCCAGCACGGCGGGGGCAAAGATGCCGAAGGTGGCCTCGCCCACGCCCACCAGCGCATGGCGAATGTAGAGGGTCCAGTAGTCGTGGACCCAGGCCGTGCTCAACGTGGCCACGCTCCACAGCACCGCGCCGGCGATGATGAGCGGCTTGCGCCGGAAGCGGTCGCCCAGCCAGCCGGTCAGCGGCGCAGCAAGCATATAGAAAACAAAGAGGGCCGTGGTCAGCGCGCCCATCTGCTGGTCGGTGGAGTGAAATTCGCGCTGGATCAGCGACACCTCGCCGGGCAGAATGTAGCGGTCGATGTAGTTGAAGAGATTCAGGCCGATGAGCAGCAGCAGCGTCCCCACGGCGGGGCTGAGGCGAGGGCGAAGAGGCTGGGGCGAGGTGGGCAAGGGGCTTTGGCCGCGCCGAGTGCGGCGAGAGGTACAACGAATATCATAGAGGGCTCACAGCCGGGAATCCGGCCGGCATGACTGCTTTCTTGACGCCTCGATCATTTTCAAAGAGAAGCGATTCGAGTCCGCAGCCAAGGCCGCTGCCGCCTCCATCCCTGAAAAAGCGGTCAGTTTTGACCGGACGCTCCATTGTCCAGCATGGCACTGTGAACCGGAGAGACACCTTCGTCGGTGTCTTTTTGTCTCTCAACTAATGGAGGAGAAGCTATGTCCCACGGCAAAGTCCTTGCATTCTCAGTTCTCGCAATTGCCCTGTTCAGCTGTGTATCCCTGGGGCCGGCGCAGGTTGCCATCAGCGTCGGAGTGGCGCCTGGGTGCCCGTATGGGTACTTCGACTATGAGCCATATGACTGCGCTCCGTATGGCTACTATGGGCCCGATTGGTTTACTGGCGGGGTGTTTATTGGAGCCGGCCCTTGGTTTCACGGCCCCCGCGGCTTCTACGGCCACGTCGACAACCGCTACGACCCTCACCAAGGCTACCATGGACCGCTGCCGGAGCGCGGTGCGGAGCCGTTCAACCACTTCCATGGGAACGAGGCGCGGGATGGACAAGGCCATGTAGGCAACGCCGGCCATGATGCGGGCGGCGAACGCGCCCTTCCCGGATATCGGGGCGGCGGCCGCGGCAAAGGACGCCGCTAAAACGCGATTCAAATCAGACCAGAGACGAGATGAGGCGTTCCAGGCGTCTTGTCTCGCTCGGACCGCACTGCACAGCGATCCGGAGTGGAGTGTGCCCGGTCGCTGTCTGCGCGATGCCGGCATTGGCGCCGCCAGCGGACGCATACAGCGCCAAGGCAGTTCTGCTTCCATGTGTCCTGACGGCAGAGCGGGCGCCTGAGGATGTGGCGCAGCTCAGGCAGTCTGCTGGGGCCGGGGCCAGCGCGCCTCAACGGTGGTGCCGATGCCGCCGCGGGGGCGGAACTCGCCGCGCACCACGGCCCATACCGGATCGCAGGCCTTGACCACGTCCTCCAGAACCTGGTTGACGATATTCTCCTGGAAGATGCCCAGATTGCGGTAGCTGAAGAGATACTCTTTCAGCGATTTCAGCTCCATGCAGCGGTCGCGAGGCATGTAGCGGATGGTGAGCAGGCCGAAGTCCGGCAGCCCAGTCTTGGGACAAACCGAAGTCAGCTCCGGGTCGTCGATGGAGATTTCGTAGCCGGGAAACTGGTTCTGCCAGGTCTCGATGGCGGGGAAGGCAAATTCCAGGCCGGCCTTGGCATGTTCATCGGTATAGCGCGGTTCCAGAGCCATATTGTCATTGTACGAGCCTCGACAGCGGCTGGACAGAGTCGCGTGCGACGCATTTTCTCGCGCCCAAACGCTTGTGTTTGAGTCCTATATACTGACTTTGGTTATCTGAATGGCTGAAGAGAGAAAGCAAACGGACCGGCTCCGGCTCTGGCTTTGGAGGGGAGCGGGGGTACTACTTATCGTCGTCTTCTTCACGACGCGGTTCCTCATGCGGGATCGCCTGCCGGTGCGTGAAGTCCAGGTGAGCCGCCAGCAGTTGATCAGCACCGTCAGCACCAATGGCCGGGTGGAGCCGGAGGTGAACTACGAGATCCATAGCCCCGTCTCGACCACCGTGAAAGCGGTCTACGCGCAGCCCGGCGACCAGGTACCCGCCGGCAAGCTGCTGATGCTGCTGGACGACGTGGAGGCGCGTGCCCGGCTGGCCACCGCCCAGAGCGGCGTCAAGGCCGCCCAAGCCGCGGTGGAAGCGGCCACCCACAACGGAACTCTGCAAGAGCGGCAGGCGGCGGGAAGCGACGTGGCCCGCGCCCGCATCGAGCGCGATCAGGCGCGGCGCGATCTGGACGCCGTGATCCAGCTCAAATCCACAGGCGCGGCCTCGGCCAGCGAGGCAGCCGCCGCTCAGCAGCGGCTGGATACGGCGGAGGCGAATCTGCACGCATCCGAGCAGAGCGTGAGCAGCCGCTACTCGCCGGCAGAGGTGGAGCGGGCGCGGGCGGCGCTTGCCGATGCCGAAGCCAATTTGAGCGCGGCGCGGCAGGTGGTGGCGCAGACTTCGATCCATGCCCCCGTTGCCGGAACCGTTTACAGCATCGATGCCGGACCCACGGAGTTTGTGGAGGCGGGCAAGCTGCTGTTGCAAGTGGCCGACCTGCGCCATGAGCGGGTGCGGGCCTATTTCGACGAGCCGGATATCGGCAAGCTGGCCGTCGGCCAGAAGATTCAGATCAAATGGGACGGCGACCCCAAACCGGACCACTCGTGGCAGGGACACGTCGCCCGCATGCCCTCGACGGTGATCGTTTACGGCACGCGCACCGTGGGCGAAGTGCTGGTGGCGATCGACGGTGGCGATGGTGAACTGCTGCCCGCTACCACAGTGACCGTCAAGGTGACCACCTTCAGCGAGCCAAACTCCCTGGCTGTGCCGCGTGAAGCGCTCCGCGTCGAGAACGGCAAGACCTACGTCTACAAGGTAGCTGGCGGCGGGCTGGCGCGAACCCCCGTAACCACCGGTTCCATCAACCTCACCCAGGTTGCCATCCTCTCCGGACTCAATGAGGGAGATTGGGTGGCAACGGGCACAACCAATGGACAGCCCTTGCAGGAGGGCATTCCAATCAAGGTGGCGCGGTGAGGCAGGTGCGCATGGCGGCATGGGCGCTGGCCCCGGCGTTGCTGGCGGCTATCGCAGCTTGGGCGCCCTCCCAGGCTTCCACTCCCTCACGGGAACACGAGCGGCTGACGCAGGCAACCGAATCCCTGGCGGAGGTCAACGCGGCTTTGCAAGCCGGCGAGGCAGACAAGGCGCTTGCCGCGCTCAGTTCCCTTCCCCCATCGGGCGTGAATCTCGCCGAGGCTGCGAACCTGGAATGCCGCGTGCGGCTCACGCTTGAGCAGTGGAATGCGGCCGCAACCGAGTGCCAGCAAGCCGTGCGGCTGGATAGCCAGAACTCCAGCTATCATCTGTGGCTGGCCCGCGCACTGGGCGAAAAAGCCGGCCGCGCCTCCTTCCTCACCGCCTATGCGCTCGCCAAGCGTGTGCGGGCGGAGTTTGAAGAATCGGTGCGGCTCGATCCGCGCAACGCCGATGCCCTCTTCGACCTGGGCGAGTTTTACCGTGAAGCGCCAGGGATTGTGGGCGGCGGCATCGACAAAGCGCAGGGCATCGCCGCGCAACTGGACAAGGTGGACCCGGCCCGCGCTCATCAACTGCGCGGCCGCATTGCCGAGCAGCAGAAGGACTACGGCACGGCCGAGCAGGAGTTCAAGCAGGCGATCGCGGCCGGCGCCCATCCCGCTTCGCAGTGGATTGCACTGGGCAGCTTCTATCGCCGCCACCGGCGCTGGACAGAGATGGAATCGGCGGTGCATAGCGGCGAAGCCGCAGCCGAACGCGACAAACGCTCCGCTCTTGCCCTCTATGACGGTGCATCCATACTGACCGAGACCGGCCGCGACCCGGCGCTGGCGGCCAAAATGCTCGATGCTTATCTGGCCAGCTCAGCGAAGAGCGAGGAAGCGCCCGCGTTCGTGGCCCACATCCGGTTGGCGCGGCTCAAGGAGCAGCTCGGCGACGCCGCGGCCGCAAATCGGGAACAGGCTGCGGCCCTGGCGCTGGCGCATGACTACAAGCCCGCGCAGGATCGCAGCCGCCAGGAGACCAACCGTTGACAGGAAATACGCAGGTGAAGAACGCACCCAATCCGCGCCGAGCATGGACGCCAATCCTCCTGGCATTGGCGCTTGCGGCTGCGCCCGCTCTTCTGCCTGCCCAGGTCTCGCTGGCCACGGTGGTGGACCTGGCCCAGCGCAACTCCGGCGCCGTCAAGCTGGCCGAAGCCGATGTGCAAAAGGCCCAAGCCGCTCTAGATCAGACACGGGACGCGTATATCCCCAACTTCGTGATCGGTTCCACTATCGGCTATTCTCATGGCTTCCCGACGGGCCAGCCATCGGTGGGAAGCGCCACCATGCAGTCGCTGGTTTTGAGCTTTTCTCAGCGCCAGTACGCCAAGGCTGCCCACGCCGGCCTGGACGCCGCCAACCTGAGCCTAAAGGACGCCCGGGAGCAGGTGGCTCTGGACGCCTCAACCACCTACATTGAGCTGGACACGGTCAACCGCGAACTGGAGGCGGCGCGCCAACAGGAGGCCTTCACCGATCGTCTGGTCCAGATCGAACAGCAGCGCGCCGAGGCCGGAGTCGACTCCAGCCTGGACCTGCTGCAGACGCGCCTGAAGATCGCCCAGCTTAAACTTCAGCGCCTTCATCTGGAAACCAGGGCCGCCACGCTGGCCAAGCAGCTTGCCGCCCTCACCGGAATGCCAGTCGGCTCCATTCTTCCCGACCACGCCACCATCCCTGAGATTCCCGCCGTCACCGCGGATGAAGCTCCGCGCAGCCTGCCCGGCATCGACGCCGCCGGCGCAATCGCGCGCTCCAAGCAGTTCCAGGCCAAGGGAGACGACCTGTCGTGGCGCCGGCCCCAGATCGGATTTGGAGCCATCTACAATTACGACTCCGACGATCTGAACAGCTATAGCACTTATTACAAGAACTTCACTCCCAACAACGTCAGTTTTGGCCTTCAGGTCACGTTTCCGTTTTTTGACTTTGCCCTTCGCGCCAAGGCCAGGGAGTCGGCCGCCGATGCCCTGCGCGCTACGGTCGAAGCCGAGCAGGCACAGCGGCAGAACGACGTTCAGATCGCCACGCTCACCGGCAACCTGCGTGAGCTGGATGCCCTGGCCGAAGTTGCGAGCCTGAAACAGCAGATCGCCGACGAGCAGCTCAAGACCGTGCTCGCCCAGCTCGAACTGGGCAACGGCGCTGAGACCGGGCCCGGCGTCCAGCCGCAACTCACCCCCAAAGCCGAGCAGTTGGCCCGCATCGACGAGCGCCAGAAATATGAGGATTCGCTCGATGCCTCGCTCGACTTGGCCAAGGCCCGCCTCAGCCTGCTGCGCGCCCTCGGCCACATGGAAGACTGGCTCAACGAGCTGCACGCAAAGTAGAGCGGAATCGGGGAAAACGCTCGGCTGCTTTCCGGGTTGGCCGGAAGAGCAAGTCCCATGGCTGGGAGCGCGGCGCCGGGAACTCAGCCGCGAGGAAGCACAAGCTGACTGCAAGATTGCCCGAAGGTTGGCCGATGGTTTACTGTTCTTTCGCCGGTGGCGCGGGTCGAATTCGTATTGCCTGGTCGATGGCCCCGCCGGAGTGAAGAGGCCTTGAAGCGCAACGGCCCGCAGATTTCGCGCGGGTGAACAGAAGATTGGAGGCTCGACTCGAATGGAGATATACCGGCAGTTACCGCCAGAAGCCTTGCAAATTGTTCTGGTCCTATTCTTGTCGTTCCTCATAGGACTGGAGCGGGAAGAGCACAAGGCGGCGGGAGGATCTTACTCCTTCGGCGGAGTGCGCACCTTTCCGCTGATTGGCCTGGTTGGCTACTCCGCCGCTCTTATCTCAGGGCCGCAGATGCTTCCGCTGGCGACCGGCTTAGTGGTTGTTGCCGGATTCCTGCTGTTGTCTTACTGGCACAAGATCTCCTCAAGCGAGACCGCCGGTGCCACCACAGAGATCTCGGGGCTGGCGACCTTCCTGGTGGGAGCCCTCGTCTGTTACGGGCATCTATGGATTGCCACCACGCTGGGCGTGGCCAGCTTGCTGCTGCTGGATCTGAAGGCAGCACTTGAAAAACTGGCCGCGCGCATCGCTCCCGACGAGATTCTTACCTTCGCCAAGTTTCTGTTCTTGAGCGGAGTGATTCTGCCCATCCTGCCGAATCGGGAGTTCAGCCAATTCCACATCAACCCATTCAAGACATGGCTCGTGGTGGTTGCCATCAGCGCGATTTCCTACCTCAGTTATGTCTTGCAGAAGTTGACCAAGGGCCAGGGCGGGATCGTGCTGGCGGCGCTGCTGGGCGGGGCTTATTCGTCCACGGCAACCACGGTGGTGATGGCGCGCCGGGCCGCTCGGGAGCAGCAACCCCACCTCTTCTCCGGCGGCATCCTGATCGCGTCCGGCGTGATGTACCTGCGCCTGGTTATTCTGCTGGCGCTATTCAACCGCCAACTGATGCTTCAGCTGTACATACCTTTTCTGGCGCTGGCCATTCTGGCGGTCGGCGTCGGCTGGCTCTGGTCGCGGCGGCCGGATAAGAACACTCAGGAGGTAAAGCGGGAGTTCGAGGCCAAGAATCCGCTGGAACTGCTTACGGCGTTTCTCTTTGCCGCGCTGTTCCTGGCCATGCTGGTCATTACGCAGCTGGCCTTGACCTATTTGGGCACAACGGGCGTGAATACTCTGGCCGCGATCATGGGTGTCAGCGACGTGGACCCGTTCATCATGGGGCTGACCCAGGCAGCGGGCACACTGACGCCGCTGAAGGTCGCCGCGGGCGCGGTGATCATCGCCGCCGCCAGCAACAATGTGGTGAAGGGGATTTACGCATACAGCCTGGCCGACCGCAAGACCGGCGTGCAGGCCCTGGCGATGCTGCTGGGGCTGGCCGCCTCCGGCCTCCTTCCCTTGATCTGGCTGGGATGGTGAGGGGTGGGCGGGGCGATGGGCTATCAGGCGCTAATCAACGAGGCGCTACAGCAGCACGTGGAAAGCAAAGCGCCGAGGCTGGAACATACGCTGCGGCGTATTGTCCGGGAAGAGATGCGGGTTGCGAGCTGGACCGAATGAGGTTTCGAGGGCCTGGGTAGCCTGACGCCGAAGAGCCCTCCCTGCGAAAGTGGAAAACTTTTCCCCTTTCCTGCTGCAAAGTCTTGCACTTTTGCCCCTCGTCGCCGGAGTAGTTTACCGTAGCGAGGATCAAGTAATGCCCTTCAAATCATAATGTTTGCCAATAGAATCAGCAGCATAGGCCTCGACGCTGAATCATCTTCCATCCGCGGGAGTCTGGCCCCCGATTTGCAAGTGTTCTTGTAGGGTGGTTCTTGCTCCGCGCCTGCCGCGCGGGAGTCCACCGATAATGGCGCTCTTGTATTTGTAAGGGGAGAATTCCATGAACGTTCGCTTCCGGTTTGCACTTTCCGCGCTGTGCGTGGTTTTCCTTGGTCTGCTGGCGCCGTCGGTGACGCGAGCCGACGACCTAGTCACCAATGGCGACTTCTCCTATGCTGGCAATCCCGGGTACGACTGGACTCTCATCTACGCTAACGAAGGCAGCGACTTCTATTTCAATACCGGCTATGCGGCGTTTGGCGCGGTATCGACTGATTACGACACGATCACGCAGAAGCTCGATACACTACCGGATTATGAATACACCCTCAGTTTTGAGCTTGAGAATGAGGTGTCCACAAGCGCGGCGGATTTTCAAGTGCTTTGGAACGGCGCTGAGGTGCTTGACGTTCCAGGCACCGATCCGACGGATATCGGTGCTTTTACGCCTTATTCGGTGAATGTGGTTGGAGTCGGCGACGATACCTTGGGCTTTGCGGGCTTACAGAACCCTTCGTGGTACAATTTGACCGACGTATCGGTTAGCCCGGCTGGCGTTACGCCGGAACCGTCAAGCCTTCTCTTGCTGGGCACGGGCCTGGCTGCGTTGGGCGGCTTGGTGCGACGCAAGCTCAAGGCTTAGGCCGGCGGGTGCGGCGCAGGCTGCCACAAGGCAGTTCTGGAAGCTGGAATTCGATCTTGCAAAGCGGCGGAGCCTGATGGCTCCGCCGCTTTGCGTTTGATTTCAATCCGGTCTCAGAAGCATGGGGCGACGGACCTGCCGACAGCCGCGAACCCCGGCCTCGGCGCTGAGTGCATTTAAGATCAAGGTACCGTGCAGACGATACGAGTAGAGACACCATCGGCGAAGTACGACGTGATTGCGGGCAGCGGGCTTTTGGAGACGCTGGCGCCGCGGATCGAGCGGGTTGCGGGCAAGCTGCCCCGCCACGGCGGGCAGGCGCAACGGGTTTTTGTGCTGACTTCGGCGCCGATATGGGGGCTGTGGGGCCAATTCATGCAGCAGTCCTTTGGGGACGCCCCTGTGGTGCTATTCCTGGAGCCCGGCGAAAAGTACAAGACCCTGGCCAGTGTGGAGAAGCTGCTGCGGCAGATGGCGCAGGCGGGCGGGGATCGCGGGAGTCTGCTGATTGCCTTCGGCGGTGGGATTGTGGGCGATGTGGGCGGCTTTGTGGCCGCGATCTTCATGCGCGGGATTCCCTACGTGCAGGTTCCGACGACGCTGCTGGCGCAGGTGGACTCCAGCGTAGGCGGCAAGACCGGCGTGAACCTGCCCGAGGGTAAGAATCTGGTCGGGAGCTTCCATCATCCGCTGGCGGTATTTGCCGATATTGGCGTGCTGGGCACCTTGCCGGACCGGGAGCTGCGGGCCGGGCTGATGGAGAGCGTCAAGGCGGGGATCATCCGCGACCGGGCGCTGGTACGCTTCATGGAGGAGCACGCGGACGAGGTGCTGGGGCGCGATCCGAAGGCTCTCGAAAAGGTGATCGCGGCGTCGATCCGCATGAAGGCCGACGTGGTGAACCGGGACGAGCGCGAGAGCGGGCTGCGCATGATCCTGAACCTGGGGCACACGGTGGGCCACGCGCTGGAGCAGGCGACCGGCTACAGGACTCTGCTGCATGGCGAGGCGGTGGGGTGGGGGATGGTGGCCGCGCTCTGGCTGGCGCGCAAGCGGGGAACGATTGCCGGCCGTCAGTTTGAGCGGCTGGAGAGCTTGATTTACAGGTATGGGCCGCTCCCGGCGCTGAAGCTGAGAGCGGGCAAGGTGGTTGCGGCCGCGGCCGGCGACAAGAAGAACGTGGGCGGGGTAAGGCGATTTGTGCTGCCGGTGGGCATTGGCGACGCGGGGGTGGTGGAGGACGTGACGGCGGCGGAGCTGGAGGCGGCGGTGGGGTACATGCTGGCGCGGGCGTCGGGGAAGATAGCAAGTCAGCGGGTCAGCTAGTCGGCCTTGGGGTTCGTGGTTTCCCAGGTCCCAAAATCGGGACCTGGGGCACCTACAGTTGGATCAGGAGAAGAAACGAAATGAAAATCCATTTTGTGATGGCACTCTTGGTGCTCTTTCTGGGGGCCGCGCTTATTCTCGGATGTAAGAGCAAGGAAGTTCCTAGACCGCTCGGATTACCCCCCTCCGCAATTTGGGCTGGTGGGGAAGATGGAGGATCGTTTATTGATTGCACACCGAGCAGAAGCGGAGAACCAAATGACTGCACAGTTTATGACGAACGTGGTGATGTATATATGAAACGAGGAAAATACATAGTGCAAGGAAGTAATCGTGGGGCAAGATCAGATGAGCTCAGATACAAATATGCAGATGGAATCCACATTGGACTGGAAAAGGGGATTACATTGATGCCCGCTTCACTTGGAAATTCTGGAGCTCCATTGTCTACTTCTCACCAATGAAACTTGGATTGTTTGAGGGTTGAGCATGGACGGAAACATGGAGTTACAAACTGAATGACCACGACTGGAGCCAAGCCGCCAGGCGCAAACGACGAGGCCAGCGCGGCGCAAGCCGTGCGGCAGATGTTCGATGCGATTGCGCCCCGCTACGACCTGCTGAACCATGTGCTGTCTGCGAATGTGGACCGGCTGTGGTGGCGGCGGACGGCGCGGCGATTCCGCCCGGTGCTGGCACGGCCCGATGCGGCGGTGCTGGACATCTGTTGCGGCACGGGCGACCTGACGATGGCCCTGCTCAGGCACCGGCCAAGGGATGCGCGGCCGATTCTGGCGGCGGATTTTGCGCGGGGGATGCTGAGGCGGGGAGCGAAGAAGTTCGCGGCGCGTGAGCCTGGAGAGCCGCACGCGACGCCGATCGAGGCCGACGCCCTGCACCTGCCGCTGCGATCCGGGTCGCTGGATTTGATTGTTACCGCCTTCGGGTTCAGGAATCTGGCCAACTACGAGGCTGGGCTCAAGGAGTTCCACCGCGCGCTGAAGCCGGGGGGGCAGTTGGGGATTCTGGAGTTCAGCGAGCCCGGAGGCCTGATCGGCAAGGCCTACGCAGTCTATTTTCGGCGCGTGCTGCCGGCGATCGGGCGTGTAATCTGCGGGAAGGCCGGGCCGTACAGCTATCTACCCACTTCGGTAGGCAACTTTCCGCCGCCAGCCGAGATGCTGGAGATGATGCGGGCAACCGGGTATGCGGAGTGTGAATGGCAGCCGTACACGTTTGGGATCGCGGGATTGTACACGGCTGTGCGCGGCGCAGTAGCCTAAGAGCGCGATGAATTCAATGGTCCCCAGTCTGGCCGGGTTTTCCGCGGAGAAGCGGCGGGTGGCGCTGCACTCGATGCTGGCGGCGGCGGCGATGACGCTGCTGAAGCTGGCGGCGGGGCTGCTGTCGGGGTCGCTGGGCGTGCTGTCGGATGCGGCCCACTCGGCGCTGGATCTGGCAGGCGCGGCAATGACCTTCTTTTCCGTCGGAGTAAGCGACAAGCCGGCCGACGAGGACCACACTTACGGCCACGGGAAGATCGAAAACCTCTCCGCGCTGGGTGAGGCGATCCTGATGGCCTTCTCCTGCGCCTGGATCATCTGGGAGGCGATGCAGCGGATCTTCTACCACACGGTGGAGCTGCGCCACTCGGTGTGGCCAGCGCTGGTGCTGCTGACGTCGATCGGTGTGGATTACTGGCGGTCGCGGCAACTGCGAAAGGTGGCGGTACGGACCGGTTCGCCGGCGCTGGCCATCGACGCCTTCCACTTCGCCAGCGATATCTGGTCGACCCTGGCCGTGCTTTGCGGCTTGGGCGCCAGTTGGGCGGGGACGCGGCTCGGCATTGGCTGGCTGCGCTTCGCGGACCCGTTCGCGGCCCTGGTGGTTTCGCTCATGATCCTGCGGCTCACGCTGCACCTGGGGCGGGAGACAGTGGCCGTGCTGATGGACGAGATTCCGATGGAGACGCGGCGGCGGCTGGTGCGGGAGGTGGCGCAGGTGGACGGCGTGCTGGCCGTCGAGCAGGCACGGGTGCGGCGGGCTGGAGCCGGCTACTTTGCCGACCTGACGCTGGCGCTGCCGCGGCGTTTTACCTTTGAGCACACCGGGGAGCTGGTGCGCGCGGCCACCGAGGCGGCGCACCGGGCGTTGCCGCAAGCGGACGTGGTCATCCACACGGTGCCGCGCGAGGCCCGGGCGGAGAGCGTCTTCGACCGGGTGCGGGCGGTGGCGGCGCGCAACAACGTGAGCGTGCATGAACTGAGCGTGCAGTCGCACCATGGGCGGCTGCGCGTGGAGCTGCATCTGGAACTGGACGAGAACATGCCGCTCATGGCGGCGCATGAATTTGTAACCGCCATGGAAGCAGAGATTCTGCGCGAGGCCCCGGAGATTGACGCCGTGCTGACGCACATCGAGAGCGAGCCGGCGACCATCGAGCAGCCCGAGGAGATGGTGGAAGAGGATCGCAGGATCGAGCAGGCGCTGCGCACGGCGGCCAGCTCGATCCCGGAGATTGTGGACGTGCATGAGATCAAGGTGGGCCGCACGGGAGACCACATCTACCTCTCCTGCCATTGCACCCTGCCCGACCAACTGCCCATGCAGCGGGTGCATCAGGCCATCACCGCGCTCGAGGACCGCTTCAAGCTGGAGTGCCCGGAGGTGCAGCGGGTGACGATTCATCCCGAGCCGGCGACGGATAACTTGCGATAACGTGGTGTCTCAGAAGTTCATTGCATATTAGTTTGCATTCGAGGATCGGTTATCTTGAGGAAACCGCAGGTCCTTCGACTCCCTGCGCTTCGCTCCGGTCGCTCAGGATGACAGCGTTGTGGTGACGCAATCGTTTCATGCTGGATCAATATGGAGGAGCTGAACGACCCCCTTGCCGTAGGGCCGTCGTTCCCTCAGGGGCTAAAGCCCGCGTTGATTTTGCGGCATTTGCGGCACGACTGAAGTCGTGCCCTTTCAAAACAAGTGCTGATTCGGGTTTGTACCGAGGTTCCTAACCTCGCTAACTCCGCTAACAACGCTCGCGCCGCTAACGCTACCAACGTCGCTAACTCCGCTTTCTCCGCTACTCGTACCTAAGCGCTTCGATGGGGTCCAGGCCGGCGGCGCGGATGGCTGGAATCATGCCGCTCACCAGGCCGGTGACGACCAGAATCACGGTGGCCACAATCACCGAGGCTGGCGAGATAATCAGCCGTATATCGGCGCTTTCGGCATTCTTGGCAACGGCGCTGTAAAACGTGATTCTGCCCACCATCGCCGAGACCAGGTAAGCCAGCGCGATGCCGGCCACGCCGCCCACGGTTGTTATCGCCATGGCCTCGGCCAGGAACTGGATGAGGATGTGATGGCGGCGCGCGCCGAGGGCTTTCTCGATGCCGATTTCGCGCGTGCGCTGCTGCACGGCCACCAGCATGATGTTCATCAGGCCGATGCCGGCAATGCCCAGCGTGAGCGCGCCCACCATGGAGAGCAGCACCTGCAGGGCGATGGAAAGCATGTGGAACTGTTTCAGCTGGGTCATCAGGTTGGCTACATAGATGGCTCTTTTGTCCGTGGGCCGGAAGTGATGCGCCGCGGCCATTGTCTCGCGCAGGCTTTTTTCCACACGTTCGCTGTCGCCGCGATAGCCGAACCAGACTCCATCCAGGTATTTCGTGTCCTTGATGTCGCTCATGGTGTTGAAGGGAATGTAAATCTGGCGGTTGTTGTCGTTGTCGCCCTCCTGCATCTTGGGACTTAGGACGCCGATGACGGTGAACATGACGCCGTTCAGGCGAAGGGTCTCGCCCAGCGCCCAGCCGCCGCTGAAGAGCTTGGTCTTGGACTCTGAGCCGATGACACAGACGTGGGCGCGCTGCTGGTCCTCGGCCCCGGTAAAGAAGCGGCCCTGATCGGTGTCCAGCTTGAGAACATCCTGGAATGCGGGCCGAACGCCATTCACGGTCCATGTATACAGGTGTAGGTCGTTTTGGACGGGCACGTCCTTTTCCACGACCGGCGAGATATGCGTGATGCCGGGAACCGCGTTATAGACGCGGTCCACATCGTCCAGAGTGAAGCGGACCCATGCGCCCGCCTTGTCGCCTCCGGCCTGTTCGCTGGTGCGTCCGGGAAAGAAGCCGACGGTGTTGGTGCCCCACTCGGCAAAGATGGCCTCAATGGCATGGCTGAAGCCGGCGCCATAGGCCAGCAGCAGCACCACCGTGGCAATACCCCAGGCCATGCCAACCATGGTGATGGCGGTGCGGCGACGGTTGTAGAGCATCGCCTCCCAAGCCTGGCCGAGTATGTCTTTGAGCATGTTGCAACTCCTGGCTTCTAGTGTCCCGAGTCCCATGTTCAATGAACAAATAGTGCTGTCATCCTGAGCGGAGTCCGCCGCGGCGGACGGAGTCGAAGGACCTGCGTTCGTCTCCCGAAATGCTCAACAGACTTCAGACTCGGGACACTAGCTCCTAGCTAATAGCTGCTCCTCTACTCTCTCCGCAGCGCCTCGATGGGGTCCATCGCCGCCGCCTTGCTGGCCGGATAGAGCCCCGCAACCACGCCGCAGATCACCAGCGATCCCAGCGCCACCGCCGCCGACCAGGGAACGATCCTGGGCGGGTCCCACCCCGGCATCTTGCCGGTAAGAAGCTTCTGCAGAATCCCCATAAAGACGGCCGAAGCCCCTATGCCAATCAGCCCGCTGATGCCGGTAAGCAGCAGGCCCTCCCAGAAGAACTGAGCCAGGATGGCGCTCTTGGGGGCTCCGATGGCTTTGAGCACGCCGATCTCGCGCGTGCGCTCGGTGACCGAAACCAGCATGATGTTGATGATGCCCACCGCGCCGAGGCCCAGCGTGACGATGCCCACGCCGCCCAGAAAGACATCCATGGCATTGAAGATGGCGCCGATCATCTGTTCTTCCTTGATGGTGTCCCATTCGTCCCAGGCATCTTTCAGAGACGGGTCGAAGCCGTGGCGCTCGGCGATGACGCGATGAACGGCGGCCACCGCGGCCACTGCGTCGCCCTTGGTGGCGGGCTGGTATTGCAGCGAGTTCAGGGCGTCCTTGGGAACGTTATCGCCTTTCATGGCGAAGAGTTCCTGCATGGTGGTCAGCGGAACGTAGAGTTTCTGGTTGTCGCTGTCGTTGTTGCCGTGGCTGATGGACTCGAGGCGACCTACAACGGTGAAGCGGATGTCGTTGATGGTGATGGTCTCGCCCAGCATGGGGTGGCCCAAAGAGAGCAATGTGGCGGACTTCGACCCCAGAACCACTACACGGCGGCGATCGGCCATATCGGCGGCATCGATGAAGCGGCCTTCGGCCAGGGGCATAATGCGCACCTTGGCAAAGTTCGGCTCGATGCCCAGCACCGGGCCGGATGTGTTGGCCCAGGCGCTGACCTCATACAGATCCCCGCGGTTGAGGATGGCGGTGACCGAGCGCAGTTCCGGCAGGGCGCGCATGGCGGCTTCGTCCCCATTGGTCAGCTTGTAGGGGCGCATCCCCGTGTGCTGGTTGGGCAGAGCAGGAATTGTGGCGCTCCACATCATTACCACGTCGTTGCCGAAGCTGGCCAACTGCTTGTGCTGGCCGGTGCGGAAGCCCTCGCCCAGGCCAACGAGGACCAGCAGCGAGCCAACGCCCCAGGCAATCCCAAACATGGTCAGGAAGCTGCGCAGCTTGTTGGCCATGATGGCGCGGAAGACCTGGCCGAGAGTGTCGGAGAAACTCTGCATGAGGTTTAGACGCCGAGGGAGGGCGCTGGGAAGATGATACGCGGCGGCGCGGCGCCCGGTTCCGGCAAGCGGAGGGGTAGGTCCCGCGCTGCCTTCGAAAACGGAGTTTGTCAGCAGCTCCCGAACGCCCTAGTTCCCGCTCACAGGCGCTGGAACCATATCCAGCGGCTCGGTCAGCGTGAACACCATGGTCGTGCCGGATTCGAGCGTGGCTTGCGGATGGTTGACGAGCAGGTGGACCGTGACCGCGCCGGCTCCGATCAGGCCGCCGGTCACAGCGCCCGCCGGACCGCCGAGGATGGCCCCGGTCACCGCTCCGGCGCCCACCGCTCCGCCGTATTCGATGCCGTCGCGCTTCAGACGCGAGTCCGGCGTGATGGCGCCTTCGCTCCCCATGCGGGTCCGCGAACCGGGGGTTCCGGTGGTCTCGGCGTGCAGCATGAAGCGCGAGCCGTTGGGCAGGATCACCGCCTCCGGCTGCAGGCGCATGAAGCCGTGGCCGCCCACATGGCCGCTCGATACCTGGATCACGCGGCCGTCGATCTCCGCTCCGGCGGGAATCACCACCTGGCCGCCCTCAACCACGTCCGAGGCCACAACGGTGCGGAAGGCTTCGCCCTTCTGGCTGGAGACAGTCGAGAGCCGCTGCATCAGCCGCACGCTAATGTTGGTGCCCTCGCCCAGTTCGCCGGGGCGCAGCGCGCGCGGATGCACAATGTCGCCGTCCGGGTCGCTGGCGTAGGCGTGTTCCGCCACGGCCGGCTCAGCGGGCGCGCCGGGCGCAACCTGCACGATTCCGCTGTCGTCGCCCTGATACGCGGGAGGGTTGACGGGCTGATCGGCGGCAGCGGGTTGCGAGGCAGACTGCGACGGGCTGGGCGCGGGGACGGCCGGCTGAGCGTAATGCCCGGCCGGGGGCTTGGCCTCGGGTGTGCCGCTGGTGGTGATCTGGTCATCGGGAGGGGGATTCGAGGTTCCCTCGTAGGGGTTGGGCTGACTCGACTGGCCCGCCTGCTGCGCTCCCACGGCGGCAGCGGCGGCGACCAGCAAGGCGCATACAAGAATCTGCCGTTTCATCCAAGTCTCCTTCTCGGGGTCGCCCTTTCCTGGATCCCCCTGGCACGGACGGAAATCTTCCCTGTTCTCTAAGAACCCCGGCGGGGCCGGGGAGTTGCGCGCGAAACAGGCCACTGGGCGATGCAAATGCTAGCTCACCCAATTTGAGCCTAACGCAGGCCGGTATGGAAGTTTGCGGCTTCAGTTCGCGCAGGTTCCTTGAACGGCACGAATCAAGATAGGCACTCCCCAGGCCGAGGCTGTGACCACCCGGGCACGGTCTCCATTCTTCCATGGTTGACCCTAAGCCGCTGGACTCGTATCGTTAGAGGGTGAATATGAAGACTTCCCCCAACACCTTGCGGATCGGAATCGCGGCTGCCATTATCGTTGGCACCATCGGTTGGCTGGCCTGGTCGGGCTATGGCGCCAGCAAGAGCTACTACGTCACCATCGCCGAGCTTGGCGGCATGGGCGACAAGGCCTACCACAGCCAGTTGCGCGTCGAGGGCTTCGTCCAGCCCGGCTCCATCGAGCACAACGGCCCGCACGTGGACTTTGTACTCAACGAGTTCGAGAGCCATTCGCCAAAGGCCGCCGCGGGGCGCGTGCTGAAGGTGAGCTACAAGGGTTCCGAGCCGCCGCCGGACACCTTCAAGGACGACGCCCAGGCCCTGGCCGAGGGCTCCTACGGCCGCGACGGCGTCTTCCATGCCAACGTGCTTCAGGCCAAGTGCGCCAGCAAGTACGCGCCGGCGCAGCCCGGAACCGCGCCGCCTGCCGCAAGTCCACGCGCCGCCGCCGTTCCTCCGTCCAAACCGGCCAGCTAGGTTTTTTCTGCAAGGAGGAAGTATGGATTGGAGACAGTTCTTACCGGCAGTTCTATTTAGTTCAGCGATGGTCTTCACTCTGTTCATGTCGGATGTTTTGCGTGGAAGGACTCCGCCATTCGGCACGCATTTTTTCATCTTTTGTTTGATTCTAGTTGCCGGAATGACCATGGGGATGGTTGGTTCTGACGAATTGAAGCGAGGTGGGCATAGGAAGGCTCGTCGTAACTTGCTTCTATGTCTCATTCTTTTGTTGATCTGTCTATTCACTCTGTCCTATGCCAGTATTCACTTGCACTGGGGAATTATTACTGGGAAGGGTTCTGCTGACGTATATTGGTTCATTCCAATATATGTGCTGGTTGTCGCACCATTTCCAGTGGCGCTTTACCTGAATCGAAAGCAGAATAAATCCAATTCCGATCCAAACAATGCCGATGCAGAATAGTCCAGAGACTACTTCCGCGACCGGCGTACTCTGCGCCCACACTGACGGCGTTTCGAAGCTCTTCGGCTCCTTCGCGGCGCTGCGCCAGGTCTCGGTCGATCTCGAACCCGGCCGCTGCTACGTCGTCATCGGCGAAAACGGCGCGGGGAAATCCACGCTCTTGCGCATTCTGGCCGGGCTGCTGCGCCCCAGCCTGGGCACGGTTCGGGTCTTCGGCGATCTTGAACCGCAGGCCGATACCGCCCGCGCCCGCATCGGCTACATGGCGCACGCCGCCATGCTCTACGACGAGCTGACCGCCGAGGAGAACCTGCGCTACTTCGCCAGCCTCTATCGTGGCCGGCCGTGCCTGACGCCGGCCGAGGCTCTCGGCCAGGTGGGCCTGGACCCTGGGCTGACCCGCATCCTGGGCCAGTACTCGCAGGGCATGAGGCAGCGCACCTCGCTGGCCCGCGTCCTGCTGCCCAACCCCGATCTGCTCCTGCTCGACGAGCCTTTCTCCAACATGGACATCGAGTCCGCCCGGCAGATGGTCGAGCTGCTGGCCGGCTTCCGCCACGGCCGCCGGACGATTGTGCTGACCACCCACCAGCGCGAGCTGGCCGCTCCGATCGCCGATTGGGTGCTCACGCTGCGCGCCGGCCGCGTCGCATCGTTCGAACCAGGAAAGCCAACGCTATGAAGACCAACGGCGCGCGCATCCTCGAATCCCTCGGCGTTGCCTTTGAAGTGCGCGAGTACGAGGTCGATCCCAACGATCTCTCCGCCCTCACCGTGGCCAAGAAGATCGGCCTGCCGCCCGAGCAGGTCTTCAAGACCCTGCTGACCACCGGCGGCCCGGGCGTTTACCTCTTTGCGGTGGTTCCCGGCGACGCCGAGCTGGACTTCAAGAAACTGGCCCGCGCCGCCGGTCTGCGCAAGGCCGAGATGGTTTCCCTCAAGGACGTTCAGCCCCTCACCGGCTACATCCGCGGCGGCGTCACCGTCTTCGGCGCAAAGAAGCCCTACCCCGTCTTCGTCGATGAAACCGCAATCCTCTTCGACCGCATCAGCGTTTCCGCGGGAGCCCGCGGCGTCCAACTCATTCTCTCGCCCGACGATTACCTGCGCGCCACCGAGGCCCAGACCGCCGACCTGAGCAAGGCCGTCACAGCCCCGGAGGGCCACGCCTGATGCCCCGCGCCCTCTGGACCCATATCGTCAAGGATCTGCGCATCGAGTGGCGCTCGCTGGACGCGATTATCTCCATGCTTTTCTTCTCCGGCCTGGTGGTGGTGCTCTTCTCGATCGCCTTCGACCCGCGCGGCGCGTTTTCTCAGCAGATCGCCGGCGGCGTCTTGTGCGTGGCCACCATGTTCGCCTCGGTCAGCGCCCTCAACCAGGCCTGGGCGCGCGAGATCCGCCACCAGGTCCTCGACGCCCAGCGCATGGTCCCGGCTCCCGGCGCAGAGCTCTTCCTGGCCAAGGCGATCGTGAATTTCCTCTTCGTCTCCATCGTGCAGGTGATACTGGCGCCGGTTTTTTTGGTTTTCTATAACTTGCACATCGAGGGCCAGGCCTGGTTGTTGGCCGTCGTCCTGCCGCTGGGCACCTGGGCGCTGGTGGCCAACGGCATCTTCTTCGCCGCGCTCTCCATCCGCAGCCGCAACCGCGAGTTGCTGCTTTCGCTCATCCTGTTTCCCATTTTTATTCCGGCCCTGCTGGCCATGGTGCAGGCCACCACCGCCATCCTCACCGGCGAAAGCGACCCCACTCTGTGGATCAAGCTCCTGCTCGGCTACGACATTATCTTCACCACCGCCAGTTTGCTGCTCTTCGATGTGATCTTCCACGCCGAATGAGAGGTTCCACGGGGCTGGGCCATATAGGAATGCCGCGCTCGGCCGCCGGCGAAACGGCGCTCAAGCGCAAAACAGGCCGGGGCTTTCACCCCGGCCCGCTTCGCTTCTCGAATGAACCCCGCCTTACATGTGGACCTGCGGCACAAACACCCGCAGCCTTACCTGCCACTTGGTGCTCTGGCCGGGCTTCAGCGTCACCATGTGGGTGTCCATCTTGCCCCACTCCTTGCCAAACGGGTCGGCAAAGTTGTACTGATGCTCGATGGCCACGAAGCTCTTGTCCGGCGGCGCGTACATTTGGATGGTCCTGATCTCCAGCGACGAACCTTCGATGTTGACCCCGTAGTGCGCGGCGGGGTCGATGACCTCCACGGTGGCGAGGCCGTTGTTCCAATCGATGTGGCTCCAGTTGTCGTCGAAGTAGGAATTGCCGAGCAGCGTTCCGCCTATCCCGCGCAGGTCGAACTTGGTCCCGTCGACCGACGAAACCCTGCCGGTGGGGAAGACATTGTCGTAGTTGTCCACCTCGGCTACGTTCGAGGCGGGAATGCGGACCCTGGCCTGGGTGCGATCGCCGGAGGGCAAATTGAAGTAGGGGTGCCAGGCGATGGCCATAGGTTCATCCACATGGCCCACGTTCTTGGCCACGACCGTAGCCTCCACCTCTTCGGCGGCCAGGCGCACGGTGATTTCCAGGTCGGTCTGCGAGAGCCAGTGGCCGCCAAAGTCTCCGGCATGGATGATGCCCGTAGCCTCTTGGCCGCCGCCGGCTTTCTTGACGCTGATCTGGTCGGTCTTGGCCTTGAGGATCAGCCCGTGCATGGCGTGGCGCTCGGCTTCCGGCATGGTGCCGATGTTGTTGGCCGGCAGGGTGAGCTTGTGGCCCTGCCACTCCGTGGTGACGGTCTTGCCGTCGGCCGAGAGCTTGCCGCGGATCCGGTTGGGATAGGGAACCAGGAAGGCCGCGCCCAGCCGGTAACCCAGATTGCCGAACTCGTCGTCGTCCACGTCCAGCATCTTCTTGGCGCCGTCCAGGTCGGGCGATGCCAGCATCTCCACAATTCCTTTGCCCGGAAAGTTGGCGGTGATCTGCAGAATCTCCATGCCGCGGCCGGGTGCGAGCGTAACGCTGGCGAACTCGGGCTTGGACTTGCTGAAGCCGGTGCGGGTGAGGGTGACGACCTTTTGGCCGCCAATCTCGGTTACGGCCTGGGCGTGGCTGAAGAGTAAGAGCGGGCCGGCCATCAAAGCCGGCAAGAAAACAGCGAGCTGGGAGAGTGTGCGAATCAAAGGGTTCACCTCAGTCCATTCCTGAAAAATGCGTTTGAATTCTCCGGGGCCTGTTCCAGCCCAATGGCGGAAGCTACCTTTACCGCCGCGGGAATGTGTAGTTTCGATGTGTGCCATTCTACCCCAAGCCGGGTACTGTCAGCATGAAAACTCTTGAGCAGCGTACTTGAAGGAGCAATAGCAATGACGTAGTGCGCCGCATCCCGAATCCGCGGCCCGTTCTTCGATTCCCGATTTCCGGCCCTGCAATCCACAGGCTTCCCCACCCTCCCCCGCGCCGTACACTACTTCTTTGCCACGTCCATCGTCAGCGCGTGGACTGAAACAGGCAAACGAACCAGCGAGGAGACGAAGCCCATGGCCTACCCAGCGAACTACCGTTACACCCGCGAACATGAATGGATCGCGCCCGACGGCGCCGTCGGCATCACGGACTACGCGCAGAACTCCCTCGGGGACATCGTCTATGTGGACATGCCCAAGATCGGCGATCCGGTCACGGCCGGCACCGCGTTCGGCTCCGTGGAGAGCGTCAAGGCCGTCAGCGACCTCTTCTCGCCCGTCACCGGCACGGTCACCGCCATCAACGAGGAGCTGAAGTCCTCGCCCGACAAGATCAACGAAGCGCCCCATGAAACCTGGATCGTCAAAGTCGAACTCGCCGATCCGGCCCAGCTCGACGCCCTGCTCGACGCCGTGGCTTATGAAGCGTTCATCGCGGAAGAGACGGAAAGCTGAGAGAACAGTTGTCAGTCATCGGTTATCAGTGGTCAGTTTTTGGCCGACCGGAATCCGTGGCCGCCAGCGCCTGTGAGCTTGCTGAAATGAACCGTAGGATCGCCATTTCGGGCTTTCTCAACCGGGCATGGGAATTCTCACTTTTCCACAAGTTCCGTAGACTGACCACTGACAACTGACAACTGGTCCCGGAGGGACCATTCATGCGCTACCTGCCCAAATCGCCCGCCGAACGCCAGCAGATGCTGGCCGAGATCGGCGCGGCGTCCATCGACGATCTCTTCGCCGTCATCCCCGCCGAGTGCCGGCTCGACCGAGACCTGGCCGTGCCCCGCCAGCAGGCCGAGAGCGAGATCGTCGGCTACTTCCGTGCGGCGGGCAAGAAGAACGCCACCGATTACGCCAGCTTCCTCGGCGCCGGAGCCTATCGCCACTACCGGCCCGTCGTCATCGACTCGCTTGTCCAGCGCGGCGAGTTTCTCACCAGTTATACGCCCTATCAGGCGGAGATAACTCAGGGCACGCTTCAAGCTATCTTCGAGTTTCAAACCATGATCGCCGAGCTGACCGGCATGGACGTGGCCAACGCCAGCATGTACGATGGCTCGACCGCCGCGGCCGAGGCGGTCATGATGGCCGTGCGCGTCACCGGCCGCCACAAGGCTATCGTGGCCGCGACGGTGCATCCCGAGTACCGCGAAGTCCTGGCCACAACCACGAGATTCAGGGACCTGCCCATTTCGCTCGCCGGTTATGACCGCGAGACCGGCCGCGTCGATCTTTCTGCCCTGGAAGCGGCGGTAACGGAAGAAACAGCAGCGGTGCTGGTGCAAAGCCCGAACTTCTTCGGGGTTATTGAAGACATTCCTGCCATCGCGGCCATCGCTCATGCCAAAGGCGCGCTGCTGATCGTCGCCATTGCGGAGGCGGTTTCGCTTGGCGTGGTTCGCCCGCCCGTCGAGGCCGATATCGTCAGCATGGAAGCTCAGTCGTTTGGCGTGGCGTTGAGTTATGGCGGGCCATTCTGCGGCGTCATCGCGGCCAAGGAACAGTACCTGCGCCAGATGCCGGGGCGGCTCGTCGGCCAGACCGTGGACAGCAACGGCTATCGCGGCTTTGTCCTGACACTTTCCACACGCGAACAGCATATTCGCCGCGAGAAAGCGACCTCGAATATCTGCACCAACCAGGCGCTGGTGGCGCTGATGGCCACCATCTTCCTCACCGTCTACGGCAAGGAAGGCATCCGCGAGTTAGCCGAACACAACCTGGCCAAGGCCGCCTACGCCGCAGCAACCTTGAGCGCGCAGCCCGGCGCGAAGCTGGTCTTCCAGGGCGCGCCGCGCTTCCACGAGTTTGTTTTGCAAACGGAAGAAGCTCCGGCGGCGTGGAGCAATCGCCTGATGGATGCAAAGATTGTCGGTGGGATTGAGTTAAGCAAATGGTATCCGGAGTTAGGCAGCGCAACCCTCTGGTGCGCCACGGAGATGATTACACGCGAGAACATCGATACTGCGGCCAGAGTACTGGCGGCCGCGCCGGTGGAGGCATAAATGACGACGATCCCAACCGGCCCACGCACCCTCGGCAAAGTCCGCCCGCACCAGACGCAGAACGAGGCGCTTGTCTTTGAGAAGTCGTCGCCCGGCAAGCGCGCTTACAAGCTGCCGCCGCTCGACGTGCCCGCAGTGGATGCGGCGGCGCTGCTGGGCGCCGCAAGGCGCGATCAAGGAGCGGAGCTCCCGGAGTTGAGCGAGATCGAGATAATCCGCCACTTCACGCGGCTCTCGACGTGGAACTATGCCATCGACCTGGGCATGTACCCGCTGGGCTCCTGCACCATGAAGTACAACCCGCGCGTGAACGAGTGCGTGGCCCGCATCGAAGGCCTGGCCGAGGCGCATCCCTACCGGCCCGACTCGCTGGCCCAGGGGATTCTCGAGGTCATCGACCTGCTCGAGCGCTGCCTACTGGAGATCACCGGCATGGACGCGATCACGCTGCAGCCCGCCGCCGGCGCGCACGGCGAATTCACCGGCATCCTGCTGGTCCGCGCGTGGCACGAGTCGCAGGGTAATCCCCGCCGCAAAGTGCTCATTCCCGACTCCGCCCACGGCACCAATCCCGCCACTGCGGCCATCTGCGGCTACACGGTGGAGAATCTCAAGTCAAACGCGGAAGGCGGCATCGACCTTGAAGCTTTGGCCCGCCAGGTGGACGAAGAAACCGCCGCGCTGATGATTACGAATCCATCGACGATCGGCGTTTTTGAGAGCCAGATCGCTAAAATTGCCGAAATCCTCCACGCCAAGGGCGCGCTGCTCTATATGGACGGCGCTAACATGAACGCCCTGGTGGGCAAGGCGCGGCCCGGCGACTTCGGCGTGGACGTGATGCACCTGAACCTGCACAAGACCTTCTCCACGCCCCACGGCGGCGGCGGTCCCGGCTCCGGGCCGGTGGCCTGCAAGGCGTTCCTGGAGCCATTCCTGCCTATCCCCGTGCTCGTCCGCATGGAAGGGACTGAGGGACTAGGGACTGAGGGACCAGGGGCGGCCGGAGATCTGCACTGGAACTACGACCGGCCGCAATCCGTAGGCCGCATGCGCGCCTTCTACGGCAACGTGGGCATGTTCATCCGCGCGCTGGCCTACATCCTGGCCAACGGACCCGACGGCCTGCGGCAGACCACGGAAGACGCCGTGCTGAACGCCAACTACATCCGCCACAAGCTCGAAGACCTTTACGAACTGCCCTACAAAACTGCGTCCATGCACGAGGTGGTCTTCAGCGACAAGCGCCAGGCCGCCAAGGGCGTGAAGACCGGCGAAATTGCCAAGCGGCTGATCGACTACGGCTTCCACCCCTACACGGTCAGCTTTCCGATGATCGTCCACGGCGCGCTGATGATCGAGCCCACCGAGAGCGAGTCGCTTGAGGAGTTGGATCTGTTCATCGCAGCCATGCGCTCCATCGCCCGCGAGGTGGACGAAACGCCGGAGCTGGTGAAGTCCGCGCCTCACTCGACGCGCGTCTCCAAGCTCGACGAGGTGCAGGCAGCCAGAAAGCCCATCCTGCGCTGGCGACCGGCGGGGTAGCCGCTATCCCGCCCGCATCACAGAGAGTTTGAGAATGATCTGAGCCGACGCCCCGTTCGGGAACCGGCATTTAAGATCGTCTGCATGGAAACGACAACGATTGCCGGCGTAGAGGTCTCCCGCATCGGCCTGGGCACCTGGGCCATTGGCGGGCTGGAGTGGGGCGCCGTCCCCGACGATGTAGCCGTGGCCACCTGCCTGAGCGCCGTCGAGCGCGGCATCAACCTCATCGATACCGCGCCCATCTACGGCCACGGGCGCTCCGAGGAGATTGTCGGCAAAGCCATGCGCGCTCACGGACGCCGCGACGCCTTCTTTATCGCCACCAAGGCCGGCCTGGAGTGGAACGAGCACGGCGTCTTCGCCAACTCGACCGCTGCCCGCCTGCGCCGCGAGCTCGAAGACAGCCTGCGCCGCCTGGGCACGGACTTCATCGATTTCTACCAGGTTCACTGGCCGGATACGCGCACACCCATCGCCGAAGTTGCCGCTCTTATGGGCGAGTTCCAGCGCCAGGGCAAGGTGCGCGCGCTGGGGGTGAGCAACTTCAGCGTGGCGCAGATGGAGGAGTTTTGCGCCGTCTCGCCGCTGGCCTCGAACCAGCTTCCGTACAATCTCTTCGAGCGCCAGATCGACGAGGCGACGCTGCCGTGGTGCGCGGCCAGCGGCGTGGCCGTGCTCACCTGGAGCACGCTCTGCCGGAGTTTGCTTGCCGGCCGGGTCACGCGCGGCCTGAGCTTCGACGCCAAGGACATTCGCAGTGTGGACCCCAAGTTCCAGGAGCCGCGCTTCAGCCAGTTCATGACCGCTGTCGAGCGGCTCACGGCCTTTGCCCAGGAACGCTACGGCAAAACTGTGCTGGAACTGGCCGTCCGTTGGGCGCTCGACCGGCGCGGCGTCAGCGTGGCCCTGTGGGGCGCCAAACGTCCCCAGCAGCTCGATGCCGTCGCCGGCGTGCTGGGCTGGAAGCTCGATGCCGGCGCGCTGGCCGAGATCGACCGCATCGTGGCGGAGTCCGTCACTGACCCGGTCGGGCCGGAGTACCTGGCGCCGAAGGTGCGGGAAGATTGAGGGTAAAGGAAAGATATTAACTAAGGCGCTGCCGGCTCAAGCGGGCGACAACCTGTCATTTTGACGGTCCTGTCCAAGCCGATCTCACCCCAGTGAAAACGAGCCACAAGCCCACGAAGCATATGATGCCCGTCGCAATGTCCATGCCGAGTTGTTGATCAGCATTGCTGGCCTTCAAAACATCTGGCATGTTGGGATCGGGAAGAAGCCGGTCCTTGATCTCCATCAGAACCAAAAAGGCCCCCACGCCCACCTTCCACCAGACGATTCTCTTTGGCTGCGGAGGAACTGTCTTATCTGTTTCTTCCATACGTGCGGCTCCATAACCAGCTTGTGATCGATAGCCGTCCGGTTACGCCCGGTCCAGCTCCGCGAACATCTCGCTCAGCGCAACCCGGATGGGCGTCTCCGGCACGGTGAGTTCGCCGGTTTGCACCTCTTCTAGTCCGGCAGAAGTGTACCTGTACGCCAGGCGCGGCTCGGGATCGACGATCCAGATATTCTCGATGCCGAAGCGGCGATACTGCGCGGCTTTCTCCTGCATGGCCCGCAACGAATCCTCCGGCGAAAGTATCTCGATGGCAATCAGCGGCGGACGAGTGACGTAGCGCTCGAAAGATTCCCCCACCCGCACAACGAGCACATCCGGAACGCGAAAATTCCTGGCCGCAATCTGCGTGCGAAGCTCGGGGAAGACCTCAACTCCCCACTCCGCGCGCTTGATGGCAAAAAGAACCGTAAGATACCGCTGGATGATGGAGTGCTCTTTCTCGCCCCAATTCCGCTCCTCGATGCGCCCGTCCACAAATTCGCGGTCCGGGCTCCAGCTCATGGAGAGGTATTCCCGCACGGTCCAGAGTTCCTCGGAGGTGGGCAAGGTGGCCATGCACCGATTATTGCCCCAAAAGAGCACCCGCGCCAGCGAAATCCCCGCGAAGAATCCCCCTATTCCCCAGTCCCTGACCCCTGATCTCTGACCCCTGACCCCTGTTCTTCCAAGAACGACTGCAGGATGAGCGTGGCGGCCACCTGATCCACCACCCGGCGGTGCTGCTGGCGGGCGTGGCCGGCCTCGTAGAGGATTTGATGCGCCTCGCGCGTGGTCAGCCGCTCATCCCAAAGGTGAATGGGTAGCCCGGTCAGTTCGCCCAGTTCGGCGGCAAAAGCCTGGGTTTTGGCGGCTTGGGGGCTCGCGTCGCCCGACAGATGCATGGGATTGCCGACCACGATGCCCGCCACGGCGAACCGCCGCGCCAGCCGCGCCAGGGAACGCAGGTCTTCGCGGCGGTTGTGACGCCGCTCCAGCGTGAGCACGGGCTGCGCCGTGAGTCCCAGCTCGTCGGAGACAGCCACGCCGATGCGCCGGTTGCCGACGTCGAGGCCGAGATAGCGAGGTTGTGGGGCAGATTCCAGCTTGCGACTCCTGCCTTCCAGCTTAAAGCCCCGTTGCGGGCGGAGCCAGGAAGCTACAGAAACCGCGCCCGGTCCTCCGCCGCGGGAATCGGGCAGCTCTCCAGCCGGCCCCGGATGCGATACCGCCAGCGAGCAACCAGCCGGTACAGCGGATCACTGAGGAAGCTGGGAATCCATCTCAGCGCGGCGGCAACCGCGGGCCAGGGCCGCGGCAGTTCCGTGAGCAAGGCCAGCGTGGCCGCGAATCGCGTCAGCGCCTGCTCCCCTGGCTCAAGCGGGTTGCGGAAGACCAGCACCGTGCCGGGAACGCCGCCCGGCTCAAGCAACTCGGCGTGCCGCGCCAGCAGAGGCGCTACCGCCGGTGAGCTGGAAGCGGCGAAGAGCAGCCGGTCCTGCCGGTCGCTCCGCAGCAGCCACCGCACCCACCCGTTGCAAAAGCCGCAGTGGCCGTCAAAGACCACCAGTAGGCGGCCGCCGAGCTCATTCAGTCCGCTCACACCTTCAAGATGCTGTCCAAAAGCAGGCCGATTCAGTTCGACCGGTGAGCAGCCTTCTACCCTCTATACTGAACCCACCATGAGTCCTCGAACCTCAGTCCCCATCCGCGCGCGGTCCCTGGCTCTCGAAAGGCGCGCCGAGCGATTCTTTCCCGGCGGCGTCAACTCGCCGGTGCGTGCCTTCCGGGCGGTGGGCGGTGCGCCACCGTTCATTGAGAGTGCCCAGGGCGCATGGCTCACCGACGCCGACGGCAACCGCTACATAGACTACTTCGGCTCCTGGGGACCGATGATTCTGGGCCACGCCTTTCCGCCGGTGGTCGAGGCCATCGAGCGCGCCGCCCGCAAATCGGCCAGCTTTGGAGCTTCGACGGCAGCCGAGGGCGAGCTGGCCGAGCGCATCGTCGCCTGCTTCCCGGCCATTGAGAAGCTGCGCTTCGTCAGCTCCGGCACCGAGGCCGCCATGAGCGCCATCCGCCTGGCCCGCGCCGCCACCGGCCGCAAGATCGTGGTCAAGTTCGAGGGCTGCTACCACGGCCACGCCGACGGCCTGCTGGTCAAGGCCGGTTCCGGTGTAGCTACATTTGGCATTCCCGGTTCGGCCGGCGTTCCAGAGGAGATCGCCAGCCTCACCCTCGCCCTGCCCTATAACGATCTGGCCGCGGTCGAGGCCGCCTTCGCCGCCCATCCTGGCGAGATCGCCGCGGTGATCGTGGAGCCGGTCGTCGGCAATGCGGGTTGCATTCCGCCCTTGCCCGCCGCGGTGGGCGTGCCCGGCTACCTGGCCGGGCTGCGCGACATAACCGCCCGCGAAGGAGCCCTGCTCATCGTTGACGAGGTGATGACCGGCTTCCGCGTGGCCCTGGGAGGCGCGCTTGAGCTTTACGGCATCGACGCCGATCTGGTCACGCTGGGCAAGATCGTCGGCGGAGGCCTGCCCGTGGGCGTCTTCGGCGGCAAGCGCGTCCTCATGGACCTGCTCGCCCCGCTCGGGCCGGTCTATCAGGCCGGAACCCTGAGCGGCAACCCCCTGGCCATGGCTGCTGGCATCGCCACCGTCGGCTACCTCCAGGAACATGCCGGCGAGGTCTATCCGCAGCTTGAAGCCACCGCCAAAGCCGTGGCCGAAGGCGTCGCCGCCGAAGCCGCCCGCGCCGGTGTTCCCCTCACCGTCAACCGCGTCGGCTCCATGTGGACTTGGTTCTTCACTCCCGGCCCGGTCACCGACTACGCCCAGGCAGCCCGGAGCGACACAGCCGCCTTTGGGCGCTTCCACCACGCCATGCTCGATCAGGGCGTCTGGCTGCCGCCGTCGCAATTCGAAGCCGCATTTCTCAGCACCGCCCACGGCGAAACAGAGGTAGCCGCCACAATCGCCGCCGCGCGGGAAGTCTTCCAGTCCGTTTCCGCCGGATAGTCCCACAAATCTGGGTGCCCCATCCTTGCGACATTTTGCAGTCGCAAGGGTGGGAAACCACGAACCTCAATTGGACCGGGCCGCTATCCCCACGCATCCAGCGTCACAAACCGATGGGTCGGCTTGTACCGCGCAATCAGCTTCTCCACCGCAGCCACCGATGGCCCCCGATCCGCGCCCAGCTGCAGGTGGTTGCCGTCGTGGAGCACGATATTGGCTGCCCAGCCCCGCCGCTGCAGCCGGTCGATGCGGCGCAGCAGGCGCTCGGCAATCCTTTCCCCCGAAGGCTCGCGCCAGTCGGAGGTCATCGCGTTCCAAAGCACCGGAACCATCCCCAGCGATCTAGCCACGCGAAAGACCGCCGGCCGGCGCGCGCCAAACGGCGGCCGAAAGAACCGCACCGGCGCGCCCCCAATCTGCTCCAGGGTTTCTTTGGTCCTCGCCAGTTCCTCTTTCACGCGGCGCCCCGAAGTGAGCGCCAGGTTGGGATGGCTCCAGGAGTGGTTGCCGATCAGGTGCCCGGCCGCCACAATTCGCCGCACCAGCTCGGGCTCCGCCTGGGCGAAGCTGCCCACCAGGAAGAACGTCGCCCGCACATCGTGGCTGGCCAGAACCTCGAGCAGCCGCGGCGTCCACGCCGGATTGGGACCGTCGTCGAAGGTGAGCGCCAACTCGCCGGGGCGGGGAGGCGCAATCAGCGCCTCGCCGAATATCCGCGACCCCGGCCACAGCGCGGCATAGGCGCAGCCGCCCGCCGCCAAGCCAAGCGCGCCCGCCGCGCCCAGCCCGGCACAAATCCCCGTGGCCAAAGGAGAAAGCATTTCCTTCCAGTGTGCAGCGCCGGACGAACGAACCGCAAGCCGAACCCGAGTTCGCTCCCGGCCATGCAACAGAAAATGGTGTGCCGCCCAGTCTCTGAATTGCGCCTGCGCCCGCCCTCAGGCGTATACTCAGCTTGTTCGGGTCGCATCCTGCGTCTGCGGAGCGGCACTGGAGACAACCATGAGCCTCACACAGTTCCCCGGCGGCGTTGATTCCTCGCCCCACGCCAATCCCATCACAAAGGTCACCGTGCCCGCGCTCACGGAGATGAAGCGCCAGGGCAAGCCCATCAGCGCGCTCACCGCCTACGACTACTCCAGCTCGCGGCTGGCCGACGAAGCGGGAATCGACCTGCTGCTGGTGGGCGACTCGCTGGCCATGGTGGTTCTGGGCCACGAAAACACGCTCGCCGTAACGGTGGATGAAATGCTGCACCACACGCGCGCCGTCAGCCGGGCCGTGCGCCGCGCCCTGGTGGTGGCCGACATGCCCTTTGGCAGCTATCACGGCACGACCGGCGAAGGCCTGGCCAACGCTATTCGTTTTGTCAAGGAGGCCGGCGCGGAGGCCGTCAAGATCGAAGGCGCGCGCATTGAACTCGTTCACGCCCTTATCGAGGCTGAGATTCCCGTCATCGGCCACCTGGGCCTGACTCCGCAGAGCATCCACCGCATGGGCGGCTTCCGCGTGCAGGCGCGCACCGCCGAGACCGTGCTACAGCTCAGGGCAGACGCACTCGCCCTGGCCCATGCCGGAGCCGGAGCAATCGTGCTGGAAGGCATTCCCCGCGAAGTGGCCGCGGAGCTTACCGCCGAGCTTCCGATTCCTACCATCGGCATCGGCGCGGGGCCCGATTGCGACGGCCAGATTCTCGTCTTCCACGACCTCGTTAACCTGACCTTCGCGCCGCCGGCCAAGTTTGTCCGCCGCTATGCCGACGCGGGCGCGCTCATCCGCTCCGCCATCGAAAGCTATCGCGAAGACGTCGAGCACCGCGCCTTCCCTTCGGATGAGGAAAGCTATCATTTGCCCGAGGCCGTGCGCCGGGTTCTGGACGCAACGCCGAAAGCGGGAGCATTGCGGAAAGTCTGATGGAAGTCCTTCGCACCGTAGCTGAATTGCGCCAGTGGTCACGCGATGCGCGCAACAGCGGCAATACCTTTGGCCTCGTGCCCACCATGGGCGCCTTGCACGCCGGCCACGCTTCGCTGATTCGCGCTGCTGCGGCTGCCTGCGGGCGGGTTGCCGTAAGCATCTTCGTCAACCCCACCCAGTTCGGACCCAGCGAAGACTACGCTCTCTATCCGCGCACCTTTGAGGCCGACTGCGCCCTCGCCCAGGCGGAAGGCGCGGACGCCGTCTTCGCTCCCACAGTGGAGGAGCTTTACCCAGCCGGTGGAACCACCTTCGTTGAGGTCGAAGGCCTCGGCAACCGCCTCGACGGCGCGTCGCGCCCCGGCCACTTTCGCGGCGTTGCCACCGTGGTCGCCAAGCTGCTCATCGCCAGCGAAGCCGACCGCGCCTACTTCGGCCAGAAGGACGCCGCCCAGGTGGCCGTGGTGCGCCGCATGGTTGCCGACCTGCGCCTGCCCGCGGAGATCGTCGTCTGTCCCATCGTCCGGGAGCCGGACGGCCTGGCCCTCAGCTCCCGCAACCGATACCTCAGCCCCGCCGAACGCGCCCAGGCTCTCGTCCTAAGCCGCGCCGTCCGCCAGGCCGAAGCACTCGCAGCCGCGGGCGAACGCCGCTCCAGCGCGCTCATCGCGGCCGCCCGCCGATCCTTCGCCGCCGTCCCCGAAGTCCGCATCGATTACATCGCCGCCGTTGACTGGGCCACGCTCGATCCCGTAACGATCGCCGCTCCCGGAATCCTCTTCGCCGTCGCTGCCTGGGTGGGCCAGACACGGCTCATCGACAACACCATACTCAACTGACGCAGACTACTGGCACAGCGAGATCGCCCCATTCTTTGAGCGCTCCCGCGCATTGCTCACGCCGCGATCACTGCCTTATCGCGGCTGGGCTGATAAACTTATGCGACAGGAATGGAAGCCTCTTGCAGAATTCCGTTGAGACTCAAGAAGTGTCAGGGCACGACTTCAGTCGTGCCGGAAGAGCTGCAACATCATGTTGGGCTTTAGCCCCTGCGGTTTTGTTTTCAGTAATTTGCAATTCCGCGGCGGCTAAAGCCGGAATCTAAGTCAGCCATTTGCGGCACGACTTAAGTCGTGCCCTGACACAAACGATAACCTGAAGGCAATTTTGCAAGAGGCTCATGGGTGTGGAATTGCCGGCGGCGAAGGCCTGCGATCCATTGAAAGGAAAGGACATGAATACCAGGTTCGCGCGCAGGATGGACACCGTGCGCACCTCGACCATACGCGAGATTCTCAAGGTCACCGAGCAGCCGGAGATCATCTCCTTCGCCGGCGGCCTTCCCGCGCCGGAGTTGTTTCCCGTGGACGACATACTCGCCGCCGCCGGGCGGGTCTTGAGCGAGAGCGGCGCCGCCGCGCTACAGTACAGCCCCACGGAGGGCTTCCCTCCGCTGCGCGAGGCCTTCGCGACGGAATCCCGGAGGCGAGGAATCGATTGCTGTGCCGAAGATATTCTCATTACCACCGGCTCCCAGCAGCCGCTCGATCTGGCGGGAAAGATATTTCTCGATGCGGGAGACTGCGTGCTCACCGAGAGTCCGACTTACATGGCCGCCATTCAGGCTTTTCAGACTTATGGGGTTCGCTTTGCCGCCGCGCCTACCGATAACGACGGCCTCATCCCGGAAGCGCTGCCCGCATTGATTGAACGCGAGAGGCCCAGGTTCCTTTATACGATTCCGAATTTTCAGAATCCCACGGGAGTTACGCTCACGGCCGAGCGCCGCCGGCTTCTCTATTCCATCGCGGCTCGCTATGAACTTATCGTGCTGGAAGACGATCCTTATGGCGCGCTGCGCTACGCGGGAACGGCCATCGCTCCCATCAAGTCGTTGGATACCGAGGGCATTGTCATCTATCTCAGCACCGTCTCCAAGACCATCGCGCCCGGCCTGAGAGTCGGCTGGGCGGTTGCGGCGGAAAGCATCCGGCACAAGCTGACCATCGCCAAGCAGGCGGCCGATCTGCACACCTCCAGCCTGGACCAGCGCATCGTGCATCGCTACCTTGCGGACTTCGACAGCGACGCCCACATCGAGCGCATCCGGCGAGCTTACGGGGAGCGGTTCTCTATTATGGATGCCGCCCTGAGCGAGACCATGCCTCCGGGGTTCACATGGACCCATCCCCAGGGAGGAATGTTTTTGTGGGTCACCTGTCCCGAGGGTGTGAACACCAACGAGCTGATGCGCGAGGCCTTTGCGCGCAAGGTTCTTTTTGTGCCGGGGCAGGATTTCTTCTCGGATACGCCCGGTCACCGGTTCATGCGGCTGAACTTCTCCAACGCCGCACCGGACCAGATTCGGCAAGGCATCGGGCGGCTCGCGGAGGTCTGCCGGGCTGCGGTCCATGCGCTGCAGTAGCGCCCTTCTCGTCCAGCGCCGACTCACCCGCGCTGATAAACTTGAAGTAAAGCCATGTTCAAGGAACGCTACGCGCGCTGGATGTACGAGTGGGAGACGCGGCTGACCACGCGCGACGAGAACCGCGTGGTGCGTCCGCTGGAGTGGGGATTCGAGTGGATCGAGCCGTTTCTTGAGGCTCACGGCTTCGCGGACGCCGTTCCCAGCCCGGAGGTTGTGCGCGACCCCGCTGCCGCCGAAGCCGCCATGGTGCGCATCAACCAGCTTCTCGTCCGCCACAGCGACAAGTTCTTCGGGTACGAGCGGCCCACCGACTTCCGGCTCGAAGAGCGGCATCCGCAACTGTTTCCCACCAATGTGCGCCCCGAGACCCTGGCCAGGGACGAAGCAATGCGCCAGCAGGCCGCCGAGGGAAGGCTGGCGCCGGCGCAGTATCTGCGCTTCACCTCGCCGGAGCGGACGCCCTATCCCGAAAACGACCAGGTGAACGCCCGCTGGTATCCGGCGCCGGATCACAAGGATTCCGCGCGGCCCAAGCAGGCCATTGTGGTGCTGCCGCAGTGGAACTCCGACGGCCTGGGCCACAACTCGCTTTGCACCATCTTCAACCGCATGGGCGTCTCGGCGTTGCGGCTCTCCATGCCCTACCACGACATTCGCCGCCCGGCGGAGCTGGAGCGCTCGGACTACGCCGTCAGCTCCAACATCGGGCGGACGCTCTCGGCTTGCCGCCAGGCGGTGGTCGATGTTCGGTGCTGCATGGACTGGCTGGAGGAACAAGGCTACGAGCACTTCGGAGTGCTGGGCACCAGTCTGGGCTCCTGCTACGCGTTCCTGGCCAGCGCGCACGACGCGCGCATCCGGGTGAATGCCTTCAACCACGCCTCGACGGCCTTTGGCGACGTGACCTGGGCCGGGCAGAGCACCCGCCACGTAAAGCAGGCCCTGGGAGAGGCCGGGCTGACCCAGGAGCGGGTGCGGGCTCTGTGGGCAGCCGCAAGCCCGTGCTACTACTACGACAAGATCGCCGCCGCCGCGGCCGGCGGACCCGGCAAGCGGGTGCTGCTGGTTTACGCCGACTACGACCTGACCTTTCCCAGGGAGTATTCTCTGCAAGTGGTGGATGCCTTCCGAAGCGTCGGCCTCAACTTCGAGCCCAGAGTGCTGCCCTGCGGCCACTACACCACCGGCGAGACGCCCTACAAGTTCCTCGACGGCTGGTACCTGGGCTGGTTTGTCTATCGCGCCTTCAAGGCGCTGCGGCAGGAGAAGGCAGCGGGCTTGCGCGCGACAACGGTCCCGGCGCGCGAAGAGGAAGCGGTTACGCGCTGAAGCGCTGCGCTCGGCGCGCCGAATGCGGCTGCCGGGCTGCTTCTGGTAGCATCCTCTGTGGAGACTCATCAGGATGGACGCTCTTAGCGGCGCGGGCCTTGGCGCCCGGCGCAATGAAGACATCGCACTCGATCTGCTCAAGTTTGTGGCCGCCACGGTTGGCGTGGGCCGCCCCGCCGCTCCGTCGACCGGGTTCAGCGGCGCCTCCACACCCAAGCCGGAGGAACACATTTGCCAGTTGCTCTCGCTCTACAGCCGCTGCCTGAAGGCCGTTGAGGGCCAAGGCGGAGATCAGGCGACAGAAGAGCCGGAAATCGAGGCTGCGCAATAGCCGGCGAACCCATCGTGCGGGTTGCCGTGGCCGGGTGCGGGGCCTTTGGACGCAACCATCTCCGCGTCTATCGCGAGCTGGAACTGGCTGGCCAGGGCGTGGCGCTGGTCGCGGCCGTCGAACCGGATGCGGCTCGCGCCGCCGACGCCGCTGCCAAGTACGCAATCCCCGTCTTCGCGACGGTGGACGAACTGCTGGCCGCCAGGCGCACTTCAGGCCTGAGGCTCGACGCGGCCACGGTCGCAGTACCCACGGTGCATCATCATGCGGTAGCATCGGCGCTGCTCGATGCGGGACTGGATCTGCTGGTCGAAAAGCCGCTGGCCGCGAGCCTCGCCGAGGCCGACGATCTGATTCGCGGCGCGCAGATCGGCGGGCGCATCCTGCAGCCGGGCCACCTGGAGCGCTTCAACCCCGCCGTCCTGGCCGTGCAGCCGCAACTGACCCGGCCCATGTTCTTCGAGGCGCACCGGCTGTCGGTCTTCACGCCTCGCGCGCTGGATGTGGACGTGGTGCTGGACCTGATGATCCACGATCTGGACATTGTGCTCGCCTTCGCCAACTCGCCGGTGCGCGAGGTGCGCGCCGTGGGATTGCCGATTCTGTCGCCCAAGGTGGATATCGCCAACGTGCGCGTGGAGTTCGACTCCGGCTGCGTGGCCAACTTCACCGCATCGCGCGTGTCGACGGAACGCGTCCGCAAGCTGCGCTTCTTTGAGCCGCGCCAGTACGTCTCCATCGATTACGCGCGGCGGGACGTGCTGGTGATTCGCGTGGAGGCAGGCGCGGGCAAGGCTTCGCCGGCCGAACTGATTGCGTCGCTGCCACCGCAGGTTGCCGCCATGCTGCCGCCGGGGATCGCCGCGGGAATCGCGTCGGGGAAGATCGACCTCAAGAAGATTGACCCGGCATTGATTGTGCAGTTTGCCGCCTTGGCAAAGATCGATCCGTCGGTAATCGCACAGTTTACAAATCCCGCGGAATCGAAAGCGGGCTTGAGCTCCTCCAAGCCAGTCGTTACGCCGGGCGAGCCGCTGCGGCTGGAGATCGAGTCGTTTCTCGATGCCGTCCGCACGCGCCGCGAGCCGCGAGTTTCTGCTCGACAAGGCCGCAATGCGCTGGCGCTGGCGCTGGAGATTCAGGCATCGATGGCTGCCCATGCGCATCGCGCCGGACTTGAGAATTTTTTCAGACCCGGCGCTTAAAGATTCAGCGCTCTTCCCATTTTGAAGAGAGCTGGAATAGCCGCTATGAGCAATCCAGCCACGCCTACCGAATAGACTGCGGCCTTCCAGAAGGAAACATACCCCTCCCTTAGGGCCAACACCACCAGCAGAGATAACACCGGCAGGTTCAAGGTTACGGCCGTTGCAACACCTGGCATATAACTGCGTAGCACTACGGTCAACGCGACGTGCGGAATCAGGACGTTGGCCAACGCAATAACCATACATCCAAAAACCAAGTAAGTCCAGACCGTCTGCTTGCCCGATACTGCGCTTAACCATGTGAGAGCAATGGCCATGACTGTCAAGACCGCCGCGGTAAAACGGAAGGAACCCGGCGTAACGGGTCTATGCCAAAGAACTGCCCGTTTCGACCAGCCCGGAAGCCAAATGGCCTCTTCAGCATTGTGCAGAGTCACGACAATCGGGAAAAGCCACAGTAGATTCCGAAAGCTCAACGCCGTTTCCTTTCCGGTTGCCGAGGGCCGCGCTTGATAAGACAAATAAGCAAGGTGGATTGGCTTCCGCGTGAAGACAAGGGAACACTCTCCTTCACGCAATTCCCAGTACCCGGTTCAGCGTACCCACAATGTACTTCCAGACCAGGTAGTAGGCTGCGAGCGCGGCCAGGAAGCACGGCGCGATGAGCGCATAGGGCACATAGGCCGCCTGGAACCAGGTGACGCCATGTGAACCGAATGCCAGCACTCCCAGACAATGGGCCGTGGTTGCTCCCAGAGGCATCAGAACCAAAGGCAGTATCGCGCCATGCAGGCCGATGGGCAAATGCGAGCGCTGGTGATACCAGAGCCAGAGCATATTCCACAGGCCGAAGAGCGAAGGCACCGCGGCCATCGGAAAAATCATGGCCTGCTCGATGGGAATCGGCACTTGCAGCACGATCCGCACAACAATGAAAGCAGTGAGAAGCAGCGGCAGGACCAGCGTGGGCACAAAGACTCCCGCCAGGTAAGCGCGAAGATACGGATGGGTGTTCATCGGATTCTCCTTGCTGCGAGTTAGATCGCAAGTTAGTTTGTGGGCGGATGTGCGTCCGCGGGTTTACAGGTAGTAGAGAAACACCGGGATCGACGCCGGCACGAATGCGGCGAAGACCGCGAGGCCGGCCAGCAGCGCCCCGTCGAACCAAACCCAGAAGCGTAGCGGCGGCGCGGCGGGGCTTGCATTCAGCCGCCGCAGCACGGCGGGCCAAAGATCGCGGCCCGGCTCCGGGTCACCTTCGACCGGCGGCAGCGCCTGTTGCAGGAGTTTCTTCAAGCGGTCCTCATCGTGTGCATTCATGGCGTAATCCCCTGTTGCTGCAAGTCCTTTCTGAGCGATCGAAGGGCGCGAAAAACGCGCAGCTTGACGGCCGCTACTGAAATGCTCAGCGCCTCGGCCACATCCTTGTGCGGCAGTTCTTCAATGACCGCCAGCGTGGCCGCAATGCGCAGCTTTGGCGCGAGGCGCTGAAATGCCAGCGCGATCGTGCGCCGAATCTCGGCCGAGACGGCGGGGTCGGCTGTGGCCGGGGCCGGAATCTCCGCGGGCAACTCGGTCTCAGGCCGCGCGGTTCGCAGCCAATCGAACGCCGCGCGGGTGGCGATGCGCCGCGCCCAGCCCTCGAATCCACGCTCGGGCTGGAAGCGGCCGCGGGCCTGATAGATGCGCCAGAAGGTCTCCACGGTCAGCTCCTCGGCCGTGGAAGGGTTGCGGACTATGCGCAGAATCCAGCCGTAGACGGCGAGCCGATGCTGATGGAAGAGCGTCTCGAAGGCCGCTTCGAAGGCTTCAGGACTGCCTTGCCGGAATGCGTTCAGGAGGCTGCTCGATCCGTTCCCCATTCGCCCTTCCCCCTTCTATCCACTCTTACGCGCTAACTACAAGAAAGGTTACATTGCTCGGGCCGGGAACAGTTTTGCTCGCGGCGGTGTCTATACAAGCACAGTGGTTCCGATGGGGATGAACGGAATAGCGGGGTCCCCAGCGACAGGTCTTCGTCGCTGGGGCGCAGTGCCTTGAGTCCCGCTCCGCGCGCGAGAGATTGCGCGCGGAGCGGCCAGCCCCTCTTGCGCCCGCGAACGGCTTCCTGACCTCCCGAGCGGCGCAGCTGAATAGCAGTTTCAAGGGAGGCAGGCCATGTTTGAAGACTCCACCTTCGAATCCGCAGGCAGAATCCACACCCGCAGCCGCCGCTGGATGATCGCGGCTTTCACCTTCAACAGCTCCATCCTGCTGGCTCTGATTCTGATTCCGCTGCTCCACCCTGAAGCGCTGCCGCGCCCGTTCGTCGCCATTCTGATGGAAGCGCCGCACGCTCCAGTGGCTCAAGAGCCTCAGAAGCCGCAACCCGCGCGCACCTCTCCAGTCCAAACCGAAATGGATCTCGGCCATATCTTTGCACCACCGAAGATACCTATCAGCATCTTCCGGCCAAGCGAACCGGAACCACCGTTACCGGTGGATACTGCGGCGATGGGCGGACCTCCCAGCGGCCCCAACGGTCCCGGTCAGGGCTTTCCTGGCCAGGCAGTCCGCCCTGTCGTCCGCCCGGAGCCCAAGGCCGCGGTGCGCATCTCTTCCGCCGTTGAAGCCGGGCTGCTAATCCGGAAGACCGTTCCTGTGTATCCACCCTTTGTTGGAGCCATGCGTATCGAGGGCACGGTGGTCTTGGAGGCCACGATCTCCAAATCCGGAACCATCGAGAATCTTCGCGTCGCCAGCGGTCCGCCCCTGCTGCAACATGCGGCGCTCGATGCCGTGCAGAACTGGCGCTACCGTCCTTATCTGCTCGACGGCGAGCCGGTGGAAGTGGAGACCACGATCAACGTGATCTTCACCCTGAGCCGATAACAAGGTCGCGGCTCAAGCCGGCAGGCGGGGCCGGGAACTAGCCGCCTGCCGGCGTCCCATGGCGATCGGGTCGATGGCCAGCCATGCCACCGCGCCGAGCGCCGCGATGGAGGCTGCGGTCACAAACGACATTTCCCACCCAAAGTGGGATGCAATCAGCGGAGTTAGCGAAGCCGTGCAAGCTCCGCCGGCCTGCCCGCCCATATTCATGATGCCGGAAACCACGCCGACGTTCTCTCCGGCGATGTCGGCCGTAACCGCCCAGAAGCCGCTCTGCGAGATATATAGAACACCCGCGCCACAGGCCAGTATCACCCCCGCGGCGGCCGGACTGTGAGCGCGCGACCCGAGCACCAAAAGAACCGCCGTAACTGCAAGGGAGAGCGCTGGCAGCAGGCAGCGCCCCATGCGCAGGCCGCGGCGGGCCGCGATCCAGTCGCCGGCAGCGCCTCCGCCCAGGCAGCCTATCGTCATGGCGATAAATGGCAGCATGGAGAAGACCGCGCTGGCCTTCAGATTCAGCCCTCGCACCTGCGCCATATAAATGTAAAACCAGGCGAAGAACATCCAAGCGACATAGCCGAAGGCGAAGTAACTCGAAGTCAGGGCAAATACCGCCTTGCTTGTGAAAATCCTGGCCCAGGGAATCGAAGGCTTGCCGCCGCGCATGGAGTCGCCCCGCACGGCGGGACTGGGCAGGCTCCGGTGCTCTGCGATGAGGGCCTTTTCCGCGCTTCCAACCAATGGGTGTGTTTCGGGTGTATCCCGGGCGGCAAGATACCACACCACGCACACCAAAGCGTCGGCGCCGGCGCTGAACCAGAAGGATGCCCGCCATCCGTGGCGTAGGATAATCGCGGTAACCAGCGGAGGCGTCAGGCCCGCGCCGATGCCGATTCCAGCAAAGATAAGTCCATTTGCCTTGCCGCGTTCGCCCGCGGGAAACCAGCGCTCTACGAACTGGCTTGCTGCCGGGTACATGGCGGCCTCGCCGGCGCCCAGGGCAAAGCGCACCAGCGCCAGAAGCAGCAGCGCGCCGCGCGCCGTGGGAGGAACAAGCGCCATCATGACCGCGCAGACACTGCACCAGGCGAGGCCGAGACTTAGAACGCGGCGCGGGCCGAGCCATCTGGCAAGCAGCCCGGCGGGCACTTGAAAAACGGCGTAACCGATGAGGAATGCGCTGAAAACCCAGCCCAGGTGCGTGTTATCGACCCCAAACTCCCGGCCGATATGCACGCCGGCGATGGAGATGTTCGTCCGGTCCAGGTATGCCACCGCGCTCATTACAAACAGCCAAAGCACCAGCAGGTAGCGTATGGGCGGAAGACTCCGTTGCCAGTGGTCCGATTTCAAATTCATTTCTTGCGCGTTTCCCATAACTCAACTTACTTGCCGCCATCTTCCGGACTAACAGGCGAATATCTGGCTGTCAGCCTCGGAGGTGCACATCCCATACCTTCGCCAGGCGCGACGTTCCCGCCGGCCCGGTGACGTAGAGGATTACGGTGTAAATACCCTCCCGGCCAGCGGTGGCCTTGTACTGATGGATGGGATTCTGCTCGGTCGAGTTTGTTCCATCCCCAAAGTCCCACTTCCATGCGGTGATCTCACCCTCCGAAGCGTCTTTGAACGCTACAAGCCGCTGTTCCATATCGATAACTTTGAACGACCAGTGCGCGTCGATGGGCTTGCGAAACTGCGGTTCCAGCGGCATCAGGCGAAACCCGACCAGATCCGATGCGTTTCCGAAAAAGGTCTGCTTATGGGAAAGATTCCAGAACTGACGGCTTTTCGAGTTAGGATCGTTGTAGGCGATCACGGCCCATGAGAGCCCTATCAGCTTGTTCTCCGCAAGCACGGATTCAACTGCCCGCTCCGGTCCTTCGCAACCGGCATAGTCGAATGGAGTTATCCAGAACTCAAGCACCAGCTTTCCAGGCTCGCTGGGCTTGAAGTTGTACTTGAGCGCATGATTGGCGTACGGCAGCTCTTTTGTGTACTGCGCGCAACCCCAGTCCATAGCCCAGTCCTTTCCTTCGGCGGGCGTAAAGATATGGTAGTTCTGGGCCTGGTTCCCCTGATACGAGAAGTACGCGTCCGAGCTGCTGATGCGCGGGTCGATAGCGGCCATGTCACCGACTGCTTGCTTGGTCCACACATCCCGGTGATAGATATCGATCAGCGGACCGCCGGATAGGTCGCCATCGACAACGACTTCAAAGATGTCGTTGTGCAAGTCGGGCCGCGAGAAGTCCCAGTAATCCTTGTAAGCTTCATACAGAAAGTACAGCCGATTCAGACCCTTTACCCAGCCCACTTTCACTTTGACATCGAGTTTCTTCGGGTCGCGGTTTGTGCCGTGCCCGCCCGGAGCTTCCGTATCCTCCAGTTGATCCATGCCGATCGCATAACTATCCGGGACCATCGCCCAGTCGTCGGTGTCGCCATCGATGCGCGGAATCATGTTCGGCGGAAACTGGAAGATCTTGAATGTAACATCGGGGCGTTCGAGCGCTCCGGCAGGAAACATTGCCAGGAACAGCATGCAGAGAAGGAAACGGGATCGAAACACAAGAAGCCTCCTTTCCTATCGACGCAAGGCCAGGGCCTGGCGCCAGGCCCCGGTTCCATCAGCGATCGATGCGTATGGTCATTTTTTCCAGTGCGTCGAAGTCGAGCGGATAGCCCAGGCCCGGAGCGGTAGGAGCATGCACATATCCGTCCGCATCGATGCGGAAATTGTCCTTGTAGTATGGGCGGTCGGCATACTCGGCGGGGAAGGGCATCTCAAACCAATATGAGTTTGGGAGCGCTAACTCCACATGGAAGTGCAGCGCCATATCTCCGACGTTGCCCCAGTTATGGGGGGTGCACTCCAATCCATGCGCATCGGCTAACAGGCCCACGCGCATTGAGCCGGAGATTCCGCCCACATTGTCGGCAATAAGGCGAACGACGTCCAGCGCATCGCGCTTGATGTACTCGGCGAAATCCGCAATGGAGTAAAGAAACTCGCCCACGTGGATGGCAAGGTTCAAGGCCGCGCAGAGTTGGATCAGGCCTTCCTGATCGGTAGAGCGGACCGGATCTTCGAACCACAAATAGTTCAGTTCATCCAGAAGACGGCCGACCGTGATGGCCTCGAAGCGACCATACTGCTGCACAGGATCGTGCATTAGGACAAACTCATCGCCCACCGCCTTGCGCACCTCGCGAATCTCTTCCATGTGCCCGATATAACTCGGAATGGGAGGCCCCTGGGCATGCTGGCCTCTGCCGGGGTGAATCTTATAGGCTCTGTAGCCGAGGCTCTTAGCCTTCAGCACATCGGGCACGTAGTCTTCCACAGTTGGCAAATGCTGCGAGCTGGCATAGGCCATGAGGCGATCCCTTGTTGGATTCCCCCCTGACAGAAGCTTGTAGATAGGTCGGTTCACCGCTTTGCCGAGAATGTCCCACATGCAGACATCGGCCGCTGCTGTGTAGTAGTTCGGCCACGAGCCGCCCCCGCGAGCCATCTGCCCAGGGCCTTGGGCGGCCGGCCCGCCGATGGGCGCCGGCATTCCAATGCCAGTAGGGCCCCTTCCAGGCCCTCCGGCAGGGCCTCTGGGAGGCTGAGCATCATAGCCGGCGGGACCTTTCATGCCGGTCGTCGAGGTAAGTACCGGCAGCAAGTCGACGATGCTCTTGCCCACAAGAACCGGCTTGGCCCATTCCAGCCACCCTGGAGTTATACTGCGATCGCCGATGGTGTAGTTACCCTCGATGCCGCTGTTGGTGACGACTGAGATCAGTTCGCCTGTCTCCGAGCTATTCAGGCGATGCAGCTTGCTGATGTCAGTTACATAGACCTTTACTTCCTTGATGGTAAGATCGGGAAGGTCGCCCGGCTTGACCCCCACCGACTGGGCCGCGGCCATGGCGGGATTGGCGAGAGAGGCGAGGCCAGCTGCCGCGAATCCGGTTGAACTGGCCAGAAAATTGCGTCGCGATGTCTTCGGATTCATTTCCTTCTCCTTCTGATAATCCTGAATGCGCCTGCGCCGTTTTGGCGGAGGGTGAAAGATCCCTGATTCCGTGCAAAGATCTGAGGCCGCAAAAAACTACATCGGCAGGGCAAACGACAGAATGTTAGCCCCCGAAGCGATTGCGATGTACTGCCTGCCTTCGATTGCGTAGGTCATCGGCGAAGCCCTGATCGCATGGTTGGTCTCGAAGTGCCAAAGATACTTTCCGGTGCGGGCGTCCACGGCGGCGAAGCCCCCTGTGCTTTCGCCGAAGAACAGCACGCCGCCCAAGGTTGACAAGACGCCCGAGTAGTTGGACTGCACCGGTCCGGGCAATACAATCTGCCAAACCACTTTACCAGTTTCTATGTCGAAGGCGCGGAGAATCTTCTCGGCGGGATCGGCAGGATTGTTGTACCTGCGATAGCCGGCGTCTTCCGCCTTGACGTAAGTCGTGCAGTCCTCCACGGTCATCACGTAATACAGATGCGTAGAAGGATTCCAGGCCGTTGAATACCAGTTGGTGGCGCCGCGAACCGCGGGACATGTTACCGATCCCTGCGCGGTGGTTTCATTGGCCGGAAGCAGTTGCGGCGTCCATGTCTCGGGGCTGATTCCGCTGGCCCAGTTCAGCTTGTCCACCATTTTGGCCGCTAGCAGCGGTTTGCCGGTTGTCCGGTCGAGGACATAGAGGAAGCCATTGCGGTTGGCATGCAACAGCAGCTTGCGATTCTGCCCCTTCCACTTCGCATCCACCAGCACAATTGGCTCATTCGCATCCCAGTCGTGAAGATCGTGCGGAGTGAACTGGTAATACCAGAGCATCTTGCCGGTCTTGACATCGATGGCCAGATCGCTGTTGGTGTATAGGTTGGAGCCGATCCGCTCGTCGCCGTCCGTATCCGGATGGGGATTGCCAACCGCCCAGTAGAGCACATTCGCTTCCGTGTCCGCGCTGCCGGTCAGCCAGGTTGCGCCGCCGCCCAGAGCGAGGGCCGAGCCCTTCCATGACTCGGCTGCCGCCCCCGTATCTCCAGGCTCAGGGATGGCATATAACTTCCACGCGAGTTCTCCAGTTACAGCCTTGTAGGCGGCGACGAATCCGCGAATCCCATTGTCGCCGCCGCTAACGCCCGTGATAACTAGATCGCCCACGACAAGGGGCGCGGCGGTGCCGCCATAAAGTCCCTTTGCGCCTGCGGGAGTATCCACATCCCAGAGCAAAGCGCCAGTCAGCCGGTGCAGCGCGATAAGATGAGCATCGTCGGTGAGAAAGAAGACGCGATCCCCAAGCACGGCCACGCCGCGATTGACGCCAATCGCGGCATCGCTGGCGATCGCGGCGCCGGCACTCTTTGGCCGTTCGTATCTCCATATCTCGCGCCCGGTTCTGCCGCTGAGCGCATAGACCTGATTGTTCCCCGTCACAAACATGACTCCATCCACAACCAACGGTGTCGTCTCCAGCCCATTGAAGAGGATCGAGTAACTCCATTGCAGTTGGAGCTTGCTAACGTTTTCGAGATTCACCTCATCCAAACCGCCGTTGCGGTTGCCGTCAAGCGTGCCGTTGTAAGTCGGCCAGTCTCCCTTCCTGGGGTGAGCGATCGCCTCCATCTCCGCCCGGGTAGGCGGCGTTTGGGGCTCCGTCAGCGGACCCACTCCGGCTCCTTTCAAGCCGCTCAGAAAGGCGATAAGGTCCCGAAGCTCGTCTTCCGTTCCCTTATAGGCAGGCATGGCGGAGTGTTTGTCCGTGGAGAGCGCCATGTATTCGCTGTCAAGCAGTAGGTGCAATTTGCCGCCGTCCGTTTGCAGGACCAAATCGTGACTGCCCTGGGCGCGCGCGAACCCTCGTAACATTCTTCCATCGTTCAGCTTTGCTGAAACTGTGGCCCAGCCGTCGGCGATCTTTGCGTCCGGATCGATCAGCGACTGTTTCAACTCATCGAGTTTCATCCTGCGCCCGGCGCTGGAAAGGTCCGGTCCATTCGCGGTCCCGCGGTCTCGAACCATGTGGCAGGTGGAGCACCGCCCGCTGCCGAAGAATATGCGTTCTCCCGCCTTTGGATCGCCCGCAACGGCGGCCTCCGCTTCGACCGGATTGAGCGATCGCACGTAATGAGTCAGCTCGTCAATATCGGCTTGTGGCAGGGGAAAGGCCGGCATCTTGTCCTTGCCTTTGCGGATGATGTTTGCAATATCACTGTCAGAGATACCGCGGAGTTTGGCAGAGTTAACCAGGGACGCCGCGCGGTCCGTGCCTCGCGCATCCGCGCCGTGGCACAGCGTGCAGATTCTTGTAAACTGCTTTGGCGCCTCCCCGGCCTGCGCCGGCTGCGGTTGAAAGCTGTTCGCGCCTTGCGTCCAAGCCGGCAACGACGCGGAACCAAACACGAATGCCAACGCCAGTGTCTGCAATGGGGACGGCAATCGGTAACGGAGAGGCTTACTCAGGGATAGCTCCTTGGCCGGTTGGGTTTGGAAGCCGTGAGAATCCACTTGAGGATACGCAGGACGGGGAGCGGAGTCATGCGGAAGACAATCTCCCGCCTTCGCCGTTCGGCAACAGCCTGACTCATTTGTTCCAAGTCGCAATGGCATCCACCCCATGGATTGGACGGGTTCCCGCGCGGCAGTGCTCACTTCAGCCGCGCAGATAAGGCTTCAGGTAAGTGTCGAGCGCCTTGAGGACAGCTTTCTTATCGCTTTCAGTTGGCGGAGCCGGCTTGTTGGCCGGGTCGCCCATTCCGGGCATGGGCCGCGACTTAGTATTCTCCTTGAAAATTCCGCGAGCCACCATCAGATATTGATCGGCATGGGAGATGGAGTCGAACGCCAGTATTCTGCCGAACATATCGAACGCTTCCCTGGGCTTGCCTGCCTCGTAGAGTTCGAAAGCTTGCTGATAGACATCCGCGAGCGCGACGACCGGGCAGTACCCCGCAAACCCGAGCTGCATCTCCTCGATCATGAGGCGCACTCCCTTGCCGGCGAAGACTCCTATCTTGTCGCCGGTCCTCTGCCGAATCTCGGTAACTCGCGCCAGAGGATCTCCGGCCTCATCCTTGACCACCCGCATGGTGGGGATGGAGCGAAACATCTCGACGATCAAGTCGACAGACATATCGCCAATGGTCTGAACGAACAGAGGAAGATCCGTAGCATTGCCGATGGCTTTGTAATAACTCAGCATGGCCGCATCGTCTCCCTTGGGAGGGAGCGAACAGATGGCGTCTGCGCCGTTCTTGGCGGCATGCTGCGCGAAGGCGATTGCGCCCGGCAGATCGTTGTTTTGGGTTTGCACTCCGATAATCAGCGCGGTTTTGCCGCCCTTGCCCGCCGCGAGGATCGCCTCCGCCCCCGCAAAGCGCTCACTTGCGGACATGGTCGACCAGCCGCTGGCGATCTGCGGCCAGATGAAGCCGGGAACAGAGGCGCGGTTGCAGAATTTTACCTCGGCAGCGAGGCAATCGAAGTCCAGCTTGTCGTCCTGGGTAAATGGGGTCTGGCCGATGGGAAATAGCCCGCGAAAAGGCTTGGTTTCAAGGCTTGCGGATAGCGCAGCGAAACCGGTGCGCGACAAGGCCATGCCCGCGGCCACAGAGCCGAGCGACTTCAGGACGGTCCGGCGGTTTACCTCATAGGCCATGATTTCCTCCCTGGTTTAGTTTCGGTATTGATATACAGGCCGGGAAACGATCTGTCAAGGCATTTCATTTTTGCTGATCGACAGCCCCATTTGCGGTTCGTGCGATCCGCCTTCAGGCCGCCGCTTCAAGCCGGCGCAGTTACTTGGGCAGCAGCAAAAGAACCCCCGCGCTGGGACTGGGAATGACGTGAGCGGCCACCAGGCGGCCGAGACCTTCCACTTTGGCCTTTCCCGCCTCGACCGCCGCGCGCACGCTGGCGACATCTCCTTTGATAAGAACGGTAATATACCCGCCGCCCAGTTTCTCCCGCGCCAGCACCTCCACCGCCGCGGTCTTCAGTGCTGTGTCGATGGCCTCGAATACGGCTGTGAAACCCTGGGTTTCGATGAGACCCACGGCAAAGTTCGCTTGGTCATTCATAAGATTCTCCGGTAACTGGACTGACGGCTGTTCGATAAGTGGGTTGAAATCCGGCTCTGCTTCATAAGCGGCGCGCGAATGCTCCGAGGGAGCCGGTATCACGTGTGCGACGACCGGGGTCTGCATGGCCCTGGCGGCCTGCTCGGCGGCTTGCGCGGCGGCTTCGATATCGCCGATGGCTCCCAGCAACTTGATGCAGACTCCGGGAGCGTCGTTCAACTCGGTCTGCAGGACGCGCACATTGGCGCACTTCTCCATGGCGTCGAGCACAACCATGGCCGGCGACCAACCGCCAATTTCGATGAATGCGAGCGCCTCGCTCAGAACACACCTCTCGCCTTAAGTTCGTGCATGACTCTGACCACCACTTGCTTCACTGTATCCTGCCCTGTATCTCCGGTCCTCACCGGGCAGCCGGCTGGCGGGGCATCAATCAACTCGAAGTCCGCCAGAATGCACTGGAGAACGGAACTGAGGGCCGCGCGATCAATGCGCTGCGAGCTGGTTTGAGGCTGCCGTCCGCGGCCGAAGTGGAAGCCGCGCAATTCGGCAGCCGCCCGGAAGCCATCGGGGAATTCGAAGGAATTGAGCATCGCGTCGAAGAGTTCGAGAATGCGAAACTGCCATTTCATGGCCGCGGTGCTATCTCCCGAGCGAAACAGATCGTACATGCGGCGAGTTATCTCCGGCACCGCGTTGCTGGAAGCATGGGTTCCGCCGTCGCAGCCTATCATCAGCATGGGAACCAGAACGGCTTCCCATCCGGTAAGGAAGGAAAAATCGGGACGCTGCGGGCGCACCGCGGTAATCATTCGCATCATGAAAGCGAGATCGCCCGATGAATCCTTGATGCCGATCACCCTGGGGAATTCGCAGGCCAGGCGCCGGATGGTGGGCACGTCGATGGGGCTGGCAAACATGGGGATGTTATACAGAGTCAGGTCGATCGGCGAGTTACGGGCTATCTCGGCGAAGTACGCATACACGGATTCCGGACCGAGCTTGTAGTAGAACGGCGCCACGATGGCGACGGCCCTCGCGCCCATCTCCGCGTAGGCCTCGCACGCCGCGAGCGTCTCCTTCACATTGGCTTCCGCGGCGCCCGCCAGAATCGGAACGCGGCCGGCACACTCCTCCGCCACCACCTGGACAATCCGGCGCCGCTCTTCCGGCGTGAAGCGCGTGAACTCGCCCGTCGAACCATTCGGATACAGGCCATGCACACCGCGCTCGATCAACCAGGAAACGAAGCGGCGAAACTCCGGCTCGTTGATCCGGTTCCGTTCATCCAGGGGAACCAGAAGCGGCGTGAAGATCCCTACCAATCTGTTGGATTCGCCCGCATCCATCGCGCGCACCAAGCCTTCCGCCGGCCGGGCTGAGAAATCTGAACCCTCCGGCCCCCTCATTCCAAAGCAGTAACCATTTTAATGTACCGGGAATCTCCATTTTGCCTTCCCGGCCAAGAAAGAATGGTCGCCAATGGTCCGGCGCGCGATCTTTCTTGCGTTCCTGGCGTAAAGCTTTTCCCTTTCCTGCGGCGCACCGCTTCCGGCAACGGCGAATATCCTTGACCCACTGGCTTGCCTTACGGCCGAATCTCGACAGGCGTGCCCATCGGCACCAGGCTCCAAATCTCGTCGATCTCTTCGTCGGTGACGGCGATGCAGCCCAGCGTCCAGTCGTAGAGCCGGTGCCCCGCGCCCACCCAGCCTTTGCCGTTGGGCAGGCCGTGGATCATGATGGCCCCGCCGGGCGAGACACCGAGATTGGCCGCCCGCTTGCGATCCTCGGCGTTGGGATAGGAGACGTGCAGAGCCTTGTGATAATGGCTCTCGGCGTAGCGCGCGTCGATGACGTAATGGCCCTCCGGCGTGCGGCCGTCGCCCTGGCGTTCCTTGGGCGCAAGGCCGCCCTGGCCCAGCGCCACCTTGTAGGTGCGGATTACTTTGCCCCCAACCAACAGTTCCATCACATGGTCTTTCTTGAGGATCAGAATCGAGTCGGCCCTTTGCGGCGGCGCTGGCTGCTGGGCGGGCAGCACGCCGGCGGCGCAGAGTGCAAGGCAAAGCGCGGCGCGCACCAGCGTGAAAACTGAACCGGCATGATTCCTGGAAGATTTCATGCGCACACTTTACTACGAAGGGCTCGGATTTGGCCCCGATGCTGTGGTTCCATCTGCATGGTTCATACTTCAAGTATGCGGCGGTTGGCTCAGAGGTTTGCTCGGCGAGCGGGGTTGGGGATGCTACTGGCTGGCCTGGCGAGCGCCGCGACGGCCGGCTGGGCGCAATCGAGCCGCTTGGCGCAAGCCTCGACGCACGCGGCGGGCTGTCGGAATCCCGAATGGCAGCACGCCGTCGCCCATGCCGCCGCCGTGGCGCCCGATGCGCGGATGCTGGTGGTGGAGATCGGCTCGGGCCGCCTGCTGGCTTCGGCCCATCTGGCCGAGGCCGGCCGCACGCTGGCCAATCCGGGCTCGACGCTGAAACCGCTCATTCTCTACTTTGCGCTTGCAACAGGCCGCTGGGACGCCGAACGCAGGGTCGCATGCAGCCGCAGTTTGCACATTGGCACGCATCAGCTCAACTGCTCTCACCCGGCGGCTGACCCCATGGACGCGGAGCAGGCGCTAACCTGGTCGTGCAACTCGTACTTTGCCGAACTGGCGGGAACCCTTTCGCCGAAGGATCTGCGCAGGGCGCTGGAAGCGCGGGGATTGCTGGCCGCGACGGGCCTTGCGCCGCAAGAGGCCGTGGCGGCCTTTCGCCAGCCGCGCAGCCGCGAAGAGGTTCAGCTTGCCGCGCTGGGCGTGGAGGGGATTCGTGTGACGCTGCCGGAGATGGCGGAAGCCTACCGGTCGCTGGCGGTTGAGTTGGCGGCGCACGCGGAGACCGCGGCCGCGCGGACCGTGCGCGCAGGACTGGCGGACTCGACCAGCTTTGGCATGGCGGGCGCGGCGGCGCTGGGCGGCGTGCCCATTGCCGGCAAAACCGGCACCGCCAGCGCGGAGAGCGGAGGCGCGAGCCACGGCTGGTTTGTGGGTCTTGCGCCGGCCGGCTCGCCGCAAGTGGTGGTGGCCGTCTACCTGCCCGCGGGGCACGGCTCGGATGCCGCTCAGGTGGCCGCCAACCTGCTGGCGCTCTCGCCGCTGAGGAAGCCGTGAGGCGGGCGGTTCTGGCGGTGTGTCTTGCCGCGGTCGCGCTCTGCCTGACTGCGGGCGCTGCGACCGGAGCAGGCCAGACCAAGCAGCCCGCGCCGCGCACCACCATTCGCGTGGGCTTGTGGACGCTGTGGCACGATCGTGATTTGACCGTCACGCCGCTTTCCGGAGTGACGCTTCGCCTTTGCGCAACCTGCCCCGCGCGGCCGGTAGCGGCGATTGCAGTGCAGGTCGAGGATGGGGCGCTCACCTGGACCGAGCAGGGCGGCGGTGGCCATTCCTCCACCGAGTTGCTGCTCACCGGCAGTTACCGGCTCGCGGCTCACGGGGAATCGCTGACGCTGGCCTGGCCGCTTCGCATCACGGCTAAGGCGGGCACGCTCAGCCTGGTCGCTACGCTTCCGGTGGAGCGGTACGTCGAACTGGTTGTGGCCGCCGAGAGCGGCGCGGCGGATGGGCCGGAATCCCGAAAGGCGCTGGCCGTGGTGGCGCGCAGTTTTGCTTTGCAGGCCTCGCACGGCCACGCAGGCTTCGACGTATGCGACTCGACCCATTGCCAGTGGGTGCATTGGCGCTCGACGCCCGAGGCTCATGAGGCTGCGCTGGCCACCGCCGGCGAGGTTTTGTGGTTCCGCGGCAGCCGCGCCGCTGCATACTTTCATCAGAACTGCGGCGGGCGGACGGCGGCAGCTGAGGAGGTTTGGCCGGACCGTGCAGCGCGGGAAAACGGAGCGCTGGGGCACCTGGTTTCGCATACCGACAATTACTGCCAGCGCGCCGGGTCGAGCGAGTGGTCGGCGACGCTCACGCGCGCGGAACTGACCCAGGCTCTGGCCGCCGCCGGGCTCGCCGCGCCCGGATGGAAGAGTCTGACCGTCGCCAAGCGCGGAGACTCCGGCCGCGCCACCGCGCTGCTGATTGGCTCGGCAGAAATTCCGGCGGAAGGCTTTCGGCTGGCCGTGGGCCGCGCACTGGGATGGAATCAGATTCGCAGCAACTGGTTTGAGGTTGCGGCCCAGGGCGACAGCTTTCTCTTTCATGGGCGCGGCTCCGGCCACGGCGTGGGACTTTGCCAGGCCGGCGCGGCGGAGATGGCGCGCGAGGGGCGCGGCTACCGCGAGATTCTTACTCAGTACTTCCCCGGCGCAACCCTGGGAGAGGAGACGACCGGCGCGGCCTGGGAGACGCTGAACGGCCAAGGCTTCACGCTGGAGACAAGCGAGGCCGCGGACGCTTCGTTTCTTCCAGCCCTGGCGCGCGCCCTGGCGGAGGCCGAGAGCCGCAGCGGGCTCACTCCCGAGGCTGCGCTGACGGTTCGCACCTACCGCTCTACGCCGGCCTTTCGCGACGCAACCCTCGCTCCCGGCTGGGTGGCCGCCTTCACCGAGGGCGACAGCATTGCCGTGCAGCCGCTGCGAACTCTGGCCGCGCGCAAACTGCTCGCCGGCACGCTGCTCCACGAGTTTCTGCACGCCCTGGTGGAGGAACGGGCCACCGCCCAGACGCCGCTCTGGCTGCGCGAGGGGCTGGTCGAGGTGTGGTCCGGCGATGCGCGGCGAGAGTTGGGTGCCCCATCCTTCTGTCATCCTGAGCGAGGTCGCCGCGGCGACCGAGTCGAAGGACCTGCGTCTTGTGTCTCTGGCGAAAGGGTGGGAAACAAGCTGACCCTTGAGCAGATCGAGCAGAAGCTCGCCCACGCCACCAGCGAAACGGAGTCGGAAGCGGCCCACCGAGCCGCCGGCTGGTACGCTCAGCAGCTTCTCGACCGCTACGGTCGCGCACAGGTGCTGGAGTGGCTGCGCGCGGGGCCGCCTCAGCCAACCTTGGATTCCCTACGGTAGCGGCTCTTCTGGGCTGTTATTCTCGGTGGCTTTAGGGACAGGCGCATTCGCCTCAGCGATGTTCGCTTCGATGGGTATGGGCGATTCGCCAAGCAGGGCGGCCAGCCAGGCCAACTGCAGCACTACAAATCCGAGGCTAAGGGACATTGCAAGGAAATCGTAAATGCCTGACGGTGAGCCATCAGGCTGCGAAGAGTTAACCAACTGCTTAGTGATAAAGCTTGCTAGATAGGTTTCTCCAATGAAGGTTGCTATGCCTGCGGCAAGCCAGCGGGGATTGGTGAAGAGTGCGGCGATTCGCTTCCAGGGCAGAATCCATCCCCATACGGCGGCGGATGCTACGAGCGGTGCAAAGAGAACGAAGGTGACGAAGTCGCCCCACTTCCAATGCAGCAAAGGAAGTGGAAATCTGTCATCCTGCGACGCGACTGCAAAAGTAACTCCGAACCAAGCAAGGCTGGCAAGAATGCCCCAATATACCTTTGTTCTCTTTGCTGCATTAGCCAGAAACGAACGGAAAAGGAGAACCAGAAGAACAAAGACCGCTGCAAACGCAAAGATGCGGATTCCGATCGCGATTCTCGCTACAAGATTGGCTCCGCTAGGAGCAGTCAATGGCCAGAGAGGAAGATTGACTGCGAGAATGACGCCAGCCGCTGCGGCGATCCATCGCCAGCCCACGCGTAGATTTCGGCAGAACATTTCCGCTTCGCGGGAGCGCACAGTTCCAGGAATGCGCTCGAACAGCACAGCCACCCACCCCAGCAGCATAACCCAACTGCCCACTGCCAGCAGATACGTCGCAATAAGCTTCAGCACTACGTGCCAAATCTGCGCATGAACCGAACCGCTGGGCTCGGCGGCAAAGAACCGGCTGGGTAACTCAACGGCCAGCAGCGCCGCAAACACCACGCCCAGCCACCAGCGCCAGTTCCATAGCATGCGAATCACTCTCATCCAGGACAGCCGCCATCCCCACTGCGCCGAGACAGCCGCATAAGGAATGATCTTTGCCGGCACAATCACCCAGCGAAGAATCCACTCGGCAAGGCTGAGCCAGTGCTGAATGTGCTCATAGGTGAAGAGCGTCGCACGCGCGTGGGCCGAAGCTTGCGAGTTCAAGTAACCCGCCCACTGCGGAATCTGGTCGTCGCACCAGTCCAGCACCGCCCAGCACGTTGCGCCCAGGGCAATCCAGACCAGCAGAGTTACCGCGCCCCAAACCATCTTGACGCGCTTACCATCGTCGTTGGAAAAACTCCGCACCGTCCCGGCCTGTAACTCCAGCGCCGAGATTGCCAGCAGGATGGGCACAAGCAGGCTGAGCGCTACCTGCCAGCCGTGCTTGTCGGGCAGCCGCGTCCATGCAAGGCCCGCGAGGAGTAACAGCGCGGTAACCACAAACTGGGCCGCAACCCAGCGCCAACCCAGGCGCAAACGTCGAAACAAATCTTTGAATAAACTCACGGCTGTACCTCCAGGGTTGCGGGATCGGTGGTAGTTTCCACATTCGATTGATACATGGGTCCTGCCTGCGCGGGACTTATAACGAACTTACCGGGGTTAACCACCTTGAGCAGGTAGACATACTCACGGCGTCCGTCGAACTCGGTATTGAAAAAGGCGGCGCGGTCGTCGTGAAACTCGCGGCGAGTGAACCAATCCGCCCACCACGGGGGCCGGCTGTTGATGGAGTAGAGATCGGTGCGATCGATGAACTCCGTGCCCGCGGGAATGGGATCCTCGGCCATCAAATACTTCCAGCTTGTTCCATTCAGCGCCAGCCTGACGGCCACAATATCGCCCACATGCACCGCGCCTTTCAGCGGCGCCAGATCGTAAGTGATGGGATCGGTGGGCTTGAGCTGCTTCTTTTGGAGCACATAGTAGTCGCGAGTGATATTGAGCGCCAGTTGGCCTTGCTGGAAGAGCTTTCGATCCGCCGCGTACCAGGCGCTCTCCGCCGACCAATAAGTGATACCGTTGCCGCTTTTGCGGATGCTCACCTGGCCGCCGCTGCCGAGTTGCGCCGCGGGAACCTTGATGCGCCAAGGCGCCGCAAAGCCGTCTGCTGGGCCAAAATGCCGCTTGCCCACGCTTGCGCCGTTTACCAGCACCTCTACGTCGGAGGAGTTAGCCAGTTCTCCGCTGAGGGCCAGATAGTCGGTCAGCCCCTCAATCACCATCGCCGTCTGCTTGGTCGATTCCCAGTAACCGCCGGTGCGATGCTTGCCCAGCCACAGCGCCGCCTTGGGCAGCAGGCCACTGCCGCGATCCTCAAGCGCCAGCAGCTTCAGCGCGAAGGCCGTGGTCTCGTCCGAGGTATCGCCCCAGTAATCGAGCAATTCGTCGTAACTGCCGGTCCAATAAGCATCGGCATCGGTGGTTTTGGCTTTCTTCTCCAGCAGCAGCGCAGCTTCCTTTGCGCGGCCGTCTCCAGCCGCGTCCAGAGCCAGCCCGGTGAGCGCCAGGCCCTCGTCGGTCAGTTTCGCGCGGCTATCCCATGCGGCATCGAGAGCGTCCTTGGGCGCGCCGCCAGTGGTGGCCAACGCGAAGACCACGTAAGCGCGCAGATCGGGGATCATTTCGGGATGCGCGCTAAGCGCGGACTGGAGCCATGCGCGGCCTTTGTTCATGCGGTCCCCGTCGATCTTGTAACCGGCGCCGTTGGCCTGGCCCAAACCGCTGACCACATATGCGGTCATGAAGACGCGGCTATCGTCGTTCGGCCACCAGCCCCAGCCGCCATCGTCGTGCTGGAAGCCGTAGAGCCGGTCGAGTCCGGCGCGCACCATATCGTTCAGCATGGCGCGGTCGATGGGCGACTTGAGATGCAGCTTGTCCACGGCCTGCGCAACGATCAGGTCAGGTAGGAAGCTGGACATGGTCTGTTCCGTGCATCCCCACGGATACCCAGTGAGGTAATCGAGGGCATCGAAGACCGTGCCCGCCACCGAGGGCGCGATGGTCACCGTGAGCCCACGCGAGGGAAGGTCGGAGCCGGCGGGATAACTGAAGGACCACTGGTTCTGGCCCGCGCCGGAGAAGACGACGCCCGAGCCCGTCGCGCGCTGCTTCACGCCGAAAGGCAGCACCGGCAGAGTCATCTCCAAAGCATCGGACTCCTCGTTGGTGAGCGCCTTGGCGGTCAGCACCGCCTGGTCTACTGTCCGGGCGCGCACCCGCCACTCCACCACGCTCTCGCCGCGCGCCGGGATATTCACCTTCTGCGCCTGGCCGCCAGCTATGTCAAGCCCGGCAACGTCGAGCGCGAAGGTTACATCCTTTGCCGTCTCCAGGTAGTTATGAGCGATAACTCGAAGAGTAACTTCGTCGCCCACGCGGAAGAAGCGCGGAGCAGCCAGGCGGACGATCAGGTTCTTGCGCGTAAGCACGCGAGTTACCACGCTTCCGGCCTTGCCGTCGTCGGTCATGGCGCGGATGGTAGTGCGCCAGGTGGTAAGCGAGTCGGGGAAGTTGAACTCGACCTTGGCGTGGCCGTCCGGGCCGGTACGGATATTGGGATTCCAGTAAGCCGTATCCGGAAAGGCCTTGCGCACCTTGGGAATGATCAGGTCCGAACCGGGCTTGACCTGCGCCATGCGCGGATGGAACTGCGCAACCGCCAACTGCGCCAGCAGCGGCGACTTGACGCCCGCGTTGCCGGAGAAGAAGAAATCGAAGGAGGTCTGCGTCTCCAGTTGCGCATACCGCGGCGAGTAGAAGAAGTGGACGATGTCGCCGGTCTCGTCGGGACGCACCGAGTAAAGCGCCTCATCCACTTCGCCGAAGCTCAGGTCCGCTTGCACCGGTTTGCCCGCACTGTCGAGCGCGAGCACGTCGAAGCTGCCCTTTTCGCCGGGAAGATACTTGGGCTTGGAGGGCGTTGCAGTTATGGTCAGGGTGCGCTCCACCAGCGGAACCTTCAGGCTCTTGTGCGCGGTATAGATCTGGTTATTGCGGACAAAGAACGCATTGACTACCAGATTGGGCTGGGCCAGCCGGGTTATCGGCACGTCGAAGGAAACGCTCTCGGCGGTGGCGTGCAGCAGTTGGCGCGATTGGATGGTATCGCCTTCCGTGGTAACCACGGCCCACGACTCGGGCATGCCAGTTAGCAGAAGCAAGTGGGCTGTATCGCCCACCTGATAACTCTTCTTGTCGGCGACGATGCGGGCCTGGGTATTCGCAATGGCCCACTCGCCGCTTCCATTCCAGATCCATACCCAGGTCTGCGCCTCCACGGTGCGGTTCTCCGGCGTCTGTGCGGTCACAGTCACTTCATAATCGCCGTTGCCGTTCAGGGGCAGATCGATCAGAACGGTGCCGTCGGCGCCTGTCGTGGCGTCGCGGCTGGCCACGGCCGAGCGCGTCCATTTGCCGGTGTCGCGATCCCACTGGCCCACCGTCACCGTCGCATGAACAACCGTTTGAATCGGCTTGGAGTCATAGTCCTGTGCCTGCACCTTCACGCGCACCGGGTCGCCGGACTTATAAACATAACTCGTCGGCTGCGCGTCGATGTGGAACGAACCGTAGGTGGCCAGCACGGTCGCATGGCCTGCCACTTCGCGATTGGCAGCGTCGGTAACTCGCGCCTCGATGCGGTAATCCATGTCGCGCGGCTTGGCTTCCACGGCCACCGGCAGAGAGATGGCCAGCTTGCCATCGGCATCGAGCACGCCTTCCTGTTCCTGCTGCTCGGTCTGGTCCCAGGCATAATCCGAATCGCCCTCATCGGATTGCTGCTCCGCATCTTCGCTGTCATCCGCGTCCTCCTCGTCCCACCAGTAATGCTGCGAGGTATGAACCACGTACTTCACCTTCACATTGGCAACCGGCTCACCGAAGAAGTAGCGCGCGTCGATCACCGCCTGAATCTTGTCGCCCTGTAGCACGCGCTGCGCCGAGGGCGTCACCTTTACCTGGTATTCCGGCTTCTTGTACTCCTCCACATAGAAGCTGCCATAGCCATAGTAGCTGCCCCCACTCAGATCGCCCCCGCCCATAGTGAGCCGGATGCTGTAATAGCCGAGGCCGGCGTCGGAGGCCAGCGTCAGATCGGTGGCAATTGTGCCATGAGCGCTGATCGCCAAATCCTTGCTGAGCACGGCTTTGTTATCCGCGTCCCACACCTTGAGCGTCATGGTCTTTACGCTCGGCAGCACCACATCGTCGTCTTTGTCCTGACGGATCACGGCCTTGATGTGAACCGTGTGCCCAGGACGGTAAACAGGGCGGTCGGTATAAACAAGAGCTCTCAGACCGGACGTCGTGTCCTGTCCGAAGCCATAACTCCACGGAGTTACAATCGCAACGTCCTGCCCATGCCGCGCCAGTATCCACAGATTGTCGATCGTTTTGCCGCCGGCGGCGTTGGCGGTGAGCGAAGCCAGGCCGTCGCCGTTGGTCATATCCTTCGACTGCTGCTTGCCATCGGCCCACAGAACTACCTCGGCCTTGGCCACCGGCGCCCCGGTGGCGCGGTCGGCGAGGTATAACTCAGCGCGGTTGTTGAGGGTCCGCTCCACCAATGCAATCTGGGTGACGATAGCCACCGTGTAAGCCTTGTAAGTCCCATCGGTGGCCTCGATCAGATACACGCCCGAGGCCAGGCCGTCGATGGGCAACTGCTGCGTCTCCGAGACGATGGCCGGCGGAGTTACCAGCTTCCAGCGCGCCACCAGTTGGCTCTCATTCAGCAGCGGCACCTGCGCAAACTCCGTTGCGCCCACCACCTGGCTGCGCTTGCCCAGCTTGCCCTGCCTTTCGCGGAAGCTGTCGCGGGCCTCATCGGAAAACTGCCCCCGGAAAAAGTGCCGCACCCGCCACCACAAATCCGCCTTGAAGTCGTGCAGCCGCTCGATCCAGGTGCGCTCGTCGATCTGCTCGGCGGGCGAATAACTCTGCACTCCGAAGCTATGCGGGTCCTTGAGGCCGGCAAAGAACTTCTGCGCATCGCGCACCTTGTAGACGCGAAACTCGAGCGCGGGAACGTTGCGCGCGTAGAGCTGGATTTTGACGCTCTCTCCCGGCGAAAAGGTGCGCGAGGTGGAGAGCGAAAAGGAACGCGGCGCGTCCTTGGCCGCGGCCGGAAGGGCCAGCGCCAGAACCATTGCCAAAACGAGCGGAACGGAGAGAAGGCGGAGTCTCATGGATTGCCTCGCAGAATATTCCAGCGGTAGACACCGAGAAAGTTGGGATTGGCGGAGATGGGCCGCCAGCGCGCGTCGGGGTGGTCGAGGAGTTCGGCAAGGGTCACGCGGCGAATTTCGCCGGCGCTGCCGCGATCCGGTCCGGTGTGGTAAACCACCCCCGGCTCGGCGCCGATGCGGGTGACGATCATGGAGTGCCAGGGCGAATTCTGGCCAAACTGGCGGAAGAAGAGCAGGTCGCCGGGCTGCGCCTGGCGGGGGTCGCGGCCGACGAGAAAGGCGTTGCGCTCGACCAATGTCTTTGCGTCGGCAAACTGAGCGAAGGCTCCATTGCCCACGTCAGCCGCGTCGAACGGCCCCGGCTCGACGCGGAAGAGCCCCGTCTTCAGCGGCGTTTCAGGATAGTGCCAGGCGCGAATCTCTCCCGGCGGCGCTTGAATCTCAATGCCCGTAGCGAGAAACCAGGAGTCGTTGTGACGCTTTAGGGCTTCGCGATAGGCGTAGCGCAGCAGCCCGGCGCAATCGGAGATCTCGGCGGGAACGTCAGCCCTGGGGCGGACCGCCTGGTAGTCGGCGATCAGCGTAAACCAGCGGCGGAAGACCTCGCGGTCGGCGGGATCGCCGAGGCGCAAGAAGTCTGGAGTTCCGTCGCCAAAGCTGTCGCTCCAGCCGCGCGCCGGGTTGGCGTAGTTGGCCGGCACGGCAAAGGAGCTTGGGCGATATTCGGACCTTGGGCGGCGGACGCCATGCCGCGTAGAGACCACCAAGCGCAGGAGGAGCAGCAGGATCGCCAGAGCCACAAACGCGAGCACGAGCAGCCGTCTGAAACCAGCATTCACGGGAAAGTATCCCCAACGGATGCTAACATGCTAACGCCAAGCGGGCTAGCGAGGAAAAGCGGCCCGCGTCCGGCAAAAAACCTACTCAGCCGCCGCCCGCGCAGCCCTGCGCTCGGCAAACTCCCGCGGCGTGAGGATGGGGGTCAAAGCGCGTCCGGCAAACATATTGCTGAACAGAGCCAGCAGCTCCGCGTGGATCAGCCCGTTCGAGGCCAGAATCTCCCGGCTGTCGAGCTTGTACTTGCCGCCGGAAAAGTCCGTCACCCGCCCCCCGACCTCTTCCACCAGCAGAATCCCAGCCGCCGTATCCCAGGGGTTCAGGTTGAACTCCCAGAAGGCATCCATGCGGCCGACGGCGACCCAGGCCAGATCCAGCGCGGCCGAGCCGGCCCGCCGCACCCCGTGCGAGCGCAGCGTGAACTCCTGGTAGAAGTGGATATTCGGGCTGTCATGCCGCTTGCGGCTGGGAAAGCCGGTGGCCACCAGTGCCTCGGCCAGCTCCGGCGTCCGCGAAACCCGCATCGGCTTGCCGTTCAGCCTGGCGCCGCGTCCCCGCTCGGCGGTAAACAGTTCATCCCGCATGGGATCGTAGATGACCGCGGCCACCAGCGTTCCGTCCTGGCCGGCCTCGCCTTCCGCGGCTCTGTGGGCTTGTCTTTGCTCCAGGCCCAGCGAGACACAGAATTGCGGGAAGCCGTGGGCAAAGTTGGTGGTCCCGTCCAGCGGGTCGACATACCAGCGAAACTCCCCTCCCATTCGCTCCCGCGTGCCCTCCTCGCCGTAGATTCCGTGCTCCGGAAAAGCCTCGCCCAGCCGCTTCCGGATCAGGTTCTCGACCGTCCGGTCGGCCACCGTCACCAGGTCCACGTCCCCCTTGTACTCGGTGGCAACACCGGCGGCGAGAAACTCGCGCAGCCGCGCGCCCGCTTCCTGGGCAATAGCCGAGGCTTTCGGAACCCACGTAAGCTCCGGCTCCGCCGCGCCGTTCAAGAAGCGTCTCCGTTTGAACCTGGCCCGTTCCCGGCCGGCCGCGTTGCGCTCGCGGGCCGCGGTGGACGGCTTCGGCTGGCTTCGGAGATGGTCCGGATCTGATGCTTGTAGATAAAGAGATTCGGCTTTCCCTCGCGCGTCAGGCGCAGCATGGCGTCGTCGAAGTACTCGATCCAGCCGCGCACCGTCTCCCCATCGCGCAGCTTGACTTGGACGACGATCTGGCGTTCGCTGAGAGAGCGCAGATAGAGCGCCTCCTGGCCGGTTTCGCCCGGCGGAGGCGTCTTGGAGCGGCGGCGTGAGGATAATGGCGAGGTCATGATGCCATTGTAGACGCATCGCGTTGAATCGGCGGACTGACAATTGGGGGGATGGATAGCTTCCGAGTAGGCGACAAGTCAACCGGAGCGCGCGACGCTGCTCGCGGTTCATAGACTAGCGTTACCTCAGAGTAGGTCCTTGGTTATTCGGACGATGCCCCATACAGGTCTATCCTCGGCGTCTGTGAGAGACCCATATGCTTCTTATTTATTGGGTTTAAGGGCTTCGCCGTCGAAGCCGTGAGGTTTTATCTTCTCCGTCAAGTAATGAGCCTCCAAGCGGCCTCCATTGTCCAGAATACGCATCTCAAATACCGCGCTCGGACGGTTAAACAATTCCTCCTGGGTTACGGTCCGCATCGCTGTGTTGTTGGTGAGAATCCTTGCATCTTTCGAATCCAAAAGGTGATCGAGAAGGCTCGTGACCGGACTGCCGTCTGCGTTTCGGAACCGGAAACGGCTCCTGATCCCGAAGACACTCTGATCGAGAGCGTCGAGTAAAAGGGCCTGGCTGAGAACAATGTTGAATCCTGGCTTGAGGTCATCTGGGTAGCGAAGCGCATAAGCCTTCACAAGGTGACCAAGGAACTGTTCGTCGAGCAAGAGAGTGCCTCCTGGTGCGATTCTGTGATAGAGAACGAGCGGGTCATGAATGTGAGGGACCGGCCTCTTTTGGATGACTAGAATTGCCTTGATGTACTTCTCGATCGCGGTATTCGCCAGACAGGCACCCTGGACCAGGAGCTCGTCGAGTAACAGCCGTCGAGCTGCTACGTAATCGGAGTCGCCCCAAGTGCGCCAATCCAGGATATTGCTGGCATCAAGGCCTGTTGCTGACATCCTCACCCCTTCGGTGCCAAGCGGCTTTGAACCTGTCGATTCGTCAGGAAGCATAATTGAGCATAAAGGACGGCACTGTCTGCTAACCAAACTGTTTTTCGGCCTCTTTGACTTGCGGCGAGCACGCCTCGCGACTTCGAAGGTTCCGGTCGTGTCACCGGCTAACCGGAAACTGACCCGCAGCCGGCGATACCGAGAGATCAATCGTAAGTCGCCGAGATCAATTTCCTTTGGCTGGCGAATCCATGTAGTAGCCGGTCTTATAGCGGATATTGAAGGCATCGGGAGCGGCCCTGGGGATGGTCACCTGGATGCGGTGAAAGACTCTTCCCGGCTCCTGGTTGTGCGGATAGTAGCCGAGCAGGTACTGAGTGCGCAGGTCGTCGCTCACCCGCTGAAAGGCCTTATCCAAACCGCTCGGGCCGCCGCCGCTCTCGTAGAAGCTCTTGCCGCCGGTCTGCTCTGCCAGCGCGATGAGCGCGTGCTCACCGCCCAGGTCGCGCCCGGCGCTGGCCTCGATGGGCACGTCGATGATGCTATAGATCATCACCTCGTTGCGCAGAGCCTCCTCCAGAGCCTGGGCGTAGGTGGTGCTCTTGGCGGTATCGTCGCCGTCGGAGACCAGGATCAGAACCTTGCGGCCCTGCTTGCCGCCCAGGCGCTGCGATCCCAGATAGATGGCGTCGTAGAGCGCCGTCGCCCAGTCGCCGCGCAACTGGGAAAGCCCACGATCGATCTGCTCCACCTTGTTGGTGAAGGGCGTCAGTTCGCGCACTTCGGTGGCAAACTGAAGCAGACTCATCTGGTCCTGCGGGCGCAGGATCGCATGGGCGAAGCGCCGAGCCGCGTCCGCCTCCTGAGCCATATCCTTGCGCACGCTGCCGCTGGTGTCGATGGCCAGCGTCAGGTTCAGCGGCAGCTCGGACTGGCGCTCGAAGACCGCGACCTGCTGCGGCCGCCCGTCCTCGGTCACGGCAAAGTCCTCGCGGGCGAGGCCGCCCACAATGGCCCCATTCCGGTCCGTCACGTTCACAAAGATGCTGACCAGCTTCACATCCACGCGCAGAGTGGTTTCCTGTGCGGCGAGCGGCAGAGACAGAAGCGCCGCCAGCGCCGGCAAGAGGGCGAGCGCCCATTGGCCGATCCCAGGTCTCTCCGCCGCGGCGGACGAGATTTGGGCCACCCGGCTCTTCCTTCCACACAAGCTGGGTGCCCCATCCTTGCGCCTTCCTGCTAGCGCAAGGGTGGGAAACCGCAAAGCCCGCGTGCCCCCGGCCCGGCTTTCGAGACCCGGCATTCCCAATCCTGAGACTCCGCCGCAATTACTCCTCATGAGAAGCCTCCGGCGGCGTGACGGAGAGGCCGGCGGGGAACGGCTCGCCCGCCGCCCAAACGGCCCCGTTCACAAAGGTCTCCTTCTTCCAGATGGGCACGGTCTTCTTGAGGGTGTCGATGAGCCAGTGGCAAGCGTCGAAGGCCGGCCCGCGATGCGCTGCCGCCACGACGATCAGCACGCTGGTCTCGCCCACTTGTAGGCGGCCCAGCCGGTGAATGATCGAGGCGTCGCGGATGCCGAAGCGCTCGCTCGCCTCCTCGACCAGCGCTTTCATCTGCCTGGCGGCCAGTTCTTCGTGCGCCTCATAGTCCAGATAGAGCGTCTGCCGCCCGCGCGAGTTGTTGCGCACGATGCCGTCAAAGACCACCACCGCGCCGTCCTCGCGGGACTTGGCCGCCGCAATCAGTCTCTCCGCATTGATTGGCTCACGAGTGAGGGCAGCGGCCGCCGGCTGGTCCGCGCCGGTAGCGCCACCCGAGACCGGCGGCAGCAATCCTACCTCATCGCCCGCGCGCAGCACCTGGGCCGCATTGGCGAACTCATCGTTCACGCTCACCGCAATGCCGCGCAGCAACTGCGCCCGTTGGGGGGCGGCCTGACCGGCGCTCAGCCGCTCCAGCAATTCCGCGACCGTGGCGCCCTCCGGCAACTCGACCGTGGCCGGGGACGAGCCCAGCCAATCTTTCAGCACGCCAAAGGGGAGAACTCGGACTTGCATCATCGTAGAAAAGAATACCGCCTGCCGGTTAGACGCGGCAGGCGGCAATGGGTCGGCTGGGCAACCCTCGTTCACACCATCTTGTACAGGAAGCCGGTGGGCGTTCCCCACAGGTTGCGCGCCCGGTCCTCATAGAAGATGCTGAACTCGATGCCGCCGATATCGTAGTCGAATAGAGGAACGCGGTCGAAGGTATAGTCGCCGCGCACCGAGTACTCGTCGCCGCTACAGTCGATCATGAGCGTATCGCCGGAGGAAAGCCGCTCGGAATGAGTAAGGAGCATGGAGACGAAGGTGAAGACGCCGAAGGCAAACTCGTTGCCGGCCATGGCTACGCGGGTGCGGCGCGCCGAGCAGCCGCGGTGGAGCATTCCGGCCTGCGCGGCAACCACCAGAATGTCGTTCCCTTCCTGCTGTTCGGCCAGAATCTTCTCCGCCAGCTTGGAGCGCTCGCTCTGGCGCAGATAGGTCGGTCCCAGGCGGCCGATGATGCGGTTGGAGAACTTGCGCTTTGTGGCCAGCAGCCCCAGCGCGATCTCCACGGCTTCGTTGTAGGTGGGCGCTACCGCTTGCCAGCGCGGAATCGCGAACCACGCCTCCGCTCCCTCGACCAGCGGCTTGCGCGCCAGCTTCTCCAGGCAGGGGCCCAGGCTGGGCATGAGCTTCCGCAACTCCGTCACCTGGGCCTCGACCGGCCGCACGCGATAGGTGGGAGGATAGACACGATTGGAACCCACCTCTTCATCCTTGTACTTGTCGCTGACCGTGTGACGGTGGATGATCTCCACCACGGCGGCCGCGATCTCGTGCTTGAGCTTCTTATCCATATCCAGCGCCGCCTGGGCGCTGTGCCGGTCCAACTGCTCGATCACCGTCCGGTACGCGTCCCGCACCGCTTCGCCAAGAGACTCCTGGAGCTGCTTGTTCTGCTGGTCGGTGGTGTTTCCGGATAGCTGCAACGGAACCAGCATATGTGTGGCCGTGCTTGGGTTCGCCTGGATTGTCGCCATGATCACCGCTTCTCGCGCGCATCGGCGCACTGGAATCTGTGACTCTTATCGGCACAGTCGGCCTTTTCAACAGGCAGGAATCGCCCATGTTGCTCTTTTTTGGAACAGCCGCTGCTCGGATCGCCGGTTGCGGGCCCGGCCACGGCTCCCGCCGCGAGCCTCCTGGAAACAAAAAGAGCCGGCATCTTTGCCGGCCCGTGCAACAACGGATCGAATCGGCGCCGGTTGTTCCGGCTGCATTAAAGTGAAACAACGCAGCCCGCCTTTCGCAAAGGCCGCGAACGATGGGGCGCCCTCATGCGGGAACCGCGAATTTGCTCTAACTAACCCAGGAGAATGGGAATCGCTGGACCCTCGACCAATGGCTTCACCACCGGAGCGTCGGTCTTGACGTAGGCGATCTTCCCCGCGTCGATCTCATCCTGGGCGATGCGGCAGGCCTTGGTGGACTGGCTGTGGACAAGAGCGTGGGAGCCGCTCTGCAACTGGCGGGCGCGGCGTGCGGCTACCAGAACCTTGCGGTAGTTGGAGTCGAAACCGGTCTCAATCGTCATCGGAGTCCTCGTGGTCGTCATCGGAGTCTTACTCATCGGAATCCTCCCCAAAATTCAAGTGCTGCTGGCCGCTGGAGCCCAAAACGCCAAAGGCCTCCAGCACCGGCTTGAGCCGCTCCCGGGAGTTGGACTGCAGGCAGGCCGCGGCCACCTCCAGCACCCGGCGCGAACGGTAGGCGATGGTCTCGCCATTGCGATAAAAGCGCTCGGCGAGCACGATGGCTTCCAGTTGCGCCACCGCCCGGTCCAAAAGGTCGTTGACCAGAATATACCCGTACTCGCGATAATTCTCAATCTCCTTGCTGGCCTCGCTGAGCCGCCGGTACACTTCCTCTTCATTCACCACGCCCTCGGCGCGGCTGCGATTGCGCAAGCGGGTGCGCAGAACCTTGGGGTTGGGCGGCAAGACAAAGATGCTGACGGCCTCGGGCATTCTGGCGCGTACCTGCGCGGCGCCCTGAACGTCGATATCCAAGAGCAGATCGTGCCCCACGGCGCGCGCGTCTTCAAGTGCCTGGCGGGCAGTGCCGTAGTAGCTGCCGAATACCTGGGCGTACTCCAGGAAGACGCCCGCCTCGATCATCTGCTCGAATTGCTCGCGGGTGGCGAAGTTGTATTCGCGCCCGTGCGCCTCAGAGCCGCGCGGCGCCCGCGTGGTCCATGAAACGGAGAAATCCACGCCGCCGACCTGCTTGCGCAACTCGCTTACCAGCGTGCTTTTGCCCGAGCCCGAGGGCGCCGAAATAATGAAGAGAATGCCTGCCACGATTCGATTGCCCTTCAGTCCGCTGTGCCCATAATTCTATTCCACGTTCTGAATCTGTTCGCGGGCCTTTTCTATCTCCGCCTTCATGGCCAGTCCCAACTCGGTAATGCGGGTTCCGTGGCCGGCCACTCCACTGGTCTTCGAGAGCAGCGTGTTGGCCTCGCGGTTCATCTCCTGAAGCAGAAAATCCAGCTTCTTGCCCACTTCGCCCTTGGCGGCCAACAGCGCGCGGAAGTGATCGATATGCATGTGCATGCGGGTCAATTCCTCGGCAATGTCGCTGCGTTCCACGAGCACCGCAACTTCCTCGAGCAGCCTCTGGCGGTTGAACTCCGGTCCGGTGGCCGCAAGCAGCCGCTGGGTGAGGCGTTCCTGGTAGCGCTGCTCGATCTCGGGACGCAGCACAGCCACTCCGTCGGTAGACTCGGCCAGACGGTCCATGGTGGCGTGGAGGTTAGCCGCCAGCGCCTCGCCCTCGTGCGCCCGCATGGCCGTCAACTGATCGAGGAGCGGCCCAACCTGGCTTAGCGCGCTCGCAGCAATGTAGGGGATATCCTCTTCGCTGCGATTCTCCGGCTGCAGAGCGCCGGGCAGACGCAGCACCGCGTTCAGGTCCGGCTCTGCCCTGGTCCCGTACTCGTCGCGCATGGCGGCAAACGCGGCAAAATAGGCGGCCACCAATTCGCGATTGTAGCCGGCCTTCTGCTGGCCGGCACGATCGACGGCAAGCGTCAGTTCGACGTGGCCGCGAACCAGCTTGTCCTTGAGCACCTTGCGCAGCTCCATCTCCAGATCTTCCATGCCAGATGGCAGGCGCAACTGCACGTCGAGAAAGCGGTGATTAACGCTCTTCACGCTCAAGGTATAGCCGAGTTGATCGTGAACTTTCACTTGAACCCGCGCAAAACCGGTCATCGAATGAATCGGCATTGTCCACTGCTCCTGTTACTGCTGTGGCCCGGCGGCAAGCGCCTGCTCCAGCCGAGGCGCATCCCCTTCCAAAGCATACGACACTTGAGGCTCTGGAACTTCCATGAATTGTAGTTGATAGAGGCGCTGATAGGTGGAAGAGGAGGTCAGCAGCTCTTCGTGGGAACCGATGGCGGTGATGCGCCCGTCCTCGAGGACGGCGATTCGGTTGGCTCGGCGGATGGTCCCCAGCCGGTGCGCGATCACCAGCACCGTGCGCCCCTGCATCAGGTTGGCAAGCGCCGCCTGTACCAGCGACTCGCTCTCGGCGTCCAGGGCCGAGGTGGCCTCGTCCAGAATCAGAATCGGCGCATCCTTGAGGATGGCGCGCGCAATGGCCAGCCGCTGCTTTTCGCCGCCGGAGAGCCGGAAGCCCTTTTCGCCGATCACTGTTTCGTAGCCCTTGGGCATCTGCAGGATGAAGTCGTGGGCCAGGGCGTTGCGGGCGGCCTTCTCCACCAGGCCGAAGTGGACCTCCGGCCGGCCGTAAGCGATGTTGTTGCGCACCGTGTCGTTGAAGAGGATGGTCTCCTGCGTGACCTGGGCAACCTGGCGGCGGAGCGAAGCGAGGGTCAGGTCGCGGATATCGTGGCCGTCGATGAGAATGCGGCCGGAGGTGACGTCGAAGAAGCGCGGAATCAGGTTGACCAGCGTGGACTTGCCGGCGCCGCTGGGACCCACCAGCGCCAGCACCTCGCCCGGCCGCAACTCCAGATCCACGTTGTGCAGGATCTGGTGCTCGCCCTCCGCCGTGCTGTACGAAAAACCCACGTCCTCAAACCGGACCGACTGCGCCAAACCCTTCAATGCGGCCGCGCGGGGCCGTTCATTCACGTCGTCCTTGGCGTCGAAAAAGGCGAAGATGGACAATGAGGCGCCCATGGCCTGTTGGAAGCTGTTGTAGAAGTAAGCGAACTTGCGCACCGGATCGTAGAGCTTGAAGAGCAGGAAGATGAACGCGCCGAACATGCCCATAGTCATGCGGCCGTGGAGGATCTCATTCCGTCCGATGAACAGAAACATGGCAATGGCGATCGCGCCCAGGGTATCCATCAATGGCGAGCTCATGGCCTGAATGCGCACGCTGCGCAGGTTGGCGCGGAACAGGCGGCCGGCCGCTTTCCTGAAGCGAAGAACCTCCCACAGCTCGGTGCTGAAGGCCTTCACGATGCGGTGGCCGGTAACTGTTTCATGAAGGATGTTCTGAATTTCGGCCAGTTTGTCCTGTCCGGTGCGGGTGCGCGTCCGTACCTCCCTGCCGATCTTGCGCGAGGAGGTGACCACGACGGGGATGAAAAGCAAGAGCGCCCAACTGAGCTGCCCGCCGAGACGGATGACAAAGACCAATCCTACGACGAAGGTGAAGAACTGCTGCAGAAACTCGCCAATCACCGAACTGACCGCGGTTTGCACCTTGTCCACGTCGTTGATGAGCGTGGAAAGGATGGTTCCCGTGGCGTGCTTGTGGAAGAAGCTGGAGGAGCGGCGCAGGGTGACTTCGTAGAGATGGTTCCTCAGGTCGGTGATCAAGCCAAAGCCGGCATAGTTGACCAGATAGGTGCCGAGATAATCGCAGAGGCCTTTGGCCAGCGTGGAAGCGACCATGGCAAAGGCAACGACATTCCAGGCATTGTGCTGGTGCAGAAAATGGGGAATGAAAAGCCTGAGGTCGAAGTGCCACCGGCTGCTGGGGAGACCGAGAAGGATGGGACCTTCGGGCGCATCGGGCCTCAGAACCTGGTCGAAGATGGGCTGCAAGAGGAGGATGCGAAATGTGTCCAGCACGCCGACCATGGCCAGGAGCAGGACTCCAGGAAGCCACTGGTACCAGAAGGGAAGGCCATAGCGCACGAGGCGCAGGAAGTTCTTCATGCCGGGCAGCCTGCCTGCCTGTCCGCCTCATCGACCAGAATCTGCCGCTGAGAACCCCGGAAGGTGGCAATCTCCGCGACGAACCACGGTCGTTGAGTGCAAGACTCCATCTCGGTATTGTATCCGGCTCTCGCCAGGGTGCGCCAAGCTACCTTTCCGAAGCGCGGCCGAAGCAGCCGAAGCTGAGCGCCCGCTGAATCACCGCGCCGATGCACGCTCATGCCCCAGGATCGATTCGTAGAAGGAGCAGTACAGATCCGCAATCGCCTCGGCGTCGAAGCGTTCCAGGTTTTTGAAACCGGCGGCGCGCAACTGCTCACGGCCCTTGAGACCCGCCGCAATGGCCATCACCGCGGCCCGCGGCTCCGTTGGATCGATAAAGATCGCGGCCTCGCCCGCTACCTCCGTCATGGGCGGGCGGCGCGAGGCAATCACCGGACAGCCGCAGGCCTGCGCCTCCAGAATCGGCCAGCCGAAACCCTCTTCAAACGACGGAAACAGCAGAGCCAGCGCGTTCCCATAGAGCGCCTCCAACTCTTCGCAGGTGGCGTCCGCGGCTTCGATGACGCGGCCTTCTGGCGCAAACCTGCTCGACGCGTAAAGCGATGCGTCCCAGTTCCAGGACTCGGCAAGTTGTTTGGATTGCGAGCAGCACAGCCGGAACGCCGTCCGGTATTGCATTCCGCTCAGATCGAAGGCCCCGGAGTTGGAGCTTTTCGCATGGCTTCGCCATCCTCACTCAGGTGGGGTTTTTCACAGAACCCTCAGCCAGAGCGGGACGGCCATCCAGACGAGCCGGAGAGTCCTGGCTGAAAGCAAGCACTATCATCCGATTGTTGGCTTCGTTTCGAGCCGGGTCAAGCGGGCCTGTATCGTTAATCTAGCAGAGGTTCCTTCGCAGTTAACCCATTTTTCAGCCCTGAAAGCAGACCAAAGTACTTAAGGGCGCGAATATGCGTAACGCGCTGCCAGTCATGGTTTGCGGGCATTTCTTAGAGAGTTCTCATGGGCCCGCGATGGGCGGGACTCGCGCCGCTGCCGAACGAGCCTGACGGCAGACACCGCGCCGGGCCGTCCGCGCAAGCATCCGTTGCACCGCCCCGCGATTGCTCTTCGGGATGCGAGGAATACTGGCTCTTGGGGTCCGCAGTCGCCAAGTCCGGTCTTCGCCGCGGCTGCCGCTTCACCCAGGGTTCACCGCTCCGCGCTTCGGCGCGTCTTCGCCCCTGCCAGCGTCAAGGAATCTCGGAATAAGCGAGCCACTTGCATAATTCCGTTGAGACTGGCAAAAGCGTCAGGGCACGACTTCAGTCGTGCCGTAAATGCAATGAAATCAATGTGGGCTTCAACCCCTGCGGGAAACTTCTCGGGCTTTTCGGCCAAATGCAGGCCTTTTTCCGCAGCCCTTTTTAGCCCCCGAGGGAGGGTTCTCAGCGGCTTGGACTTTCACCACAGGCTGCTAAAGCTTCTTGCGGAGATATTCAAACACCAGGTAGCCAATCATTGCCGAGATCATGGCAATGGCGAAATTCGTCCCCGTGAAGATGTCGTGGAGGGCAAACGCCAGGCTCTTCCCGCGCCCATTGGAAGCTGTAAATTCTCCCATCAATAGGTTGGAATAGAACAGAAAGACGATAAACGCAACCTCGATCACGGCGCGCCAGAGCGGCGTGAGACGGCGGCGGCTTCTCAGGTTTTGCACCATGGAGTCTCCATGGTATCAAGAATCGAGCGGCCTCTCCATGGCGTTGCGAGGGTCGACACGGCAATCGCAGGAGCGGTTTCTATTGCAAAACCTGGCTCCATTCGGTCCTTGAACCGGCAAAGAGCGGCGGTCCCTCCCGTCGGGAGGAGCGAGAATAGCCCAGGGTAAAACCCTGGGAATGCGTACAAGTTGGAATCGACCGCCCCGTAGGGGCAGCGCGAACCCCAATTGTGCCCTCGATCTCTATTCATGCGATTGCCCCGGGGTTTGCGGCGCCGGAGCCTATGCTTCCCGTTCCCGCCGCAGGCGCGAACGCAATCAGTATTCCTGTCGCTGCACCATCAGCACCGATGCGCACAGAAGAACACCGGCAAACACCAGCGACGCCACAATCGGAGCCCACGGAATCGGCGCGGTGATCGGATAGCAATTCAGGCTCATGCCGCGAAGGGGACTGATTCGTGCGACCCAATCGAATTTGGACTGCACCAGAAACACAGCAATCCAGAAAATAAACGCACCCGTGACATGCCATATTTCATCGAGCACGCAAGCCAACAGCACCGAAAGAGCATAAATGGCCATGGTGCAGACGATTGTCCGCGCCAGATATGCAAGGGTTTGCAAGACACTCGTGGCTTCCGGCCGCAGGTGCAGGATGTAGCAGGCCATGATGACGACCAGGATGCAGGTTTGAAGAGCGCCTAATCCACCTCGCACAAAGAGCAGCCGCCGCCGCGAAACCGGAAGTGACAGCGTGAAGAGCATGGAACCATGGAATCCCGGAGTGAAAGTGTACGCCCCTTGGGTGTTGATTCCCGATCCAGCAAGGAAAATCGCTGTAAAGATGAACAGAAAAACCGAACCCAGTTGAATGGCCATCCATAGCCGTGCCGCGGGCACTCCCGAATGAACTCCCGTTGCGGTTATCCATTCGGGCGTAAGCCAAACGAACAGAATCATTCCCACCATAAAAACGAAGCGCCAGCGCGTTTCAAGCCAAGCCTTGTACCAGAGCATTACTCCCCCCTCACATGATCCAGAAACAGTTCTTTCAGGGTTACGGGACGCACTTCCACCGATGTCGGTCCCAGCGAGCGCGCGCGTTCCACCAGGCCATCCACATCCCCATGGGCCAGCAGCGATGCCGTGCGGCCGCGCTGGCGCAGATGATCGACGCCGGGCAGGCCGGCCAGCTCCCGCGGCGCCATTCCGTCGAAGACCAGAAGGATGCGGCGGTACTCCGATTTCAGGTCGTCCAGCACGCCATCGATCACCACCTGCCCCTGGTCGATGATGCAAACGCGGTCGCAAATCTGCTCCACTTCCGCCAGTTGGTGCGACGAAAAGAAGATCGTGGTCCCGTCGCTGGCAGCCAGGTCGGCAAGAATCTGCAGCACGTCTTCTGTCATTGCCGGGTCCAGGCCGCTCGTAGGCTCGTCCATCAGCAGCAATTCAGCGCCGCGCGCCATGGCCAGCAGCAGCATGAGCTGGGTGCGCATTCCCTTGGACAGCTTCGGAACCGCCTTCTTACGCGGCAACTGGAAAAGATCGAGATACTTTTCCTCCAGGTCGCGCCGCCAGCCGGGAAAGAATGGGCGCGTGAACCGGATCGTCTGGTCTACCGTCATGAAAGGGTAGAGTTCCTTGTCCTCGCTGACAAAGCCCAGCCGCCGCCGGGCCCCAATCGAAGACGCTTCCGAATCGATTGGCTCGCCAAACAGCCGGATGCTTCCCGCATCCCGCCGCAGCAATCCCAGCAGCAGTTTCAACGTGGTGGTCTTGCCGGCCCCGTTACGGCCCAGAAAGCCGCAGATCGATCCGCGCGGCACCTCCAGATGCAAGCTCCTCAAGGCTGGCTTGCCATCGTAACTCTTCGAAAGGCCGTCAGCGGCGATGATAATGTCGTTCAATTGCGCCTCCGCTCGGCGGCCGCTTCGTCCTGCAGCCGCGCAAGTTCGTCTTCAAAAACCCGGCGAAGCTCCGATTCCGATAAGCCCAGAGCCAGGCCGCGCTCTATGGCCGGGCGCAGAACCTCGCCCGCCTTGCGAATCCCGGCCGCCTTCGCGGTAGACGTTCCCCGCTCCGCAACGTAGGCGCCCGACCCGTGCCGCACCTCGATGAACCCTTCATGCTCCAACTCGCGGTATGCCCTGGCCACCGTGTTGGGATTCATGGTCAGCTCCTCGGCAATCTTCCGGATCGTCGGCAGTTGCTCGCCTCCCCGGATGGCTCCCGTCTCCACGGCGTGCTTGATCTGCTCCATCAGTTGCTGATAGATGGGCACGCCGGAAGCGAAGTTGATGCGCAGGTTCATCGATGTGTCTACTATACTAATACACTATACACAGTAACGTGTCAACCGGGTCCAAACGGCCTATGACGCGCATCGTTCGGCGGAGGAATTCGCGATCGGGACATGGAGAAATCCAATTCGCGGCCGATCGCACATCATGTTCGGAATTGCGCCCGGTTGACGGCTACCAGCAGCATTTGTCCAGAGGACTTAGGAGCGGAGAGGAATGGCCGTGCGATCTTGGTCCGGAGCTATCTCGGAGTTTTCGCGCGCTGAAGATCTGGTTCGCGATCAAGGAACACGGCATTCGCAAACTCGGGCAGTTGGTCGAGCAGAACTGCAAACAGGCTCAGTATCTCGCAAGACGAGTGGCCGGGGAACCGGAATTGGAGCTTCTGGCCCCGGTCCGGCTGAACATTGTGTGTTTTCGGGTTCAGGCGCACGAACTGGACGAAGCCGCCCTGAACCGCCTGAATCAGGAACTTGTGGCGGATGTGCAGGAGAGCGGGATTGCGGCTCCGTCGACCAGCCGGATTCATTGCCGGCCCGCCATTCGCGTGAATATCGCCAATCGTCGCACTCTGATGGGCGATCTCGATATTCTTGTGGATGCACTTCTCGATGCCGCCCGCGCGCTCGGCGCGCTCAAAACTCCCACACTTCGAGGTGAGTAAAGTACTTATCGAGATAAGGCAGGGGTGTGTCGCCGCAAACAAACACGGCGACAATCTCACCATCTTCATTGCGGAGTTTGCCCAGGGCGGAAGCCGCCTTGCTGGATTCCAGAAAGCGATACAACCCGGCAAGGGTGAAGCCGGAGCTGGGGCCGGCAACAATGCCGGAGCGGCAAAGTTCCAAGCTTTGCTTGAAAGACTCTTTTGTTGTTACTTCGACAACGCAATCGGCGGAGGAGGACCAGTCGAGGCTGATTTCCTTGAGTTTGGCTGCCGAACGAACACCCGGCACCGCTTCGTTTGGCGCGCACATGGAGCCAACGATCGCGACTTTGCGCGGACAACTCCGGAAGTACCGCGACGAGCCAAGCAGTGTGCCAGTAGTGCCCAATCCCGCAACAAAGACTGTAATCTTCCCTTGCGTCTGCTCCCATATCTGCGGCGCCAGCCATTTTTCGTAGGCCTCGGGATTGGCCTCGTTTTCATATTGAGATGGGTTGAAGTACCCTTCCTTGCGGCCCAGTTCTTTCGCCTGAAGAATCCCACTGGGCTCGTCCGGCGCGACTCTCTTCAACTGCGGCTGGGCTCCGATCAGGCGAAGCAAATCGAGCTTCCCCGGCGCGATGTCAAAGGGCACATAGGCCACAACGCTCGGGATTCCAAAGAGCGCGGCCATTATCGACAAAGAAAAGGCTGCGTTGCCCGACGAGTTCTCGACGATTGTGTGCACTCCCCGAAGTTGGCCTTTGTTTTCGGCCTCGATGAGCATGTTCCATACCGGAAGGTACTTGATGTTGAACAGGGGTGAAAGATAGGCCAGCTTGGCAAAGATGCGAATCCCATCGGCTCGGAAGGGATTGAGACGAACCGGCAGTTCAACCAGGGGAGTGGGAGGGCTGTTCTCGGGATTGAGAAACTCCCTAATCGAATCGGGACCTTCAAAAACATTGAGATCATGCGTTGACAATGAACTCGAACCCTCCAATTCAGGATTCCGCAGGAGACGAAAACCAGCCTGATCGTAGCACAGCGGCGGTGAAAGTACCGACTGAAAAACCTAGCTGAGCCTCGAACCTACCTGCGAGAAACGCAGCGACCGGTTCATGCCGCTGAGATGAAAGCGCGGCGGCGAGCAGAGAGCAGAACGCTGAAGTCGCCCCAGCGCCGGCCCCCCGGTTTGACCCCCTCCCGCCAAGGGCACTAGCTTGGAAGAGTGCGGGAGCGCCCTCGCGCGCCTCTCGAACAAGGAGGTTGGATGCAACGCAGAGTTTCTTTCCGGTTTTTGGCTTTGGCGCTGCTGGCCGTGGCGATGGCCGCGGCGTGCGCGAAAGCCCAGGATTTGAAGAGCTTCGAGCAGCGGATTACCACCAAGGTGCTGCCCAACGGGCTTACCCTCATCATTTGCGAGCGCCCAGAGGCGCCGGTCTTCAGCTACTCAACCTTTGTCGACGCCGGCGGCGTGAACGACCCTGCGGGCGAGAGCGGCCTGGCGCACATGTTCGAGCACCTGGCCTTCAAGGGATCCAGCGAGATTGGCACCACGGACTACGCCGCCGAAAAGTTTGCGCTGGCCAAAGTGGAGGCGGCCAACGACGCCTACGAGGCCGAGTTCCTGAAGACCGTAGGGCGCGACGAGAAGAAGCTGGTCGAGCTGAAGAAGGCCTTCATTGATGCCCAGGCAGAGGCGCACAAGTACGTGATCCCCAACCAGTTCACCGATGTGGCCGAGCGCAACGGGGCCGAGGGCCTGAACGCCGAAACCGGAATCGACAATACCATGTTCTTCTGGTCGATGCCGGAGAACCGGCTGGAGTTGTGGGCGTGGCTTGAAAGCAGCCGCCTGGCCGACACCGTGCCCCGCGAGTTCTACAAGGAGCGCGACGTGGTGGTCGAGGAGCGCCGCATGCGCACCGATTCCAACCCCGACGGCCGTCTCTTCGAGCAGTTCCTGGCCACCGCCTACGTGGCCCACAACTACGGCCGCAGCGTCATCGGCTGGCCCAGCGAGGTAACCCAGATCAACGCCACCGAGGCCATGGAGTTCCACAAGAAGTACTATGTTGGCTCAAATATCGTGGTGGCTGTGGTGGGTGACGTAAAAGCATCGGAGGCGCTGCCCATGCTGGAGCGGTACTTCAGCCGCATCCCCGCCGGTCCCAAGCCCGAGGAGATGACCACCGTCGAGCCCAAGCAGTTTGCCGAGAAGACGGTGGCGATTCGCGAGGCCACGCAGCCCATCTACCTCGAGGGTTACCACCGGCCCGACTACCACGATCCCGACGATGCGGTCTACGACGCCATCAGCGACGTTCTCTCCAACGGCCGCGTCTCGCGTCTCTATCGCAGCCTGGTCCGCGACCAGCAAATCGCCGCCGAGGCCGCGGGCGTAAGCCCTTATCCCGGCGACAAGTATCCGGGTCTCTTCGTCTTCTATGCTGTGCCCCTGCCGGGCCACACGCCGGCGGAGATGCGCGACGCCATCCATAAGGAGATCGACAAGCTCAAGGCAGCCGATGTGACCGATGACGAGCTGGCCATGTACAAAACCCGCACCCGCGCTGACCTGCTGCGCGGCCTGGCCAACAATCAGGGGCTGGCCAACGATCTGGCCGAGTACCAGACCCGCTACGGCGACTGGCGCGAGCTCTTCCTGCAACTTGACCGGGTAGACAAAGTGACCAAGGCCGACATACGCCGCGTGGCCAGCAAGGTGTTTGTTGACAGCAACCGCACCGGAGCATGGATTGAGACCGTGCCGCCGCCCGCGCAGCAATCGGCGGCAGCACCGAAAGACGGAGGCGCGCAATGAAGAAGCTGGCGAAGATTGTCCTTGCGGGAATGATGAGCATAGCTCTGGGCGGTTGCCACCAAGTTATTCAACAACAAGCTTCTGTGCCTGTTGCCGCTCCCATAACAGCTTCCACTCCTGCGCCTGCTGCCGCAGCTTCATCCAAGCCCTGGGAGCAAATTCCCATCCCCAAGCTGCACGACTTCAAGCCCCAGCAGCCCAAGCGCATCGAGCTCAAGAACGGCGTCGTCCTCTTCTTGCAGGAAGATCATGAGCTGCCCTTCGTCTCCGGCTCGGTACTCATTCCGGGTGGCTCACGCGAGGAAGATCCGGCCAAGACGGGTTTGGTAAGTCTCTATGGAGATGCGTGGCGGACCAGCGGTACCGCCAAGATGGACGGCGACGCCCTGGACGATCTGCTCGAGGCCAAGGCCGCGCACATCGAGACCGGAGGCGACGTAGACTCCACCGCCGTTTCCTGGGACTCGCTCAAGGGCGATGCGGACCAGGTCTTTTCACTGGCTTTGGACTTGCTATTGCACCCCAAGTTCAATCCTGAAAAGCTGCAACTGGCCCAGCAACAGGCAGCCACGGGCATCGTGCGCCGCAACGACGAGGAATCGGAGATCGCCGGCCGCGAAGCGAAGAAGCTGGTCTACGGAGCCAACAGCCCCTATACCCGCCAGCCCGAACTGGCCACCATCGGCGCGGTCACCGTGGACGATCTGAAGGCCTGGCACGACCGTACCATTGGCGGCAAGCTGATCGTGAGCGTCAGTGGCGACTTCGACCCCGTGGCCATGGAGGCCAAACTGCGCGCGGCCTTTGAAGGGCTGCCGCCCGTGACGCCCGCGCCCGCCCGCCACGACGCCTTTGACGGACCCAAGCCTGGCCTCTCCTTTATCGACAAGGAGGACGTGAATCAGTCCAACGTGGAGATCGTGGGCCTGGGCACGGACCGCCACAACCCCGACGTTCCCGCGATTGCGGTGATGAACGAGATCCTGGGCGGCGGTTTTGCCAGCCGCCTCTTCCAAAAGGTGCGCACCGAGCTGGGGCTGGCCTACGCGGTCGGCGGCGGCATGAGCTTCGGCTATGACCATCCGGCCACCTTCCGCGTGGTCGTGCTCACCAAGAGCGCCTCCACCGTGGACGCCACCAAGGCCGCGCTGGCCGAGATCGACGGGCTGAACGCCAGGCCCTTCACGCAGACCGAGCTGGACCGCGCCAAGGATAACATCCTCAACTCCTTCCTCTTCCGCTACGACACCAAAGATAAGGTGCTCGCCGAGCGGGTGAAGCTGGAGTTCTACGGTTATCCGCCGGACTATCTGGAGACTTACAAAGCCGCTCTCGAAAGGGTAACTCTGGCCGATCTGGATCGCGTGGCCAAGAAGTACATCCACCCCGGCAAGTTGGCGGTGCTGGTGGTGGGCAACGGGCCGGAGATCAAGCCGGGACTGGAGGAGCTGAAGATGGGCACGCCGCAGCCCATCGACATTACGATTCCCATGCCCAAGCAGCCGGCGGCGGGATAGAAGTAGTAGAAGCAAGCCTGATTGAGGACAGGGCCTCCCAGGTCTCTCCGCTGCGGCGGACGAGACCCTGGGCACCCGTCTTGGTGGCAAATTGAGATGTGGGCCACCCAGTCATGTAGTGCGCCGACACCATGAACCCGAAGATGGAGGAATTGATCATGCGAATTATGTCGTGCGCGCTAATGGTTACCATGGTTCCTGCATTATGGAGCCAAGGTGCGAATTCGCGACCGCAGTCTTGCACTCCGTCGCCGCAAGTCGAAGGCCTATACGCCACCGAAGCCTGGAAAAGCGTTTCTCCGCCTGAACTTTCACCATCTGTCATCGTGATTTCGGTGTCGATCAATTCAGCAATGAAGCTGTTCATCAGGGCTAGGGATAACAGGAACTTTGAGATCGTGCGAGGATCGTTGAAACGGCCTCGCGGGGAGGTCATAAAGCAATTGGCAGCGTCTCACCAATTACCTGAAAATCCGTACGACGCTGGCAAGCTTCTGCCAATCGAGTGGGAAACTACGTCGATTTCTCCGGAGCAATTCAATGAGTTGCACAGCTCATTCACGAGCGCGTTGGCTAAACTCGTTGAAGATGCTCAGTCGCGATCACGTGATGTTCTGATGACTGGTGGTCGAATCAGTTTCCATAACACGCAGTACCAGATTGACTACAGCAACGATGGCTACGAGAGCTTCGAGGCAATTGTCGATGATGTTCCGACAAACAATGGTCATTCGGACCCCCTTGTCGCGTGGGTGCATCAATTGTTGACATTCAATCCGAAGACGAGCGTCATTCGATAAATGCCGTCGGAAGCATGGATCGACGGGTGGCTCGGGTCCCATGAGTAACAAATGCGGGTGCTCCAGGTCTTCGGTCGCGGCGGACCGCCGCGGAAGACCTGGAGCACCCGGCTGACTGACGTTCCACTCAAGGCTCGTCTTAGGTTCCGGATAACGCCAATTGGAGATTCCTTTCCATTATTTGGTCCGCTGCAATTCGAAGTGCGCGCGGACCGGCTTGTCTCCAGGCATTATGTACGTCCAATCCTCAGTGTGATGGTTGGCGTCGATGAAGGTGAACACCGCGTGGTCCATGTGTCCCAACTGCGTGCCGCCGGAAAGGTCGAGAAAATCGAACTCCACCGTCTTTCCGCCCGGCGTGATCCGGGCCGTCATGCGAGGCCGGTTGCCGGCGTCGCAATAGTGAGTTAGAAGCAGGCGGTCGCTGTCAAGATAGAAGATGGTGACCGGATCGTCATACTTCGTCGGATCGTCCGGCGTTCCCGCTTCCTTCATCTCATGCACCAGCGCATTTCCCCTGGAAGTCACGCGCATCGAAACCTGCGTGAGCGCATTGGGCTTGTCCATGCCGGGCATTGACGGGTCGGTGGTCACGCGGCCCTCCCAGACACCTGCCAGGGCCTTCAGGTTGTCGAAGGACTTCTGCGCACCCGACTGGGCAAGAACCACCGTGGAGAGCGCCATCAAAAAAGCGACGGACAACATTGCACGAAAGGATTTCTTCATTCGTTCTCCTTTGGATCAACCCATATTTGTTGTGGTTAACCACAACACTATACGCGATGGCGGTTGGCCGGGTTCCCCAGGTATCGCCGCTGGGATCAAGATACGCGGCAGCATCTTCGCCTCCACCCCTTGCATTAAATATCTCTTCCCCGGCGCACAATGGAATCAGTCGCAAACCCGAGGCCCAAATGACCACCCCCCAATCACCGGCGCTCTCAATCCCGCGCCCTTAGTCCCTTAGTCCCCAGTCCCTTGGTCCCTTAGTCCCTCGTCTCCGGTCATTTTCGCCGTCTGTTCTCCCAAAGAGTCGCCCACCCCACCCCCCCTACCCCGCGGAGGCCGTTCTTTGACCCTTACGCAGCCTTTAAAATGCTCAGTTTCAACGACTTGCAATTTCAACCTGTTAACGAATCAGTAATCGAAAACCCCAGATTTTCCCCACTTTTTGGCCCCCAAAGGGAGCCATTCTAGCCGGAAAACACCTCTTCTTCGCGCCTTTTGGCGCGCGGCGTAAGTCTCAAAGTGTGTCTTAGTTTCCTTGTTTCGTGCGGTGACAGCTTCGCCTCTGCGCCGTTCGGCGGCTTGGACAAAGAAACTACAATGGGGAAGGATAGTTTCTGTTTCGGGAGCGGAGCATGGAATCGAACGCAAGGCTGGCCGTAGTCATCATGGCGGCGGGCAAAGGAACCCGGCTGAAATCGCGCCGGCCCAAGGTGCTGCATGAAATTGGCGGTAAGCCGCTGCTGGCTCATGTGATTGCCGCCGCCGGCAAAGTGGTGGCTCCGGCCGACATTTTTGTCGTCGTCGGCCACCAGGCCGAACGCGTCAAGGCAGCGGTGGCCGCGACCGGCGTTCACTTCGTCGAGCAAGCCGAACAACTTGGCACCGGCCACGCCATCCAGTGCGCGCGCGAGGCCATTGCCGGCTACGAGAACATTCTGGTGCTCTCGGGCGACGTGCCGCTCATCCGGCCTGAGACCATCGAGCGGCTCTGGCAGTTTCATCAGGCTCAGCAGGCGGCGATGACCGTCCTCACCGCCGCTCCCGCCGACCCCACCGGCTACGGCCGCATCGTGCGCGCGGCGCCGGATTCGCCGGAGGTCGAGGCCATCGTCGAGCAGAAGGCGCTTTCGCATGCGCAGCAGAGCATTGGCGAGATCAACTCCGGCATCTACGCCTTCCGGACTGCGCCGCTGCTGGCGCATCTGGGCCAGCTCAACGCCGACAACGCCAACCGGGAGGTGATTCTAACCGATATGGCCGGCCTGCTGCGCTCGGCTGGTGAGCGCGTGGTCGCCATTCAGGCGGACGATGCAGCCGAGGTGCTGGGCGCCAACACTATCGCCGAGCTGGTTGCGCTGGACGCGACGCTGCGCGCCGCCACCGCCAGCCGCCTCATGGCCGCCGGGGTCACCATCTTCCGCCCCGATACCTGCGTCATCGATGCGGAGGTTGAAGTTGCGGCCGACACGGTCATCGAACCCTTTGTGCAGTTGCTGGGCCGGACGCGCATCGGCGCCGAGTGCCTGATCCGCTCGTACACCGTGATCGAGAACTGCGCACTGGGCAACAATGTGCTGGTTCGCCAGAGCTGCGTGCTGGCCGAAAGCACGGTTGCGGATGGAGCCAAGATCGGCCCCTGCGCTCATTTGCGGCCGGGCAGCGAGATCGGCGAATGCGCTCACGTGGGCAACTTCGTCGAGACCAAAAAGGCGAAGCTGGGCAAGGGCGCCAAGGCCAACCACCTCACTTACCTGGGCGACGCCGAGGTCGGCGAGGGCAGCAACATCGGAGCCGGGGTTATTACCTGCAACTACGACGGCGTTCACAAGCACCCGACGCGGATCGGCAAGGGCGTGTTCGTGGGCAGCGATTCGACCCTGGTCGCCCCGGTCACCGTCGAGGATGGGGCTTACATCGGCGCCGGCTCCTGCATTACCAAGGACGTCCCGGCCGGAGCTTTGGCGGTGGCCAGAGCGCGCCAGATCTCGAAGGAGGGTTGGGTCGCGGCCAAGCGCGCTGGCCAGGACGAACAGAAATAGGCCGGGGCGGCGTGCGAACCGGCGCACTCAGGGCTTGGCCGCGCGCCTGGCTCGAGGAGTGTCCCGATAGAGATCCATGTAGGCATCGACCATGGCTTCGAGAGTAAAGCGCGCGTGGAACGCCGCTTCCGCGTTCATTGAGAATTGCTCCCGTTCCGCATCGCTGCCCGCCAGCCGCAGAATCGCCGCGGCCATCTGGGCAGCGTCCGTCGCCGGCACCGTGATCCCCGCATTCGCCAGCCGCACCACCTCCGCCATTCCGCCTACGTCGGTCACGATCGCCGGCAGCCCCAGCGAAAAAGCCTGCAGGAGCGAGATCGGCAACCCCTCCGACTTCGACGACATGATGAAGGCATCGGCCGCGGAGAAAAACGGCGCAACGTCGAATTGCTGCCCCCAGAATGTCACCTGCGCGGCGATGCCCAACTCGGCTGCCAGGCTCTCTAGCGTCTGGCGTTCACTGCCATCGCCCACCATCCAGAGCCGCAGCCCCGGCATCGACGAAAGCGCGGCGCGAAAGGCATTGAGCAGCAGGGCGTGGTTCTTTACCGGCGCCAGCCGACCGACGTAGAGCAGCGTTAATCCAGTCTTCGGCGGCCATTGTTCCTTCGCCACTCGCTGCAGTGGGACCGCGCCATTGTAGACGCGCACAATCTTTCGCGCCGGAACGCTGTGCATGCTCTTCACATTGTTCGCTGTCGCGTCGCAGATACCGACGATCCAATCGCAAAAGCGGGCCGCGATGGCGTACTTCGACTCAGCAACCACGTTGCGGGGCGGGGCCACCAGGCTATGCCGGGTCGATACAACGCTCGGTACACCCGCCATTCTTGCCGCCATGGCCGCGTAAATCGCCGGCGTGGGGTTATGAAGATGGACGACGCCGGGCCGCGACTCATCGAAGATCCGAAAGAAACTCCGCGTGGCATCGAAGAGTCCCCGCCCCACGTTCGGCTCCACAGCGAAGCCTTCTCCCCGCATCCGCTCGCCGAGCGCGCCCAGAGCCGCGACAGCATAGATGCACGGGTCGTGTCCCTGTTCCCGCTGCAAACAGCACATCTGCGAGACAAGCGTCTCGGCGCCGCCCACCTCCATGCTGTCCACCACGTGCGCAATCTTCATACAGGTTGCCTGAGCCTCTGCCAGAGCGGAATTGTTCTGTCGTGCTTTCCCACGATTCGCGGCGACAAGCCGTTCGACCGCTTGAATCAGCGCATCAGATTCAGAACTCGCAGCATGATGTACAGCACGAGCAACAACGCGATCGCAAAAACGGCTGCATAAGGCAGCACGCGCGCCAACCGCAAGCGGGGGGCAATCATCTCTCGCCGCAGAGCCATCTCGTACACCACCTCCACCATGCCGCCCAGCAAGAAGAACGTCATCACAAAGGCGCGAGACAAGAACCACCCCGCAACCAGAAAGCCCGTCATCGACAAGATCAGCAAGCGCCCCAGGCGGTTGATCTCCGCTTTGTCGAGTGTTTCGATCTTTATTGCCGCCTGCGGAAAAGGTCCTTCCTCGGGCATGAGCGGCTCTCCTTCGCTCACCTTAGCCGGCGAAGTAATCGCCAAAGTGTCCCTCAACGTGGAAAACAGAAATAATGACCAGAAGTACAACCCGAAGAAGCCAAGCTCTGCCGCGCAAACTACCAGCGAGTTGTGCGCGGTCAGATTGGATTCGGTATAGTCCCCTATGTCGCCCACGCCCACACCGAACAACGGATGAGTCTTGAAAGCTCCCAATCCCTCGGCCCAAAGATCGGCGCGTCCTGCCCCGGAATCGGCGGAAATCTCCCGACCGCCCGTGAAGTGCAGGGCCATTGCCGCGGCGAACAGTCCGCCGGCAATCAGCAGCGCAGGCACTGTGCCAATGCGCCGCCGCGCCGCCACCACCGCCATCGCCACCAAGGCCAGCAGGGCGCCCCGCGAGTGCGTCAGATACGTGCCGAAAAGCAGCGCACACACCGGCAGGATTATGCAGGCGAAATTCAGGAGCGCTCTCTTTGGCCGCCAGAAGATGAATATCAGCGGAGTCACGCAGACGATCAACTGAGCAAAGTCATTCGGGTCGTTGATCTGCCCCAATCCCCGCAACCGGTAAAACGTCTCTCCCGCATCGTTCCTCATGGGAAAAAGATAAGGGATCGAGCTGGCCTCCATTGGGAGAGGGACGATCTCCTTGGAATCCGGATTGTGAATGGCGACCTCCGGAACTCCATGAAGAAGAGCTATGCACCCGTTCGCAATCACAAACATGCAGACGAACAGCAGCATCAGGACGAGCACCTGTAACTTTTTCTTCGAGTTGCAGTGCAGGCAGACAAGGACATAGGCGATACCACCCTGTGGAAGGAATCCCAGGGACGCCCGCACCGCTCTCCCCGGCCAATGCTGCCCGAAGAGCACCGAAAAAAAGACCGCAAACACCAACCCAATCAAGGCCAGCGACTGCGGTGTTTTCAGAATGACCGACCCCTGAACCTTATGCAGCGATACAAAGAAAATCATTATTCCGAGAACCACCTCGATATGTATAGCCGCGAGCGGCCCGAACAGAGTGACCGGCGTCAGATAGTTCGTAACGAAATAGAGGATAGTTAGGACAAAGCCCATAGTGAATGGCCAAAGCAAATGCGGCTGGCAGAAGCGGAATGACCCAAACAGCGCCGGTACCCTTCATTTGACGGTTTCGAGGGGAGGGAGCCTGCAACCAACGTGAGTATTTCCACGCTTCATTGTAGCAAAATGCGCAACAGTCCACCGAATTCGACGGGACGGCAATCGCCTAGGTAAGATGCGCCGGGAATGCAACGAGATCGATGGCTTCCAAGACCGATTTCCATGGAATGAGCGAGCGCGCCAGAGGGCTTCAGGCCGTTCCCACGCTTGATTCCGATCACGCTGTCGATCCCTGAATGGCATGAAGGACCGCTGCCTGCAATCCCAGTTTTCCCCTTCGACTTGACGTTCCTGCGATTGTCCCGCGGAACAGAGCCTGATAGCATCGGAGGGAGGTGGGGAGCTAAGGCTGCATACCAGAGGCGCTTAATTGGAACGCGATTTTCACCTTCACAACGGAGGGCGCATCGGTGCTGTTGACCGCGCGCCGGAGCTTTCGGATGCACGCTGACAGCCATCAGCCCCCCGCTAGGTTCCAGGCCCCCAAGTTGCCGAGCCGCATCCCCTCGCTCGACGGTCTGCGAGCGCTATCAATAGCACTCGTAATAGTCGGCCACTCGGCGGACTCCCTCAATGCCCCGCATTTCCTGAATTACTTCATTCATCTTGGCAATTTTGGAGTTCGCTGCTTTTTCATCATCTCAGGCTTTCTGATTACAACACTCCTGCTGAAAGAACGGGAGAAGACAGGCCGCATTTCGATGAGGGGCTTCTACATGCGCCGCGCCTTGCGGATTTTTCCTCCCTCATTAACCTACATCGGCATCATTGCGGTTTGTTGCGCGCTAGGCTGGCTCACTCTCAAGCACGGCGATTTGGCCAACGCCCTCACTTACACAATCAACTACCGCGACGACCCCGCTCATTGGTTCCGTCATCTCTGGTCACTCTCGGTTGAGGAACAGTTCTATTTGCTGTGGCCAGGACTGCTCTGGATCGCGGGTACGCGCCGGGGGGTGAAAGTTGCATGGGGCGCCATAATCGCCGGTCCGGTTATTCGCACCATCATGTGGTTTTTCTTCCATGCCGGCGAACCTGCCATGACCAAACACTTTGAGGCCGTTGCCGACACGCTTGCCACGGGTTGCCTGCTCAGCATGAATTTCAACCGGATCGGCGCAATCAACTGGTATCGGCGGTTCCAGTCGTCATGGCTTTTCTGGATCGTCACCATGAGCATGGTTCTGGGCGGCAACGGTCTCTTCGCCATCAGCCCGGCGAGCTTTTACATCGCAGGACAATCGATTGCCAACCTGGGCACTGCGCTTTGCATCGATTGGTCCATCCGCAACTTCGGCAGCGGCGTCGGCCGCCTTCTGAACTGGAGACCGATTGTATACATAGGCGTACTCAGCTACTCGCTGTACCTATGGCAGAATGCCTTTCTCAACCCCGACTGGGATGCTTGGCCGGCCAGGCTTCCAATGAATCTCTTCCTAGCATTCGGCATGGCCGCCGCATCCTACTACCTTGTCGAACAGCCATTCCTCCGCCTCAAGCGGTTCGCCCTGCCGGGAAGAGGGAAGCCTGCGTGAGGTCGTCTACTGCTTGAAAAGCCTCGGCTCAAAGTGCGCCTTCGCGTGCGCATAGGAGTCCCGAGCGGGAGAAGCGTGGCGCTCAAGGGGCGCCGGCCGCAGCGGCGCTCCGGTCTGTCGCGACATCGGCACACCCGGCGGCGTCAGCGCGAAAGAGCGTGTCCAGGCAGAACAAAACGCTGAAGACGATCCATGTGGCAGACAGGAGTATCTTGCAGGTTTCGGGCAAGGGAGCCTGGGCCGCCAGATCGAAGAAGAGCGATCCGAGCGTGAAGGTCGTCAGGGTAAGCAACACGGCAGGAAGGATTCTGGGCGGAGTGCGAAGAGCCTTCGCCCAAAAAATGGCCAGTGCTACAAAGGCAACGGTATAGCCGTGCCGGTATGAGACCGGGGACACGCAAATGGCGACCAGGCTGAAAACTGCAATCGTAGCCGCTCTCGATGCACGGTCGAGGCGGCGGCGACTGCGCCAGGCGAGAAACAGGCAGGAGAGATAAAAAGCGCCGCTGATCGCTTTTGCGACAAATGAGAGACCTTGGGGGAGGGGTTGGTTGGCAAAGAACGCCCGCGCGTCTCCCACTGAGAAAATTCTTCCGTAATATACCCAGGCCGCAAGGGAACCAAGGGTCTTGATCATGAAGGCCGGAAAGCCGCTGCCCATGTGCGAGACGACCATGGGATAGACGCGCACGATTTGCACACCGTTGATGGCCACCATCGCCGAAACAAGACCAAGAGAGATAGTGAGGTATGAAACGAGCCATCTCCGGTCCTTCCAAATAAGGAAGAGGGGGAGAAGCAGAATGGGAGTAACCTTGAAAGCCGTTGCGAGAGCGATGGCAGCGGCCGAGAGGATTACGCGGTCGTCACGATAGGCAACGACTCCGGCCGTACAGAGCGCCAACATGACGACTGTAACCTGTCCGAGCGAGACGGCCTCGTGAATGGGCCAGAAACTATACGCGGCCAAGACGAGCACGACGAATTCAAAGCTGAGAATGGGCACGCGCACCAAGCGGGCAAGCAATAGCATCGACGCGAGCACAAGAGCCAGGTTGAAGGCTCGCCAAAGAGCGGCGGCGACATGAGGCGGAACCTGGGAGAGAGGGACGAGAAGATCGGCAAGAAGAGGAGGGATAGCGTAAAACTCAACTTCGAAGCCAGCCGCTCTTGCGTGAGCAGAGAGTGCACTGTCTGCGGGGGGTACAGGGTGGATCTCCAAGTTCTTGTCCGTCGCGCCTTGATAGAGGTTGGCGTGGGGATTGTCGTGGACGACTTGCGCGGCGAAGTAATAATTGTAAAAGTCCATATCCGGCGAAGGCATGACATGGCCCAGGTACCGCTGCATCAGGGAACTGATCAGCAGGGAGGCCAGCACGAACGCAAATAGCGCCTTGATCTCAATAGGCCGTGCAAAACGATTCATGCAGCCCTTTCCGGCGGATATTAACTACGCAAACACTGGTTACCGCGAGGGTGCAAAGCATGTCCAAGTTGGCGCTATGGCGCATAAGGCTTCGGCGACTCTCCCGTCTTCACTCTAGCGGTCAAAAGGCGGCCTTGTCCAATGGCCGCGACCCTTCTCACCGCAGCAGCGCAAACGTCACCACCGTCTCGCCCTTCATGCCAATCTCATCCAGCAGCGAAGCCTCCAACTCATGCGGAACCGGCATCTCGCACCGCGCAACCTCAGCCTCGCTCGCTCCTGCAAAGCAAAGCTCGCAGTTGCCGAGCGCCTGGCCGTCGCCCGCCTTGGCGTCCATGCGGATGGGCGGACCGAAGACCCTGCAGGTCATTGGCCTCCAGGCGTACACATCGCAGCGCCCCGTCGCCGGATCGAGCGCCGGGCAAGCCGCTTCGTTGGCAAACTCCTCGAAGCGCTCCCGGTCCTGCTCGGAATCGCCGAGCAGCCCGGTCTCGGCATCACCGGGAAACTCCGCCCCGTGCTCGGCAATCCAGTCTTGCGCCCGCCGGACAATCCCGGCCGCCAACGCCGGCGCCGCATCCTTGAGCGCGTCCATGCCGGCTTGCAAGCGGAGAGCATCCAGCGCGCCGATTGCAAAGGCCCCAAAGCAGCACTGCGTACAGCCCAGGCGGCAGACCAGCCACTTTCCCGCCCGCCGCGCCGCATCGTCCAGGGCCGCGTCCACAATCCGCACCAGTTCCGAATCGCCCGCCGGCAATCGCATGGGAGCAAGAATACCGGATTGAGCCGCTGTTGTTCCCTATTGCCATCGAAGGAGACTCTGCGCTACCCTGCCCTCGGAAACTTGGAGGTCTCCATGCCCGAATCCCGCAGCACCGTCATCCCCGCCCTGCGCTACCGCAATGCCCCGGCCGCCATCGACTGGCTCTGCCACGTCTTCGGCTTCACCCGCCACGCCGTCTATGAAGGCGAAGATGGGACCATCGGCCACGCCGAACTCTCCCTCGGCGGCAGCATGATCATGCTTGGCTCTCAAAAGGACGACGACTTCGGCCGCAGCTTCAAATCCCCCGCCGATTTGGGCGGCATCGAGACCCGCAGCGCTTACATTGTGGTCGCCGACGCCAATGCGGTGCATGCCCGCGCCGTGGCCGCCGGAGCCGCCATCATCCGCCCGCTCCAAGACACACCGTACGGCAGCCGGGAGTTTGCCGTGAAAGACCCCGAAGGCCACACCTGGAGCGCAGGCACCTACGATCCCTGGGCCGCGCGCGAGTAGAGCCGCGCCCGGCAAACGTTCCATCGGGGATGGGTGTACCATAAATTGCATGGCAAACTATCGCGTCGTTCTCCGCCGCTCCGAGGAAGGCTTCAGCGTCTCCTGTCCCGGTCTGCCCGGGTGCTGGTCGCAGGGAGCAACCGAAGAGGAAGCTCTCGCGAGCATTCAGGTGGCAATTCGCGAGTATGTCGAGGCTGCCGAGGAGTTGTCGTGCAACGAGGAGAGCCGCGTTGTCGAAGTCGCGGTTGCTTGAGCTGCCGATTCCAAGCCTCATGGGCTCTCGTTTGGCTGCCGCACTCATATAGCAACGTCAACCATTCATTTCCCCATTCGAGCGATTTGGCCGAACCGTTGGTTCATGCAGGCTGTTCTGGAGTATGAGAGGGTTCAGCATTGCTGAGGTGAGTCGTGTCCAAACTGCCGGGAATCAACCATCTTAGAGCCGTGGCAGCGCTGGAGAAGGCCGGCTTTCGCGTTCTTCGTCAGGGCGCGCATATTGTGATGACAGATGGATGCCGGATCTTGACGATTCCCCGCCACAACCCAGTCAACGCCTTCACAATGGGTGGTATCGTGCGGGATGCCGGGCTGAGCTTGGAGGAGTTCCGAAAGCTGTTGTAGATCCATATCCGCGTCCTTCGCCGAATTCATCCGGTTCCCCAATCCAACCCTCCGCGCTTGAGCGTCAGTATCGCCTACAGCGCCTCGGCATTGGACATCCAGGCCCAAAAGACGTACCTTTTTCTCTAGGAGAGGTTCCTTTTCCGCCGCTCAATCTTGACTTTGGTCCCTCTTGGCTCGCAGCTGAGCCTACTGCCGGCGGATCGGCCCCGATCTCTCAATTCCGGCTATTCCCCGTTCGATGTTCCCCATCTTTACGTTCCACATCAGGAGGTTTCTCATGAACAAGCCGATTCTCTTCGTTCTGGCCGCGGCCGTTATGCTCGCGGTTGCGCTGGTCACGGTCCACGCCGCGGATCAAACCATGCCAACCGCCGGGCAGGTTGCTCCCGGATTCACTCTCCCGTCCCAGGATGGCTCGCAGATCTCGTTGGATAGCTTCCGCGGCAAATGGGTGGTGCTCTACTTCTACCCCAAGGACATGACCAGCGGCTGCACCATCGAGGCCCACAACTTCCAGCGCGATCAGGCCAAGTACGACGCCGAAAACGCCGTCATTCTGGGCGTGAGCGTGGACACTGCCGACAGCCACAAGCAGTTCTGCACCAAGGAGGGGCTGACCTTCCGCCTGCTTGCCGACCCGGAACACAGGGTCGTGGATGAGTACGGTTCGCTGGGCCACTTTGGCCCCATGACCATCGCCAGCCGGAACACGTTCCTCATCGATCCGCAAGGCAAGATCGTGAAGGTGTGGACCAAGGTCGACGTGCAGCACCACTCCGATGAGGTGCTGGCCGCGATCGCGGAGATGAAGAAGCAGAGCGCCATGACGATGTGAATCGCCGCGGCTCCCGCTACGGGGCCGAGGCATCGTTTTTGCTAAGCGCAACGGCGGCTCGCGCCGAGAGAGGATAGTATGCCCAACCAGCTTGCTCAGGAGTTCCGCGCGCAATTGAATGCCTTGCACGCCACGCTGCTCGCGCTCCCGCCGGAGCTTGCCTGCACGCCCTGGCGCAGCGGCGGATGGACGCGCAAACAAATCGTGGGGCACCTGCTCGATTCGGCGGCCAACAATCGCCAGCGATTTGTGCGGGCCGCCACCGACGGCCGCTTTGCCGGCCCAAACTACGCTCAAGACGCCTGGGTGACAGCTCACGGCTATGCCGGCCAGAGCTGGGAGACTCTGCTGCGCTGGTGGAATGTGGAGCACGAGATTCTGGCCGCCGCGGTCGATAACATTCCCGAAGAGCGGCTCGATGCAAGCTGCATCGTCGGCGACGACGCGCCGGTCTCGCTGCGCTTTCTCATCGAGGATTATCTCAGGCACCAGCGCTGGCATTTCGCCCAACTCGCGTCCAACAGCGCAGCCTCCTGAGGCGTTGGGCCGCGTCCAGACGCAGAAAAGCCCGGCGAAATGCCGGGCTCTTCTGCTTGCCTTGATTTGCCTGTTGCCGTTGCTGATTACTTGGTTGCCTTCTTCGCAGGAGCCTTTTTCGCCGCTGCCTTTTTCGCAGGAGCCTTCTTGGCAACTGCCTTCTTCGCCGCTGCCTTTTTCGCAGGGGCCTTCTTTGCGGGAGCCTTTTTGGCAACTGCCTTTTTCGCTGCTGCCTTCTTGGCGGGCGCCTTCTTTGCTGCTTTCTTCACTGCCAACGGTTTACCTCGTTTTGTGGGTTTGCTGACGCGCTTGCCGGCCGCGGCCTTCTTCGCCGTGGTCTTTCCGCCCTTTGCGCCAGTGCTTTTCTGCTTCGCGGCGGATTTCTTGGCGGCCTTCTTGGCAGCCTTCTTGGCGGCCTTCCTGGCAGCCTTTTTGGACACAACTTTCTTCGCAGCTGCTTTCTTGGCCGGAGCCTTCTTTGCAACGGACTTCTTGGCCGCGGCTTTCTTTGCCGGAGCCTTCTTCTCCGCGGCCTTCTTTGCCGGAGCCTGCTCCACCGGAGCTGCCGCCACTGGAGGCGCCACGACTGGAGCAACTGCCAACGGAACTGCCTCGGCTACAGCTTCCGTTGCCGGAGCCTTCTGGGCAGCCTTTCCGGGTACGGACTTCTTCTTCGCGGCCTTCTTGCGGGCCGGCTTCAATACGGGTTCCTCCACGACGAAGACCAAGACCTCTTCAGCCGCTCCCTCGTCGTCGTCGGAAGAGGTCAGCACGCTGGACGTTTCAACCTCTTCGTCTTCGTCATTGCCGTCAAAGCCTTCACCGAGATCGGAGACGAATTCATTCGGCTCCTTATCGAGCTTGCCGCCACTCATTGCATACATCCCGAATACTTCTTCCATCCGATTGCCTCCAGCGGCTCGCCGCTGCTGTTGTTTTGATTTTCCTCTTCGCGCAGCGTGCGCATCCGCGCCGCTTGCGAAAGCCATTGTAGCAATAGCATGAACTCAAAGGCTATCGAATGACAAGTACGTAATGAGTTACCTGGGCGATTTTTGTCACCGCGCGGACGGCTTGCCCTTCGCGGCGGTCTACTGCGCGGTGCGATTCTTCGCGCTCGATGCTCCGCTTTTCCTTGCCACGCCCGCCGTCGTTGCCCGAGTCCCGGCCTTGTTGGAAGGCGCCTTCTTCGCAGCCAATGCCCCGTTCTTCCTTGCGGATGCGAGCCCGCCCGCCTTTTCGGCAGACCCCTTTGGCGAGGCCGTTTCATGCGGCTTTGCGCCAGTACCGCCGCTCGTCCCGCTGCGATGGCCGTGAGCCGCGCGGGAGGCATTGGCGGGCTCGGCCACATGCAGCCGGCGGCCTGGCTCAACCTTGATGCCGGCAATGTTGTTCCAGCGCCGCAACTGATTCAGCGAGACGCCGAAACGATCCGCGATGGTCACCAGCGTATCGCCCCTGCGCACGGTGTAAAGGGCCATGCGCGCCGGTGGCGCGGCTACCGGGGCCAACGGAATCGCCAGCGCTTCGACGCCCTGCAGGCTGTCGCTCGATCGCAGTTGATTGGCCGCTGCCAGCGCCGTCTGGGAAACGCTATACTCGCGCGCCACAGAGGCCAGGGTGTCCTCGGCGGCAACGCGATGGTAGCGCCATGCGTTGCGCTTGGCCGCGGGAATGGCCTCGATGCGCTGGGCAAACAGCGTGGCCGTGCCTGCCGGCAGATGCAGATCGAAGGCGGCGTCGGGCGGCGTGGTCATGCGCAGCACGCTGGGGTTCAGCGCCATCAACTCGTCGATCGGCGCGCCCACGATGTCCGACACCAGGCGCAAATCCGCGGAGTAGTTGATGGTCACCGTATCGGTGAGCACCGGCGGATCGAGCGTCACGTCGTCGAAGCCATACTGGGTGGGATGATTGGCGATGATAATGGCCGCCAGAATCTCAGGCACGTAGTTCTTGGTTTCGGCGGGAAGGTTGTTGCGCTTGTACAGCTCCCAGAAGTCGGCGTAGCCCGTCTTCTGCACGGCGCGCTGCACATTGCCCGCGCCCCAGTCATAGGCGGCCATGGAAAGGTACCAGTCGCCCAACTGGTCGTAGATGAACTTCATGTAGCGGGCATAGGCGCGCGTGGATTTCTCCGGATCGAAGCGCTCATCCACGTACGAATTGCGCTCCAGGCCGTAGTTTCCATACGGCATGAACTGCCACATGCCGCCGGCGTGGGAGCGCCGGTTGAGAGCGCGGGGCTGAAAGCCCGATTCCGCCACGGCAAGATAGATCAGATCCTGCGGCACGCCCTCTTCGGCCATCACCCGCTGGATCATCGCCTTGTAGCGGCCGGCGCGCTGGAAGGCGTGCAAGAGCGTGTTGTGGCCGCGCTGCGTGCTGGCGAAGAAGTTGATGTAGGCAGCCACGTAATCGTTCACGACCAGCGGCAAGTCGGACTTGGTGGTGGCCAACTGCGTCTGGGCCTTGGCCACAATGTTGGGGTCCACCTCGAAGGTTACGTCGCTGGCCACTTCGGCCGGCGAGGGCTCAGCCTTGGGGACAAATCCATCGCCCTGTTTCAGCGCCTCCATCTCCAGCGCGTTCACGCCGTCCACGATGCGGTCGAACTCCTCCTGCAAGCGCGAATCGCCTTTGATGTCAAGGCCGCTGGTGAGCATCAGATCCACGGCGCGATCGAACTCCACCTTGGCTTCGACCAGGTTCCCCTTGCGATAGGCGGCCTCGCCAAAGGCGTAGGCCTGTTCGACCTGCTGAATCAGCAGGCGAATGCGTTGCTCCTGAGGTGAAAGCAGGGGAGGCGATGCGGGAGGAGCGGGCTGCGCGGCTTGCGGCGCCGGGTGCGGCGCCGGCGGGGCGGGCAAGGCGGCCTGCGCGTGCTTCTTGACGGCAGCGGCAACGGACTGCAAGGGATCGCACCCCGCCAGCGCCATCGCCAGCACGGCAAAAGCAAGTAAACGATACCGATTCCAAACGTTGCGCATGAGCAGTTGCGGCAGCCCCGGCCGCTGTGCCGGCCCCTTGGATTGAATGGCAGACCCTATGCCGATGATAAGCTATGCCATGGAGGCCCGCCTTCCACCCCAGCGACAAAGACCTGTCGCCGGGGACCCCGGTTTCGCGGCGGGCGCGCAGCACGTAAGGAAAAATCTCCTCTTTCGCCGATCCCCGCATGGACGTCCGCTTCCTTCGCAACTTCGCGATCATCGCCCACATCGACCACGGCAAGTCGACGCTGAGCGACCGTCTGCTGGAGTTGACCGGCTCGGTGACCGGCCGCGAGATGCAGGCGCAGATCCTGGACGACATGGACCTGGAGCGCGAGCGCGGTATCACCATCAAGGCCCACGCCGTGCGCATGATGTACAAGGCTCACGACGGCAACACCTACCAGCTCAACCTCATCGACACGCCCGGCCACGTGGACTTCAGCTATGAAGTCTCGCGCTCGCTGGCCTCGTGCGAGGGCGCGCTGCTGGTGGTGGACGCCAGCCAGGGCGTCGAGGCGCAGACCCTGGCCAACGCCTATCTGGCCATCAACCACGGCCTTGAGATTATCCCTGTCATCAACAAGATCGATCTTCCCTCGGCCGACATCCTCGGCACCCAGGAGGCGATCGAGAAGGCCGTGGGCCTGGACGCAACCGATGCCATCCCGGTGAGCGCCAAGACCGGCCAGGGCGTGGACGAGGTGCTTGAAGCCATCGTCCACCGGCTTCCCCCACCGACCGGGAATCCAGATGCGCCGCTCCAAGCATTGATCTTCGACTCCTGGTTCGATGCCTATCGCGGCGTCATCGTGCTGGTCCGCGTCATGCAGGGAACCATGCGCAAGGGCCAGCGCATCCGCCTCATGTCGAACTCGAAATCGTTTGAAGTCGAGTCCATGGGCGTGCTGATGCCCAAGCCGGTCGAGATCGGCCAGCTCTCCGCCGGCGAGGTGGGCTTCTTCGCGGCCACCATCAAAACCGTCAGCGACACCAGGATCGGCGACACGGTGACCGACGACGCGCGCCCCGCACCCGCGCAGTTGCCCGGTTTTGAAGACATCAAGCCAATGGTCTTCGCGGGCCTCTACACCGTCGACTCGCACGAGCACACGCTGCTGCGCGACGCCCTGGAGAAACTCCGGCTCAACGATTCCTCGTTTTTTTTCGAGCCAGAGAGTTCGGTGGCCCTTGGCTTCGGCTTTCGCTGCGGCTTTCTCGGCCTGCTGCATATGGAGATCATTCAGGAGCGGCTGGAGCGCGAGTATGAACTCGACCTGATCACCACCGCGCCCGGCGTGCGCTACCACATCGCGCTCACCGACGGCAGCGTGGTCGAGGTGGACAATCCCTCGCGCTGGCCTGAGCCCACCAACATCCAGTCCATTCGCGAGCCGGTCATTACCGCCAAGATCCTCACCAACGAGGAATACGTCGGTGGAATTTTCAGGCTAGTTGAAGAGAAGCGCGGCAAGCAGTTGAACTTCGAGTACGTCACGCCCACGCGCGTGATGCTCACCTACGAGCTGCCGCTCAACGAGATCGTGCTGGACTTCTACGATCGCCTGAAGTCCATCTCGCGCGGCTATGCCTCGCTGGACTATCAACTGGCCGGCGAGTGGGAGTCGCCGATGGTGAAGCTCGATATTCTGGTCTCCGGCGAGCCCGTCGATGCGCTTTCCATCATCGTGCATCGCGACTTTGCCTACGAACGCGGCCGGGCGCTGGTTTCAAAGATGCGCGAATTGATCCCCCGCCAGCAGTTCGAGGTCGCCATTCAGGCGGCCATCGGCGCCAAGGTCATCTCCCGCGAGACGGTCAGCCCGCTGCGCAAGAATGTCCTGGCCAAGTGCTACGGCGGCGATATTACCCGCAAGCGCAAGTTGTTGGAAAAGCAGAAGGAAGGGAAGAAGCGCATGAAGCGGATCGGCAAAGTCGATATTCCGCAGGAAGCCTTCTTGGCCGTCTTGCGGGTAGGCGAAGACCAGCAGAAATAGCGGGAGCGCCGTTACCGGCCAGATACTTTAGTCACAAGACGTTCATATCAAACTGTGGAAACCTCGCAAGATCGGCGTCTGCGACCGCTCCCGGATGAATGCGCGCGAAGAGCGGGGCGCATTCCCTGTATCTGTTGATAAATAATGGGTTACGTCTCCTATCAGAATCCTGCATAGCTTGGCAAGAGGAAAATTGGGGATTATTTTGCGAGATTGCCGCAAGTAATCCACAATTTTTTCCACAGAAGGTGCATCCGCAGACCAGGATCTTTCCCGGATGGCCGATAGCCTGCAGTCGATCCCAACGGCAGGCACAACGGCCCCGTTCTCGAAGCCGTTGCAAGCGCAGCCGGCTATTTCGGGGTGCCGCTATTTCGGGGGCGCCGGGGAAGGCTTGGCGGCCGAGGCAGCCGGTTGCGCCGGAGGAGCGGGAACGCCCGACTTCAGGTTGTAGGCATCCAGAACAGGCTTGGAGATATCGGTTGCGGGACTGGCAAAGAGCACAACACCCTGCTGCGCCCCCATATCCAGAACCAGCGTGTAGCCATGTTGCTGGGAGTAGCTGGCCAGAACGTCATAGACCTTTGAAGCCAAGCTGGTGTAAAGCTCCTGGACCGCCCCCTGGTAGTCGTTGCGGGCGTCCTCGCTGGAGCGGTCCAACTCCTTCTTTTTGTCGTCAATGGTCCTGGCGCGGCTGGCGCGCACGGCATCGCTCAGGCTGTCGCCCTGCGTCTGCAACTGCTTGGTCAGGGTGTCGATCTCGTCGGCGAGCGCCTTGAGCTGCTGGCGCTTGGGCTCGAACTTTGTCTGGACATCGGCGAAGGCGCGCTGGCCTTCGTTGGTTTGGCCTACAACCGTCTGGAAGGCAATCACGGCGATCTTGGCCGGTCCGGCGGGCGCGGCGGGAGCGGCGGGTGCGAGCGGCGTTTGGGCGGGCGCGCCCAGGGCAAAGCCCGAGGCCAGCAAGGCAACGAATACAAGCGAACGCTTCATGGGAATGGGAAACTCCTTCTTATCGATCTGGGCTGTCTGTGTCTGAAAGCAAGCCAGAGGCCCCGCTACGCGAGGCCTCTGGCGGCATTGGAGATGGTTGTTGACAAATCGACAACATCAATGCGTGGCTGGAGCGGGAGGCTTGGGGGCCGGCTTGGGCGCCGCGGCGGCCGGCTGCGGCGGCGGAGGGGGCACGCCCGACTTCACGTTATAAGCGTCGATGACCGCCTTTGTAATGTCGGTGGAAGGGCTTGCATAAAGCACAACCGGCGCCTGCTGCTGATTCGAACTGCCGTCCACCACCAGCGTGAAGCCTTGCTGCTGCGCGTAAGTCGCCAGAACGTCATAGACCTTGGACGCCACGCCGTTGTATACCTCCTGCATCTCCGACGTGAGGTCGTTCTGCGCGTCTTCTGCAAAGCGTTGCGCCTGTTTCTTCTTGTCGTCGATGGTCTTGGCTTTGCTGGCGCGCTCGGCATCGCTCAACTTGTCGCCCTGCGCCTGCAACTGTTTTTCCAAGGAGTCGATCTCGTCGGCCATCGTCTTCAGCTTGTCGCGCTTGGGTTCGTACTTCTTTTGCAGGTCGGCAAAGTTGCGCTGGAATTCGTTGGTTTGGCCGACGGCTGCCTGAAAAGCGATGACGGCAACCTTGGCAGGGCCGGCCGGCGCCGGGGGCGCGGGCGATGTTTGAGCGGCTGCGCTCAGGACCAAGCCCGAGGCCAGCGTAACGATGATTGCAAGCGAACGCTTCATTTGAGCAAAGACTCCTTCGAAATTCCAGTGGCCGGCGCGCGCTTCAAGGCGAAACCGGGCCTGTGCCTCCTGAGAAACCATGCCGTCCTTTTTTCATGGGTCCGCGCCCGGTGGGTGCGAAAGCCGCAAAAAACGCGAGCGGAGACATCAGCAGGAACTTCATGGATTATAGGAGGGCTGGGTAGGAGCGTCAAACCGGCAAAGCATGAATTCCGCCGCACGCTCCGCCGCCTCCGCCCCAAAGCCGCCCTCAAGGCTGCGCCGAGCCGGCCTGGGGATAGACGCCGTAGCGATGCAAAAGCGCAAACACCACTGCGGCAAGACTCAAGAGCAGCAGAAGCGCGGCCAATCCGAAAAAGGGGATTTGCAGCACCGGCCAGGCCTTTGCCGGAAGTTGATCGGCCAGTTTGTCGCCCCAGGTCTCGTTGAAGCGGGCCGGCCGGTCTTCGTCCTCGGCCGCCGGCCTCCACTCCGAAGCCAGAAAGGCGGCGCGGACGTTCGATAGCAGGATGCCGGCGGCGATAATAGTCAGGATTCCGGGCAGCTGGCGGCTGGCGAGAGTGAAGAGCAGGCCGGCAAAGTAGATGCTGAAAACCAGCGCAGCGGCCGGCCAGCTTGCTTCCCGCACTCCCATGCCGCCAAGCAGGAACACCAGCGCCGACGCCGCGCCGGCGACAATCACGATCGGGTTTCCCGTGAGCAAGGCCACCGCAAGCTGAAAGGCCGCGACAATCAGGCAGATCCAGAACCCCTGGCGCCCCAGGTAATCCACATCCCAGGCATTCTCGACCGTGGGCCAGAAGATGCTCTTCAGCATGCCGTCCGAGCGCTTGCTCTCGCCGGACAATCCAAGTGTCTGCATGGCATCAATGCTGGCCCGGCAGCGGCATCCGCGTCAAGGGGCTTCGTCACAGTCAATCACCGCGAGAAACGAGCATCGCCGGCCGGGCGCAAACGACGAAAGGGCCGCTCGCTGGGAGCGGCCCCGAAGTCCCGCGCGGAACGGCGATTCTCAGAAGGTTGTGGAAACAGTCAGGCGGAAGGTCTTGCGAGGCTCGCGGAAGAGATACTTTGCGCCATAGCCTGCCAGCGCCTCCGCATAGGTGTAGTCGCCCGCGCCGCCCGGCGGAAACAGGTCGCGGGTAATCAGCTGCGCCGTGCAGCTCTCTTTGTTGCCGCCGAGAATAACGTTGTTGCAGTAAGGTCTCTCATACAGGCGCAGCGGGTTATACGCATAGTAGAGCCGGAAGGGCGCGTTGACGATGGGCATGATGACCGAAATCTCGGCGCCGGTGGACATGCGCGGAACGAAGTTGGTGCCGGAGATGGTACGGATGTTCTGCGTGAAGCCGACCTGCGAGCCCGGAATGCCGCCCTGGCAGGAACCGTTGTTATAGACCGGGCAGCCATAGAGCGGCGCGGTCAGCGACGCAAACCCCTCGGGGCTTTGCTTCAACTGGCTTTTGTCGAGGGCCGTGTCGATGCCAAAGTCGTCGAAGAAGGAAAAGGTGACCGGACCGGCGATGGGAATGCGGTATTCCGCATTGGTGGTGAGGTTTGTGTCGCCGCCGATGGAGGCAATGCCGTAGACCGGCAGCGGCACCTGGATGCACTGGTTGTCCTGGGGATTGGTCGGGTCGCGGGGGACGCAACTGCCGTCGGGATTGGTCAACTGGAGGTTGACGCGATTCGGCACATATCCATACGGCGTAGCCCCGCGGATATCGAAGCCTCTCAACTCGCCCTCGCCGCCGGAATAGAAGCGATTGTTGGGCGGGGCCACGTCGCCGCCGAAGCCGCGCACATAGCCCAACTGCGCACGCACGCCCAGGACGTTGCGTCCGGTTTGGGCCGGAATCAGATAGTGCATGGACATGAAGCGCTTGTAAGCCACCGCCGGCGTAATGTAGCGCACGTTGCCGGCGATGCCCGCCACCTGCATGACCGCCGTGTATTCCTTGCCGCTGCGCGGGCGCAACGGGTTGTTGATGGTGTTGTAGATATAGCTGAACGAGGCCGAGCTGTTTACGATGCCCGCCAGCGCATTCGACCCCTGAATCCCGGAGCGGAAGCTGATGGTTTGGAAAAATGTCTGCGAGGCGGTGCTGAAGGCGGTAATCGTCGACCTGTTGAGAGAATAGGTCACGCCCACGCGCTGAAAGGCGTGGCGCTTGAGCGGATAGCTCACGGAGAAGGTCAGCCCGGTCGAGGCCTGGTTGTAGTTCTGCGTCAGCGATTGCTGCGCCGCGGTCAGGTTCGGAGACAGCCCGCTGGTCGCCTGGTAGTTCTTGGCCGCGTTGAAATCCTGCTTGGAGTTGAAGAGCTGGAAGCCCAGGTTGATGGGGCGATTGCGCAGGTAGGGCTGGGAAAAACCGAACATGAAGGTGCGCGCTACGTTGCCCAGATTGCCCTGCAGGCTGAGGGTTTCGCCCAGTCCGAGAAAGTTGTTGGTCTGGTAGTTGACGCCCAGGAAGGCGCCGGAGAGGCCGCTGATGCCGCCGTTCACGCCGATCGAGTTCTTGCCCTTCTCCTTGACCTTGAGCAGCAGGTCCACCGTGCCCGCCTCGGCGTCCTGGTGAGCCTCGGAGTCCTGATCCACCTTGAGCGGCTCGAAGTACTCCAACTGGTTGAGGCGTAGCAGACTGTACTCCCACAACTGGGAGTTGTAAACGTTGCCTTCTTCCAGCATCAGCTCTCGCCGGATGACGCGGTCGCGGGTGATGGTGTTGCCCTGGAACTCGATGCGCGAGACGTAAAACGGCTTGCCCTCATCGATATCGATATCCAGCGAGACGGTCTTCTTCGCTTCGTCGTAGCTGGGCTTGGGGATGGCGCCGAAGTTGATGAAGCCCATATTCCCGTAAGACTTCTTCAGGTTCTCAAGGCCCTTGCCGATGGCCGTGGCGTTGAACCAATCGCCGTCCTTGATGGCGAAGGTAGCACGCAGGGCCTTCACGTTGGTCGCGGCCTTGTTGCCAGTAAAGGTGATGGCGCCCAGGCGGTAGCGCGCGCCCTCTTCGATAGGCATCTGGATATCGATGCGCTTGCCCCTTTTCGGCCGGAAGGTGAGCCAGTTCAGCCCCCCCTCATCCCGGATCTGCGTCTTCGGCTCCTCGACCGCGGCGTTGTAGTAGCCCTTGTCGGTGTAGGCCCGGCGCACCCGCTCCGTGTCTTCCTCCAGCTTGGAGGCATCGAAGGTCTGCGCAAAGAGATTCTCGAAGATAATCGAGTAGGGGATGCCGATCGGCTTCAGGTTCTTCATCGAGCGGCGCAGCGCCAATCCGCTCAAGTGCTGGTTGCCTGTGAATTTGATCTGGCCCACCTTTACCGTCGGGCCTTCCTTGATGTTGAAGTTCACCTGCACCGAGGCCGGGGGGATGTCCTTGATGTCCAGCTTGATGACCGCGAACTGATGGCCGTGCTCCGCCAGAATCTCTTTGAGCACGGTGGTGGCGCGCAGAATCTTGGCCGGGTCGTACTGGCTCTCGACCGAGAGCCCGACCTTTTCCTTCTTGAACCGGTCCAGCACGTCCGACTGCGAGACGGCGTTGAGACCCTTGTAGTTGATCTCCCGGATGGTGGGCTTTTCCTTAACGAAGATGTCCAGGATGATGCCCTTCTCCGAGTCCTCGCGCTCGATGCGCAGATTCTCGAAATAACCGGTGTTCCACAGCGAGTTGAAGTCGCGCTCGATCGAAATCGGGTCGTAGGTGTCGCCGGGATGGGTGAACAGGCGCGCCAGCACGGTCTCCTTGGGGATGCGCCGGTTGCCGATCACGCGAATCGAATCGATGGTCTGTGGCTGCTGGGCCAGGGCTGCGCCGGCGGCGAGCGCCAGCGCCAGAAGCAGCGCCATGCCCGTCAGGCGGCGCGCGGCGCGCAGAACGGAGACCATGAAAGTGCGCTTTGCCTTCACCGGGCTGGAGCCATGCGGCGAGCAAAAGTACTGGTGCGTTCCATAGTTCGCCATCAAGTTCGGCTTCACGGGAAGAATATCGACACCCTCACTGCTGAAATTCTGATCCTGCATCGAGGAAAGATCGATTATATTGGACCGCGCCCACCCGGCTCAAACCGTCGGGTGTTTATCTGCCCTGAAATCGTATCTTTCCCAGAATCCTCCGGCCACACCCGGCCCTCTGCGGACTCGCTGCGGGATCCCGTGGCCAATTGGAACCTGTTTCACAGTCTACCGGACTCAGGCGGGGTGGGCGGCGTTTCCATCCCCTGCCCGCCTGGCGGCATCCCTTTTTAGACGTAGGCCAGAGCCACATGGCATCCACCCCGCGGGGAGGTTTTTCGATTGATTGAGAGGTCGGGAGGAACGGCTTACCGGTTTTCCGCTCCGCTGCTGGATGGAGGCGCCGTGAGCCTGACGGGTTCGGGGGCCAAGTTCTGCTCATTGTGAACACCGCCGCTCGCCTCCCGGAGGAACCGCGCATGGAGGCATCGCTCCCACCGCACTCTCCGGACGGGAGCGCAATCCGCCGCCCTGTCCAGATTCCGATGGCGCAAGGGCCGTTCCGGGAATCGCCCGCCATGGAACTGGCTTGCCCGCTTGTGTTCACACGCACGCTCTTCCCATGTGCGTCTCTGCTACCATAAAGACGATTGCAGTTCCCGCCGCCCGGCAGGCTGATTTCCCGCCCGCGAGGGTCCGAGCGCACAGGCGGCCGGAACCGCCCAAACTTCGCCGGCAAACCCGGCAAATAGGAGAATCCTCTATGCCTCTAGTCTCCATGCGGCAACTCCTCGACGAGGCCGCCAAGGGCGGTTACGGCGTCGGCGCATTCAACGTCAACGATATGGAACAGATTCAGGCCATCATGGCCGCGGCGAAGGAAACCAATTCGCCGGTCATCATCCAGGCCAGCCGCGGCGCCCGCGCCTTCGCGCAGGACCGCTTTCTCTTTCACCTTATTCTGGCCGCCAGCGAGCTCTATCCCGAGATTCCCATCGCCATGCACCAGGATCACGGCAACAGCTTCGAGACATGCAAGAGCGCCATCGAGCTGGGTTATACCAGCGTCATGATGGACGGCTCGCTCAAGGAAGACGGCAAGACCCCGTCGAGCTTTGAGGAGAACGTTGCGGTAACCAAGAGAGTGGTCGATTTCGCGCATGATCGCGGCGTAACGGTCGAAGGCGAGATCGGCGTGCTGGGTGGCGTTGAAGACGGCCACGGCGCCGGCGGCAGCGGCCTGGAGCACGTTACCGATCCCGACCAGGCGGTCGAGTTTGCCGAGCTAACCGGCGTCGACGCGCTGGCCATCGCCATCGGGACCAGCCACGGCGCGTACAAGTTCACCAAGAAGCCCGATGGCTCGGTGCTCAAGATGGACGTGCTGATCGCCATTCACAAGCGCCTGCCCAACACCCATCTGGTCATGCACGGCAGCTCTTCGGTGCCCAAGGATCTGCAGGACGTGGTGAACGAGTACGGCGGCAAGCTCAAGGAGACCTGGGGCGTGCCGGTCGAAGAGATTCAGCTCGGCATCCGCAACGGTGTGCGCAAGATCAACGTGGATACCGACAATCGCCTGGCCATGACCGGGGCCATCCGCAAGGTACTGTGGACACAGCCGGAGAAGTTCGATCCCCGCGACTACATGAAGCCGGCCCGCGAGGCCATGCAGAAGGTAGTTGCCACGCGCATGACACAGTTTGGCCAGGCCGGCCACGCCGGCGACTATGCGCCCATCTCCATCGCCGAGATTGCCAAGGGCTACGCCAACGGAACCCTGGCCACCCAGCCGCTGGTGGCCGCCAAGTAACTCCGGCCTCAGCCTTCAAGAAGAAAGGGCCAAGGCGGTTCTCCGGGAACCGGCACTGAAAGCAAGGATGCTTTGGCTACTGCACCGTCACGGTGAAGGTTCCTGTCCGCGTGATCCCGGTTGATGTCGCGGTCACATTGACGGTATATGTGCCTGCGGGCGTTCCCTGATCTGTGATCTGGGTAGTGCCGCCGCCCCCGCAGGCTCCCAGCCCGGTAAGGCAGACCAGCAGGAGCAGCGCCAGCGGAATTCGCCTGCGCCTGCCTCCGGGCATCCAGAACAGCAAGACGCATGCCAGCACCCCAAAGCCATAAAGCCCCTTTCCGTCCGCCCGCCCCACTGTATATGTGCGTGGAGCTGTGGTGGTAATTAGTAGTAGCGCGTTAGTGGACGATGTGTCGAGGTTCGTGGTGACGGTTGGGCAGGTTGCCTCAGCCATCGCAGCCGGCAAAGTGCAGGTGACGGTGACCTGTCCGACGAAGTTATCCACGCCGGTCAGGGTGACCGTTGTCGTGCCGGTTTGCCCCGGTGCAGCGATGGTCATGCTGGGGATCGGCGTGGTCATGTTGAAGGTGGTGTCCACGACCGTGACGGCCAACGAATACGGGTCCTGCGATGGCAGGTAGTACGCGTCCCCACCATAGGACGCGGTGAAGGTGTAAGTCCCCGGGGTATCGATAGAAATAGGCAGAGAACCGACGAGATACGCCCAGGAAAGCGAGCCAAAGGAGTAGTTTCCGATGAAGTGTCCGCTGCTCCAGGTGTAGGAAACCGCACCGTTGGGTGGATTGCCATTCTCGAGAATCGTAATGACTCCCGTGGGCGCCTGGAGAATGCTCTGCGAGGAGACCGGCACTTCGACGTGAAACAACTCTCCCGAATCGGCGGTCTGTGAGACATTGCCCGGAGTGAACTGTCCGGGAAGGTCGGGGATATACATCGACAGAATGGTCGGCGCCTGGGTCACTGTCGCGTTCAGCGTGTTTGTGCTGGGGTTGTAGCTGGAATCCCCGCTGTACTGCGACTGAATTGCATAGCTTCCCAAAGCGGTAAACTCGGATGCCAGCGTCTGATCCTCGACGTAACCCAGCGTGTTGAGCGCGTAGCTTCCCGCGTCCAGAGTCTTGCCGTTGTTCGTGAAACTCACGCTCCCCGTGGGACAGGGAACTTCCGTCTGCTGCGGACTGGGCGCGCAGGGAGTGCCCGCCGCGTTGGTCACGTCGCTGCGCAGGAAGAATAGCGTGCCGTAAGAGATGGTGCTGGTCCGATACACGCCGGATGTGGTGGCGGGATACGCCAGCAAGGTGGCGCTCGTCTGGCTGTCTTCCTTTCCCACGGTCACCTGGACCGGCGCCGAGTCGCTGGCGCCAAAGGCCGAATCGCCGGAGTAGTGAGCGGTCACGTTGTAGGTTCCGCCGGGCAGCAGGTTGGTTGTGCCGCTGGCCACGCCGCCGGTCAGCGGAAAGTTGTCGACGCCCTGACTCTTGCCCGCCGGCGCGGCGATCAGCGCCACGGATCCGGTTGGCGTGCCCGATCCGCTATTGGCGGCTACGGTGGCGCTCACGTTCACCGGCTGGCCATGCACCAGGCTCACCGGAGAAAGATTCGTAAGCGTCGTCGTGGTCGGCGCAAAGGTGGCTGCGCTCCAGGCGTTCACAAGGTTGTTGGCGTTCACCGATCCCAATCCGGATGCGAGGTCGTAGCCGGGGGTAGTTTCCCAGGCGGGGTTGGTGGGGTTGTTGGGATCCACCAGGACGCCATAGCCGTTCGCCGCAGCCGTTCCGCAGTTCGGAGTGCCCGCCGAGCAGGGCACCGAGTTGTTGCCCTTGGTAATGTCGTAAAAGATGCAGGTGTTACCGGTCGCCGCCGCCGTGGAGGAGTTGCAGCTTGCGCCGCTCTGCGCCGCCAGATTGTAAAGAACGTAGTTGGCATTCCCCTGCCGCGCGCTCTGCCCCTGCGCCGCCGCCTTCTGGTTCACCAGCGCCATGATGCCGGCAAAGGCGGGCGCGGATGCCGATGTCCCGCCGATCCCAAGAAATGAAGGAGGATACAGGCTGCACGGCTCCGTAAACCCAAACAGCCCCGCATCCGCCTCGCAGATGATGTAAAAGCTCCCGTTGAAGCCCGCGCTGGCAAAAAGCGAGACATCGGGCAGATCGCGCACCCCGTCCTCCGGCACTCCGGTTCCGGCCTGCCACGCCGGCTTGCCGTAGCCGGAGAGGCAATTGCCGCTGCTGTCCTGGGTCGAGCAACTGCTGGGGCCGCCGCTTCCGCCCACGATGTCCAGGTAGCTGGAGGAGTACAAACACTGACCGGCTCCCTGTCCCGCGCAGGACTGGTTCCAGGTGGTCTCCGGGATATACCCCAGAGCCGAGGCCTCGGTAGTGGTGTTGTTGGTCGCGCTCCAATAGTTTGGGGCCGTCGCCGCGGTTTGGTCGAAATCGGTGCCGCCCACCGCAACGTTGTATGGAGTGGAAGCGAATCCGCTCACCGCCAATCCATCGTAGGCAACCGCTTGGCTGTCGAAGTTGTCGCATCCGGCCGAACCGCCGTCGCCGGCGGAAATCACCACCGTGATGCCCTCGGCCGCCGCCTGCTGCCAGAGAGCGTTATAGAAGCCGTTGCCCGTATTGCCCAGGACGGCTTCGCACTCCCCGTAGCTTTCGCTCATCACCGGAGCCAGATCGTTGTCCACAATGTAGAGCGCGGAGAGATCCACGCCCAGCGAGGTCTCCGTGCTGGCCGATACCACCAGGTCGATGGTGGCGTTCTTGGCCACCGCGCCCGACCAGGAGACGTCCAGCACAGCCTCGGGTTCGTCGCCCACCACGCCGGGGTCGGGGCCGTTCAAGACTACGACCGGATCCTTGGCCGGCAGGCCGAAGAGCCTGCGAAAGGCTTCGATATCCGAGAGGTGGATATTCGTTTCACCGACGATGGCGATGGTTTGCCCGGTGCCGTCGATGCCGGCACTCCACAGTGGAAGCACATTGTAAATGGTCGCGAAATCCGTCGGCCCCAGCCCGTAATAAGTTTCCTTGTTCGACGTGAAGGTGAACATCGGCAAGGGAGCTGGAGGGCCTTGTGTCGCCCGCACCGGCATCCCCTGCACCGTGGAGTGAGGGTGCCTGGGAAAGTTGTGCAAAGTGAGCACGCCCTTCAACGCCGGCGCCAGCGCAGCCGGGATGGACGGATCGCTGCTGTTGGCCCAGTGCTGCTCGCCGTTCACCTCGTATTTGTGGATCGCGGTATGAAAGGCTTCCTCCACCTGGCCGGCGGTGCCGGAGAACTCGATCGCGGTGCGGCCTTTGGAGATGGAGGCAACCTGGAAGCCGTGCGATTTGAGCCATGCCACGACGGTTGCCAGATCGCTGTCCGCGAGTCCGAACTGTCTTCCGAATTGATCCGGACTCAACCACTGGCGATAGTTTGGAGAGCCCTTGGTTTGCTGGCCTTCGAGCAGCGCGCGCAGCGCGGATTCCTGTTCGGCGCTGCGTTGAAGCACCAGGATCATGCGCTGCATGGGCAGGCTGGCGGGCGCCGCGCCCCGGTCAAACTCGACGCGCGCCAGGGGATGCGTGTTGCCCTTCAAGACCGTGCGCTGCTGCTCATCCACCGGCTGAGAGATCAGGATGCGCGGCGCGGCTTGGCCGGAACCGGCTGCACCGGCAAGCTGTGCCGGCGCGGCAGTCCCCGCGGCCATCGCCATCGCAGCCAGGACAGCACACAACGGTGCCGGCGCGCGCCGCGTCCGCCGGCGGTTTGCAATGCGAATCGATTGATTTGCGTCCACTCCAGAGGGGATGAAACCATACATTCGTGTCATGGCCAAGTCTTTCCCGGCGATGAGTTGCATCGCCGTCTCTTACCTTTTTGCGGCTACCATGCGCCCCGCGCATTCCAGATTCGGGGCAAGGCGTGGACGACGCGCCGGAGACGTTCTGCCCCCGGCAGTGGAGACGCCTGCCACAGCTCTTCCCAGGCGACCCTTTTCAAACTGCCCGCAGCCGGGCCTGTCATCATCCCGGATTCGTTCTGGCGATGCCTGCGCGATTTCGTGCATCGCAATTGAGTGCGGCCTATCCCAGATCGCAGAATCGTGATCTGGGACGCCCAAAATTGATTCAACATCAAGCGGTCTGAGATCTAGTGATGGCCGCCGCCGCTGACAGCGGTTGAGCTTGTGCTACCGGCACTGGAACTCGCGGCGCTGGAGGCGCCACCGCTGGAGCCGCCGCTACCACCGCCGTGCGAACCTCCGCCACCGCTGGAGCCGCCACCACCACGGGAACCGCCGCCGGAGCCGCCCCCGCTGGAGCCGCCGCCACCGCGATAACTGCCTCCCCCACTGAAGCTGCCGGAACGCGACTGAAGATTGCCGCCGCGGTTGGTGATCGGCGTAGCGACGGTCACGCTCTTGTCTCCGTGCATGACCTGCCTGGCCATCATGAAGCTCTGCGACCTGTGGTCGAAGCTGAGCGGCATGCCCGCCGGCTTGACGAGGCCTGCTTTACTCCCAAGCACACCCTTGATCGAGTGAGCTTCAAGATGCGGATCGTCCGCCCTGGAGAGCGGGGGCTGATACGCATTGCGATACTCTCTCGGAGGCGACTGAAGAAATTCGATCGGGCGGTTCGCATCGAACTTGACCCTTTCGACCGACAGGCCGTTCCTGTTGCTCACCGCCAAGATTTCCTCCTTGCGGTTGATCGGAGGCCGGCCCTTCACGTCGTAGGGATGCAAGGGAGCAAAGGCCACGGTACGGCCGCTCTTGACCCAGCGCACCGGCTCGATATGGTGCCTGTGGTGACCTACAACCCAGACATAACGATTCCGGTGGTGAATCCAGCTTCCCGCGTGACACACCGCCCAGGAGTAGGGCAGCGCGCCGGCGTCAAATGGCGAGTAGATCACCTTCCGCTTGCCGGTAACCGGATCGACTTCGGTCTGGTAACGAATGACTGCCGGAAAGCAAGGAAAGAAGGCTTCCAGGTCTCTGTTTGCAATTGGAGTGTGTGCGCGCGCGCCAGGCTGTTTCGTCGGAGCCGGCGGCGCAGAAGTTTCAGCGGTAGTTGACCCGGATTCGGGCTGTTTGCCGCCCGCTTGCTGCCGGTCATCCATCGCTGTCGGCTCCCAACAGGTTCCGTAGGGCGCGCACTCAAAGAATCTCCCCTGTCCATTCATCTCCGCCAAGCCGGGAATAGGCTCAGTCAGTCCTGAGGCTTCCATCACTTCGGCCATCGCCGCCCTTCGCTGGGCAATGCGGTCCGCAACCCACTGGTCCCATTCGGCGAATGCGGCTGAATCGCTAGAGCCCTCGGTTTCGAGGCCGCCGTCTCCAAACCCACCGCGCAGGATCATCGTCTTTCCTTTGGGGAGCGTCTTTTGTGGCTCTTCTGGAAAGTGAAGGCCTTCGCCATCGAGCGAGGTGATGGCCGTGGCGTCGACATAGCTGTTGATGCGAACGTAGGACTTGCGCGGATAAATCACGGTGAGGGAATTGGCGGGGGTCTTCAGGACGAATTGCTCGCCGGCCATGTACGGGCGAACATGAAGGGTCGCCGTGCCGGTAAGCAGCGCGACCTGGCTGTAGGGCACGCCACCCGTGGTGTGCAGGTCGTTGAAGGTGAGAACCGAGTTCTCTCCGAGATAGAGCGTCGAGGCGTCTTCCAGCTCGATCTCCGCCCGCCCGGCGCCTGTCGCCAAGCTGAAGCCTGTTTCCAGAGGGAGATCGGAAACGGCCTTCTCCCAGGTTGCGCCGGTAACCTTCTCGTTCTGCTCGCCGCGGGCGATGCGCACATCTCCCTCCACATAGCTGAGGCGAACAATCTGCGCGTAGGTCGCATCGGAATAGTGGTTGCCGAGGATGAAGAGCGCTTCCTTCTTGAGTTTCTCGCTGGAATCGCCATTCAGAATCTCTTGAATCTGCGCCAGGGCGCGCGGTTCGTCGCGGCGAAGGAGCGAGTTCAGCGCCAGCAGTTTCAGGTCGTCGTCCTGGCCTGCGTTGGGCTCCAAGGGCTTTCCGCTCCGGGCGTGAATCTCAATCTCCAACGCGCCGCATTCATGAACCCAACTGCTGGCGGAAAAGTCGTGGCGCAACTGGGCGCAAGTGTCGAGCGCAGATGTTGCGTGGCCCTGCTTGTTCTCGGCATACGCCTTCCAGTAGAGTGCCCCGTCGGAGTGCTCGCCATGCTGACCGGCGACCTTGGTGAAGATGGCTTCCGCGTCGGACCAGCGCCCCTCGTTGATGGCTCGGGTTCCGTCGGCATAGAGACTGCTGTCCGGAGCGCTGGATGCAGCCGGGACGCCGTCGATGCCAACCGGCGCGGCGCTTCCCACAAAGCCTTGCTCCGGTGAAAACTGGCCAACGCCGGCCATGGGCGCGAAGAGCAATACACCCAGGAGAGCGGCGCGAGAGATGCTTCCGGTCTTCATATTTCGCCTTCTTTCGACCGGACGGCTTTGGCCGCCTGGTCCTCTGGAATTCTGGAACGCAGGACGCGCACCTGAAAGAGCAGTCCGTCCGCGTTCATTTCCTCTTGCAGCCGGGTGATGGTGGCGCTGTTCACGCCCCCCGGCTGGTTTGCCAGCCCATCCAATAAATGATCCAGGCGATCGAGCGCCGTAGCCAGCGCCGGATCGTCGATCTTGGCGGCGTTCTGCTGGCAGATGCGATTCGCAACCAGAAGACTCCTCGCCTCGTCGCGCAGGGGAGAAACCATCTCCTCGCTGCCGGCGTCGGCGTGCTTCAACTCCACCAGCAGCCGCTCCGAACGGTCCAGGTGATCGCTCAAAACCACCACGACAATCCGCTGCTGGGGCGGCGCCACGTGTTCCTGAGCCTGCGGCGGACTGCTCTTCGCGGTTGTCCATGGCTGTCTATGCTCCCATAGGCGGCCCGCGAAGAAGGCCCCCAAAATTAGGAGGGCGAAGGCGGCATAACTCAAGCCTCTCCACTGGCCGATGCCCATCCAGCTCCACTTGCGCGCTTCATACACGGGCAGCGAAGGCGCTATCGACTGCCAGACCCTTTCGCCATAGGCAGGGTCGCGGACCGGCGGCGCCGCAAACTTCATCTCGTCCAAATCGGTCTGGAGCGCGGCGTAGGCCTCAGCGCACTCCGGGCAAGCCTCGATGTGCCGCTTGAAGCCCGCAGCTCCCCTGCTGTAATACTGCTCGATCAGTTCTTCTTCACTCAGGTGCTTCATCTCATCGCCCTCAATGGCGCCAACCGGCTGCGCAACTTCTTGACCGCGCGAAAAACCGCTTGCTTGGCCGCGTTCGGTGGAATGCCCAGCGCGGCCCCAATTTCCTCGCCGGTGCAGTCTTCCATGTGCCGCAGCACGAAAGCCGCTCGCTCGGTGGCCGTCAGGCTGCGCAGGGCCAAATCCCGCAAAGCCCCAATCTCGCCGCTTAGAAGCAAACGGTCGGGACCGGCGGCCTCATCCGCCACCCGCACCTCTTCCTGCTCCGGATCGGGCTCTTCGGCCACGCGGCTTGAATCGTCTGCTTTATTCCCGCCAATCCTATCCAGCGCGCAGCGCACCGCAATCCGGTAGATCCAGGTGCCGAACTTGGAGCGGGACTCAAAGCTCTCCAGCTTTTGATACCCGCGCAAGAATGCCTCCTGCACCACGTCCTCCGCGTCGAATTCATTGCCGGTAATACGGAATGCGACCCGGAAGAGGCTATGGCTGTGGCGCATCACCAGCGCCCCATAGGCTTCCTTGTCTCCCGCGAGAACCGCCTTGATCGTCTCGTGGTCGTTCTTGCCCATGCATTGCATTAGACACGAGTTTTCCGGGCGCGGTTAGGAGAGATTGTTGGGGGGAGCGCAAAGTTGCCCGAATTCACCGGAAACGCCGGGGGACTTAACGGGGTGAGCGGGTTGCGCCGCAGCGCGGCGGAGACCCAGCGGGCGGCGGCCGCAACGGGGATCATCTTCAATATCTCTAGAACAACTCTGCAGACTTCAAGCCCGGTACAAAGCACAGGTACACGCCCTGCTCCGGAGTTCGAGGCGGCAGCGAACCAGCCGGCCCGCCGCCGCCTCGGATCGATCCAAATTAGCGAATGTCCCGCCGCTTCTTAGAGCGCGGGCTCCAGTTCGCGCAACGCATGGTCGATGTGGTCGATTGAGCGTTCCCGCAGCCCACGGTTCTCGGGCAAATCATGTCCGTGATCCACATCGCCGCGCGCCTCTCTCAGCAGTTTCACCGCTGAATGAATCGGCCAACCCTCACTGCCTCCGCTCTGCGGCGGCGGCGTATGCCACGGGTTCTTCCCGTCGTCCCGCGCGGCGACCTTGATGTCGTCGATGGCCTTGTTGATCTGCTCGATGGCACGTTCCCTGTGGCCGGCCCACGCGGGCCGGGTATCGTATTCCAAGAATGCACGGGCCGAGCGCAGGTCGGAGAGTGCGTGAAGATATGCGGGGAATTGGGCGTGCGCCTGGGTTGCGGGCGCCAGGATCAGGAACGTCAGCAGCGCGAAGGCTGCCACGGTGAGGGACTTGAGACTACGCATTGTTCAGTTGTACCTTTCTTTGGGGATGATTCCAACTGCCTGGGTGAGAGAATACTCCATACACCCCGCGTCGCGCCGCACCGATCTGACAATTCCTTCGTTCGCATCGGGCACTTTCTTCCGCGAGCGCAGCCGGCCGGCCAACAGCCCGGCCCGCCCGTGGAGAACTGCCTGGACTCTGCCCGATTCCCTTCCCGGCCCAGGTGCGTCGAAGCCTCAGCGGTTCAATCCGCTGTGGCCGGGCTTTGCCCCGCTAAACTGGTCAGTGAGGTATTCGGTGCTTCGATTCGCCTTTTTCGCCTTGCTCCTCGCCTCGGCCGCCGCTTTCGCCCAGAACTCTGCCCCGAACCAGGGGAAGCCGGCCCAGACGGCCCTGCCCGCTTCTGCCGCCGCACCGCCGACGGTTAGCGAGCCAGTCGCGAATGCCGAAGCCGACCTGGTAAAAGCCGATTGGAAGGCTGCCCAGGCCAAGCTTGAGCCCTGGCTCGCCGCCCACCCCGCCGACGCGCGCGCTCTCTTCGACCTGGGCTACGCGACCGACGCCGAGAACCGCCTGGACGATGCCGTCAGCCTCTACCGCCGCGCCGTCGAGGCAGATCCGCAATCGTTCTTGGCCCATCTCTCGCTCGGCCTGCTCTTGGCCCGCCAAAACAAGCCTGACGATGCCCGCCCGGAACTGGCCGCAGCGACCAGCCTCGACCCCGGCGATGCGGGGCCCGCCATGAAGGCTCGCGCCTGGCGCGCCCTGGCCCGGATCGACCGCAATTCCGACCCGACCGAAGCCTCCAACGACCTGCTGGAGGCCCTCAAGCTCACGCCGGAAACCGTGGACGACACGCTACTCGCCGCCAACCTGGCCGACCAGGCCGGCGAGTCCGCCGCCGCCGAGACTGCCTACCGCCGCGTCCTGGCCAAGGATGCCAAATCCGCCCCCGCCAACGCCGGCCTGGCCCACATACTGATCGCGCGCAAACAGTATCCCGAGGCCGAAACCCTGCTTCGCGCGGCCCTCGACCAAATCCCCGACGACCCCACCCTCACTGCGCAGCTGGCCGCCGTCCTTGTCGCTCAAGACAAGGCCGAGGCCCTGCCCCTTCTGCAAAAGCTCCACGACGCCCACCCCGCCGACGACGCCATCACGCGCATGCTGGCCGAGGTTCTGTCCGAGGCCGGCGACGCGGCCGGATCTGACCTGTTGTATATCGGGCTGCTCAAGACCAGCCCCAACGACTCCGCCCTCCTCGTCTCTCACGGCCAGAACCTGATTCGCCAGCTCAAGTACGATCAAGCCTTCGCCGCCTTCGACAAGGCTACCCAGCTCGACCCTGCCAATGGCGACGGCTGGAGCGGCCTGGCCTTTGCCGCTTCGCGAACCAATCAGCCTTCCATCACGCTGCACGCGCTTACGATGCGGTCAAAGTATCTTCCCGAAGTTCCCGCAACCTACTTCCTCTGGGCAACCGCATACGACACGCTCCACCAAAAGTCGGCGGCGGCAACCTATTACCATCACTTTCTGGATTCCTCCGCAGGCAAGTTCCCCGATCAGGAATGGCAGGCTCGCCAGCGTATAAAATTGCTCGAAAACAAACCGTGAATTCGGCGATCCTGTAAACCTGAGCGCGGCGGTTCCGATTCGCGATGCGGTGGCGTGCAATTTGCTGAGCCCGAGAATCTTTCCGCTTGCAATTTCTCATCGAATCGTCCTATAGTCACGGCCTGGGGTAATGCGGATTTCCAATTGGCAAGGCCCCACGAGTTGGGAACCCGTTGTTCGGCGCTTCAGCGGAGGTTCCTCATGCAGTTCAGGATTCCGTTGGTAGTCCTCCTCCTCCTCGCGGTCCCCGCGGCCCCGGTCTGCGCCTCCGGCTTCGACGACAAGCCTTTCAATCAACAGAGCATCGATGCTCTCCAGGCCAGGGTCAGTCAGGCGCAGCCGCGCGAACAGTGCTTCCTTTACGCGGAGCTGGTCCATGAGATGACCGAGTTCAGCTTGAGGGAATACGCAGCCGGCGACGTGGCAAAATCCACCGACTTGCTCAAGCAGATCCAGTTGCTGGCGCACAAGATCCACCTCTCGGTGTCCGACGACGACAAACGGCTCAAGAACGCCGAGATTCTGCTCCGCCACACTGCCTTCCGGCTCACCGAGATGCTGCACAACAGCAGCCTTGAAGACCGCCCGCTGGTGGAGCAGACGCTGGCCCAGGTGAACCAGGCCCAGAACGAAGCCATGATGCAGGTCTTCCGCAAATAGCCGCTCGCTCTTTTCCCGGCCTCGATCCTTGTGCTTCAATGAGAACGCTGGAGTGTGAGCCGATGGCCCCCCTGCGCTGGATAGCCGCGATTTCGCTGTGTCTTCTTCTTGCCTCGCCTCTGGCCGCGCAAAAGGAGAAGCGCGAGCCCCTCACCGAAGCCCAGATTGAGCAGATTCGCGAAGCCGGCATCGATCCGGATGAGCGCGTCAGCCTCTACACGAAGTTCCTCAACGAGCACGCCGATGTCCTCAAGGGGCTCACCAACCGCGCCAAGTCGGCCAGCCGCAGCCGCAGCCTCGACAATGAGTTGCAGGACTTTACCGCGCTCATGGATGAATTTGGCTCCAACCTCGACCTCTACTCCGATCGCCACGCCGATATTCGCAAATCGTTGAAGCCGCTGCCCGCGGCCACCGAGCGCTGGCTGGGCATTCTGCACGCCCTGGCCGGCGAACCGGGCTTCGACCTGGCCCGCACGGAGGCCATCGAGAGCGCCCAGGATCTGGCCGACCAGGCCGCGCGGCTGCTGCGTGAACAGACCGACTACTTCAATCTCCACAAAGACGAACAGGGCCAGGATCGCAAGGAGCCGAAATAGTGCCGGGGAGTTGCGATTGAACGTGAGCTTCTTCCTTCGCGGCAAAGTCGCGCTCGCTTGCGCAAGATGGGTTAACCGGCGGAGTGGACAGGACCGCACGGCCTTTCCCCCGCATTGACGAGCGGGAGGGGGCGAAGCGGGCAGATTCCCAGCCTTTTACTGCTTCTTGAGGACGGCGGCGCCCTTTTCGTCGGCGAGGATGGCGCTCTCAAGGCGGCGGAAGGCGGCGGCCTTTTCGGGTGGAATCTCGACCTGGCGGACTACATATTCGCGCTCGTAGTGGAGCGTGTTGCCTTTGGCCGAGACCGAAGAGTGGTAGTTGGCAAAGTCGAGGTCGAGGTTGACCGGGTCGGGGGTCTCATCGACGACATAGCCGGCGGGCAGGGCGATATCGAAGCTGTCGCGGAAGCGCCCGGGGTGGCCGAGCTCGATGGAGTAAGCGCGCGGCTTGCCCTCCATGACATCGGGAACGGCGCGGGCATCGCTGCCGAGGACGCGCGGGCGGAGCAGAAGAAGCGGGCCGGAAGCGTGAGCGTAACCTGCAGCGCTCAAATGCAGATCGAGATTGAGCGGCTTATCGAGGTCGGCTGTCTGGTGGAATTCAAATCCCTTGAAGGCCAGGCCGGGCAGATCGGAGCCGAGAGATTTTTCGAGCGATTCGCGGAGTTCCTTGGAGTCTTTGTTCTTAATCGACCAGCGCTCACGGGCGGCGGCGTCGCCGGTAGAGGTTTCAACCACGTCTCCGGCCAGAGCGCCATCGGGAGCAAGGGTGAAATAGCCTTTGCGGGTAAGTTCGGCAGAGTCCGGCGTCAGGACGGGCATTTGCAGGACCTGACTATGGGCTCCGTTTGAAATGTTGCCGTAAGCTCCCTGCAACTGGCCGCGAATCAGTCCGACGGGAGTCACTTCGTCGGTGGGGTCGAAGATGAGGAGGGTCTTGCCGTTGGCTGCCTTGACGCGGGCCATCAGGCGGGGGTCGTTTTCGCCCTCGGGCAATTCGATGGCGGTGATCATGTGATTGCCGGCCAGGGATGGGGCGTCCGGATCGATGGTGCCGCGCTCACTGTCCACGTGCAGGTAGTAGGCGCGGACGCCAATGGCCTGAAGCATGGAGATGAGCAGGGTGGTCTTGTCTTTGCAGTCACCGTAGCGATTGCGATAGATGTCGCCTGCATAGTGCGCCTGCCAGCCGCCGATGCCGCGTTCGACGACGAAGTAGCGGATGTTCTTCTGGATGTAGCTGGTGACGCGGCTCAGTTTCGTGTAAAAATCGGGCGCGCCGGCAATGAGCTGCTGGGCCCCGGCGGTGATTTCGGGAGTGGGATCGGGACGGTGCTCTTCCAACTGCTCCTGCCAGAGCCCGATGGCGCGCCACTGGTTCTCAGCGCCTTTAACGGCCGCATCGCCCCATTTGACGGACATGCGGGCGGCCAACGCTCTCCAGGGGGGCGTAGCGTGCAGATTCTCGAGGTCCAGCGCGGGCATATCCCTGATCTCCCAGCGCAGGTGATTTGATCCAGTTTCGACCGGCTTCACAGCGGCGAACTTGCGCCAGGACTCGGCGTAATGGCCGCCGGGAGGCAGAGCAAGTTCCAATGCTTGGAAGACGACAGGGATGGGTGTTTGGATATCCCATTCCTCCTCGCTCATATAGGGCCGTAGATGCTCCTCGATCTCGCAAACCACGATCGATCCGGGGTCGCTGGCCGGTGGATTGACGATGCGGACGCGCTCGGTAAACTGCATTTGGGCGCCTGCGTAGGCCCCATGGTCGATGAAATCTGTTTCCATGGCCTGGAACTGGCGGCCGTCGGGGGCAATGGTCCAGGAACGGAAGTAATCGAGCTTCTCGTCGACGTCGTACCACGCTGAGCAATGTGCGTACATCCGTCCCTGGGGCTGGAGAATGCGAACCGCAAAGCGCTCCCGCTCGACGGCCTGGTTCTGATCGTCGACGGTGATGAGGTACTCGTCGAAGAGGACCACGGCGGGCGCGTCCTTGGCATAGGCAGGGGTGGGAGTCTTGGCGGCATCGAGTCCCCACTGAGGGATGTCCTGCTTATCTTTGCCAAATAAGCTGGCGAAGCCTGGGCTGGCGGCCAACAGAAGAAGAGCCGCTAGGCCAACGGGAAGACGAAAAGAGTGCGAGGAGAGAGGAGTCATGATCAGTTTCCTTTCGCAGCCGGCGCACGGGTGAGGACGAGTTGCTGCTGATCGGCGGCGGCGACCTTCAGATAAAAGTCGCGCAGGTCGTTGTAGTCCTTGGGTCCGAGAATAGTGTAGTTGTGGGCGAGGATGCGCTTGACCTCGACCGAACCGTCCTTGGCCGTGGTGACGATTCTCAGCATGGCGTTATTGGGCCAGGAAAGGTCGGCGGTTTGCGGCGAGCTCTCGACGGTGAACCCAGCCGGCAGACGATAGACAACGTCGTCCACGTCCATCTTGGCGTAGTGGACATCGACGGGAGTCACGCGCTTGTCCTGCTCCACAAACGGATGACTGGCGCGGGACTCGAAGAACATCCCGGGAAGGAAGGCGCGCTTGGCGGTTGCCGTTCCCAGGTTGCCTTCGATCGTAAATGTGGCGGTCAGGTCGCGATTGGGATCGTCCAGGCCCGTAAAGCGCTGGAATTCCGTATTGACGCCATCGGGTACTTCGTTCCGGATGTACGCGTTGAACCGCTTCTTGATCTCTTCGGGGTCGTTTTCGAGCGCCAGTTGCCGCCAGTGGAGCGCATCCGGGCCGATCATTCCGACGGTAACCGTCCCCTTTACGGCGCCGTCGGGGCCGATCGCAAGATCGCCCACGCGCTTTACGATCGCGGTTGTGTAGGTATTGGGGGGCGTGTTGGCGATGACCGTTCCCTTGTCGGAAAGGCGCAATCCGGAGGCCAGGGTGTGCTTCCAGTGCAGCGCGCCAAAGGGGCACATCTTCTGGCCGGGATCGAGGAAAACCTCTTTGCCGGCCAGCTCAATCACTGCGATGTAGTCGTCCAACTGGCTGATGTTCAAATAGTTGGGATCGAATAGGGCGCGGCTGCGGTCGACCACTTGAAAGGGCCAGACCTTCAGTCCGGCGGCCCGGGCCAAAGCTACGTAGAGAAGGGCGATCTCGTCGCCCGTTCCGCTCTTCTCTTTCCAAACGTCCTCGGCATTCTTGATGGGCTTGAGCTTCTCGGCCTTGCGCTCGGCATCGGATTTCTTGCGGCTGAAGTCCGTATTGTCGAGTTCCATCACCGCCGCGTAGATCTTGCGGGCCTTTTGTTCGTCGGTGTCCGCGGGGCCGACGATCTCCTCGACGGTCTTCCTGACCTGGCCGTTGGGATTGGTGAAACGCTCGGCCTCGTGGGCCCAACGTTTGCCCTCGGCATCCCAGAATTCTTTCCCGGAGCGGGCGAAGGTGTAGTAGAACTCGACGCGCTGATTGATCGCGTTGAGCGGCGGCATCCAATCCTCGGTGGGGGTTGGAGGGATGTCGGTCAGATCGACGGAATAGCGGCCGTTGATGTTATAAGCCACTGCCGAAGACGGGACCGCGGTCAGGGAGTACATGAGTTGGTTGAGCAGTTCGCCGCGGCCATTCGTAATGTAATGCGAACCGCCCATCTGCGCGGGATTGAACATGTAATGAGCTTTGTGAACGAAGTACGGCTGCTGAATATGCCATGTGGGCTCCGAAACCTGGTTGTCGTCGTAGCGGAGTTGCAACCGGTACTCGAGGATGCTGCCCACCTCGACGCTGGGCAGGGCAAAGACCATGGTGTTGACCTGATGTGCGCTGCTCTTTATGTCCACCAGATCCGTGGGCTTGGCGGTCAGCGGGACGACGGTTCCATCGGCGTGGATGGTGCGGCCCTGAATGTCGGTGACTTTGAACTGGCCGCGCTCGTAGGGAATGCGAATCGTGGCCAGTTCCTTGCCCTTCTCGGTGAGCACCTTGATGCGCTCGTAGTAACTGTGGAAGTGGAGCGCGTCGTCGGTTGTCTCCTCGCGGTAGAGGTAGACGGCCGCTGCTCCCGGAGCCTTGGGGTCAGCAGTCATCTTGAGTTCCTCGGCAGTGGGCTGCTGGAACTGGGCAATCAGGAGGGCAGGCGAAGCGATGGCCAGGAGCAGCAGCGCACAGAAACAACCGCGGAGCCTTCGGCTTCCCACCCCAGCAACTAAGGCCTGTCGCTGGGGACCCCGGCTTCCCACCCCAGCAACTAAGGCCTGTCGCTGGGGACCCCGGCTTCCCACCCCAGCAACTAAGGCCTGTCGCTGGGGACCCCGGCTTCGGTCGCCGCGGCGAGTCAAGCTGCTCAGGATGACAGCGCTGCTGGTACTTCCATTCGTCAGGGCCGGAACAGCGGGATGTTCGATCATCAGTTGCCTTTCGGTGTTGGAGCTGTGGTGAGGACCAGTTGCTGCTGGTCAGTGGCCGCGACCTTCTGGTAGAAGGCGCGAAGGTCCTGATATTCCTCCGGACCCAGAATCGTGAAGGCACGGGCCAGTTGTCGGACGATGGTGATCTGGTTGGGTTCGGGCTTGGTCTTGACGATCAGCACCGCGTTGTCCTTCCAGGGAACCTTGGCGTCCTGGGGCGCGGCTTCGACGGCAAAACCGGCGGGCAGGTGGTAGACAATCTGGTCCGTAACCATTTCGGCGTAGTGCATATCGACGAGTTCCTGCCGCTTGTCCTGATCGACAAAGGGATGAGAGCCGCGAGTTGCAAAGAAGAAACTGGGCAGCAGCAGGCGCTTGGCGGTGGCGGCGCCGGGAGCGCCCTGCACATTGACCACGGCCACCAGGTTGACGCTGGGATCGTGGAGGCCCATGAAGCGATCGACGTGGGCTTCGGCACCCTCGGGAACCATGGACCCAAGCCAGTTGTCAAACTGCTTCTTGACCTCGTCCTCGTCGTTTCTGAGAGCTGCCTGGCGCCAGCGGATAGCTTCCTGACCGGTCATGAGAAAGTGGAAGTTGCCGACGATGCCGCCGTGACCGTCGGAAGTGACGTCGCCGACGCGCTGCAGGAGGTTGGAGTTATAGGTCAGCAAGGAGGAGGCATAGGTGGCAGGTTCTTTTGCCGTTTGACGAACGCCGCCCGCACCGGAGTGACGCCAATGCACCGTCTCAAAGGGACACATCTTTTCGCCGGGATCGAGCAAGATCTCCTTGCCGTCGACGCTGAGGATAACAATGTCGTCATCAAGCTGGTCGAAGTTGAGTTCGTCAAGATTGAATATTCCCAGGCTGCGATCCACCACCTTCGCATCGTATGCGGTGAGTCCGGCGGCGCGCAGCATGGCCAGATAGAGCAGGGCGATGTCGTTTCTGGAGCCGCTCTTCTGGTTCCAGGTATCTTCGGCGCGCTTGGTCTCCTTCAACTTAAGCTGCTTGAGTTCGGATTCGCCTTTTTTACGTGAGAAGTCGGTGTTGTCCAGTTCTTGCACGGCTTTGTAGAGCTTTCTGGCCTTATCAATTCCGCTGTCGGTGGGGGCGATCAGGCCGTTCACGGCCTCGCGAATCGATTTGGTCGGCTCGGCGAAACGGTCGACTTCCTTGGACCAGCGCTTGGCATTTGAGATCCAGTAGTCCGTGCCGCTATAGGCAGCCAGATAGTAAAAATTCAGTTGATAGAGGACGCTCTGGATGGGCGGCATCCATTCTTCCTGCGGAACCGGCGGAACGTCTGTCACGTCCAGGGAATAACGGAAGTTCGCTTCGGTTTTCAGCTTAACTCCCGGAGGAAGCTTCTCCCACCAATTGAGGGACCAGTTCGAACTTACGGAACCTGGCGCGCCCCGGGTGCCATCCATGAAATCTTTTATGGGTATGAAAACATAATGCGCCTTGTGGACAAGATACGGCCTCTGAATCACCCAGTGCGGAGGAAGTATGTAGTAGAAGACGCCCTCATTGCCTTCGTAGTGAATCTGATAGTAGTACTCGAGAATGCTGCCCACTTCAACACTGGGCAGATTAAAAACTATGCGCTTGATCTGCATGCCTTCATTCTTCGTATACAGCAAGTCCTCGGGCTTGACGGTGAGCGGTATGACGGTTCCATCGGCGTGAATGGTGCGGGCCTGAACAGCCTCGACCTTGAACGGGTGGGCATCGTAAGGGATTTCGACGGTTGCCAACTCCTTGCCTTTTTCCTGGAGCACCTTGATGCGGGCATAGTAGGTTCGTACATGCTTCGTATCGTCGAAAACATCGGATATGTAAAGGTAGACGGCGGCCGCGCCGGGGGCCTTGGGGTCGTCGGTCATCTTGAGTTCCTCGTCAGTGGGCTGCTGGAACTGGGCAAGGATCAGGGTCGGCGACGCGAGTGCGAGGAGCAGGAGGAGATTGCGCAGGAACACAGAAATCCGCATGGTTTTTCCTTTTTGGGAGGCAAGTGGCATTGTACCCCCAAATCGCGAAGTCTGGATGGTGTTCTTCGGCACAGCGGCTTGGGCGGCAATGGCCGCTGAGGCAAGGGCAGGAGGGGAGACGGGGAAGCGACGGCGGTTCAACCAGTTAAGAGCATGTTGGCCGCCGGCATTGTGCATTGCCACACGGAGGGGAAAGGAACGCGAAGGGCTGCCTTGCCTTGTTCTTGGGATTCCAGGACGCGCTGGTCCGCGATAGTGTACTCTGAGTGGCGAGTTGGAAAGCGATTACCTGGAGGCAACCCTCCCATGACCATCGTCGCCGGCGTTGACTTCGGCACGCTCAGCGTTCGTGTAACTCTGGTCGACAGCCGGAAAGGCCCGATCGGAACCGCGTCGGCCTCTTACCCGCTGCACCGCCGCCGCGAAGACCCGAATTTCGCCACCCAGTCCCACGCCGGCCAGATGGCGGCGCTGGCCCACGCCACCCGCGATGCGCTTGAGAGCACGGGCGTCCAGGGCGGCGCCGTCGCGGCCATCGCTCTGGACACAACCGGCTCCAGCGTGATTCCCGTGGGCGAGGGGCTCGAGCCTCTGGACGACTATTACCTCTGGTGCGATCATCGCGCCTTTGCCGAGGCCGAAGAGATCACGGCCAAGGCTCATGCGCTGGGGTTCGAAGGCATCGAGTGGTGCGGGGGGGTCTACTCCCACGAGTGGGGATTCGCCAAGCTGCTCCACTGGCTGCGTCACAACCCGGAAAAGCGCTCCAGCTTTGTCACTGCTCTCGAACATTGTGACATGGCAGCGGCCACGCTGTGCGGCATCAAGACGGTCGCCGAGCTCAAGCGCAGCGTTTGCGCCATGGGCCACAAGTGGATGTGGAATCCCAAGTGGGGCGGGCTGCCGCCGGAGGAGTTTCTGGTCGCCGTGGACCCGGTCCTTGCCGGCGTGCGCGCCAAGCTGGGCGGCGAATACCTGACCAGCGACCACCTGGCCGGGCATCTCTCGGCGGAGTGGGCTGAAAAGCTCGGCCTTCGCGCCGGAATTCCCATCCCCGTGGGCGCATTTGACGCCCACTGGGACGCCATCGGCTCCAACATCCGCGAGGGCGACGTAGTGAACGTGGTGGGCACCTCGACTTGCATCATCGCCATGGCTCGCGAGGCGCAACTGGTCCCCGGCGTCTGCGGCGTGGTGCCGGGCAGCGTGCATCCCGCTTACACCGGCATCGAGGCCGGCCTCTCCGCCGTGGGAGACATCTTCGACGGGATCGCCCGCCGCGCCCAGACCACCGTGGCCGCGCTATCGGAAGGCCTGGAAAGCTACAAGCCCGGGCAGACCGGCCTGCTGCGCCTGAGCTGGGATAACGGTGACCGCACGGTGCTGGTGAACCCCGAACTGGGCGGCGTCACGCTGGGCTGGAACCTGGTTCACACCGCGCAGGATGAGCTCTTCGCGGCCATCGAGGGCACCGCCTTACACACCCGCATCGTTCTGGAGCGCATGGCCGAGTACGGCGTCCGCGTGGACCGCGTCATCAACGCCGGCGGCATTCCGCAGAAGAGCGAGGTGCTCAACCAGGTCTACGCCAACGTGCTTCAGAAGCCGGTGCTGGTGCCAGCGGGCATTCCCACCAGCCTGGGCTCGGGAATCTTTGCGCTGCTGGCCGCCGGAGCCTATAAGACCATTGAGGAGGCGCAGGCCGCGGTCTGCCTGCCGCTGCGCACGGTCGAGCCCGACCCCAAGGCCGCTGCGGTCTACGAGCAGTTGTACAAGCTCTACCGAGATGTGTACTTCGCCCTGGGCAAGCGCGATGCGGACCCGGTTGCGTTGGGGCGCGTCTTGCCGGAGCTGCGCAGGATTGCCGCCGATGTGCGAAAGGCAAGCTGAGATTTATGGCCTCCAATGCGTCAAAATCGAGGAAAAGACACGCGAAAGGCGACGAAAAGCGGCAGGCATTGATTACCAGTCAGTTAACAGGTGTGATTCTTAAACCATTGATGCATTGAGGTTTACCGGAAATCCCGGGGTGGAAAAGAGGCTCCTGGTAAGCGTAGGGGGGGGTGGGGGTACCCTTTTCCGAGTTCCCGCTGAAGCAAGCGACGGTGTTGTCCGCTTTCCTCCCATTACGATTGTGCGGCAAAAGAAGGTTATTCTCTGCAACCGGAGAGGGGCAGGTTGGGGGGCGGCTCTTTCCGGTTCCCTCAACCACGGGCGTATGCTATCAGGCGTGGCAGGGCTGAGGAAACCTCGGGGTTCTCAGCCCTCAGAAGCGAGCCCTCGGGCACCCAACGCCCTCAAAATGCGAGCAACAAGGAGCTATCAGTGAAATCCGATACCGTCTTTGGACACCTCGTACATCAGTTTGCCGTTCACCCGGAAAACCTGGCCACTGAGGCGTTATGCTTCATTCTTCGGACCTCTCCCGCAGCATCTCGTGCGTTCACAGAGTTCCTTCGCCCGATCGGGTTGGACTGTCCGGGAGGACTTTCCTTCGATACACAGCACGGCGGCTTGGAACAGTCCATCCCCGACATGAAGTGCCGCGATGGTAGGGGCCAGCTACGGGTGATCGTGGAGAACAAGTTCTGGGCTGGCCTGACCGACAATCAGCCAGTGACTTATATCCACGAACTTTTCCAAGATCTTCCGGTCGGGGTTGCCGCTCTGTTGTTCGTGGTTCCGAAAGCCCGTCTCCGGCTTGTCTGGGATGAGATTGCCCGTCGGTGCGAAGCGGCTGGAATTCGAGTTGGCGAAGTTACAGAGCTTACAGCCTTGAAATATGCTGACATCGGCGGAAGGCGCTTCATAGCCGCGACAACTTGGGGCGATCTGCTCGGTGCTCTTTTCGCGGCATCACCCTTGGCCGGAGAGCCTGACCGTCGTAACGACATCGCCCAACTTCAAGGGCTGTGCAGGAAGATGGACGAGGAAGAGCTTTTGCCTCTCCGTGGCGAGGAACTGACAAATCAAGATATGCCCAGGAGGTTCATCAATTTTTCCAACCTCCCGTTCGCTATGGCGGAGGAAGCTGCGACCCGGAAGCTATGTATTCGAAAGACCGAAACCAACTACCGACACGGTTCAGGCGTTTACATCCGAATTGGTGAATATACCGCCTGGATAGGGTTTGATCGCATCGCGTGGCGAAGCTTGGGGGTTTCGCCGATTTGGGTGAATTTCTACTCTGGGTCTTGCCCGATTGCCGAAATCCGCGAAAAGCTTGCCCAGTTGCGTAGGGTTACGCCTCGGCGTTGCTTCGATTCCGAGGACGGAAGGTTCGTAATGGTGCCGATTCTTCTCCTGACGGGCGCTGAGAAACAGCGAATCATCGACGATGCTGTGCGCCAAATTGGTGAACTCAAGGCTGAGCTGGACGCGACAAAATCGCCCAGTGCCTCCACCGACCCAGCTCGGACCTATGAATGTGATACGAACCCCGCCTTCGACCCTGCTAGCCAGAATGAGCACCTGACCGAAGAAACCATACTGGAGTTGGGCGCAGAGGGCGGGAGCTTAACGCTGTTCGGCAGCAGAGACGCTGCGGGCCAGTGGAAGTTTTGGAGGAAGTCGGACGAGACCACCATGCGTGAATTGCTCGATGAGGAAGACCTTCGCGGATTAGGAAGTCTCGTCAGCGAAGGCGGTCCCGTCTCCTCCCTCCAGGAAGCGTTTGCCCTCCTGGACAAATATCAATGGCAAAGTATGGTTCCTCTTCAAATTCATCCTGAGTTTCGGAGCGCGATTCAGAGCGAGGTGCAAAGGAGATGCACACCGGAGGAACTGGCTATCTGGAATTCTTACACTTTGCGTAGCTGAGCGAAAACGCTGCGCACACAAGAAGCGGTCCATAGACTCTATTGCTGCTGCTGTTGCTGCATCTGCTGCAAATCGAGGAAGGGGATGGTGGGCGGCGCGGGAGCCTGCTGGGCGCGCTCCACCAGCACGCTCCAGTCTTCGGGGATGGGCAGCTTGCGGTCCAGCGCGGGCGGCTGTTCGCCGGCCTCCACTTGTACAGCCACGTACAGTTCGCTGTCGGTCTTGCCGCGGAAGACGCCGTGCGTGGGCGGCACATCGGCGTAATCCCGGCCCACTGCGGTGCGGATGTGCCGGTGGTGCGCAATCAGATTGTTGGTGGGGTCGAAGCCGACCCAGCCCAACTGCGGCAGCAGCACATCGACCCAGGCGTGGGTAGCGTCCGGAGTCGAGCGGTCGTGGTCCTCGCGGCCGCGGTAGAGATAGCCGGAGACGTAGCGGGCTGGAATGCGCACGTGGCGCAGCAGGGCGATCATGGTGTGGGCAAAGTCCTGGCAGACGCCCTCGCCGCTGACGATGGCCTCGTCGATGGGCGAGTCGACGCGCGTGGAGCGGGGCACATACCTGAAGTAGTCGAAGAGCCGCTGGTTCAGCTCCCGCACCAGCATCAGCGGATCGTCGCGCCGGGTGACGCCCATCTGCTTTGCCAGCAGCGTGAGCGCCGGCGTCTCGACGGCAAAGGTCGAGGGCAGCAGCATCTCCCAGTAGTCGCCGGCCTCGACCTGCTCGTCGAGCGCCTCCCAGGCATCGGGCGAAAGGAAAGCGGGCACGTCGGGCAGTTCCTGCTGCTCGACCACCGACTCGGCCACGATTACCAACTGATTGTGCTCGCCGGGAATATCGAAGTGCTGCACGTTGTTGCCCAGGTGGTCGCGATAGGTGAAGACGCGGCAGCGCGGGCTGACCGAAAGCGAAAAGGTGAGGCAGTGCTGGTTCGAGTCGGAGCGCGGATGCATGCGCGTCTCCATGATGCTCTCGCTGATGGGCTGCGAGTAGCGAAAGCGCGTGAGGTGGCGGATGGAATAGAAGTTCATGCTCGCTCCCAGGGTGGTTTTGCATCCAGTCCAAATGCCGCGGACATTGAAGGGGACGGGCTTCAGCCCGTCCGTTCACAATCGAGTTTCGATCGCCGGCTTTAGCCGCTGAGGGAATGCAGAAGCCCAAATGAACCTCCCTCAGGGGCTAAAGCCCCAATCCGCTTCAGCCTATGAAGTACGGGCTGAAGCCCGTACCCTTCACCTAAAAGCCCAGTCGTCGCTCAACTGCTAAACCGCCAGCGCGGACTGGATGGAGTAATGCACATAGTAACGGTAGATGAGTTCGTGAATGCGCATGCACTGTTCGCGGATGCCGTGCAGGAAGCCCGCCGCATCGCCGCCCAGGATCTCGCCGATGGTGGTGAAGCCGAGCATGGCGTGCAGCCGGCCGATGTTCGCAATCAACTCGTCCGGCGGGCGGCGGCCGCCGGTTTGCTGAACGGATTCGATGGCGCCTCGGATGGCGTCGACGCAGTAGCGTATGGCGTGAGGGAAGTCGCGGTTGAGAAGCAGAAACTCAAGGATGCGGCCGGCAGAGAGGTCGGCGGTGTAGACCTGGCAGTACGCCTCGAAGGAGGTGCAGCAACGCAAGAGGCCCACCAGCTCGAGATACTGGTAGCCGGAGTCGTCCTGCTCCTGCGCATGCAATAGGTCGGGCTGATAGACCTCGAGCAGGGTCGCCGTGGCGTAGGCGCGCTCCAGGTAACGGCCCAGGCAGATGAACTGCCAGCCCTGGCCATGGATCATGGTGGTGTCGCTCACGCCCTGGAAGAGGTGAATGCCATCCACCACAGAGGCCAGCAGGTCATTGATGCTGGACTGGAACTGCGTCTGCGCCTGAGGCGAGTGAATCTGGTGGAAGAGGCGGTTGAGCCGCTGCCACTGCTCGCTGGATATTTCTTCGCGCACCTGGCGCGCGTTCTCTCTCGCCCCGCTTACGCAAAACGTGACCGAGGCGTGGTTGAGACTGTCGAAGACCAGCGTGGCGGCCATCGACTCCAGATCGCCGTTCCACTCCAGGCCGGCCGGCTTGCCCAGCGCGGCCACCAGCCGCCGCCAGCGGGTCTCGGCGCTGGCCGCCCCGGTGTCGAGCATCAGGCCCATGGTCACATCGAGCTGGCGCACGGTGTTCTCCGCCCGCTCCAGGTAGCGGCTCATCCAGTACAGGCTGTCGGCAACGCGCGATAGCATCGTCTTACTCCCTGGCCTCAGTGCTGCCCTGCGCTTCCAGAACCCATGTATCTTTGCTGCCGCCTCCCTGCGAGGAGTTGACCACCAGCGAGCCCCTTTCGAGAGCCACGCGAGTCAGGCCTCCGGGCACGATGTTCACCTTGTCGCCAAAGAGAATGTAGGGGCGCAGGTCCACGTGGCGCGGCTCCAGGCGATCGCCAACCAGGCATGGAGCGCGGGAAAAATCCAGCGTTGGCTGGGCAATGTAGTTGCGCGGATTGGCCTCGATCTGGCGGGCAAACTCCTCCCGCTGGCGCGCCGTGGAGTGCGGGCCAATCAGCATTCCGTAGCCGCCGCTCTCGCCCACCGCCTTCACCACCAGCTTCTCCAGGTTGGCCAGCACGTGCTGGCGCTCGCCGGCTTCGCTCAGCAGGTAGGTTTCCACGTTGGGCAGGATGGGGTCTTCGTTCAGGTAGTAGCGGATCATGCGCGGCACATAGGCGTAGACGGCCTTGTCGTCGGCGAGTCCGGTGCCGAAGGCGTTGGTCACCGTTACGTTTCCGGCGCGATAGGCGTTGAAGAGCCCCGCGCAGCCCAGCGACGAGTCGGCGCGAAAGACCAGCGGATCGCTGAAGTCGTCGTCCACGCGGCGGTAGATCACGTCCACGCGCTTGAGGCCGTCGGTGGTGCGCATATAGACGACATTGTCGTGGGTCACCAGGTCGCGGCCCTCGACCAGTTCGATGCCCATCTGCCGGGCGAGGTAGGTGTGCTCGAAGTAGGCGGAGTTGAAGACCCCCGGCGTCAGCAGCACAATATTCGGCTCCGGCCGGCCCTCCGGCGCAAGGGAGCGCAGCGTGGCCAGCAGCAGCCGCGGGTAGTGCTCGATGGGCCGCACGCCGTAACTCTGGAAGAGCTGCGGAAAAGTCCGCTTCATCACCCGGCGGTTGGTGAGCATGTAACTGACGCCCGAGGGCACGCGCAGATTGTCTTCGAGCACCACAAACTCGCCGGTGTTCAGCCGCAGCAGGTCGGAGCCGACGACGGAAATATAGACGTTGCGTGGCACCTGCAAACCGCGCATCTGCCGCCGGTAGTGCTTGCAACTGTAGACCAGCTCGCGCGGGACCACGCGGTCGTTCAGTATCTTGGCGTCGGAGTAAACGTCGCGCAGAAAGAGATTGAGCGCGGTGATGCGCTGGGTGAGGCCGCGCTCGATGCGGTCCCACTCCGCGGCCGTGATCAGCCGCGGCAGCAGGTCGTAGGGAAAGATGCGCTCCGTGCCCTCCTCGCGGCCGTAGACGGTGAAGGTGATGCCCTGGGTCAGAAACGACAGGTCGGCCGACTGTTTGCGCCGCTGAAGCTCATCGGCGGGCAGCCGCGCCAGGGTCTCGGCCAACGCGCGGTAGTGCGGGCGCACCTCCCCGTCGGCCGCGCGCATCTCGTCGAAGGCCCGGTCGAGCGGATAGTCGCCGAAGAGCGTCTCCAATTCCACGGCATGGCCAGCGTTCATGAGGATATGGAGCTTTCTTTACCGAAGATTCAGGGCGCCGGCGGGGGATGGGCCGCGGCGTTCGGGCGGACGCCGCTCACCCGTCGGCTCCGGCTTCGGCGTCCGCGCCGTCCGAACCCTGTTCCTTGCTTGTATCAGGCGGGGCATAAGGGAACCGTGAGGAAAGGGGGGCGCCGCTTGAGAGGGTCCAGCCTCGCCCACGAACCGGCAGAATCCGGAATCCCGGGCAATCCGCCTGCCTTCTGCCGGCAAGCGCCCTCGTTTTGAACAGGCGGCGAGAACTTCTTTATGGGTTCCTTATACGGAAAGGGAACTGCCGGGTAATATAATCGACTCACCCTCTCGTTCATACCGCGTTGTTCGACAATCGCTCCCTAGCCCCAACGTAGCCAATCGGGAGGAAAAATCATCAAGGAGATTGGACGATGCCCAAGAGTGCAACCGACGTAATAAAGCTGGCCAAGGAAACCGGCGCGAAGATTGTGGACCTGAGGTTTATCGATCTGCCCGGCATGTGGCAGCATTTCTCGATTCCCGTCGAAGAGCTGGGTGAAGATCTTTTCGACGAAGGGATCGGTTTCGATGGCTCCAGCATTCGCGGTTTTCAACAGATCAACGAAAGCGACATGCTGCTCTTCCCGGACCCGGAGACAGCCTACCTGGACCCCTGTCTGGAGATTCCCACGCTGAGCCTCATCTGCGATGTGAAGGATCCGGTCTCGGGCAAGCCGTACAGCCGCGATCCGCGCTACATCGTACAAAAGGCGGAAGCTTACCTCAAGAGCACCGGCATCGCCGACACCAGCTACTGGGGCCCGGAGCTTGAGTTCTACATCTTCGACAATATTCAGTACGACCAGAACGCCTTTACCGGCTACTATCGCATCGACTCCGACGAAGGCATCTGGAACACCGGCCGGGACGAAAAGCCCAATCAGGGCTACAAGATCCGCCACAAAGAGGGCTACTTCCCGGTGCCGCCAACCGATCAGCAGCAGGACCTGCGCTCGGAAATCATCATGAACATGATGAAGGTCGGCATCCCCATCGAAGTGCATCATCACGAAGTTGGAACCGCCGGCCAGGGAGAGATCGACATGCGCTTCTCCCCCCTCAAGAAGATGGCGGACAACGTGATGTATTACAAGTACATCCTCCGCAACACGGTGAGGAAGCACGGCAAGGTGGCCACCTTCATGCCCAAGCCGCTCTTCGGCGACAACGGCTCCGGTATGCACGTTCACCAGAGCCTGTGGAAGGGCGACACCAACCTCTTTTACGACAAGAACGGCTACAGCCTGCTCAGCCCGCTGGCTCTCAATTACATTGGCGGCCTGCTGAAGCACGCTCCGGCGCTGCTTGCGTTGTGCGCTCCCACCACCAACTCCTATCGCCGCCTGGTACCGGGCTACGAAGCGCCGGTCAACCTGGCGTTCTCGCAGCGTAACCGCTCGGCCGCGGTGCGCATTCCGGTGTATTCGAAGAGCCCCAAGTCAAAGCGCCTGGAGTTCCGCTGCCCCGATCCTTCGGCCAATCCGTACCTCTGCTTCGCCGCGCTGCTCATGGCCGGCCTGGACGGAGTCAAGAACAAGATCGATCCGGGCGAGCCGCTGGAGAAGGATCTGTACGAACTGGAGCCCGAGGAAGCCGCCAAGATCAAGAGCACGCCGGGCTCGCTGGGCGAGGTTCTGGAAGCGCTGGAGAAGGATCACGCTTTCCTGCTCGAAGGCGGCGTCTTCACCGAGGACCTGATCGAGACCTGGATCTCGTACAAGCGGGAGCGCGAACTGGCGCCGGTCAACCTGCGCCCCGTGCCCTACGAGTTCTTCCTGTACTTCGACCTGTGAGGCGCGGGAATCTGCGCGCTTGAGCATGTGTTCCTTTTTCAACTCCCTGGGCCGATGGTTTCCATCGGCCCGGTTTTTTTGCGATCGCCCAGCCGCCAGGAGCGGTGGTCCCGAGAATGCTCGAAACGCACGGGCTTCTCACAGCCTGTCGTGTCTCTTGTGTCCTCCGGTTGCTCAGGAGATTCCACGTGCTCATGCCCAGTTTGCGCCGCGCCCGCCTGGAACCGCGCGGGCCCGGCCGCCGTATCATAAGAGGAGACGCGCCGGGCGCAAGCCCGCGCGCTGTGAGGGGCTGAGACCATGGTGAAGTTTCTTTTGTGGTGCATTCTTCTGGTGCTGTGCTGGCCGCTGGCGCTGCTCGCCCTGATTCTGTATCCGGTGGTGTGGCTGCTCCTGCTGCCGTTTCGCCTGGTTGGAATCGCCGTGGGCGGCGCGCTGGAGTTGGTGAGCGCGGTTATCTTTCTCCCGGTGCGGGTTCTCCGCGCCATTTGATTGGCAGCCGGATTCCCGGGATCTGTGTGAGCGCCAAATGACCGGAATCTGTTAACAATCGAGCCTCTTGCAAAACTCCATTGAGACTGCTCGCCGCGGCGGGCGTCAGGGCACGACTTCAGTCGTGCCGTAAGCGCAACAAAATCATGTTGGGCTTTAGCCCCTGCGGCTTTGTTTTCAGTAATTTGCAATTCCGCAGCGGCTAAAGCCGGAATCCAAATTGGCCATTTGCGGCACGACTGAAAAGGCTGCGGAAAAAGGCTTGCATTTGGTCGAAATACACGAAAAACGTACCTCAGGGGCTGAAGCCCGTGCTAATTCTACGGCACTTACGGCACGACTGAAGTCGTGCCCTGACGCTTCTGCCGGCCCGAGAGGAGTTTTTTCCGCAGCCTGTGAAGTCGTGCCCTGACACAAGTCATAACCTGAAGGCAATTCTGCAAGAAGCTCAACCTCTTTCAATTGCCCGTTTCGCCGATAGTTTCCTCAAGGCGCAGCGCATGATCCGATCTCTCGCACTCACTCTTGGCGTTCTACTGGTTCTGCCGGCCGCTCAAGCGAGCGACGCGGACGAGATCTTCCCGGTGGCCCACAACGAGCCCATCACCATCCGCGTTCTCAGCGGCAAGACAGGACAGCCGCTGATCCATGCCCGCCTACTGCTGGTGGCGGGCTATGACCGGCGCGACCTTCAGCTCAAAATGTGGCATGGGGAAGCTCTCACCGGCCTCGACGGCATGGCGCGGCTTCCGGACGCGCTGGCGAATCTTCCCCTGCTCCAGATCCGGCTGGCGAGGAGGCATCTCTGCCAGGCCGATTCCCGCGCGGTCGCGTACAGCGTTGAGCGGATTCGCCGCGACGGGCTGAGCACGCCCGATCGCTGCGGCTATGCTACAGTCGAGGACGCGCCCGGGACCTTCATCGTCTACGCAAAGGGCAGGGGCGCGGCCAAGACGCGGTTCTCGTCCGCTTCGCGGCCGGCTTTGTGCGGGGCGGCGCGGAACAACTGATTCCTTCGCACTGGCTTGCCGCCGCCCGGCTCTCTGCGTTAGCGTCAGCCTTGGGACGCGGCGCCGGCCGTTGAATCGCGTCCAATGGTTAGGAGGAAGATCGATGCGCGGAGTTTTGCCGGTGGTCCTTGCGGCGCTGATGCTGGCCACGCCGTCCACAACCCAGACGCAGACCGCGGACGAAGCCGGCGCCAAGAACGCGCAGCAGGCGCGCGCGGCCCTGGACGCCATGGTGCGGGCTCTGGGCGGGCCGGCGTGGCTCAACATGAAGAACATGATGCGGGAGGGGCATGTGGCCGGCTTCGACCATGGCAGCCCCGGCGAAGGCACCACCGAGTACTGGGAGTTCCACGCCTGGCCGGACCATGATCGCATCGAGTTCACCAAGCACCGCGACGTGGTCCAGTTTTACGTGGGACGCGAGGGCTGGGAGGTAACTTATCGCGGCAAGGCTCCGCTGCCCCAGGACATCGTGGACGACTACCTGCGCCGCCGCGATCACTCCATCGAGACCGTGGTCAAGTACTGGCTCAACGATCCCAAGACCATCCTGGTCTATGAGGGCCAGCGCCTGGCCGAGCGGCACCTGGCAGACCAGGTGACTCTCATTTCCCCGCAGAACGAGGCGGTCACCATTCAGATGGACACGCAGACCCACCTGCCGCTGCGCCGCACCTTCGAGTGGCGCGATCCGGTCTTCAAAGACAAAAACATCGACGCCGAGGAGTACGACGACTATCACACCTTCGACGGCTTTCCCACGGCGTTTACCATCACGCGCTTCAAGAACCAGGAGATCGTCCGGCAGTACTTCCTGGTCCACGTGAGTTATAACCAGCAGTTGCCGCCCGACTTCTGGAGCGTGGACGCGGCCGCGCGCCGCATCAAGAAGTAGGACTTTGAAGTTAGAGCTTATCCGTAAATTGCGAGTTCCCATTGAGACCGCAAGAAGTGTCAGGGCACGACTTCAGTCGTGCCGGAAGAGCCACAAGATCATGCTGGGCTTTAGCCCCTGCGGTTTTGTTTTCAGTAATTTGCAGTTCCGCAGCGGCTAAAGCCGGAATCTAAGTTGGCCATCTGCGGCACGACTGAAGTCGTGCCCTGACGCAATCTATAACCTGAAGACAATTCTGCAAGAGGCTCATAAGTCACGCATAGATCGCAAACGCCTGGGCGCGGCATCCCAATGGGTACTATTCTCCCGGCCGCAAAGTACCCAACGCGCGAAGGTAACTGCACGAAAGCAGCTACCTCGCTTGCACATAAGTTGTAGCTTAATTTCGATTGTTCCCTTGCGAACAGTAGTTTCGTGCGTGTAGAAACAATATGGCGGCCTTTGGCCCCCGCGAGGAAAACTTCGTGGGAGTTCTTAGACGCCATGGGGCCGGCACGCGGTTGCTCCCTTCGGAAAATAAGTTACCTGGGTGCGATTACCTTCGGTCCAATGTCTTCAGTATGGCAGGAGAACCGGTGACGGATAACGGGACATACCTTCTTCGAGAGGCGGATGGTGAAGAGAGGCTGGAGGGTCTCTTGCGTCCCCGTGCCGGCGAAGATCCGAACCGGGGGAGCCAGTCGCGCAATCATCGTCACGCCCCGCAGACCGGCCTGTTGAGCCAGCAAGCGTTCCAGGATGCTCTTGGGGCGCTGCTGAGGAACAGTCCGGCAGAGCAAGAAGTGGCACTGATTTGGATCGACCTGGTAAGCCTGCGCAGGGAATATTCTCTATGGGGATGGAGAGGCGCGGAGGCGTTGGCCAGCCGCATTGCGGGAATTTTGCGCTCCGCCGTGGATGCCGATGCGCTGCTGGGCCGTGTCGGCGACAGCAGCTTCATGGTGGCCATGGGAGCGTCCAAATTCAACAAGATCAGCCGGAACCGCATCCAGGAGATTGTGGACTCGCTCACCCCGCAGCGGCGCTGCGGTTCAGATGCGAGGCTGGAGGTTGCGGCAGGCGTGGCCTTCTTCCCCTCCGACACCAGGTCGGCCGACGAACTGGTGCGGTTTGCCGTCCTGGCCGCGGATCGCGCCGGCCATGTCAGGAGCCGGAATGTGGTCGCCTTCCACATCAGGATGAACAGGCAGATCATGCGCGACCATCTGCTGGAAGTGGAGATGGGCAAGGGACTCGAACGGAACCAGTTTCGAATGTTCTACCAGCCGAAGGTGAATCTGAAAACCGGGGAAGTGGTGGCGGCTGAGGCGCTGATGCGCTGGAACCACCCCGAGTTGGGTGCGGTCGCGCCCAGCGAGTTTATTCCCGTGGCCGAACGGTCCAACCTTATTCACAGTGTCTTCGACTTCAATCTGCGGACCGCGCTGGAGCAGGCCCGGCGCTGGCGCGCTCTTGGTCTTGCATTGCCGATCATCGCGGTGAATGTTTCCGCGGCCAACGTGCGCGAGGACGATTTTGCCCGCACCGTACGCACCATTATGGAAGAGATTCCCATCGCGCCCACGCAACTGGAACTGGAGATGACCGAATCCCTGGCCTTCGAGGACGAAGAACTTTTCAGAGCGCGGATTCGGCAGTTGAAATCGATCGGCGTGCGCGTCGCCATCGACGATTTTGGCACTCGCTACACGGGATTTAACGTCCTCAAGAAGTTACGCCTGGACACCATCAAGATCGACCAATGCTTCATCCGCGGCGTCGACCGCTGCCAGGACATGCTGGCGCTGTGCCGGACCATCGTCGCTATGGGCCGGCAATTGAAGCTGCGCACCGTGGCGGAGGGAATCGAGGAACCCGGCGAGCTTGAGGCTCTTCGGCAGATCGGCTGCGAAGCCGGCCAGGGATATCTCTTTCAGCGGCCGATTCCGGGAGACGAGTTTACGGGCTTCCTGCGCAGTTGGCCTGATCGGATGCATGAATTCGGCTTCGCGGACGACACCTTCCGGTTTGAGACTCATCGGCTCTATGCAGTCGGATAAGAGCAGCCCCCGGACGTTGCCGGCATAGGCTTGTTTATAATCCAGATGAGCGCGAGGCGGACCCGCCCGCTCTCTGGAGCCAGAGAATGACGTTTGACATCCAGGAGATCCTGGACTTCCTTCCCCATCGCTACCCGTTTCTGTTGATCGACAGAGTCGTCGAGTTCGAGCGCGCCAAGCGCCTGGTGGCCATCAAGAATGTAACCATCAACGAGCCATTTTTTCAGGGCCACTTCCCCGGTTATCCCATCATGCCCGGCGTGCTGGTCATCGAGGCCATGGCCCAGGCCGGCGCCATCATCATGCTCTCCGAGATCCCCGACCGCGAGAAGAAGCTGGCGGTCTTTACCGGCATCGAACGGGCCAAGTTCCGCCGCCCGGTAACGCCTGGCGACCAGTTGCGCATCGAGGTGGACGTGCTGGCCTTCAAGAGCCGCATGGGCCGCATGGAGGCCAAGGCCCTGGTGGACGGCAAGCTGGCCTGCCAGGCCACGCTGACCTGCCAGATCGTTCCCAAAGTGCGAGAGACTGCGCCGTCCGCTGCCGATCTCCAGCCCCCAGTCGCGGCCTCGGCGCCGGAAGCGGTGACCGGGGAGTGAGCGTCCATCCCAGCGCCGTGGTTGCTCCCGGAGCCGTGGTTCCGGCTTCCTGCATCGTCGGCCCCTTTTGTACCATCGGTCCCGACGTCGTGCTGGGCGAGAATTGCAACCTCATCTCCCACGTGGTGCTCGATGGCCGCACCCGCATCGGCGCGCGAAACACGTTTTATCCCTTCTGCGCGGTCGGCGTGGCGCCCCAGGACCTGAAGTATCGCGGCGAAGCCACTGAAACCGTTCTCGGCGACGACAATACCATTCGCGAGGGCGTGACCGTAAGCCGCGGCACGGCGGGCGGCGGCGGCGTCACGCGCATCGGCTCCAACTGCCTGCTCATGGCCAGCGCGCATATTGGCCACGACAGCCTGGTGGGCAATCATTGCATCCTGGCCAACGCGGCCACGCTTGCCGGCCACGTAATCATCGAGGACTACGCCACCGTGGGTGCCTTCAGCCCTGTCCATCAGCACTGCACGGTGGGCACATACGCCTTCATCGGCGGCGGCACCATCGTCACCCAGGACGTGCTGCCCTTCTCGCTCACCTCTTCGCGGCGCGAAAACAAGGCCTTCGGCATCAACAAGATCGGACTGGTGCGGCGCGGCTTCTCGCCGGAACGGCTGCAACGGCTTCAGAAGGCCTTCCGCCTGTTGCTGGCCTCCAAGATGAACACCTCCCAGGCTCTGGAAGAAATCAGGCAGCTTGAAGGCGAGGACGTGGCGCTGCTGGCCGCCTTCCTGGAGCGTAGCGAGCGCGGGGTGATCAAGTAGCCATGAAGCTCGGCCTCATTGCCGGCAACGGCAGGTTTCCTTTTCTGCTGCTCGACGCGGCGCGGGCGCAAGGGCTGGCCGTGGTGGTTGCGGCCATCCGCGAGGAGACCGACCCGGAGATCGACCGGCGCGCGGCTGAGGACGAGCGCATCAGCATCGAGTGGTTCTCGCTGGGCGAGCTGTCGCGGCTGATCGAGGTCTTCCGAAGGGAAGGCGTCCGAAGGGCCGTGATGGCCGGCCAGGTGAAGCACAAGCAGATATTCTCCAGCATCCGCCCCGACTGGCGGCTGGCCAAGCTGCTGCTGAATCTGCGCTCGCGCAACACGGATATGCTGCTGGGCGCGGTGGCCAAGGTGCTGGGCGACGAGGGCATCGAGCTGATCGGTTCCACGGCGTTTCTTGAGCCGCTGCTGGCGCAGGAGGGAGTTCTCACCGCGCGCGCGCCGGACGACGAGGAGCGAAAGAACATCGAGTACGGCCTGGGAGTGGCCCGCGCCGTCGCCGGCTTCGATATTGGCCAGACGGTGGTGGTGGCCGCGCAGGCCTGCGTGGCCGTCGAGGCCATGGAGGGCACGGATGCGGCCATCGAACGCGCGGCCCAACTGATGCGGTCACTTGACGACGACGCCTCCACGCTCGAACGCCGGCTGACCGTGGTGAAGGTGGCCAAACCCCAGCAGGATTTGCGCTTCGACGTGCCGGTCATCGGCGTCGTCACGGTCGAGACCATGATCCGCGCCGGCGCAAGCTGCCTCTCGGTCGAAGCCGGCCGCACGCTGCTATTCGACCGCGAAGCTCTCGTCAAGCGCGCCGATGAAGCGGGAATCGCCATCGTTGCCACCGGGCGCGGAGACTGACTGTTGAATAGCGGCGCGCCGGTCCGTCACGCCAGCGGAAACCTCCCCGTCACCAGCTTCAGCGCCTCATCCGCGGTCTGGATCAAACCCTCAAGCTGCGCATCTTCCACCGCCCGCAGCATCTCCTTGAAGGCCGCCCCCGGCTGGTAGCCTGCCGCAATCAGCTCCCGGCCGGTAATCAGAGGCCGCGGCCGCACCGCCTCCTCCGGCATCGACTCCCATCGCTCGCGCACAAACTCCCAGTGCTCCAGATTCCCGCTCCCGGCTACGCAATCCATGCGGTGCAGGGCAAGATGCTCCTCGAATCCCTCCAGCCTGAAGAAACGCTTCAGCGTGGAAGCCTTCATCCGCGCCGCATCGGCAAACCGCATGTGGTTCTCGATGAGCGAGAGAATCTGCCGCGTCTCATCGTTCGAGAACCGGAAGCGCCGGCAAATCTCCGCGCCCATGGCCACACCCACTTCCACGTGCCCGTCAAACCTGATCCGGTCCGGAGCCCGCCGGAAGGTGGGCGGCTTGCCCACATCGTGCAGCAGCGCGCCCCACGCCAGCGTCCGCGGGCAGCCGGCCTCCAGTTGATCGAGCAGCCCCAGCGTGTGCACCCACACATCGCCCTCAAGATGAAACTGCGCGGGCTGCTCGACGCCCTTCATCCGCGCGATCTCGGGTAGCACCTCGGCGAGCAGTCCGGTCTGGTCCAACAGCTCAAACGCCCGCCGCGACCGCCCCTCGGTCAGCATCTTGGTCAACTCGTCGCGCACCCGCTCCCGGCTCACCGATTTGATCTTCGCGGCCAGGCGGCGCATGGCGGCAGCCGTCCCCGCCTCAATCTCGAACCCGAATCGCGCGGCAAAGCGCACTCCCCGCAGCATCCGCAGGCGATCCTCTTCGAAGCGCGCATCCGGCCTCCCGATCGCCCGGATCACTCCCGCATCCAGGTCCGCCAGCCCGCCCACGTGATCGATCACCGCCGCGCGCAGAGCGTCCCGGACCCAGGAATTCCGCGCAGGGTGCCCCACCCTCGCCACGTCCTTGTCTTTGTGGCTAGGGTGGGTGGTTGATTCCACCCCCTGAGGGAAAAGCCGGTCAGCATCGAGCAGCAGCCCATTGATGGTGAAGTCGCGCCGCCGCACATCCTCCTCGGCGCTGGCCGTGTAGCGCACCGCATCCGGATGCCGCCCATCCGAATACGCCCCATCCGACCGGAAAGTGGCCACCTCGGTGGTCACGTAGCCGTCGTCGTCGCTATCCGCGACCAGCACCACGCCAAAGTGCGCTCCCACGGCAAAGGTGCGCTTGAAAAGCTTCAATACCACATCCGGAGTGGCCGAGGTCGCCACGTCATAGTCCTTCGGCTCACGGCCCAGCAGCAGGTCGCGCACGCAGCCGCCGGCCAGGTACGCCTCGTGCCCCGCCGCCCGCAGCTCTCCCATCACCTTCAAAGCCGCATCGAATTGGCGCGTCCCGCTTGCCATACCACCATCATTCTCTCCCATCTGCCTGTGTCCGTCCCGTCTGTTCTTTATTCTTCGTCTGTGTCGCGCAAGCGGCGTCTGCCCCACCGCAGGTGGCCGCGCCAGAGGCGTCTGCCGCACGGCAGGTGCCCGCTAAACTATAAAGATGAGCGGACGCGGTCTCATCCTCGCCATCGAATCCTCGTGCGACGAGACCGCCGCGGCCATCGTCGAGCGCGGCGCGCGCACGCTTTCTTCCGTCGTCTCCTCGCAGATCGCCACTCACGCCCGTTACGGGGGGGTCGTGCCGGAGCTGGCCAGCCGCGAGCATCTCCGCGCCATCGTTCCTGTCGTCCGCGCCGCCCTTGCTCAGGCCGGCGTCGCCCTCGCCGACCTCGACGCCATCGCCGTCACCAGCGGTCCCGGCCTCGCCGGAGCGCTGCTGGTGGGCATCACCTACGCCAAGGCCCTGGCCTTCGCCCAGAATCTGCCCCTCATCGCCGTCAACCACCTCGAAGGCCACATCCACGCCGTGCTGCTGAATGAGCGGGAGTCGCTGGACGGGCAACGTTCCCCGGACTCTGAATCCGCGCTGGCACTGGTCGTCTCCGGCGGCCACACACACCTCTATCTGGCCCGGACCGCCCACAACTCGTGGAGCTACTCGCTCATCGGGCGCACTCTCGACGACGCCGCCGGCGAGGCCTTCGACAAGGTCGCCAAGCTCCTCGGCTTCGGCTACCCCGGCGGTCCCTGGATCGACGCTCTGGCCCGCTTCGGCAACCCGCTCGCCGTGCCGTTTTCCTTCTCGCAGATCAAGCGAAAGGTACACCTGGGTGGCAACCCCCCGCGCACCAAGGCCGCCCGCACCGCGCCCATCGCCAACCTCGATTCACGCTTTCTCTTCTCGTTCTCGGGCATCAAGACGGCCGTGCTCCGCTACGTCGAACTCCGCAACCTCCGGCCCGAAGCCCAGGCCCGCGCCGCGCGGCTTTTTCCGGCGCAGGTTGGCCAGCCCGTGCGAAACGTAGCGGAGTCAAAGGAATTGCAGGGTGCCCCATCCTTTCCGCTTTCTTCTGCGGAAAGGGTGGGAGACCACAAACCTCAACCATCGTCCGTCCCTCCCAAGCCCCCGGCAACCAGAGAAGAAGCTCTGGCGCTCTGCCCTCAGCTCATCCTCGATCTCATCGCCAGCTTCCAGCACGCGGTGGTCGGCGACCTGATGAAGAAGACCTTCGCCGCCGCCGAATCCCTCGGCGCCCGCCGCATCCTCATCACCGGCGGAGTGGCCGCCAACCGCGAACTCCGCCAGCGCTTCACGGCCGAAGCCGCCCGCCGCGGCGTCCGCTTAGCCTTCCCCACCCTGGCGCTTTCCACGGACAACGCCGCCATGATCGCCGCCGCCGCCTGGCCGCGGCTCCTGAGCGGCGACTTCGCCCCGCCGGAGCTCTCCGCCGACCCGTCGCTGGCGCTGGGCCGGTGAACCTGCGAAGAATGAGCAATCGATTGAAAACTTGAGGCAGGAATAAAAACTGGCTTTGCGCTGCCTCAAAGACTAGAAGCTGTTTCATAACCTGATTCGGGATCAAGATAGGTACTTGGCGTTTGAGTTGGCAGCGAGCGATAAAGTGGCAGGAGGAAGCGCAGATGCCACGTGGCGCTCCGATGCTGACCGA